>ERZ824575.36-NODE-36-length-179775-cov-8.507373_pt1 | contig 179775 bp, 194 predicted proteins | sample MGYA00519470_ERZ824575 | MGnify/ENA primary metagenome ERZ824575 (study PRJEB31778, sample SAMEA3449170) | human gut metagenome | biome: human gut; feature: human-associated habitat; material: faeces | place: United Kingdom | collected 2010/2012 ... | reverse complement strand
GGTGCAATGACTGAAAGTACTAATGATACAATTAAGGACTTTGCATTAGGTTTCCAAATTGATGGTGATAAGACTAATCGTAGATATTGGTATTACAATGTATCTGCACAAAGACCATCAACTGCTGGACAAACAATTGAGGCATCCAAAGAACCTAGTACTGATACATTAAATATTACTGCTATTCCAAGAATTACTGATAACAAAGTTAGAACTTATTTAGAGAAAACAACTGAAAATGCAACTGCATATGATGGTTTCTTTGAAGAAGTTTATGAACCAGTAGTATCAGCATAATTAAACACTACTCTTATGAGTAGTAAAAAGACTACTCATTACTACTCTAAAGAGTAGTTTTTTTAGTATTTATAAGGAGGTGAAACTATGGCTAATATAAAAGGTATAACTATTGATATAGGTGGAAATACATCAAAATTAGAAGATGCCTTGAAAAATGTTAATAAGGTTGTATATTCTACAAACACTGAACTAAGACAACTTAATCAAGCATTAAAACTCGACCCTAAAAATACTGAAATATTATCTCAAAAACAAGATGTTTTAAAAAATATTCCAACTTTTTTAGAAGATCCTAATAAACAAACACCTCAAAACCAACCAAATCCTAATTTAAGGAAAACTGATCCTTGTTTAAATTATCGTGTTAATTTATTTGTTGATAATTCAAACAGAGATGGCGCTCCTGTTATTATGGACTCTAACTATTCTTACCAAAACATTTTTGGTACATTGGAATATGAAAACTATTATGGTGCTTTAAAAACTGACCATACCATGTTAAAATCTGGTCTTATGCAACAAGCAAATGGTGGTTATATTATTTTTCAAGCAAAAGATTTATTATCAAACGCTGCTTGTTATGAAGCTTTAAAAAAAGCTTTACGAATAAAAGAATTAGGAATTGAAAATGTGGCAGACCAGCGTTCTTCTGTAACTCTAATTTCTTTAAAACCAGAACCTATTCCTTTAAATTTGAAAGTAATATTAATAGGTAATAGTAACATTTATCAGACATTATTAGCAATGGATTCTGATTTCAGAAAATTATTTAAAATTAAAGTTGAATTTGAGGAATCTGCTGAAATTACTAATGAAAATGTCAACAAATTAGCTCAAATTATACATGGATTTTGCGAACATGAAGGTTTACCTCAATTAGATAGAGATGCAATGGCTAGATTAGTTGAATATGCTTCTAAATTAGCAGGAAGTCATAGCAAAATTTCAACTAGATTTGATGATTTAATTCAAGTTGTTGGTGAAGCTGCAACATGGGCTAAAATTTCTAGATCAAAAATCGTAACTAGAAAATTTATTGATAAAGCTTTGTCTGAAAGAATTGAAAGAGTTAAAAAATATGATGAAAAATATTTAGAAATGATAAAAGAAAATTCACTTTTAATTAATACCTCTGGATATGAAGTCGGTGAATTAAATGGTTTAACAGTATTAACTGTTGGTGATTATACATTTGGAAAGCCAGCAAAAATAACTGTTAACACTTATACAGGAAAAAGTAATATTGTTAATATTGAAAGAGAAGTAGAAATATCTGGACCTTCTCATTCAAAAGGTGTTTTAATATTAACTGGATATTTAGGTGAAATGTTTGCTCAAGATATTCCTTTATGTTTAACAGCAAGTATTTGTTTTGAACAATTATATAATGGAGTAGATGGTGATAGTGCTTCTAGTACTGAATTATATGGATTACTTTCTAGTTTATCTGGCATCCCAATTAATCAATCAATTGCTGTTACAGGCTCTGTAAACCAAAAAGGACAAATCCAACCTATTGGAGGAGTAAATGAAAAAATCGAAGGATATTTTCAAGTATGTAAAGTGCGTGGCTTAGATGGTTCTCATGGTGTTATGATACCTGTTCAAAATGTTGATAATTTACAATTATCTGATGAAATAATTCAAGCAGTAAAAGATAAAAAATTCCATATTTATTCTGTCTCATCTATTGAAGAAGGAATCGAAGTTTTGACAGGTGTACCAGCTGGAAAAAAAGATAAAGATGGTCATTTCCCTGCAGGAACAGTTAATTATTTAGTTTATGAAAAATTAAAGAAATATGCTAAAGTAAGTTATGAAAAATAAAATTTATTATAAAAAAATTATGCAAATTTTTTCTACAATTAGATTATAAATATTATAGTTGTTAGATAATCAAACCATATTTATATGAGTTTGTGACAATATTTTAATGATGAGGATGTTTTGTATGGCTGCTATTAAAAGTGATGTAAAACAAATTACAGTTCCAGTAACTCTTGCTGCTGATACCGCTGCTAATTGGACCGCTGCAGATCCCCAACTTCTTAAGGATCAGCTTTGTCTAGAACGTGATACTGGTAAGATGAAGATTGGTGATGGTACCAAGAAGTGGAGTGAACTCTCTTATGTACCATTCTCTGAGCTTACTGCTGCTCAAATTACTATGCTTGTCAAGAAGAACACTGCCGATGGTGTTGCTGTTCTTGGTGCAGATGGCAAGCTTTCTATGGATCTTCTTCCTGATGATCTTACTCAGCATGTTACTATTCCTGCTGCCTTTAAATGGGTACAGACTATTGCTGAACGAGATGCTCTTACTGACGAAGATAAAAAGTCTGTCATTTTTGTTTGGGATGCTTCTGCTGACCCAACTGTTGCCACAGGTTCCGCACAATACATTTGGCGTATAACTTCTGATGCAGGAGTTGAACCTGTTGTTGGTTCCTGGGTAAAAGTTGGTGAACAGGAATCTATGGACGTAGATACTTCTGTATTTTTCCATAAGACGAATGATACGTCAGATGCCATCACCGAAGGTACTACCAATCTGTTCATGACCACTGAGGAACGTACCAAAGTTACCAACGCTTTTGTAAAGAACGTTGATAACTCTGATACTATTACTCAGGGTACTACTAACCTCTTCATGACTGCTCAGGAAAGAACAAATCTTGCTGATGCTTTCTTGAAGGGTACTAATACTGCAGACGATATTACTGATGGTACTACCAAGGTAATAATGACTGCTGTTGAAAGAACCAAGCTTACTGGTATTGAAGAAGGTGCTGATAAGACTGATGCTGAGAACGTAGCAGCTGCCGGTGCTATCATGTACACAGATACTATTATTATCAATGGTCCTAGTGCTGCTCAGATCGCTGCTCTCTATGAAACTGCTACTGAATAAGGTTATTTAAATAAATTCCATAGGAGAGTCCTACAGTTAGGACTCTCCTATTTATATGCGATATATTAAAATATTACAAATGAACAATGTTATGATTTTTATATAAGTTACAATAAGGAGTTTTATATGGCAGGGTTTTATTTGATGCAGCTTCCAGATGTTACTGTAGATCATAGAACTGATAAATGGGGTGAAATAAAACCAGGTGGTGAATACGACTACGTATTTGATTTGTGGAGAATGAATGCTACATTTGGTCATATATCTCTTCAACATGTTTGTGAAAGTGGCACACTCGATCTTGAACTTCAATGTAGCAACATGTGGAACATAGATGTTGTAAAGAAAGATTATCCCAAAGGAGTATGGTTTAATATTCCAGATAATCCAGAAATACTAGAAGCGTCAGATGAAGTAAAAACAATTGTTATTGGTACTACGCCAAAACTTGAACAATTACGTCTTCCTATTTGTAGATATGTACGATTTCATATTAAAAATACCACTAATGATTATGCTCATTTTTTGATTCATCTAATAGGAATTTAAATTATGTCCTGGATAAATGATAGTTGGATATCAGAAGGTTCTTCAAGTGGTGGGTCTGGAAGTTCGGAAGTAACGAAACAAGAATTTGATAAAGTTAAAAAACAAGTAACTCAACAAGAACAAAAAATAACAATTCAAGAACAGAAGTTGCAAGAACAAGAGACACAACTTACTACAATATCTGAAACCATAACAACAGATGTTCTTACTAATGATAATTTATTATACAATTCCACAGGTATTGTCAATCTGACCGGATGGTTTAGTACCGATAAAGTATCTATTTTTAGAGATGATTATGTACTGGATGACAATTGTTATTTTATTATTACTGGTAATAATGCTCCAGATGGTTTCATTTCCATGTCTATAGAAGTTACCCCTGGAGAAATATATACTTTTAGTGGTAACGTTATTGCACAAGAAGCTCCGCTTACAGTAATATTTGGCTATCAAGATAAAGATCATTTAAATAGTACGGAAGTTACTTTAAATGATACTATTCTAACTGATGTATATCAAGATTGGACACAAATATCATTTTCGTCTGTTGCACCAAATAATGCACAAAGTGCATATGTTTGTTTCATATTTGAAGCTGAACATGAAGAAATGAAAGCGGGTCTTAAACGATTGAAAGTTGAAAAAGGAAAAACTGCTACAAAGTGGGTACCTTCTTTAACTGACCCGTATCAAGCAAATGTTGTCTTTACTGGATATGATGCGGCAGCCCTTCTTAAAGAACAACAGTAAGCAAAAAAAAAATAAAAGATGTTCAATATATAGGAAGGATACAATATTGTATCCTTCCTATATACGGTGACTATTGATGTGCATTTTTGATGTCCGATCCTGAGGTTCTTTTTAATAAAATGGTACATTAGAGGTTCCTTATTTTTTCACAAATACAGGTTCTTTGTAAATAAGATTATTTTAAAAATTTTTTGAATGCGGCAATAACAATGATTCCTTTAATTATCAGAACAAGAAGAGGAACGAATATGTTTTGGTCTTCTATCATGATCATATTCTCCCCATCTTAAATTACTGATTTTATAATCAGAAGAATCATCATTGATTCGATAAACTCTTGATTTTCCTTGAGGATTTGGAACAAACATAACTCCCATAATTCTCGTCATATCAAAAGTCTTTCAATATTCATATTGTCGTAGATTGACAATTGCGTGACTTCTTTTGGAATTTCCAGATCTTGTTTCTACAATTCGCGGAATTCTTACTCTACCAGTTGTTCTGTTAATAAGAATACCACTTCTTGAGATCATGTAATTTGGAAAACCAATAGGGTCACATGAATAAAATTCTTCGCCATCAATAATTTCTACGAGCTGAGCATCTGGGTGAACGTACATGCACGAATACCTTAAGATGCACTTTCAATAATCACTAGGATCAAATGACAGGAAATCCGTCATTCGAAATAGTAATATATATTTGAAATTGCTCGATTGATACATTTTTATTTTTTAAAATATGTCATATAACTGCCTGCAATGGTATGCAGGCAGTTATACTTGTTATTGATTTTACAGCTGTTACCAAATGATTTGTTTGTACTGGGAGTTTGATTATGAATACAATCATAAACCAGTTAAACGATCTTTTAGTGAGTAAAGGCATTGCTGAACTAACTGATCTTTGTACTGATATATCTGTGTTTGAGGCCGAACAACTACAATCTTTTATTGAACAAAAAACTGGAATTATTCTTGCCGATTCAAATGGAAATTTAAGTAATCTTATCGATGAACAAATTCAATTGATTAAAGATTGTGTAATAGAAAACAAGTCTTATCTTAAAGACTTGTTTTCTAAAGAATATACTGTTAATACTGGTGTGACTGAAGATGTTAAAGATGCTAGAAATTCACAGAATCGGCAATTTACACAAATTTTAGAATTTTTAGCATCTCAGCAAGCGAAAGAAAATCCAAAATTATCGATGATGGTGGCATTACAAGGATTGTCCACAAATGTGATTGCACTTATTTGTATTGTTGCAATTTTTGCGTATCAATTCTTTGTAGTCATTTATTCAAACGATATGAATACTGAAGCTTGGCGTTTTGTGGATAGATCTTTAGGTAGTTTTGATGGGCTTATCAATACTATTGTAGGTTTCTTTTTTGGTAGTGCCTGGGAAAGGCATGTTTCTAATAAAAATAAGTAGCACAAAAATCCTTTGGAGAATATCTGTATGACAAGTAATAATATCGTACCGTCGACTTCTAAACATACGTGCCCTGTAAATTACGATAGTGGCAAATGTGATGAAAATAATGAACTACTCACAAAAATGATGTCCGAGTTAGACGAGTTTACAAAATTAACAGCTGCCTGTTTGATGGTTTGTAAAAACGTAGAAGAAACGGTAAGTGAACTTAAAAAAGAAGTCCAAGGAATTAAAAATACCCAACGATGGATGATTGAGCATCGTTGATTGTGTATTATCTATAAATATACTTTTTACGAGTATTGAGGTGGTCTGTGCTAGACTTACATACACATAAAAATCAGCTTCAGACACATTCGAATGATCATAAAAAAGAACTAATGAATCTAGCTTTGAAATTACACGAATTACAGACCGAAATGAGTGATAATATTCAGTGTATTTCTGAGCACAAATATATTTGTTCTACTATCATTGATAAGATTTCTGAAACTCAAGAAATTCCAAAATATTTAGCTGATAAATATAAACGAGACGTAGAAGCTGTAAATGACGCTGTAACAAGTTTTTATAAAACAATTAATGCTTTATCTGAAATTACAACTGTATTGAGTGTAGATGTGACAACATTTGATTCTGATACACAAGCTTTACTCATTGAAATAAATAATAAATTTATAGAAAAATTCGATACAATTGTAACAAAGGTAAACGAAATCAATACGAAATATAATGATCTTTCAAAAAGTGTAGAAAGTCTACGTGAACAACAGCTACGAGATACTGAATACATTTCACAACATCAAAATTGGTTTAGTAATTTATTTTTTGGAAGTAGATATACCATTTGGATTATAGGTGCTATTGGCGGGTTGATTTTGTTTATAATTAATTTTTTACGTTCCGTAGACATCAGCTTTAAGTAAGAACATAAGAACAAGAGCCTAATAAGCTCTTGTTCTTATAATGTGAAAAATGTTTGTTTTACAAATTAAAAATACTGGTATTCATTTATTTATTAAAATACAAATCAATAGTTGAGGAGTGACATGTTACCTAAGTCATTATTAGACATTTCCGAAAAAGCACCGATATCTCACGTAACTGAAATTCCTACTACAAACAAAATTGTTCACATAAAAATTGGTAAGAATTTAAGTATTACTCAAGATGGTATTCTAAATGCTGCAGATACAGTAGTTCCAAGTGCTGCTGAAGCTGATATTGTACAATCATTAGAAGGCGATCGTACAGAAGTTATTCCAGCAAATACAAACTATACTGTACCAGAATATATAGTTGGCATCAATTCTTTACAAGTATATGTCAATGGCGCTAGAGCTTCTTGTGGTTCAGATCCAACTAAACATTTATATAAAGAAATCGGCATTGAAAATCAACCATCTACGTCTATTCAATTTTTAGATCCTATTCCTGTAGATGCTGAAATTATTATCGAAGTTAATCGTACATTGACACAAGCGGTTATTGATAAACTTGGTGATAACATATTACCTTCCATAGAAAATAAAACAAATCATTACTTACATACCGATGGTACTGTTGCTACTTGGGAAACATTGTCGGATAAATTTCTTCCAACGTCTGGTGGAACAATTACTGGAAGTATTATACCAAATACAGATGAAACTATAGATCTTGGTTCTGCAACACATAGATTTAAAACACTTTATGCTAAAGAAGCTAGACTTGACGTTAATACTTTATGGCTTGGAGATACTCCTGTACTTGGCACAAGTGCAGATACTATTGTTATCAAAGCTGATCGCGATCAAAGTTTACAAGTAAAAACATCCGGTATTGGCAGTACACAAATTACATCAGAATCTACAGTACAAATTTCATCTACTGGATCAGCTGCAGATATTAAAATGATTGCTTCTGGACAAGGAGCAAAAGCTTCTATTACAGCAAATACACAAGCTGATATCAATGCGCCTAATATTAATTTTACTGGTTCTATTGCTGCTACAGGTGGAGTACAAGTAGACAGTTTAACTGTTACTGGAAATTTAACAGTTAAAGGAACTACAACAGTAGTAGACTCTAATACTTTACAAGTCAAAGACAATATTGTTGAAATTAATAAAGGTGAATCTGGATCCGGAGTAACTGCAGGAAAATCGGGCATTCAAATTGATCGTGGCACATCTGTTGACTATTTGCTGGTCTTTGATGAAACTGACGACATGTTTAAAGTTGGTACCTCAGATAGTTTAGAAACGCTTGCAACAAGAGAATTTATTGATACCTTAACTGCTACTGATATCAATGCTGCTCCAGCTAGTCACGTTACAGTTGCTGCTTCTACAACTACACTTGGTCATATTAAAATAGGCAATGGATTTACAAACAATAATGGTACTATATCTGTAACATACGGAACTGCTGCAAATACTGCCTGTGTCGGCAATGACGCTAGATTGAGTAATTCTAGAACTCCTGTCGCACATGCTTCTACCACAACTACGTATGGTGTTTCTTCTGCTACTAACTATGGTCACGCTATGGCAAGTAGTGCAGTTCCACTAATAGCTGGAACAGCTACTGCTGGTCTTGATAATGGTAAATTTGCAAGAGAAGGTCACGTCCATCCAGCGCAAATTAACATTAGTGGAAATGCAGAAACTTCTACCAAAACTTTTAGTGTTCCTTTAGTCATCCCGACTGAAACAACTGCAACAGCTACCCTTACTGCAAATACTGATGGTATCACGTCATATTTTAGTAGTATGATTGTAGCATTAAGAATTCCTTTTAATAGCGTTGCTTCTACTACGCTTAATATTAATAATCTTGGTGCAAAACCAATTTATTACAATGACCAGGGTGTTGCAGCTGGTTATATTCGCGCAAATGCAGTACATTTGTTAGTATATGAAACTTCTACTTTAAGCACTGGTTGTTGGAAACTTGTTTATAGCTACGATGCAAATAATGTTGTTACTCAAACTGTAACTACAACAAATGCCGAATATGGATTGTTGTTTACAAGTACCGCATCTCCTACAGATACTAGAACAGAAGGTACAAGATTTGATACTAACGTTACTATAAATCCATCTACAAACACAATTACAGCTACCACATTTAAAGGAGCACTATCCGGTAATGCTTCTTCAGCTACTAAACTAGCTACTGCTAGAACTATCAATGGTGTATCTTTTAATGGTACTGCTAATATAACTATACCTTCAAGCAGGACAAGACAACAATCTTTAAGTGGTGAAAGAACAGCAACTATTAATGCAAATACCAATTACACTGTTCCGGCATATACAGTAGGGCAAGATCAACTTGATGTTTATTTGAGTGGACTTTATTGCGCCTGTGGAACCGATGCTTCAAAACATACATATAAAGAAGTAGGTACTACTGGAACAAGTTCTACAGTTATTCAATTTCTTGATAACATTGATACGACTCACGATATCGTTGTTATCAGTCATCGACAATAATAGTACAAAGACAAGTGGGAAATATTTCCCACTTGTCTCATTGCTTTATGTATAATTTAATCTTCTGGTAAAGGATAGATATCTGAGAACAATGGCATTTTCTTTTGATTACCCAAATCAATACCAAGACTGCGTAAAGCTAATTGACACGGTGCCATATTTTTATAAATAATAGACCGTGAATTAATGACAGGAATAAATATCTCAGGAATCTTTGTTACCGTGAGTGGAAGAGGAAGACGAGTAATCTGTTTTTTCTTATACTTGGGATCATTAAAAAAATGTTCTAGTTTAATAGCAATTTCCTCTTCACGCATTCTTAACCAGTCTAGATATTGAATTGATTTGAACTTTGTAGAAATAATAGGAATAAGTGGATATTTTCCAGGAATGTGAATTTTGCCATATTTCTTTTCAAATATACGTTCCCACAATTCGTAGTTAAAATAAATAGTACCATCTGGATCTTTATATTCTTCTTTTGGTTTAATGGATACGTTGCCAAAGTAAGTCAGATTACCTGAGTTGATACTATCAAAAAGTTCTTTTTCATAATCAAGAGCTTTGTGAATATAATCTCCAGCATAAAGATTGCCATGTTCTTCAATTTCATCAATAATATCGATAAGAATACTTTCTGTAAAGTCATGGGTCACTTTAGGTAGATTTGATGTTTTGAATGAAACACCTTTAACATCCAATTTTGGTTCTGGAAGAATTCGTCCTTCTTGAATTTTAATTCTTCCAGCATAGTGTTTACCAAGATTTGTTTTAATAAGTACTGTATACAGGAACTCATTTTTCATTTTAATTTTATCGATATTTTTGCCTATGGCTCCTCTAGATTTTGCCATTACTTTAATAAGATTTGCCATTGATTTAGTCATCCAATATGTAACCAAAGCATGCATATTAAATCCATTCTGGCAAATTCTTAATTGACCATCAAGATACCATGTAACCAGATGTTTATCTGTGTATATAACAGAATCTGTATCTGAAATAGCAACACATTTTCTTTTAATGTGTCGATTTTCTGGAATAGCTGGAATAAATTCTTTTCCATGTAGAAACGTTAACATGAGATCATTAAGATCATCAAGTTTTTGTTGCATTTTTGTTGCACATGCAACGATGAGTCTTGCTGTATCTGGAGCAAGATCAGGAGTTTCGCTTATACTCATCCCATTTAAATATGAGTCATAAATAGTTGTAAGTGCACACAAAAGGTCATCATCAATTTTAAATATTTTCTTAGGATCAATGTCTTCAGTTACAACAACTTGCTTGTCTGTATTCATGAAATCAGTAATCCATTTCTTGAAAAATACTGAATTGCAAGTAATGAGATTGTATAAATTTTTGGCATAGAAAATATAAATTTGTTCATGTGGTGCAAAGTTTTTAATTGTATCTGTAACAATCCATCCTTGCGAACAACCAGGATCATAATTTTGAACACTTTCTAAAAGTGATTCTGAAATATCAATGCAAGTAGGAACGAATAAATCATATTTAGTAATTAAATTATCAATAACTTCTTTACTTGGTGCAGCATTTGCCAAAACAATTATATAGTTAAGTAATCTTTCAATATTTGGAAAATAATGATTGTTAGCAAGAAATCGTTCAGCAAAGGCATACGCCATAATAATGCCATGTCTAGCAAGAGAAGTAACTGCATTGAAAGATTCTAAATCATACATGGCACTAAACTCTGTTCCCATAGCGCCAATAACACTGTTCTGGTTAATTTTACAAAGTGCTTGCTCGTAATGTTTAAGCATAGCCGCAGTCATATTTCCTTGAACAGTATAATTAAACATTTCTTTCTTTGCTTTACTTCTTCTTTCAACAAGTCCATCAAGAAAGATTTTAATTGGTGGACTTCCTTTATCTGTAGACTGATAAACAGTTCCGGAAGGAGCTATAACTTTATCATTAATTTTTTTAATAAAGGTTAAAAGATCCATTGTTTTAAGTTCAGCATTTCCATATGAAGGATATTCAACGACGCGAGCTTTAGGTCGTTGTATATTTTGTGATATAAAATCTTTAATAAAACGATCTAGTTCGTCATCGGAAACATATGTATAAAAAGTTTTTAAGTATTTTTTCATGTTGTGAACATAATTAAGCATTAAACTTTCTCGTTCAACACCACTCATATTAAACACCCCTGTCTAATGGTATGTAACAAACTAGTATAGGTTATAGCTACTAAATTTTATTTTATTTTGATAAAAAAGGAAGATTTATTTATGAGTACTAAAGTTCAATTGACTCCTGTGGCTTCTAAAGAGGAATATGAAGATATTGCTCATATGCGAGATAATTTTAAAATCAGCGCTGAAAATAATCTCAGAATTCAAATGCTACGTTCAATTTTTAAAGAATATGCTCATTATTTGAAACAAAATAAAATGTCTGCAGACGATATTCGTTTAAGTGTTACAAAAAATGTACATGCCTTTTTAGAAAAAAACAAAGGTTATGTAAACAGCACTTTTCTTAAGCTTGTTCAAGAAGATGTGGAACTTGTGCTTATTACAGACAAAGCTACGCTTAAAGAAAAGATTAGACAAAATTTTATTAAAAATGTTGGTCCAGATTTGAATAAATTTGATATTCAAGATATGTATATGAATAATGATTTTAAGAATGGGTATGAAGCATTATCTGTAGAAACCGCTCATTCTAGAACTGTTGCATTTTGTAACACGTATTATTTTGAATGTGCAGATAAAGTAAAAAATGCTTGTTCCGATATGCAATTTGAGTTCCTTGCTTATCTATAATACATAAAACATAGTACTCCAAATATTTGGAGTACTATGTATAAACTTATTAATATGTATTATTTTGTGTAAAGAAAATTTTAATTATTTTTTGGAGGATTTATGTCACAAGACATCACTGTAAGTTCCGAAAAAACTCAACGTAAACAAAGTGGTATTTCTGCTAATATGACTCGTAAAATGTCTAAACGTGGATTTGTTGGTAAAAAGAAAAAACAATATCCTTCAAATGTAGCGGATGCTGTAAATTTTATTTTTGATAAAAAAGATCGCAAAGAATTTAGAAAGCAAACTGATGATATTATTCGGGCTGCTAATGATCTTACAAATATAGCTTATTCTTTAAGAAGTATTATGGTTATGTGTTCATTGACTCTTTCAGAGCCAGTTGACAATAATTTTATACAAACTAAAGACAGTAAAAAATGGAAAGAGCTTATTGAATTTGGAGAACAATTAAAACCTATTTTAGAAAAATGTACTATTATCAACGATGCTCTTAATGAAATTAAGTCACAAATTCGTGTTGATAAAGCTTTAAAAATTATTATTTCTAAAGTTATCGATCCTCTTGATTATATTCAAAATAATCTTTCTCAGGCAGTAATTTCGTGCAGCAATTTTGTACCCAATTATATTGAGGATATTAAAGCTCTTGGTACAGAAGAATCTGCTGCCGTATGTACTTATGTAGAAACAGTACTTCCTTATCTTATTAATGGAACTTCAGTAAAAACAGATTTTTCATCGGTATCTTCTGATGAAGAAAGTATTAAAGACGAAGTACTTACTGAAGTATTTCCAGAAATTCAAAAAGAGGAAGAATTAAATAATGACCTCTCAAGAAAAGAAACCACGGAAAAATAAAAAATCACAATTCGAAATAGAACTTAAGAGATACCTGTCTTCTTTATCGGCAAGAGGTGATAAATTTATTTATTGTAATATTCCAGCTTTTCCTGGATTGATTATAATTACAAATGCCGATTTTTCATTAATCACTAAATACGAACCAGTAACTCTTTCTATGCATTTGATTTATACTAAAGAAAATACGACTTATAACTTCTATGATGACTTTATGGAATTTTTTCATATTAAAGATTCACCATTACCATATATTTTTAGAAGTGAATCTATCATGCGAGCATTGCGAAACAATCGCATTGAAGAAACACAAGCTGTCATCGATACCGAAGGCAATATAAAAATAATGATTGGTGATGAGATTGTTAGTCAAGAACTTGTCGAATTTTCAAATGAAGAATCAGATGAATTTTCAGAAGAAACTGTAGTAGATAAAGAAGAAAATCCTTTTGAAGAAGATGAAAAAGCAGACGAAGCTTTAAAAGATAAAATTATCTTTACTACAGATATTGCTGGAAAAGTTATTGATGATAATTTAATTTTAATAAAACTTGAAAATATTGTCAGTTCTATATTGGACAGAAAAGATCTTTTTGAAGGGACAGACGTTAGTTCAAAAATTCTTGCTTATAAACAATATGCTTTTAATGAAATGCCAGATGGACCATTAGTATCTAACTGGTTTAAAACATATCCGATTAAAGCAGAAGATTTTATAACAAAAGACGGTCAACCAGCGTTTAAAGAAAAATTTATAGATTGTCATTTTTTATATATCGATGGTCTTGATGGTCCATCTATAAAAGAATTTATTAGTAAAACTCCCAACTCTGAAAATTTTGCCAAGTTGTTTGTATGGACTGATAATGGTTTAACCCTTAAAAGTATAGTACGATATGAAGACGAAAACGTGGTTATCACAAGTTGTAGACCGTTTGTTGAACTGGTGCCACTCAGAAAACACAAAAGAAGAATCAAGGATAGCAAATAATATTCAAGGAGTTGTAGTTGGTATGAAAACTGTTCCATTAGACCCGTCAGCAATCAATAACTCGATGAAAATGTCTTCTAAACCAAATAAAGGTTCTCAAGTTTCACAATTGGAGAACAATCCAATTCATACAGAATCTGGTATTTCTTTTGTTCCTACCAAACGTCATGTTGTATCACAAGTGGATAAAGAAGAAGAACGTATTGTTTCTCCTCAATCCGAAGCAGAATATCTTGCTATGCAACAGGCAACAAGTAATGAAATTCCAGCTGCAATTTTAGAGGATACTACTATCGATACTCAAACACCAATTGTTAATATTTCTACAGAAGTTCGAGTGGACAGTTTTACTGACATGTCTGTAAACAATACTCATAGCACGGTTTCAGAAAATGAAACTGAGGAAATTAATTTTATGTCTTCAAAACCAGAGATTAATGAAGTTTCCAATGAACAAATAGAGAATAAAATAGAAGAAGTTGTTCACTTTACAACAAAAAATCAAACTGAAGAAATGGTCGTATCTTCTACGGATGAAGAACCTTTATTTATTTCCGATGAAGAATTTTCAACTTTGACTCAATCCACAGTACAACAAGGACAAATTGAACCAGTAGATCCTGTAAATATCGAAGTAAATCCTGAACCTGAAGAAATTGTTCCTGTTGAATTTGATAAACCAAAATCTACTATTGGATATCAACCAGAAGCTATTTTAGATACTACACCTCCGCCACTTGTTATCGGTTTGCAGGATGCGGACACTACCTTTGAAATTATGGAAGGTAAGAACGGATATTTTCCAACTGAAGACGATAGTCAAGAAGTCATACAAACAAAGAACGATGCTCTGTTCTCACCATTGTCATATGAAAACAGAATGCGTCTTATCTACAAATATTTCCACACTAAGCAAAGACAAGCAGATAGTGACTTCATTGAAAGCATTATTGAAAAACAACATTCCATTGGTTGTACTGCAACAATTGATGGTAAACGAATTGGTGATGCTGTAGCAAATAAATCCATTATTAATAAGATTCCTACAGGTACTTGCGTATCTGCTGACAATGCACTCAATCTTACCATGGCACTTATTAATGGTATTAAGAAAGTGTATTTTTATAATAGCGGATTTCATGTATTTATTCGTCCTGCAACTCAAGACGAACTTCATGAATACTATATCGAATGTCGTGCAACTGAATTTGAATTTGGATATGTATTTGGTCAACTTAATTATATTCCTATCGATATCTATGTTCGTAAAGCAGGTATTAAACTTTTCAAGAAACTAATTACTTCTAGTAATCTTGAAAATTGGGAAGAGAACTTTGAAAAATGCTTAAGCTTCCCTGATTTTGATGTTTGTTTATGGGCAATTGCTTCTCTTATGTTTCAAAATGGAGTTTCTGCTGAATTCATTTGCCACAATGAAACTTGTAGAAATGTTGACAAAGCAAAGATTGATATTGCCAAGATGAGATTTAATGATTATACTCGTCTTGGTAAGGAAGCACTTGAATTTTGTGCATCTTCTACTATCAAAACCCCTGAGATGCTTGTAAATTATCATAAGAACATTCTTAAAGATTGTGAACATATTACTCTTAATGATACTTGGTCACTTGATATTAAGTGTCCTTCTTTCATTGAAGAAATTCTTGATGGTGAAGCATATGTTGCAGAATTGGCAGATAAGATTCAGACGAATTCATATGCAGATTGTACAAGTTATTTAAGAGCTAAATATTTCAGAGTCTTTTCACCATTTATTGAAAAGATTACATATAAAGATTCCAATGGTAAAAACATTTTCTTCACTAATAAAGAATCTCTTCCTTCTACAATCAATGCACTGCAACTTGATCCAGAGATAAAGTTGGCCGATGCTATTATTGATTTTATTAAAAGAACCAAGATATCTTTTATTGCATACAACTACAACAAATGTCCACGTTGCGGAGCTATTCCAACTTCTGCTGTTCGTGGACTTATTCCTTGTGATGTGCAACAAAGTTTTTTTATGTTAGTCGTAAACCAGCTGGTGGCGTAAGAGCTGATACCGACGAAAACATAAAAAATTACGTTGATAAAAAAAATAGAGTATTAGAACTTGTCAAAAATGAACCAGGTTTAGTGAAAGCTAGACTTATAGATATTTTTAATCAAAGCTATATTAAACAAAAAGATATTCTTCTAAATAGAAATACCGGATTTTTATGTCTTAAAGATGACAATGAATCATTGGCATCAAATGCTTATTTTGAAAATGTAGTTCGTTTTTGTCTCAACACAGATATTTGTTCTAAACTTAACATGAGTGTTGCAGACTTTATGCGAACAGACCTATTCACTTTTCAAGAAATCAAAAGACTCTATGATGAGTACAAACCGAAAGTAACAAAGTCTCTTGAAGAACTTACAAGGGACCTTGAGAATTTAAAAATAAAGAAATAAAAAATAAAAAGAGGGTTACTCTTTTTTAGAGTAACCCTTATTTTGGAGGTTTTGTTAGATATGCGCATTGCTATGAATGATTGTAAGAACATTAAAAACGTTGTAGATTCTGAAAATTTTACTAAAACAATAGATGAAACATTATCTCAGTTTATTAATTATCTTGTATCCATTAACGGTCCGTTCGCCAGATATGGATTTATTTATCAGTGTAAGATTGCTCCCAATGAAATCATGGCTCCTATTGGTACTGGAAAAATGGACAACCGTATTTTCATGAAAGACGGTTCCCACATTATTCGCAATATTGAATTCATTTCTCCAGTTCAACAATATTTAAAATCTACTATTCATTATTACGGTGATCGTATCGATTCTGCTTGTTCAGATGGTACTACAACTGCTATGTTGCTGGCATCTATTGTATTAAAACATTTTTACGAACATCGTAATTATTTTAGTGTATGTACAACACACGAGTTCTTTGAGTTAGTACAATCTATTTTTAATGAACTTATTGAAGAGTTTAAATCAAGTATTATTACCAAAGAATTTTTGATGCAAGAATATGGATGTACACTAAATGAAGCAGCTACTGCGATAGCTTATTTGCAAGCTTATACTTCTACAGGTGGAGATAAAGAAATTGCAAAAGCTGTTTCTGAATACTTTAAAGATATGCCTCCTATTTCTTGGGAAGGAAAAATTTCTACACTTACTCCAAGTACAGAATCAAGAGAATATAGAGTACGTGCATTTAAAAAGGAATATGAAGTTTATCTAGATTCCATGTTTTCAACATATCAGAATTATAATAACGATCGTGGAAGAACATACAAAATGGATCATATTGATCTTTTAGTACTTCCCAAAGGTCTTGCAGACGCATCCATTGAAACAGAAGAAGTTTATAATTATATTAAAAACTCAGATCCTGATAAACCTCTTCTTATTCTTGTTCCTGGAGGATCTTATTTAGGAACACAGGTTCTTGTTAATATAGATGCTCTAGCTTTTAATACGAAAAAACATGTCTCTGTTTGTACATATGGTCTTCCACTTTCATATTCCTCACCTATCAATTTTATTGTACTTGCTCTTATTGGTAAAGCTAACAAGCCAGAATACAATGGTGTAAACAATATTGAAGATTGTATCATTCATGATGTTTCTGTGTTTCATGACGGACGTCAGCTTTGTATCAATAATCTCACACCACATGACGATAGAATTGTAGATGCCAATATTCATCCAGGTGAAACATATCCTGATGATTATCCTTGGTATACGGAAACAAAAGAATTTCTTACCAGGTATTATACAAAACAAAAACAAGCTCACGTAAAAAATACTCTTGAACTTAATGATATCGAAGATGGTCTTTCCATCATGAGTGTTAAGAAAAGTGTATACTTATGTCAAGGCGGACTTACACATGAAATGGCTGTAACAATGCCAGTATTAGAAGATGCAATTGGTGCAGCTTTAGCATCTGTTAAATATGGATTTATATTTAATGGTACTTCAAAGTTTTTACGTGTTGTACACAATGTATTTCAAAAATATACCAATAAAGAAAATAAGACCCAAGAAGATCAATTAAAATGTTCTTTCTTGGAATTGTTTTTAGATTGTATTGTTTATTTGAATAACTGTATGTATGGTCCTTTGTATAAAAATATTGATCCTAAGAAAGATAGTTCTGCTTTTTGTAAAGACAAGTATCAGAAACTTGAAAATGCTTTATCTTATTTTGATATTCGTAAATATAGAGATGAACCGAATTTCAATAAAATTGTTTTGAGAAATTTTTCTTCTGATATGAAGAAACTCATTAAACAAAATTATGATTACATTGAATCCAGATGGCAAAATGAATATCCTCCAGTTCAAACCGGTAATCTTTATTCTGAACTTCTTGATCGTCTTAATGAAGTTGTTTCTAAAATCATTATGACCGATATTATGGTTGTTCCTGGTACTGCATGGGTTGAGAATAAAAAGACAGAAGAACCTGTCGAGGAAAAGAAGTAATATGGCGATTGTAAATCCAACTGATTTAAAAGTAGGGGATAATGTTTCCTTTACTTCTATCAATCCTAGAGATTCGGTCACATGGACTGGAGAAATTATTGCTCTTGGTAAGTACAATGCTGTTAAAAATATTGAAGATCTGATTCCGTACTACAATGAAGTAAAGAAAGTACTTCCTAGTATGGAACCTTATACCGAACTTACATATATCGTATTGAACTATTACCAAGATGGCAAAACGAATGAAAAAGTATTTGCTTTACCTTGGTTAAATCCATCGTCCATTAAAGTATTGGATACTAATAAATATTTTTATATTAAGATTTATGACCGAGATACTACAGAAGTTCAAGAAGTTCTTGATCTTCTTACGTCACACGAGTATAAGTGCTCTTGGGTAAAAAATATTTAGAAAAAATTAAAGGAAGAATACACATAAGAGGATACTCCTTATCTGGAGTATCCTCTTATGTACACAAATTGTTTTTTTTTACAATAGTATGGTCGAGTTCAAATGTGAAGATTAACCTAGATGAATGATGATAATGATAGCAGACGATACCACAATACTCACCTCCTTTTCTAATTATAAATAAAAATAATTTTTATTTAATTTGACTTCTTAATAAAACATCAGGTTTATATTCGATATCTCTTATTTTTTCACAATAACGAACAATAATATTAAATGCTTCTTGTTCTAAATGTGGAACATTTTTCAATCGGATGTGTGTAATCATAGTCCGATATCCATTTAAACACAGTTTAAATTGTGAAGTCATTATTTTGGCAGGGCAGTCCTTGCAACTCATATTTGCAAGATTAGAATTGCTTTCAGCTTTTTGAAATTTGTAATCACACAAATAAGAACATAAATAAATATTTTTATCATTAAGTATATATTTAAAAATACAACCTTCTAACTCACTTATTGTGAATAAATTACTGATATATACCTTTTTTTCTTCTTTTGTTTCCGGATGAGGAATGAGATAACGATAACGAGTATTTAATTGAAATCTTAAATTATAATTTTCTCTAAGATCATTAAGAATGTTAATAATAGTATTCCACATGAATTTATGCTCAATATCTTCCATGATAATCTGATCTGACATAAGAGAACTCTCCCTATTACTAATAGATAAAATCTGTATAACCATGAACAATACAGTATGGTGGATGTTTGTGTCTTTTCATATACTTTTTCTTTTTACGTTTTGACAATTTTATTTCAATGCGAATTGCTCCAGTGTTGTCCGCAATAGATTCGTGGGGTGAAAAATTTTCTATCAATTCTTTCAATTTCTTATATTTTGTCATAATAAGCAAAGTTCTCTTTTATTTAAGTTATACTATTTGTATATCACTTACAAAAAAGTAATATATATTTCAATTTATTTAGATAACAAAAGGAAAGTCTATTATGGGATTTATGAGCGTCTTATATGGAGTAACTGTAAAAGAACAAGGAAACAAAATCAATATAACAGGAATTCCACAAACAACATTTATGAAAGATATAAAAAATCAATGGGGCACGACTAAATTAAAAAATATGTTTCAATTACAATTTCATTTTGGTCGTGGACAGTTAATGTCTTTTCATAAGTTTTTTCTTCCTGATTTTTTATATGTTATCAATCAACTTCCCAATAGAAGAACATACCAATTAGTTACAGAACTTATTTATGAAAATACGTATCTTAAAAAATTGAATGAACCTATTCAAGAAAATATTAATCTTACAACAATGCAAAATGAACTTCAATTTGAATTAAAAGATTATCAATTAGAATTTATTAAAAAATATGATCAAATAAAACAGAGATATAGTCTTAAAGGATATTTGTTGGCATTCGACACAGGATTGGGAAAAGACCAGTGGATAGGATGTAAAGTAAAAGTTCCAAATGGCTGGAAACGAATGGGAGATATTAAAGTAGGTGATACCGTTATCACAAGAGATGGTACACCTTCAAATGTAACAGGTGTTTTTCCACAAGGTAAAAAAGATATGTATCAGATCACATTTGTAGATGGAAGATCTACGTTGTGTTCATTGACTCATTTGTGGAAAGTTTATCACAAAAATATCAATAGAATGCATCCTGATAAACCTCACTGGAAAGTGTGTGAAACAAAAGAAATAATAAGACTTCTTTCAATAAAAAATACATTTACATACGTTGATTTAATTGAACCAGAGATAACAAAAGATGCTGAACTTCCAATTGACCCTTATGTACTTGGTGTTATACTTGGTGACGGATCAATAGTTAGTAGTTCCGTTACTCTTACTACAGATGAAGAAATTTTGTTACGAGTTAGAGAAAAATTACCATCTTCCATGATTTTAAATATATGTGATTATAAATCAGATACTTGTACTTATTGTAAAGATGCAAGAATAATTGCAAATAAAGATAACAAACCAGAACTATCATTTGTTAAAATATTAAAAAATTTAAATTTGTACGGATGTAGATCTTGGGAAAAACATATTCCTAAAGAATATTTAGAAAACGCTTCATTTAATCAAAAACTTGAACTATTACGAGGATTACTTGATACTGATGGATATGTCGATGGTGTTAAAAATGAAAAATGTGGATCTGTCAGATACAGTACCAGTAGTTTTAAATTAGCTAAAGATATTCAATATCTTGTCAGATCGATTGGTGGTATTGCTAAACTTAAGAAAAAAGTTCCTTACTATTCATATAAAAATCAACGTTTACAGGGAAGATTGTCATACATCATTTATATCCGATATAAAAATCCAAGTGAGTTATTTACACTTGAACGAAAAAAGAAACGATTGTCTTTTACGAATCAATATAGTGATAGTTTGAGACTAGCTATTAAAAGTATTAAGTATGTTGGAAAATTAGAATCACAATGTATCATGATAGATCATCCTGAACATTTGTATGTTACGGATAATTTTATCGTTACTCACAATACTGCCACAGCTATCGCTCTTATGACTGCCCTTGGTAAAGAAAAAATTATTGTACTTACTCCAAATAACGTAGTGTATGAATTTGCTGGTGAGATTAATAAATTTTGTAAAACACCACAAAAAATTTGGACAAAAGAAAAACCTATCTCAAATGCAAAATGGTTTATTATTAATTATGAGTCTATGCCAAAGCTATTATCCCTTAAAGAATTAAAATCTGGAAACATTGGCATTATTATTGATGAAATACATTACTTTAGATCAGCGAATGCAGAACGTGTTAAATATGCAGAAATGATTGCCAAGTACACTCAAAGTGTTGATATTCTCACCATGTCTGGAACTCCTATTAAACAAGCTCCAGCCGAACTTATTCCACTACTCAAATTGCTTGACCCGTATTTTGATGAAGAAGCGGAACAGATATTTAAAAAAGCTTTTGGCGTAAATACCATGCAACTTGCAGATATTGTAAGACATCGTCTTGGTATGATGATGTATAGAAAAACTAAAGAAGAAGTGCTTGATCTTCCAGAAAAACATGAAGAAAACATCATGGTTAAAATTCCTAATGGAGAAAATTATACTTTGAAGAAAGTACAACAAGAAGTTAAAAAATTTGTCGAAGAAAGAAAAAAGTATTATGATCAAAGCACAAAACAATTTGAACAAGATTATCTTGCAGGATTAAAATATTTTACTTCTACATCACAGTTTAATAAAAGTGATTATAACAAATATTTAAATATAGTAGAAGCTATTAAGAAAAAGAAATATGGCAGTTGGGAAGAAAAAGGAAGACTCATGAAAGAAGCCAATTTTTATGAGAAAACTGTTATTCTTCCTACACTACCTTCTGAATTAAAGAATAGATTTAAGAAAGCCAAATCCGTATACAAATATGTAGATATGGTTATGCTTGGAGAAGTAATAGGAAATCTTCTTACAAGACTTAGAGCAGCTATGTATTCAGAAATGTTTAAACACGGACCAATAAAAGACATTATTCAAAAGGCTATTAAGAAAACAATTATTTTTACTACATTTACAGATGTAGTAGAGGCTGCTGCAAAATCAGCTCGTGATGATTGGGGCATGAACCCTTCTATTATTTATGGTAAAACAAGTAAAGATACTCCAGCTATCTTAAAGGAGTTTAAACAGAATCCGAATAAAAATCCTCTTATTTGTACCATGCAAACAATGGCCACAGGTGTTACTGTAGTTGAAGCAAATACGGTAATATTTGTGGGACAAGGATTCAGATCTGTCGATAAAAAACAAGCTTATTCTCGTGTGTATCGAATTGGTCAAACTGATGATGTATATATTTATACTCTTATTTTAGATACTGGTAGTGAACCAAATCTTTCCACTCGTCTTGAAGATATTGTTTCTTGGTCACAACAGATGTTTGATGCTGTTGTTGGTGACGTAGATATTGATCTTCAGAAAGTTGTAGGAACTGAAAGTATCCATGATGATTTCATTATGGATATGCTTAAGTTTGATAACACATCAAATGAGCAAACATTACTTTCAAGTACAAGTGTTGTTCATGAATTTCTATTTAAAAAATAAAAAAAAATAACATTATTTGTTACATAGGAGTAGGGATTTTCTCCCTACTCCTATGAACTTTTATCATATAAAAGTGTTATCCTTCGGTGTTGGTGTCATTGTTTCCATAAGAGGTGCGGCGAGCTTGCATCCGAAACCTACCGCCAAAGATTTCCGATTCTCCTTCAGAAGAAGCTTCGGCCATGGTGAAGATCATGTACACACTGGACAACAAAGAACTAATAACAACAATCTGACCAATACGTTCAAACAAATTCATAACAACCTCCTTGAAATAAATATGATTATTTTTTATTCAGATTCATTTGAAGAACGAATCTCATTAATCTTTTGTACGACCATACAGGTTACAACACCAACTACCACACCAAGAACAATCTTGCCAGCAAGTTCAAAAAGCTTTTCTTGCATTTTAAATCTCCTTAAAGAATTAATAAAATTATCTTTTATATCCACATTCAAAATAGTTATATATATTTATCTACAAACGAATAACATAAATTTATACATATACTTATCTATGTACAGGGATGTATCCCTGTACATAGATAGTATTTATACATTAAGCTTTTGCGCGAGCTTTGACAATACGTATGAAAGACTTGTTGCAAGTTGCAAGAGTAGCTGCTGTAGAATTTACTAAGATAAGCAGATCGTTTAAACTACGATGAAGTTGATTAGATGCAGTATTAAATACCCTGTCAAAGATACCAGGAGAATCCAAAGCATCTAGTACAGCTGGAATATTAACCATTGTATTCCATATAAGATTGTCAATTTTATCTATGTTTTGACAAGATTTGATAAGCTTATCACACATACTAGAAAGTTCTTGCTTAGTAAACTTTGCAACGTCTATTTTAGTTTCCGTAGGATAATTTGATTTATTAAATCCTACTATATCAAGTGTTTGCTTATCAAGAACATCATAAATAGATTTGATAGTAAGATTGTTGTCTTTAAAGACAATAATATCACCTATATTCTTGATTTTAGAATTGACGGATTCAATGCCAGAAATGATTTGATTACATTGTTTAAAATCTACTCCATTAACAGTGACTGAACCAGTTTCAGCTGAGGGAGTATCTGGAATGGTTTGAATAAGACGCCCTGCAGCTTCAAGTGCACTTTCCCAGTTACCGATTGCAAGTTTAACTTTATCCATTAAACTTTTAAATTTGGCAACAATACCCTTTACAATACCCTTAATCTTTTCAATGACATTACTAACAATTCCTTCAATACCGGCACTGACTACATCATTAGTAATACTGGCATTGAAAGATTCTACTGCAACGAGTTGAGGAGAATATTTGGAAAGGCTATTGTTTAAATTGATAAGAGAGTAACTGGCTTTAGTAAGAGGATATTCTTTCAGATGTTTTTGATAAAGACGAAGAGTTTCGATTTCATCACTAGCGCCTTCGACTGTATCAAGATCTTCTACAATTTCAGATGAAACAGTTTGAGCTTCTTCAATAGCTTCGTCAGCATCAGAAGTTTTAACTTCAATATCTACTACAGTTTCCTGCATAGTGTAGAATTTGGAATTGAGTTTTTCAAGACCTTTTAGATTATGCATAAATTAAGTACTCCTTAATAAGATACAGACACACAAAATATAATCATGTATTTTGTTGTTGTGGTCGATTGTTAGTATTTGTATTGCCTGATTTTTCTGGTTGAGTATTTTCTATAAATGAATACATTCGTAATAATTTATTAAGTTCTTCTGTACACAAATCAACGCCACGATTATAAAGAAGAAGTTTTACTTTATAAATTTGCAATTTAGATTTATCAGAAGGTCTTAATATTCTTGTTTTCTGAAATTCTATTTCAGACATTCTAGAAATACGAGTTATTTCGTCATAGTTTTTTAAAATATCTGGTCCGGCAGCATATAAATAGTCATACAGATTAATAATATTACTTGCAAACTTGGCTACTTTTTCACGTGTATATTCATTAAAGGGATTTAAATTTTGTCTTGGTTTTAGTTTATCCAATTGTTCTTTAATAAGAGTTGGATAATAGCTTGCTTCAATTTCTTCATCTTGTCTTGCATCTTTAACTGCCGTTGAAGCATCTCTTGGTTTTAGATTTTCAACATTCTTTTTAAAGAAATTTAAATAAGTAAAAAGTTTATTACTTTCATAGTCAATATCTGTTACTTGGATATTTTGAAACTTTTCTTTGTTTTCAGGAGTTGGTACAGGATCTTTCATATTACTTAAATTTTTTATAATTCTTGCAGCTTTTTTTGAAATACCAGAATGTACACCAAGAAACACTTTAGTATTTCTATAAATTTTCCATGCTGTATTCTTAATCCAGATAAGGAGAGACTTTAGAAATTCAGCAGCTGCTCGTACTATAGATCCGGTTAAAGTACTTTCAGTACCTAGAGTAAATTCATTTTGTACTATTATATTTTCTTTGTAAACAGAAAGTTGTTTAACTAAAGATTGTATTTCATTACAATATAGATTTTTTTTTCTTATATCTTCAATGAGTGATAACTCATTAAAATATTTAAAATATAAATCTGACATTGTGTTATCATCATAAATAGTTCGTGCATCATAAGGAAGTGAAAACATGTGTATATATCTCCAAACTATATCAAGATAACCATGCTTTGCAAAGTTTGATATAATCCTTAGTAACAAATTTGCTTTGCTTAAAAATATCTTCTGCTAGTTTTACTAAATTGGAATATAGTTTTCGTATATTCATGTTAACTGAAGTAATAACTACACTTCCCGTATCTGGATCAAGTGATTCTGTTTTAAAATCTGGAAATTTGGAAAAAATATTATCAAAATTTTTAACAAGAATATCAATATTTTTGTGATTTTGTAATAACCCAGTTCCGATTTTAATAAGGTCTTGTCTATTAATAGTAGATAATTGAAATTCCTGTTTCTTTCGCATAGAAGATGCTTGATCAATACTCAATTTACCAAATTCAGATTTAAAACCTAAAGCATTAAATTCTTGTCCAAATATAGATTCAATCGGGCGTACGTTAAATTCACCAGTACTCTGGTTATAATTAAAGATATTGGAAAGATTGGAAGTTTTGTTTTTAATAGATTCTACTGCGGAAAAATATCTTCCAAGAACTGAAGGAGAAATAATTTTTATTGTTTTATATCCTAATTCAGATCTTTCCTTATCTTTAGCATTGTTTAAATCATGTACACAATCTTGAACAGTAAGAGTCATTTGACGCAGAGTATTAGAAATATTTTCATACAAAGCTTTAAATTTTTCTTTAATTATAGAAAGTAAATTTTTTGCTTTGTCAAGGATGTCAGTTATTATAGATTCTATTCCAGTTTGATGAAGCTGTTCTCTAGGAATAAAAATTGATTCATATTTTAAACTTTTTTCCATGAAATCTAGAAGATACGTATTGTCGGAAGGAAGAAGATCTTTACATGTATTTAAAAGTATCATGTTGTCTTGATAGTGAAAATATGTATCTAGATCAAATTGACATTCAGAAAGAAGTTTTGTTGCAGGATCATCGAATGCTTCGTTAAGAGTGGTTTCTGCAAAGACATCAAATTCATCATCACTATCAGGAATTTCTACCACAGTATTTTCTAAAGTAGCAAGTCCGCGTAACATAAGTAAAATCCTTATACAATAAAAAGAGTAAGAGTACCTAGGTACTCTTACCCCTATGGTGATATGATTAGAAAATGATATCTTTACTTTACTTTTGAATATGCAGAACAAAGAGTCACGTAGTTATTGCAGAGTTTGCACAGCTGACGTTCAGCTTTATTCACTACACGTAGATAAGAATAGAGACTCTTCATCTTATTTGTAAAATAAAGATTTTGTTTAGCTTTAGACTGAGGAGTGTCATCCTTAAACATTTTAGCCTTTAAACTATTCTTAAAGGTAGCAAGATTTTCTTCAACAGTTTTAAAGCTTTCACAAGCAACAAAGATCTGATCTGCAAGTTGAACAAGCTTTTGTTTATCAATAGCAGAGAGCTTGATCTTATTGCGTTTGACCTTTTCAGTGTTGACAATTCTATTTTCTTCAATTCCAAGACCAAGTGCGGAAAGTGCATTGGTGCCAAAGCTTTCAGTACAAGGAACAACGGTAATCGTACCATTGTCCTTGATACCTACTGCAGTATGAATACGATCGCTATTCTTTAGCAGAGTATTAATAGCATTGACAGTATTCATCATTTTACCATATCCATAATTGGTAACGACAGCAGTTTCCAATTTCTTAGGATCTGGATTGGCATCGTTCAACATCTTCTTTGCCAGAGAAATCTTCTTCTTCATTCTAGGAATGAGTGCGAGAGTTCTTTTGTTGGCACAATCTGCCTTAGTGATAAGTTCATCAGTAACTGTACCAGCTTTTTCATAGAAAGAACTTACTACAGATTCAATTCCAGAAACAAGAGTCTGAGATTCAGCTTCGTTTCTACCTACAGAAGACAAAGATTCAAGTGCAGGAACTTCTTTGATAATTCTGTTGAGACGATTCTTCATGTTGATAATATCAAAAGAAGCAGGATTGGTACCAAACTTACGTATGTTGGAAGCGATGTACCGAAGAGTTTCAACATCATCAAGAATTTCTTCTTGCTCAGTAATTTCATCGTCTACAGTATCTAGATCTTCTGTTAGAACATCAGTCGCTTCATTGTCTTCGGCAACCTTTACTGCGATATCGGCAGTGACTTCTACACCATCATTCGTTTCATCTGTTGGAAGCAGATCTTCTTCCATTTTGGAATTACCAAGGAGAAATTGCAAGTTTTTAAAAGCCATAGTAGAGTACTCCTAAAATTATACAGACACACATATAATACAAAAAGTTCAACCCATTAATTCAAAATCCTATTTCATATTTTCATTTTCAAAAGAATTTATATTTTTTATAATTTGTTTAATGCCTTTCCCCACGTCAAGTATAGATGCTAGCAGTTTACTTATTATAAGTCCTAAATTTTTATGATTCATTAAATAGAATTGTTGATGTTGTTGATCATCGGCAAAAGCATTCATTATAGTATTTATATTAATTTTCTTAAAACGATTGTCTATATCGTCAGCAGATTTTTGTACACGGTCATATGAAAAACCAAGTTGAACATATGCGTTTTGACTATAGTTTTGTAATTTTTCTGCAGTAATCGGACCAAATGAATCCCAAAACGTTTTGTGTAATTTAGTTAGCACTGTAGTTTCTTTTTGTACATCGATGTATCTAGAAATATTACTTACAATATAAAAAGGATCTTTTTCTTTTTCAAATATAGAAGCTAGGTTATTTAAAATATTTTCTATGGTACTTATAGACGTATTAAAAATTTCTATTGTTGGTACGTCGTATGGCATCAATTCTGATGGTTTATATGCTTCCGTTCCTGCAAATTTATATTTTGCAATTCGTCTACATTTTTGAACAAGTTCATTAGAAGAGACAAATTGTCGAATTTTTTGTACAGCTTTAGAAACAAAATTTATAAAATTTTTCCACCATTCAACAATCTTGGTTTTTATTTTTTGAAGAAGTGATTGATTCATTTCTTCAATAGCGTAATATAATTGTTTAGCTAGTACTTTATTTTTACCAGTAGAAGAAAGATTTTCTATTGCAGGAAGCTCAAATGGAAATTGTATTTTAGAATGTATATTTTGTAAAAACCATTCATATGTTTGTTGATTGATTCCATATGCAGGAAGTGTTTTTTGAAAAGCTTTTAATTCCTGTATAGTATTCGTATCATTGTCAATTGTAACTATAATGGCATCAAGTTCCTTTGTATCTTCATCTGAGTCACAATTGTGAAAAGGAACAATACCTTCAACTTCTGGTATGTAAGTATCTGTGCCTACAGCCAGTTCTAAATTTTTAAGCATATGACAAAATCCTTACTCGTTAAAAAGACACAGATTTAAACTTACGAGATAAGTAGTACAATTTATTATTTATAAGATTGTCGATTTGTTTTTGATATTTGTAATAATCATTCGTAAGTCTACCTGTAAACACGGCAGAGATAAATGTAGCACTAAAACCACATACCTCTAAAAATCTCCATGTAGCAGTTTCTGATTTATATGCATATGATTTTTTATAATTATCAATTTCTTTTTTCATACCTTCGTAGTTCATTATGAATGCATCGATTTGTTCTTTTGAAGCTATAGATGTCTTAAATGCTTTAATAAGATTTTTCATCATGCTTTCATAACGATCTATGGTCTTTTCATATACTGTTTGTGAAGTCATTAAAGATGTTGTATATGCTCCAGTGTAAGCATCAACATAAGACAAGAATTTAAACATCATACGAGCTATATCACTATAGTGTTTATAATTCATCATAGCTACGTATTGACTGTTGTAAACGTGTGAATTTAGTTTAGTAAGTCCAGATATAAGTTGAGCACCATACCCACATTTTACAGCAAAATCATCTGCAGATTTTTCATCATTTTGAAATACATGCAAAGTATTAAAAACATCTGATGTTTTTAACTCATTAAGACCTCTAGATGTTTCATTTTCAATATTATTTAAAATACCAAAACAAGAAACATTAAATATATAATTGATAATATATCCAAAAATAAGTTGGGTAATACTTTTTGTTATAGCGTAAATAAGCACAAATGCATCATCAATCCAACTGGAACTTTCTTTCTTTTCTTTATTTGCAAAATAGGTAACAGTTTCAAGTGCACTATTTATAATAGTATATTCTTTATTGGACAAAAATCCTAAGGATTTCATTTTAGTAATAGTAGGAGAAACAGATTGTAACGCTTTTCCCATTGTTTCTATATCAGCATTGTTGAGTAAAGAATCAAATTGTGTTACAAGTCGATCAATTGTAAAATATTTATTTATAAACGATTGAATATTTGTATACGCATGTCCAATTTCATGTAAGTATATAGCAGTCATTTCGTCTGGAGTAATAATATCTTCTTTTTCAGCAGATTTATAAAGATCCGTTGTAAGAAAATAAAAAACTACATCAAGTTCTAAAACAAAACTAAGTCCTATTTTATTACAAACTTCCGCAAATTCTTTAGTTTGACTAAACTGAATACCATCAACACTTTTACTTTGTTCAAAGGTATTGATAATAGAAGACATAGATTCTAAATTTTTAATAGGTTCTATAAATCCCCTGCCTTTTTGAAACATTAATCTAGGTACAATGGGAACATCTTTAGTAGCCTTGCTTGCAGTGTATGTGGTTATCGACGCATTGGGAGTACCGTCTAAAGTAAGATACACCTTCAAAAAAGGTAGTCCAGTATATTTATTGCAAACATCTAATAGTTTTGGTGCAAATTTTTCAACTGCGTATGCTTTAACTTTATCATAGCGATATTTAATTTTTTGATTTTCATCAAGTTTTCCATAGTCCAACGAATCTCGATAGTTTAATACATCTTCAAAACATTCAGTTAATTTTTTTGGAAAAGTAGGATCAAATTGATATTTGATAAATGCTTCTGTACCAGAAAAAGCATGTTTTAAATGAGTATTGAATTTCATGTATAACAATCCTCTTATTTATTAGTAAGTATATTCAAACTATAGTACTATAAAATTATATTTTCTTAAATACTATCAGTAGAGGACAGATACTGTCCTCTACTGAATATATCTTACATTATTTTACTTTCTTTACCAGATTGAAATTGTGAGTAGCTGCACCCAAAAGCTTTTGAGTCTTAAAAAGCGCCTTAGTCGCAGAAAGAATGGCATTGTCAACACTAAGAATAGCATCACGAGTAGGTTTGTCAAGTTCGGTCTTGACAATCACAGACATGAAACCACTCTTCTTAATATCTTCAAGCTTTTCAGATACTTTAGAAAGACCATTATTTAGAATGTTAATATTTTCAAGATGTGTGGTGACTCCGCCCTTTACTTTATACCAGGTAGTCTTAACATTATTCATGTCAGACTGGAAAGTATTAAGCTGATCACAATAAGTATTCAGTTCTTCAGCTCTATTTAGTTTACCATTAGCAACAACATCTTCAACTGCCTTAACAAGCTTAATTGCAGTTGTTACAACATTTTGCATACGAGTTGCATCAATGTTGTTCATATATACATTTTTGGTAACTTTGTTCCAAGGAGTTTTCTTAAGTTCACTTACAGTATTAGAAATGGCATTATGTTGTTTCTTATTCCAACTGACAGCGGAATCAATGAATTTAGTAGTGTCGTTCCAAATCTGTAGAGTTTTATTAGTAAAGTTTTCAAGTGCTTTATCACAAACAATTTCAAGAGCAGCATTGGTCTGCTGAGCAGCTTCGTCATTTCTACCAATGGAATTTAGAGACTCGTGAGCAGGAAGTGCGATACCGGCTTTCTTAGCAAGCACATTGTCCATATTAAGAAGCATCATAGCTTGAGGAGACATGCCATACTTATTAATAGAAGACTGAGTGTACTTCAGCTCTTCAATAGTATCAGAAATGACTTTAGTCTGTTCAACATCTTCGTGAATGGCAGAACCATCTTCAACAATCTTTACTTCTTCTGGTTTATATTCTTCACCAACTTTTTGATCATTAACTACAGGAGAATCGACAACAGGTTTGTTGGCAGGAACATTTTCAGCAGGAGTATCATTTCTATCTTCAGGATCTGCTTTAGGAGTGGGATCTTTTGGCATATCTGCGGTCATGGTTACAGAAGAAGAAGGAGTTTCTTCATCCGTAACAGAAGGATTCATTTCAGGTTCAGTAGTGACTGAAACTGAAGCGATCTCGCCTTCAGTTGGTTCGCCATTAATATCAGAAGCTGCTTCTTCAGGCGTAATAACAGATACAGTCTCAACAGGTGCACCGTCGACAGAGATGTGTACTTCTGGAGCTTCAGTACCTTCAATATTTTCTTCAATAGTTACAGAAGGAACTGGTTCATTATTAACAACTACTTCAGGTTCTTCTACAGGAGTAATATCAGCAGGTTCTGAAACTTCAGCAGGAACTCCAGGTTCAATTGGAGGAGTTTCAACAACTGGAGGTTCAGGAGTTACTTCAGATTCTACAGTAACAGTTTCACCAGGTGCAACGGAAACGGATACAGAAGAAGTACCGTCTACACTAGAAGATACAGAGGAAGAAACAGAAGGAGTTTCTTCTTCAGTTATTGTGGTTTCAGTATCAGAAATAACTTCACTGTCTTCATCGACTGGAGCAATATCAGCTGGAGATGCAGGTTCAGCTACTTCAACATATTCTACAGTTTCAGTAACTTCACCAGTATTTTCATCAAATTCCATTTTAATAACTTGTGATTTCATGCGATAGATTCCTTATATAAGGTTTAATAAGTTGACTATATAATTAATAAGAAGACTTTAATAACGCAAGATAATTGTCAACCACATTATAGTTAAAAGGATTTGTCATTTCTATAACATGATTGCAATCACACTTATAGCGATTGTCTGTTATGCCGATAACCGCTTCAGGTGTTCTTACAGGAATAGATTGTATAAATTCAATCTGTGATGAACAAAACATTCTATTTGCACAGGTTGCTTCTTTTAAATAATTTGTCTCATCAAAAAGTCGATACATAATCTTAAGAACAGTTGTAATTTTTTGTAAGTGATGAGCATCACAATACAAAAGAAGAGCACGAATATCTTCGGGTTCTTCCGGATCATAGGTTCTTAATTCAAGCATGGGTAAAAAAGTATTAATAATAGTAGTGACACCTAATCTTTCTGTAGTATTAGGATACATCCTTGTACTATTTTTGCGTTTATCGTTGATTGGTACATCAACTGTGTCTACTGCCCTATTCCAAAGAATAATTGACAATGCTTTTAAGTCACCGTACACATCATTTACTTGAGAAATTTTCTTAGGACAAAATCTTCTGATCATATTTGCTATATCAGTAGATAATGGAATAGTCATAATAACAGAATCAGAATATTGAAGTGTGAACGGTTCAGCAAGAAGATGAATCATATTGATAATGTTAAAAGCAAGATCAACCTGAATTTCTTTTTTATGTTCCTCAGTGTATTTTGCATGTAGATCTTTTCTTTTTGGACAAAGATCTACATCAGAACAACGAAGTGAGTACATATATCCGAGTGAAGGTGTAATATTATTTATATTAACATTTTCAATAAGATCAATGCAAGTCATAGCAAAATCTGATCTACTTGATCCTATTGTGCGACTATCGTTAAGAAGCCAATTTTTAAAACAGATAGTTGATTTCATAGAGTAAAATTCCCCAGTATTTATACGTCTTCTTCAAATTCACGAAGTTTTGCATCATAGTCAGCAATTTCACGATTGTACACATCGATGATTTTATTAAGACGAATTGCTTCTGGTGAATTTGGATCTGTATTTGAAAGCTCAAACATGAGTCTTGCTCTATTTGCTTCTAACCATTCTTTAAATGATTTATTTTCATTATATTTATTAAGTCTATAATCGTACCACCAATCAGAAATCGCAGAAACTACATTAAAACCTTTTATTCCATGTTTGATTTTTGATTTTGCCTGAATGTTAAATGCAGAAGGATTTAACATGGGAAGGCCGGATGCACCATCTGCATACAAAATCAAATCCATGTTATTGGATTTAATTTTATTGATGTCTTGAAGAAAACTATACAAACCAGAATTATTTACAGCATTGTTTACAGCTGCAATATATTCTTCTTTATGTTCTCGTAAGAACTTAACTCTATATCCCATAGGATTCTGAATAATTCCAGAACAACCATTGGAAAAATTTTCAATCAAGAAACTGGTATATTTATTAAACATGTTGATTTCTTGGAATACTCCAAATACCATCATGCTAGAGATTTTAATATTGTCAATAGTAACTTCTTTTTCAATAAAAAATTGATTGATATTTTTTATTGCTTCATCAAGAATAAAAAGATATCTTTCAGCTGTAACTTTAACAGCACCAAAAGTCATTTCACGTTCAAGTTGATTTGCACGTCCCGTGAGAAGTCGTTTTAAATCTGGAATAATATCTCCAACAAAACGATTGTCTTTTGGAAATTTGGCATCCATGTATTTTTGAGTAAGAATATTCATGCTCTTAGGATTAAATGCTGAAAGAAACACATATATGTTTTTAAGCATATCTCTTTCGAGCGTAAGAATTTCTGCCAATTGATCTTTGGTAATATTTTTTTTAAACTTCTTTTTTTGTTTTTGTAATTCAAGTGTTTGTACAAATGAATCTAGAAGTTTAAAAACATCTTCAAAAATCGCCATACGAACAATCCTTATAAAAGATTAAAATCTTGGTGCAGATGCACTTGAAAATGCTTTCATAATAGAAGTTAAATCATAGTTATTATCTTTAGCATTCTTTTTTACCTGATTGAAATTAAATTCTGCTCTATTTTGAATTCCAGCAAAATACATGTCAATCTTTTCATAGTCAGAATCAATAGTTGCTACAATCATAGAAAGAGTATCATTAAAATATTTCTCTCTGTGAGCTGGATTTCTAAAATCCATACGAACTTCTCCACACCACCTATTAAATGATGCTTTGTCGTACACGTGGATAGTGTTGGCAATATTTTGTTTGTTGGGTGAAAGCTGTGAATATTTCTTTAATTTTTGTTTTTGATTTTTATTAAGTTCATTGTACATTTCTTTAAGATATCCAGTTTTGTCATCACGAAGTGCTTTTCTTCTTCTTTCTGAAAGATCAAGCTCAAATAGATAATCTCTCCAGAAAGATATTTCTCCAGCAGAAAGCTGAAATTTTCTTTGCTTCTTATCAGGTTTATAATTAAGCATAAGAAATTCTTTCATGACATTATCAGGAATGATAAGTGGAAGAATTTGTACAAACAATTTTATAGATGTTTTTGTTTTATCGTTAGCACCAGAACTAAATATTACTTCAACAAGTCTTCCGTAAGAAAGATTGAGTTCTACTGGAGTAGTATCTACGATGCTGGTATTTCCTAAAACAGGAGTTCCAGTTTTAGGGTTAGTAGCTAATTTTGGTTGATAACCGTTATAAGATGCCAATCCTGAGATAAGAATATTATCGTCTTGCATAGGAAGATTATATTCCATAGCTTCAGTGGCAACAACATCAAGCATGTTTCTTATAGTTCTTGTACCATCAACATATTTATTCATATCAATGGCAGTTAAAATCCAACTCAAATAAAGCTGTTGAATGCTTCCAAGTAAATCATTGAGAATTGGTTCTTCTGCACAAGTACGTTGAATAAATACTCGTGAAGATACCATTGATTTTTTAATATAGTTAGATAGATGTAAATTTTTAGCATCTTGATAATTTTCATACAAATTTCTGATGCTATCCATAGCTTCTTTAAAAGTAGACATATCAACAGATTGTCCTGATTTCGCTCCACTAAAAATATCTGCTAAAGATTTTCCTACTTGCGCAGCAATGAGCGGATTCATATAAAATTCTCCTATATTTATATATAACTAGTCGTATACATAAAAATAAATTTGCATACTATGCCATTTCCTATTTTAAAGGAGTACTTGAATATGGCAGATTATACTACATCCGGATATAACGATACACAAAATTTAGCAGATAAATATAAAAATTATGATGAAACTGAACTTCGTCGTAGAGAAATTGATAAAGAATATTACACAAAAATAGATACGATGCTCAATGACTTATATTTAAAAGCCATGGAGCAAACATACAGGTCATTTGGTGCTGGCACATATGTAAACCAGCTTCAAAACAATATGACCAATATAGATAGATTTGGTGTTAAAGCTATTACGTATAACAATGTACATAGTGGTATGTTGTTTATGACTAGACCGCACCTTAACTTATCTTCTATTAATTTGCGTCAAAATAGATTTATGCATCTTTTAAATACCATGGACCCAGCTTCAATACAATTTGCGATTCGTCTTTGGTTAGATGTTCCTATGTCTAAAGATGGTGGATTAAAAGATTCTGTTGGAAGTTGTCTTAATTTTACTCCACGATCACCTTGGTTTATTCCACTTATGAATAACATTACTGATGTTAGTGGATTTCCAAGTCAAACTGTAGAAACATATACTGATGAGGGTGGATTTTTTTCTGAAAGTCAAAGTATTGCTATAGGATCTGATAGAAATAGGAAACCTTTTGATTTACAGTTGACATTTACAGAACCACTTGGTGGTATTTGTATGGCTATTCTGCAATTTTGGTTGGAATATATAGCTTCTGTAACTATTGGCGAAATGGTTGCATATCCATTCCAGATCGATAGACAAATACTTAATTATACAGTTTCTATATATAGATTTATTTTAGATCCTTCCAAACAATATATTCAAAAATGGTCTAAAAGTACAGGTTGTTTTCCTACGGCAAGACCTGGTGGTGCCTGTTTTGATATGTCAAGAAATGAAGATTTTGTTGAAGCTGCCAAAACATTTTCAACCACCTTTAGGTGTAATATCTATGAAGAAAACGATCCTATTATTTTAAAAGAATTTAATATGTTGGCAGAAAGATATTGGCCAGAACTTCATTATCTTGATCCTACATCTTCTATGGTTTTAACTGGAGACAAGTATAAAGTAGATCAAGGTCTTGAAAGAGGGAGACTTGAACAAACACGTAAATTTATTCGATGTAGTAATAGACCAGAAGAAAACTACATGGGTCTTCCATATATTACCTTTACTCCCAGAGGTCCACTGTTAGGATTTTATAGAGAAGTGGGTGAAGGTGTAGACAATCTTGCAGTTTCCATAGAACAACAAATGGAAGATGTAAAATCTACTATTAAACAATATCAAGATACGATTAATCAACTTGGTGATGGTTATTTAATGATCAGAAATTTACCTGGGACAGAACTTATTTATTAAAGTATATGCTCTTTATAAGGAATACTTTATATGCCCACTGATATCAATTCGCAACAATTGACACTTGAACTTCTTTCTAATCCAGCTAATTTAGCGAGTATCGTATTAGAAGATGTTGAAAAACGCTATAATGGAGAGTTCACTTTAGTTGATCCAAACAATCCTGTTATGCATGTCATTGAGATGGCTTCTACTCTTACTTCTGCAATGGCAGCCATTACTGAAAATAAAATTTCTACTAGTTTAGCCTTGCGTGCCCAGACATCAGAAGATTTATATCAGCATATGTCTGACTATGACTATGTAAATCTTTTTTCATCGCCAGCTTCCATCGAGTTCATGATGACTTTTGATAAAAAATATCTCATGAACAATGGTGAAGATTATGATAACACAACTAAACGTATTATCATTCCTAGAGATACAGTAATTAAAGCAGGTAATATTACTTTTGGTCTTTTTTATCCAATTGAGATTCTTATCAATAAATATACAGGTTCTACAATAGTTAAATATGAAACTTCAGTAATAAATCCTTTGTATCAACTTAAGTATAATGTTATTCCATTTTCTGAATATAATTATCTTGGAATGAATTTTATTCAAATTAAATTTAAAATATATCAATTTGTAAAAACAAAAATTCAAGAAACATTAACAAGTCAACATGGTTTCGCATCTAAATATTCTTATACGGATAAATTTTTTGCACTAAGACTTTTTACAGAAAAGAATGGTTCTCTTATTGAATTGGGTCAAACATTAGCTAAAAATGCATACGATCCATTTTCGCTTACAGCAAGACTTGCAGTAGAACCAGAAGTAAATAAATTTTCCGTCAACATTCCTCAAATTTATTTCACTAAGGATATGCTGGGAACAAATTTATATTTAGAAGTATATACTACTAAAGGCGATGTCAATTACGATGTATCTTCATTAAGTAAAGATCAATATAAAGTCAATTTTAATATTACCAAAGCTACTTCTAAATATTCTCAAGTTCTTGCTAGAACTACCTTTTTTGTTTCCCCAGTAACTACACAGCTTGTCGGCGGTGGAAATGGTTATTCGTTTGAAGATTTAAGACAAAAAGTTATTGATAATGCATTTCATACAACAGTTCTTGTTACTCCTGCTGATATTGAAAGCTACTATAAAGATCAAGGATTTCGTATTGTTAAATATAGAGATAACTTGACCAATCTCATATATTTTAGTTATAAGGTGTTGGTAGATAAAGAAAATGCCATTATTCCAGTAACTAATCTTCCTATCTATGTAACGGAAAAAACACCAGATACTGTGGCTACGATAGTACATAATCTTGATGATAGTATTACGTTATTACCAAATACCATTTATAAGTATGATCAAAAACAAGAATTAGCTATTCCATTGACAGATGTAGAAAGAAACACACTTGCTTATATGTCCAAAGAAAATAAAGTAGAAGAATTTAACAATAATATTTATCTTAAAACACCTTTCCATATCCGTCTTTCTCCAGATGGAAGATATTCAAAAGCATCATCTTACAACCTTATGGACCCAACCATAGATAATTTTATATTTGAGCGCGACAATGATAAAATCATGACTCAAATGGTTTCTATGTCCGGTATCATTACTCACGAAGGAGATGGTGTCAACGGATACAAGGTTCAGTTTATTGTCAATAAAGATTCTCAGATTCTTGAATATCCTGAGGAAGATCTTGTTCTTTGGGTATATACAAAAACAGCAGATAACATCTATGTTGGTGCGCAAGCTACATATATCGGACCATATAACAATCAATATTTATATGAATTTAAAATAGACACCGATTACTATATTTCAGACAATGGAAAATTAAATGTTACTTCTCTTTCTAATTACGAAACAGCTTGGACACATTTAATTGATCTTGAAAATGAATATCATCTGACATTTATGATTAAGAAAGATTATTTTCCAGATGTTCCAGTAGATACTTCTTTCTATGAAGGAGTTCCTGCAGCTTTTCTTAATACGCATCTGGTCATGATCAAACAAAAATGTACCATCAATTTAGGTTATTCGTTAGATGATGTTATCTATAATAGTATCAATTTGACTTGGTCACAAAAATTATACAAACGATATGAACAAGATGAATACGCTACATATCCTACAGACATCTATGAAAGAAATGAAAATGGAGCAATCAAGTGTTCCGTTGTTGTTGAAAATGGAAAACCTGTAGTTAAACTTAATCTCCTTCATGAAAAGGGAGATGTTATTTATGATGAATATGGAAATCCTGAAATAAGACATGCTAAAGGTGATCTTATTCTTGATGCACAAGGTGCCCCCATTTTAGAAAATGGTGGAGAACGCATTTTAGAATATCTTATTCAGGCAATGCTTATTGATTATAAGCTTTATCTTTCAGAATATCCGGTACATCAAGAATATTGTAAAAGTATCACTAAAACATTAGAAAGCTATTTTGTAACTATTCGTGATAGTTCAGATAGACTTCTTGAAAGAGATAGCATTTATTTTAGACCCACAAGAACTTTAGGATCTGCTGAATTTAGTATAGGTGACGGTGTTACAAGAACACTTCCACTTGATATGACATTTTCATTTAGACTTCATTGTGAAACTGCTGTTAAAAATAATCTTGATATTCAAAACATCATTAAAGAAAATGTTCTTACTCTTATAGAACCTCTTATTGCAGCAAGAACTATCTCACTTACTAATATTGCCGATATCATTACAAATAGCATTACTTATGTAACTGCTACAGATGTACTTGGTATCAATGGCGATATTGATTTGCAAACAATTGCCATTGCTGACGATAGTGTTCAATCTTCTATTGCACAAGAACTTTATCTTACCAAGGACGATAAAATAAGTATTAGAAAATCTATTTATATTGATTTTGTTATTGATTAATAAATTACAAAAAAAAATAAAATAAAGTTAGTACAATGAGTAAGGAGGGATTTGTTTCCCTCCTTACTCACTTATCGCGGTATAAGTTGTACGTTATATTCAATCAAAGTTTTCATTATACCAGGATCATTGGTCTTTATTTTTGCTGTTATTGATTCGTATCCAATTCTAGCAACATATGCAATTTTTCCACAAACTTCATATCGTGGAACATTCTCGATATCTGGAAGTTGTGACCATTCACACCAATGATACGGTGCATACTCCCAGCCCTCTACTGGAGCATTGTTGCCAAGAAAATTAAAATTATTTTTAAAAATCTTGGGATGGCTAGTTAAAATTCTTGGATACCAATAAGAATTTATGTAGTTGTGAAATTCTGATTCAAGTTGAATTATACATTCTCCGTCATCAAGATTTCTTTGAGCATATACATTAAAATATGTGTCACTTAAATGTTCAAGTGTATCCATACTACACATAATTGTTTTGTTATTGGAAAGATTGTTTACATTGATTTTTACCATATGAACTATGTTGTTAAGTCTAATAACATTATTCATATTTTATCCTTTATGAAATATGAATTAATGATCTATAATCAGTTTGAAATTCTCGTTGCATTCTTGTAACCACAAATTTATCGAATTGTGGTCGAAATCGTTTACACGTAATTATTCGTACATCATACTGGAATTTGTTGGCAAGATTGATATAACGGTTATAGTCATTTTTCCTAATAAATGTATTTGCTACCACAACTTTATCAATGCCGTAAATCATGGCATGTTTGACATTGTCAAAACATTTGTTATGACAAAAAGGAAGTTTACTTGCTTGATATTTATAATTGCCATTTTCATCAAGCATGTATTTGTTGGCCTCAAATACAAACTCTTCTCTACTCACCAGCTTTCTTGCAAATTGTGACTTCCCACTTCCAGGAAGTCCTCGAATTATGTACAATGTCTTCATGTAAAACTCTTGTTAGTTATTATCAATTGTTAATCAATTTATTCCAAAAATCAATAGTTTTTATATTGTTGATTGATTTTGTTTAGATTGTGTTTGCATAAATTCCTCATCAAGAAAACTATAAATCCATGCTCCAAATGCAATCGGCCAATCACAATCAGTATTTTTATATTGCAACTGGTCAGATATATCTGACCAGTTGATTTCTAAATGATTTTCTGTTTTAATATGATTTATACTACACCGAAAATTTTTGTATAAATCATCCATATATTTTAATTTTCGAACAATACAGATATTTTTTTCACAGTCTACATTTAAAAATTCATATGGTAACACAATTTCAGGAAGACGTGGATATCCTATTTTAAAACACGGAAGAAAAATAATTTTTTCCATTGGTTTATTTGTACAAAATCTTTCCTTAAAAATAACGTCATTCTCAATATCGATAATATTTTTCGGTATTACATGTGTAAACATATCAGAAACATTTTCAAATCTACATTTGTTAGTATAAATAAGATCTGCCAAATTTATTATATTGTAAAATTTATACATTGACCAGTTTATAGAAGTACTGAGGTGCATGGATGCACGTGTACTTTTGTCCACATTAAAAGAGTCAGAAATTAAAACTGAAAATGGATGTGTATTGTTCATATTTACATCTGTTACACAATTCTTAAAATTGTATTCTTTCAAAATGGGAATGAATTTAATTTTTTTAGATAATCTGGCATAATTGAAAAGCCAATCTTTTTCTTTTAAAATTTCAATATTCATATAAAACGTATATTCATCATCATCCATTTCATACTTGATTAGAGCAGACATATTAATTCTCCTTAATTAAAATGGTTATAAATTGTGTTGCTAAAACATCAAAAAAGTAATATATATTTCAATTCAAATGAATACATATCTATCTAGGGAAAATCCCTAGATAGATATGTATATTACATTTTAGTCATGTATACTTTCGAAATATAAGAACAAATAATTTCACTCATAACCGCAGCATCTACATACCTGGCAGTGTTATCATCAAATGTACCACTTGTTTCAAGATTGCTGATAAGTTCAGCACCAAGTCTATAATAAATAGTTGATACTAAATTATCTTTATACCAAGTATTTAAAATAAAAGAATAAAGAGCATCTTGAACATTTGAAGTATCAGTTCTTACAAGATTTTGTAGAGCATTTTTCGCATATTCAGTAGCTCTATGTCTAAATTGTATTGGGGTTTCATCGGTTGTTATCATTTGAGGAGTGTTGGTTACAATATCATTAATATACTCTTTAGTAACCGATTCAAATGCATTACGAATGCTATTGTTCTTTAGTGATACAAGTTTGGTTTTAATAATATTTTGACTTTCAAGTAGTTTAGTCTTTGTATTTTGCATTTTAAGATAAATGGTATCCATTTTAATGCCATTTACAGAAATTCCTAAATGTCCTGCTTGATGATACAAAATATCATCTTTGTTCTGATTGTGGTAAAGTCTCAAGAAATCTTGAATATCTTCAAGTGTACCACCAAGTTCTTGAAATTTATTAAATTCTTTCTTATTGATGAGATCTGCACCAATAACTAAAGTATCTTCATATTTCTTATCAGCAAGAACAAGAACAATAGCACAGCATTTGTTTATTTCACTTAGTACTTCAAAGTTCTTATTAAGCTGTTCTTTGGTCTGATCAGAAAGTTCCAGATCTTCATCAGTAAATACATTAAGAGTTGGATACATATTAAGGAAAGACATACAATTTTTAATAGTATTGTAATTGATTTGTCCTTGATAGATATCCTTCTTAAATAATCTGTTCTTTAAAATGTTGTATCCAATGGGAGAAGTAACAGAATATACAAATTGTCTAATCTGGGTTTTTATATCTACAATTTGTGAACTGAGACTATTTTTATATTGATCAAATTTTGTTTGGAAAATATGATCTATGACTTTGTCATATGCAGCAGGAGAAAGTTTTACTTCTTCTACATTTGGAATCTTTTCCAGAATATACTTTAAACCAAATGGAGTTAATTTTCCATCAGTGCTTTTAAATTCGTATTTGGTACAAAGTTCTGAAGCAATACTACCAATATCTGTAATACCAGATATATCAAACATATTAAAGTTTGCTGTAGTTGGAATAGTTTCTCCATTGAGTTCATAGTACCCAGTGGAATTAGCCATTCTTTTTTCACTCTGTTCCAATATTTTTCCAGACAAGTATTCTACTTGCTCGGCAACAGTAGTTTTTAATGTAGTAAAAGCATTGTTGTATTGATCCGCTAATTTTAGTGCATGATCTTGAAGTATGTTATAGTTATATTTACCTTCATCACTTTCCATGTATTGATCAAGAGAATTGATTATTGTTCTTTGATAATCTTCTTCTGACAATCCTGCTGGTAGTTTAAAGGCGATAGATTCTGTAATATTATTTACAATCTGCCCAAGCGTAGAGTCAGTTCTGTATCTGACATCATAATTGTCCCAGTTAATTCCTAGTACCGCATCAAACATTGACATAAAGTATATCCTTATATAAAGTAAAATGATAAAAAGTCTTTATTCTACTTGACTCAAAGATTTGTTAATGTCATCGATGATGGTATTAGACATTTTAATGGCATCAACTTCTCTGTGTGATGCAATTGCATTGACAGCCATCTGGACAAGTAAAAAAGTTATGGCATTAGCGATGACTGGTCTTGCTGTTGCAATCGGATTTATTTGAGCTGAATTAAGAGTAGGGAAAGACTTGCCCTGAGTTAAGCTATCAATAGTATACATGCGGATTTCTCCTAAACGTTGTATTATATAATTGAACCATAACAATAATGTATGGTAGTATTTATTAAGTACCGACCATATCATAAATTTATATTGAGCATGGTATGTCTATAGTTTCTTGTTTTTATTTTTAAATAAAAGGAGCTAAAGAAAATATGACTTCTTTTAGTAATCCATATTTCGAATATCTTATTAATGAAACAAATAATGTTGATGAAATTGTTTCATCAAAGATACGAGAAAATGTTGCTGATTTATATAAAACCGATTTTATTCTTAAGTTGAATAATGAATACTCCGATGTTGAAAATGATGTCAATGTAAGATTTAAAGAATTAAAACAAATGATTACTAAACCTTATCCAACAACTGAATTAAAACAAGTTGTAGATAGAATGGTTAGTTCAGAATCTATGGCCCTTATTAAAAAATTAAGTGATAAGCTCCTTCGTCTTACCGAATCAATAAATGCACAATCGTTAGCTTTTTTTCATGCAATTGAAATAGAAGAACTTCTTCTGGCAGATAAACTTAAAACTGTAAACAGCAATAGAATTGATTTGAAGCATTTTCAAAATATGAAAGTTCAGAATATTTCTAAATATGAAGACATGAATGCAAGAATGCTTGTTTACAGTATTGTACTTGATTTATTTGTCCGTTTACAAGAAATTGTTACTGAACCTGTGAAACATGAAGATGATCTAGGAACACTTCTTAATGACGCATTAAGACAAATGACATATTGTAAACAAAATGTTCCTGGTACAAATAATATTCTCGATTTTTGTTCTTCTGAACTTCAAGTTGTACAAAACGAATCTCCTAATATTCCAACATTAGAAAAAAATTTACAAGAACTTAAATATAAAGTAAATGATATTTTTAGATTTTCTAATATATCATTGAAGCTTTGTGAAAAATATTACACTGGATTAAATAAGTTATTCGATACAAGTAATTATGACAAATCAAAATTTAGAATAATGCTTGAACGAATTCGTTCAGCTGAGTACATTGAAGATACTGTTAGTGTTTCTATAGCTGCTCTTACGAGATTAAAAAGAATAAAACTTGTTCTTGCCATGATGAATCATTTATTTACATCTACATTTACAAATGATATCAGCACATTAAATCACGTCGTAAATAACATGATAGTACAACAATCAAAGAGGACATAATTTATGCTTCGTGGAATAAAATATATGGAAGATGTTCTACAAATACCTCAATCAAATCCATCAGTAACAGAAGAGATTGGTACTGAGGGAATTGCTGACTGGTTAAAAAATTTATTCAAAGGAAAACCTAAAAAAGAAGTAGAAAAATATCTTACTGAATACGAAATGCTAGAATATTTATTGAAGTATCCGAATAAAGAACTTGTTTCTAAAGCTGTACAAAATTGTACCAAGGGAGTTCCTTCTGGTAAAAAAGGAACTTATAAACAAATCACATCAGTACTTATCAAAATTTTTACTATTGTAGAAAAAGAACTTCTTCGATGTGATAAAGACGGTCATCTTCTTACGATATTTAAAGAATCTCCAAAACTGGGATTAGAAATACCTGTAATAAAAGAAATCTTTTCTTTAGCAAAATCTATAAACGTTAAGATCGATTTTAATGATTTGGAGTATCCTTTAGTGTTTACTACAAATCCTTTTATTAATGATATTGATTCAGAAAAATATGCACCATCTTTAAAATCTCTTGGTTACTCAACAATTGAAGATATTAAGAATGATTTATTTGGTACTCCAGAATTAGTACAATTTGGTGGATTGTTTGATGCAGAAAAATTGGTACACAATTCTCTTTATGATGGAAGCTATATTTCTTCAGAAGATCCAAAAGATAAAGAGATAGAAACAATAAATCAAAAACGAGTTGAATTTCTTGAAGGTTGTGAATATGCAGCATATTCATTAAACTATCAAGAAGGATATTTTGTTGGATATCAATTTGACATTATAGAAGAAATTTATAAAACAGTAAAAAATCATGAGAAAGAACAAAACTCTGGTACTGAATCATTTTCAAAAGAAGAAAATATTAATCCTATAGATTATAAAGATGTAGCTAATTTCAATTTAGTTAATCTTCATGAAACATCTGGAAAAATGAGTCCAGTAGGTTTTGAAACATTTTCATTTTACGTAGATAAATCAAAACAAATAGCTATGGAATATTTAAAAGAAGAACATCAAATAGATACTGTTCTTCCTGATGTTCTTTCTTATATTAAAATTCCTCACACATATACCAAAGAAAATCTAGATCTTTTTGTTTCAGGATATACAGATTGTCATAAATCTTTATATGAAGATATAAAATTCTTTTTAACGAATCCTAAAGTTAATACTAATATCTTGTCAGAACAAAATATTACATTATTTACAAAATTGTTTAAAGAATCAGAAATATTACTTTCTTTAGATGATCTTCATTATACAGATACAAATGCTTTAGAATCATATCGAACAATTGTTTCTAATGTTTACAATTCTAAAGAATATAATACTCTTCGTGATACAACTTATTTTGAAAAGTTGCATACTCTTTCTTTGGAAGGAAACAAAACAGCAACCAAGCTGATTAATCTTATTAATATGTATACGGATACATTTGAAAAAATGTATTCAGTACAAAAATATATACTTGATGTCATTCCTTATTATCAAGAATACAAAGATGCTGATTGTTTGTATGATGTTAATTATAAAGAATATTTATCTTTCAATAAAAAAAATAAATAATTAAATTAAGATAGTAGAGTAGTAGGATTTTCCTACTACTCTACTATCTAATTAATTGCTAAAACATTCTTCTGGTAATACCAGCAACTGCTGCTTCAGCAACAGGTTCTACGATCGGATCGATTACCGCTTGTACTGCCTTAGGAGTAAACGCCTTGTACACGAAGTATCCCGTAGCACCGATGGCGGCAACTGCCACACTAGCTCCGGCAGCAATACCGATCTTCTTGTAAGAGATCCCGAAAAGAGTATGTTCAGTCTTTTCAGTAGCTTCAGTTTCGACAACGTCAGTAGTGTTCTCAGCCATGATCTATTCTCCTAGTATTTAAAAGATTAATAATAGCGTAGATATAAAACATTTATATCCACATTCAAAATAGTTATATATAAGTGAAGAATAATGAATGACATATACTTCCTCTATATAGAGGAAGTATATGTATGAAATAATTAAACATACAATTTAATTTTTAAATGAAAAAGTTTTCATTACAAATACTCCACTTCTACATCTTTCGCATTTTCTAAATTTTTATACCAATCAATAGGATGAGGGAGAACTACAAAAAATTCAGCATGATGCTTATTATCTACAAAAACTTCATATTTAACATAATAAAATTCATCTTGACAAATTTTATCGTCACAAAGATAACGTACTCTCAAATTTATTTTACGATGAGCATATTTTTTAAATTTTGTGCCTACAATCGTTGTTTCAACTTCATATGCATTTGGAATATCGGCATATAACTCAAAGAGATAATCATTTCCATTGTTCAGTATATTTTTAATAGTATCAATTGCATAATAAGAAATACGATCAACAATAGTTATTTTTAACTGAAGAATTTCCATAAGTTTAACATATTCAGTTAGTAGATCATCAATTGAAAATCTAGACCAACAACCATCTAAATCAAGAACATTTTTTTTAGTCAAAACATCACCAAATTTTGTAGTAATAGGAAATTTCATTTTATATTTCTCCTTCTGATTAAATTGTTAATTGACAAATGATTTAACTTTTTGTACAATGTCTTCTCTGTCTATACAAGATATAATTTCTCTATCTTGATATTGACGAAGTATTTTTTCCATAGTCGGAATCTTAAATTCAACAATATCTGAATATGAAATTTTATTATCAACAGTCGTAATTTTTAATACTAAAATATTTTTATCATTAATATAGATTTCTCCTCGTGCTTTATATTTACGCTGAATAATTATACGTGTACCATCCGTTACTAAATGATCAGATTCATCATGATCAAATATAATCAAATGATCTTTACAATATCCGTTCGTGATAAGATCTTCAGCACTTCTTTTTAGTTCTTCGGCTACGAATGTTGAAAAATAATCAGCAATATGTTCTACAATAATCTTGATGGTATTACAACCAAGATATTTCATACAAGTAAATTCTTTATCTTTTTGAATTTCATCAAAACTAAAATTGCTTAAACTGTAAATACTCATAATTTTTTACTCCTTTATTGATTTTATTATAGATCAAGTATGTCAAAAAAAAACATTATGATAACTCACCTGGATAAATTCCAGGTGAGTTATATACACATATTTTATTCAAAATAAAGTTTAACTACTTCATCTTCAATATCTTCCAATATTTGTTCAGCTATACCTACAAGCATGGGACTTGTAACAATACGGTTACTGATACTTGTTCCACTAAAGATGGCATCTACACTTCTACCATGTTCAGATTGTAATGGTTCTTCCATGACATCTGAAATAATAGATTTAAGAGAAGAGTCAAATACGATTTTATCACCGATACCAGCATCAAGTTTTTCTTGAATAAAGAATCTGATGACAACAGTTTCTTTATCAAATTTAATTCCTTTAAATTTACTTCCTTCAGGAAGTGGTTTAGATGCAGGATAAAGTGTATTTGATGCTGTTTCACTTGCAAACTTATTGCGTTCAACATCTTTCTTACAAGCCATCTTTACTACTTTAGCTAGAGTAGGATGCATCTCAGTAAGAGGACATCCATAATAAGCTTCCATTTTAACAATCTTTCCAGAAAACTTTGCTTTGGGTGTTTGTCTATTAAGTTTAGCTAAATATTTTACTGTATCATCATCTATCTGATTTATAGGTTTAAAACTATCCGCCATAATAGAAGTATCTACATCTTCAAATACGATGAGATAATCATTAATATCTACATTCATTCCGACAGTACAGCATTTATGAACAAAGGTATCTTTATTTAGTGTTATACTTCGAACTTGTACAGGTTCAATACCTAATTGCTGTCCAAGTTGTTTGGAAATAACATTACTGTCTTCATAAGTATTGCTGATTTCCATGATAGCTACATTAGCCATTGTACCATGTTTCCAGTCAACCTGTTTACTGTAAGGATCTTTTTCAAAGAATTGTGGGTTATAACAAAGAATCTCACCACGTTTAAATGTATCTCCAAGACCTACAGTAAGTTCTGCTTTTTGAGTAGTGATCATATCACTACAACTGCCGTATTCTTCACCATAAGGAATAGTGTGCAGTGATCCATCTTTATATTGAATTTTAATAAGTCTTGCTACTTTATCATCTTCTATAACTTTACCATCTTGTTCAGCTGGATATGCATAAAGTTTACTGACTCTATGTGCCATCACTCTTTCATATCCAGTTCGTATTCTCATACATTCACTATTGGTAGTAGCCATTTGATGAGATAGCTGAATGGACGTAAAATTACTCCTCTTACCCAATATTAAGTGTGTTATTTATTACACTGTACAACTAATGTAATGTAACAAATAACTTACTTCCTTTTATATTTCTATAAAAGTCTGACTATATCTTTACCCTCTTGTCTTATTAAAAGAGTAGGGTATCTCCCATTTCGACATTTGTATAAATGTCTAACCGTGACGAACTCGGATAGTCGATGAACCTTCTCCTTTTCGGAGCTTGGCTGCTGATTGTCCATTTAAACACTTTGTGTGTTACATACAGTTACTTTTCAAACATATCACGCTCAGGCTTGTTTCATCCTTACGTTGTAGTGTAACTATCTTTAGGAGTTTCCAGCAATTAAGGAGAGCACTAACTAATTATTACTAACTAGCAGGACAGTATACAGAGTAGTATCACCAGTAGTACACTTTATTATTTATTAATCAAACTTACATTTCAAGGAGAAAACTATGAATAGAAACGATTATCTTAATCCTATTGAATCTGTTCCTGGTTATTATGATATTCCAGGATATCAAAACTATGCCATCTCTAAACAAGGACAAGTTCTTAATAAAAAAACTGGCAAACTTATTACACAACAAAAGAATAAAAGAAATTATTTATCTTGTATGCTTCCAGTAGACGAATCTGCATTTCCCCTAGTGTTTAGACAAAGATTTATTCATCGTCTTATGGGGTATACTTTTTTGTACCCAGGAGACGAATATGTAAACAAGACAAGAGAGCTGCAGATTAATCACAAAGATACCGATATGACAAATAACAATCTTGATAATCTTGAGTGGTGTACTCCATCTGAAAATATACAGCATGCAGTAGCTATGTTACACATACCTGCAGCAGTTTCAGTTGAAGCTAGAGATGTTAAAACTGGAAAGGTATATACCTTTCCCAGTAAAATGGCATGTGCTCGATTTTTTCATCTCAATAAAGATCAAATACAATATCGTTTAAACACTGGTCCCACCAGAGTTTTTCCTGAAATGGTCCAATATCGACGCGATAATTTTGGTCACCCTTGGCCTGAAATAGCTAATCCAGAATTTGAGAGTTTAAAATTTGGTAATAATAAGTCCATCTTACTTCGAGAAATCACTCGTGACAATAAGATTAGTGAATTTCCAAAATTACAAGATTTAGCTGAATATCTTGGAATTGCACCATCTACGCTATCACAGTGGATAAACCAACCTAATCAACCGGTACTTCCCGGATGTATTCAAATCAAGTACAAATCTGATCCTACTCCATGGAGAGAAGTAAAAGATCCTTATCTTGAATTGTCACAAGGTGGTCTTTATAAAGTAATTCAGGTTATCGATACCAAGACAAATAAGAAGTATGTGTATATGTCTGCTGTAGCCTGTGCTAAAGCTAGAAAACTACTTCCTACTACTCTCAATTGGAGGCTTAAATCCAATGGTACCAAAATTTATGATGATGGTTGTCGATATGGATATTATCCATTTGATTAATATTAACAATAAAGTATAGATGAGCTGTATAAGCTATCGTCTTGTGTTGTACAAGGCATGAGTACATTTGCAACAGAAAGTATGTTGGTAGGATCATATTGATATCCTCTACTTTCAGGAGTTTCAATAAATCCATCAACATTTGCTACTGCAGGGTCCATAGAAAGTGTTGCTGTTATACCGACTGCACCACTATCTGGAGTAGCTTCAGAAATAGTACCTATACCATCTTTAGGATAACGCCTGTCGTTAGTGGTAAAAGATTCACTTGTTCTTCCACCAACACCAGTATAAGTTGCAGTTGAAAATGTTTTGATATCGTGAACTGGATTGATATCTTCTACGTTAATCATTGCCTGGTCAAGAAGGATTCTTTGTATAACTGCATTTGGATTAATGGAAAAAGTATTTCCTGCGCCTTGTCTTCTTCCATATGCAGCAAATTGTCTTCCCATTTCATTGTAAAGAATAGCATTGAGTCTTTCATAAGAGCGAAGTCTAAAGTTAGCCAGAGAAGATGCTTCTTTATGCTGCAGAGTAGTTAACATATCTGTGGCACGAATAAGCAATCCTTCCATAGTTGTAGGTTCGTTCATTTGTTTTAAGATTCTAAAAGTAATGGGATCAATAAATAATTTAAAAGTATCGTCGATACCTTTAAGATAGTTGATCTTAAATCCATTACCTTTATCTTTTAACATTGTGTAATAAATATCTGAGAAATTAAGATCTTCATATTTATAAACAGAAGTATCAAAGAAGGTAAGACCAGCCATAATAAGAGAATTTCTTAATGGATATCTGGGGATATATAAAGTCTTATCTTCAAATTTAATAGCTACTTCCATAGTCGATGACATATCAGTTTTACGTCTTCTATTTGTTTCATTTGATTCAATTCTATATTTACAATCAAGCATTTCAAGAACACGAGTAATGCCGAATTTATAACAAAGAATAAAACCAATAGGAAATTTTTTATCAAGAATTTTAATATCAGTCCATTCTGTTAATTGACTACCGCTCAATTGTACTTTAAATCGTTTGTACAAATGATTCATTATCGTTGTTATTTCTTTTCTTTTAAACGTTCTAGGATCAACAACTGTTATTTTATTATTTATGTCCATAAAAAATAACGCAGGATCACCAGATATTCTTTTTCCAATATAAATACCGAAATGTTTTTCCAAATCTTCTAATTTCTTTTTAGTAGATTCATTAGCACCAATAAATCTATTTTTATATTCAAAAAGCCATTCCGTATTACCTGCTTCATTATTGTCATTGTTAAATGTTATACGAGTGAACCATTTTGATATTTCACAATATTCATAAGGAAGTCTAAGTTCACTGGAGTTATGTGAATTACCGTATTGAACTTGTACTTGTATTTTTTCTTTATTTAACAATTCTATATATCGTTTAAAGTATTGTGCAAAACTATGTGCCTTTGCAGTATTTCTTTCAATAATAGTTTTATTGTAATTGGAGGCAAGAGATACTCTTGTCTCTGATACTTTACAAATAGGTACGTTTACAAATTGTTTTTTAAGATATGTTCTTACTCCATTGACAAGACAAGTTCCATCTTCAGCAAGATCTGGTACTGAAAACTTGATAGTATGTTTCTTTGCTTTATAATCTTCATAGGAAAATTTAAAAGTTCTTATTCTTGTTAATTCGGTAAATGTTTTCGTTTCCTCTATACCAGTTAAAAACATGCCATGTCGACTAAAACTTGTACCTATTGATAACATATCTTTTAAAAAGTATGTATTCATATAAGCTTTGTCCATGGATACTATTTTTGAATTTAACATGGATTTATCTGGTACATAATCTTTTAGTACATCTACCGTTTGTTCATCTATATTAGGATTAGCTCTGCTCGTAATAATGTTGGAAATAGATTGTCCATTGATTTGAATGGTATCTATTTTTCCTGCAAGATGGAGACATCTATCTTTTTGTTTCGCAGTAAGTTGTTGATTATCTTCAATAAATCTTTTCGTATCTCTAACTAAACCAGCTAAAAATGATTTATTGACTGCACTTATCTTTTCTGGAGTTTTAAAAGGAGTGACATTGGTAGGAAGCCCAGTGGATGTATCCGCTTTAATTTCTTCTATTGGTTTGTCAAATTCTTCTATTTGATTTTGAGTTACAGTTTCTTCTGTTACGAGTTGATCAGGAGTAACTTCTCCTGCATTGATACTATTATCTACATCTTTAGTATCTGGAGCTTTATTTTTATTTGCTGAGCTATTAAAAATATCAACAATTACTTTTTCTGTATAGTCGTCTTTATCTTTTTCTTTTTTAGGATTATCTATTTCAGCAGGTTTGTTAATAGCAAGTTCTTTTTGAACAGAAACAGAGGCATCTTGAGACGATTCTGGTTTTATACCTGCTTTAACTTGAGCTGTTTCAGTCTGTGTTTCCAAATTATCTTTGATTGCTAAATCAATAGAAGGTGTCTCTTCATGTTGTGACAATTTATCAAGAGTTTCTAATGCATCATTTTTAGATTTATTTCCGTGTTCTGAAATATATCCAGTAAGAATGAAAGCATTGAATTGATTAAGTAATCTGTTGTACAATGCATTTCGAACATTGACAGAAATAACATCTGACAGTGTCCAAAACATTGCATAATTATTCGGAACGTTAAATACAAATGTAACTTTATCCCACATTTCTTGTGGAAATTTTTCAAATAAAGAAAGATTGGTGTTTGTACTGATAAAGTTAAACCATTGTACCATAAAAAGATATTGATAACTATTTCTATCTTTAAGTGTATTTCCTTTAAGTTCTTTTTCGCTCATGCGAAACATATCACGAGTATATATTTTATTTACTAAAGGAAGCACTACATAGTGATTTTTATCAGGTACTTTGGCAATTGTATTGAGAATGGAAGCTAGAATAAGATTAAAATTTCTGTACGCTGTTAGTACACCACGAGTAAACAATCTGAAAATAGGATTGTGATTAACAATAGTGAGTGTTGTCGGTGCTTTTTGATGATTTTCAATATCAGGGGTAAAAAGAAATCCTTTTAAAGATTGTTCTCTTCTGTACTTCATTAAAGTTTGATTAAGACCCATTGTTCTAAAAACATATTTATCGTCAACTTCAATAACAGCATTTTCACCTTTAACTAAAGGTTCTACATTGTGACAAATATATTTTCTAAATGGTTCATTTTTAATAAAAAGAGAACCGATGCTATTTGGATTGTTAAAATCAGGAACATCTACAATAGGCTTGTTTAAATTTAAATTTTCAAAATTATCAAGAAGATGTAACATGCTTCCCATAGGCAATTGGATATCATTTGGGTATTGACTAAATCTCGTATTAACCTGTGAAGGTCGAAAATAATTAAATTTTTTAAAAAATATGGGAGAAGTCAATCTTTCCATACCAGAAGACATATTAGAAGAATCGTATAAATCAATACTTACAGACATATAACAACCTTTTTAATTTTCAGACAACCCTTCTGTACGCATACTGAGCCATTTTGATGGAGCAAGTCCATAGGCCATTCTACCGATAATACCATCTCCATACATAGTACCAGCATATGCTCCCAAGTTAGCCCATTTATTATCAAAACCAATTGCCCCAACAGCTTGCATTCTTCTTGCAAGAGATTGGGTAATGTTTAATCTTTCTTTCAAACCAATACCGGAAAGAGTCAGCATATATTCTTGGAAAGAACTGTTAGTACCTAGAATATTCATCATGCCTAAATCACTGGCATCTTGAATAGCTAAATGTGTTACAGCAGACAAATCCTTAATAGTAAAAGATACTTCAACTGTAGTAGGAAGTCTGTCTAAGTTCCAGCCAAATTCTGAAGATCCGCGAGTTATAGAAAAACTATCTATGATTCCGAGTGGAATAGCAAACATACCGCTTGAATATGCGCGAATAAGAAAAGGTGTACCATATACGTTTCTACCACCACTGCGTGGAAATGCCAGTGCAATAAGCATTGCTAGTGGAATATAAATAGATTGAAAAATAGAAACTCTATCTCCATATGGAGCACGCAATGTTACATTAAAAGAATAACTTTTAGAAAAACTACTTGATTGCCAAATTTCTGGAATATCTACAAATATGGTACCAGTGAGAATAGATGATGCCATACCAGTGATAGAGAATGTATCAAGTAAACCACCAATTAAATCTTTCGCCATACCGAGTACATCTGATACACCAGGAATATTAGCTATGTTGCCGCCTTGGAAAGAAACGTATTTATCTCTACCACTTCTTGCAACACTATTGATGGTCTGTGAAATAGATGTTTCACCAGTCTGGTTAGAAAGAGATTCGGAAGAATCTACCGATTTATTAATTCTAAAAGCAACAAATTTGTCAGTACCTGAAGAAGATCTTTTAAGTCTGAATTTAAAAATATCCCACTGTGAGCGTTTTTCTTCTGTACTTATATCATTTGCATATTTGTTATCATAGAACGCTTCTGTCAATGGAGGAAGGTTTAATAAATCTCCCGTACCGTCTGGATTAGTCGTATCACGTTTTGTTAAAATATGCCAAATAGATGGACCATCTCGTAAAACCCATGGAGCTTTAAAAGTTCTTTTACGTCTTGCAGCTACAATTTTTGTTAATTTTCCATCTACATCGGGATCAGCTATAGGGTTTCTTGTTTCTACTATTGAATAATCTCCTTGTCCATCTTTACCTGTATATTTTTCAACTAATCCTTCTTTGTTTTGTGTTCCTTGTGTCTGAGTAGAACTAGCATCGATTTCTTTAAAATATGCATTTGGATAAAGACCCATATTAATGGCAAGAGTAGTAATAATCGTATCCACATGTTTATAATAAAGAGGCATCGCACCTTTAATATCGTAGTATTTTGTAACTACGTTACTAGGATCAAGTAACATTCCAACTGTACGAATAAAACGAATTGGCATAGTTACTACATACACAGCAAGATCTATCGCACCACTTACAAGTTTACCAACCCATCTTGTTAAACCACCAGAGTTACCATAGTGTATGGCTTCTGTACTTGTAACATCAAAAGAATTTAAATAAAATTGTGCGAGTGATGAGAATTGCATAACTCCAGCAGTGATATGAATTAGCTGCTGTGTGTTTTGATATACTTCAGAATATACTCTTCCAAGACCACCAAGTTCAGGTTTACCATGAATAGCTGTTAAAGGATGAATAAGATCGTCATCTTCACAAAAACCCCATCTACAATTAATAGCTTCATTTCTACCTATTTCTGTGGAAGATATCCAGTTTCTTATTGTAGGGAATTCATTTCGATCTTGAATAGTTACTGCAAGTTCAGGTTTTTCTCCTGGAGGATCGTCGTAATTTCCTGGAGCACTACCAAATCCTCCAGTACTTGCTGCTGTTTCAAGTAACTTTTTAATCGGATCGTCATCATCAAGAACATATGCGATTCTTGCAGCGTCATAATAATCCTCAGGAGATTTTGATAGTTCAAATATAAATGGTGATTTTGGATAACCTATATTTTCATCAAATGCTATTGTTTTTGCACACATATTTTGTACACCTATACTAATTTAATTGAATGAACTTCTCATAAGTTAGAGTGAGAAATTTCTCACTCTAACTTGGTGATTTAAACTACTATAGAATTTGTTGCATTTATAGCTTGTCTTCTTGTTTTTGAAACATTAAGTGCTGGTTTTGTAGGAGAAATGGGAATTCTAGATTTCATTTCTTTTTTAGAATTTTGTGTTGGTTTAGATTGTGTACGATTAATAGAAGCTGGATCTGTTTCAACGTAACTACTAGAACTACTTGGAAGTTGTGCCAAGTAATTTGACATGGTAGTAAATCCGGATTGTAATGTTGTTTCTAAAGATTTGAAAGAAGCCTGCCCTTCAGAAATTGTAGCCAGATTTGTATTAGATTTAACAAGTTCAGATAAAATCTGACTTAACAAATTCTCTACATTTCCAGAAGTACTTTCAAGTGTTGGTTTTACTTCTGGAGTTGTACTGGCAGGTATATTAGCTGGAGCAGTAGTATCATTTATAGTTGGAGTAGCGGTATCTGTTTTGTTATAAATATCACTTGCTGTATTAACATTAACTTGCCCATCAGGAGCAAGATTTTGATTTTTAGTCGATTCTTGTGTTGAACCTTGTTGTTGTGTTTTTACATCTGCTGCAGCTGCATTTTCAGATGCTTTTCTAGCAGCAGCTTCTCCTTTTTCTCCTACAGGAAGAACTTCTCCTGTAGCTGGAACTGGAGAACCTGATTGTGTTGCAGCATCTACATCAGATAAAGGAGCATTGGCTTTTTCACCAGGTTGCCCTTTTCTGACCAATTCCACTTTATGCTGTTTTAAAAACGCTTCAGGATCTATAGGTTTACTATCTTTATATACACCAAGATGAAGATGGGGCACATATTGATTAGGACCATTTGGACCTTTGCCACCAGCTTTACCAATTTCTTGCCCGGCTACTACCTTAGTACCTCTTGGAACTTCCATTTGTGACAAATGAAGATATCTGCTGGATAAACCATCACCATGATTAATAGTCATGGCATTATAAGATCCACCAGCACCCGTTACAACACCATCCATCATCGCAAATATTGGATCTCCAGTATTGGCACGAAGATCGATGGCTTTGTGATCTTTAGATCCACCTTCAACATTTCTTGGTCCAAATGGGGACGTGACAACATTTGACTTGGTTGGGCGAACAATTTTTCCTTTGGTATCAATGTTCGCCATATATTGTTCTGTAGCTTTTAAACCAGCAGTAATTGGAGAGGGAGTTTGATCGGTACTAAGATTTCCAAGAGCAGAAACATTTCCTGATGAAGCTGTACCAGGAGCATTTGCAGATGCTGTACCTTGTCCAGCTGATATAGGTGCATTAACGTCATTTGGTTGTGTTAGTGAAGTAGCTTGAGGAGATTTCGTATCAATATTAACTGCAGCTTGGTCAGAACTTTGTTTAAATTCTCCTTTGCTATATTTATTTACTGCGTTCTGATATACAGCTACAACTTGTGCAACTGTCTTGGGAGCTTGCTGTGAACCATATACTGTTCTGTTAGCATTGATCATGTTTGCAATAGTAGTGTCTTTAATTCCTCCATTACGAAGAGCTGATATAACATCCATATTAGGATTGTTATAAAAAGCTTTCATAATAGCAGGTCCTCCACCAGGACCACTCATATGAGCAGCATATAGATCGACTAGAGAAGGATCTTTACCAATCTTTGATTTAAGAATACTTGCATTATACTTCATGTATTCTGCAGCCATTAAAGCGTTGGCTCTTGCATCAAATTTAGAAGTACCTAAAGGAATACCATATTTTGGACCATATTTAGTAAGTACCTCTGCCCAGGTACCATCAGTAAATTGATAAAGCCCTTGTGCAGAAGTAGAACTATTTCCAGTACCTGGATTAAAACTGGATTCAATTCCAGCAAATGTAATCATAGCTTGAGGATCAACTCCAGCCATTTTTGCAGCTGCTAAAATCGTATCTTTTACATTGTCGTAACCTTTGCCTTTTGGTACTGGAATATCTTTAATATTTCCTTCACTACCTTGACCAAACTGTACAGATGGGGTATTATACACATCTGTAGTGTTAGCACCTTGCCCATATTGAGCAACGTCTTGAGCTGTGACAGTAGCTGTATTAGGTCTTGTTTCACCAGGAAGATATCCTTTAGATTGATTTCTCTTTTGAAGCAAAGCATCAAGTTCAGGATCTCCAGTTTCGGATTTTACATCAACAGAGGTAGTGTTTTTATTAATATCTTTGCTGACATCAACAGCACCTTTTGGTTTGGTAATCGAATCTACTTTTCCTTTAAATTTTTTATAAGACTCCGGATATGGAGTAACATCTTTCAATTCTCCTATCAAATGTTTCTGTGCAACTTTTTCAAGTTCACTTTGAATTTTAGAAACAGTTTCAGGAGGTATCTGATCCATTTCTTTTGGAAACGTACCGTAGTTTCGACAAATATAATACCACTGTTTCCAAAGATTAAAAAATCTATAACTAAACCAACGTGCAAAATAATCAAATTGTTCGGAATCGTTTACATCAAATCCAAAAGTTTCTGCCCATTTACGCAATTGATTATCTGAAATATCTTTGTTTTCGCGCGCCTTAGCTGCTGCTTTTTCCATGTCAAGCATGGTATCGACATCTTTATTGCGAACGATGAAATTCCACATACCATTCGCACTTCTGGATGCGTCAATACCATATAGTTCTGCACGTTTCTTAAGGAAATTATCTACAACAGTAGTATCTCTCCATCCTGCTGCAGCATCATATCCAGCATTGACCATAGACAATGCAGATTCATTTTCTGCATTTTTATAATCTTCAATATATTTTTCTAAATCTTCTTCTTCAAAACCATATTTCTTATTCGCAAGAGTTACATCATTTCTTCTTGATTTATCTATGTATTCACTGGCAATATATCCACCGGCAGTAACAGCCAGTGCACCAAGAACATATGGATTTTTAGCAAATGCTCCTAATTTACCAAGAGGTCCTTTGAGAAATTTTCCTCCAGGCATCTTACCTAAAAGATCATCAAGGAATCCTCCTGCACCACCACCTCCTCCAAGCAATCCACCGAGAAGTCCTCCATCTTCTTTCTTAAACCCTTTTTCATTAATGTTTATCAATTTATGAATAGCACTAAGAATATCATCTATTTTTTCATTTCGTTGTATCTCAATATCTATTTGAGTTTTTTCTTTCTTTTCTTGTTGTTTTCTTACTTGTTCTTCGTAAACAGTATCTCGTTTATTATCACCTTCCAAATCCCCAGGACGAATATCAACTGATCCTGGTCCTGTAGAACCAAGAGATTGTTTTAAATCATCCATCCCATCTTTAATAGCACTGACAAGTTCACTTTTAAAAGATTCGGAACGTGAAGTTTCTTGTACTTTCTCATCATCAAAAAGCTTTTTCTTTTCACTGTGAGTTTCATCCAGGAAATTCCAAATTTCAAATAAAATATCAGGAACATCGTGTTGACGTTCCATATGTTTTAAAAGATTATCGTTAATACTATTTAAGATATCGGAAGATACTGAAGGAATATCCATAAGAGAAGTATTTCTCTTAACAGTAGGAGATTCTTTGTATCGTAATGATTGTGAAAATGATTTGCCAAATTTCTTTTCTTGTTCAAGAAGTTCTTTTTGTCTTTGTTTTTCACGTTCGCTTTTTTCTTTTAATCTTTTTTCTTCTGCCAAATCTTCTTCTGTAGCAAACTTTTCTCTAAACTGTTTTCCTTTTTCTGTAGCCTTTTTAAGATATTCTTCTGGATTCTTTAGAATAGGATTGTCTATAAGAAAATTATCAAGTATATTCGATAATTTATCAATAATTTTAGTATTAAAAGATTCAGCAACAGAATCAACTGCTTTTGATTCACTGGAAGATTCTTCTGAAAATGGAATGTGTGATCTTATTTTACGTGCCAACTTATTGTCGGTAACTTTCTTACCAACCCAACTGGCAGCAGTAACAATTCTTTCTTTACCACTTTGTAACGTTTCACGTGCTTTATCAAGATCGTCTTTTCTTCTTTGAAGTTCTTCTTGTTCTTCTTTTGAACGTCTAATATATTCTTCATCTGTTCTTCCAACAAGATCCAGATTTTTTTCTCGTTCCCTAGCAAGAGTTTCCGGATCAATATTGTAAACACCATCTTTAATTGTAAAAAGATCTCTAAGATATCTACCTTGACCAGAACCGGTGATATATTTATCAAGTCCTTCAAGATAATCATATCCTTGTCTATTAGTACTTTGAATAATATTGCTGACCAGAACCATAAGAGATGGATCAATTCTACCATCCGTTGTCACCAAATCAATCAAGATTTGGGCAACTGATTTTCTTGTTGATTGTCCTTCTTCTGTTTCGTCACCAATACCATTAAATACTGAATCAATATATTTTTTATCTCCAGTACCTAAAGAATCATATCCGGTTTCAATATATTTTTTTAATGCTCCTGGATAAAGATTGTATCTGCTTATTCCAGAATTCACAATAAATTTAGAAATAAATGTTTTTAATTCATCAAACGTTTTAGCGTCATCGCTTTTAGTTGCAAAAGAATAAGCACCACGCAATTTTTCAAGAGCAGTCTGAGTAACATTTCCCGCATTAACTCCAGAAATGCCCATATTAAAAAATGCTTCACGTCTAAAATCAGATTCGGATAAAAAATCTCTTTGTGATCTACTAAAAACTAATTCTTCATTATTTTCACCAGTAGCAATATTAGTGACTTGTTGTAAAATCTTAGCTAGATATCCAGGTATGATTTCAACAATACTTGTTCTTGTCTGATTATCAAATGATGCAGCTTCTGTAGGTTCAGTACTTACATCTTTAATATAACCGCCAGTACGATTGACATCAATCCCTGCAGCATCAATAAGATCTGTAAAAAAGTTACTTTCCGGATGATCTTCTCTATATCGTTTAATTTTATCCATAGCGATTTGTTGCATGTTTCCAAGCATTTCATCACTATGTTGTAATGTTTTCGTTAAAGCTTTTGAATCAAATCCTTTACCAAAAATTTTTCTACCAATCCAATTAACTTGATTTCCTGTAGCAAAAGAACCAGCAAGTTGTCCTGCTTTTGTTATAGCATCAAGTTTTTTATGACCTGCGCTACGTGGCTTTCCTTCTGCTTCAGTCATGTCGTCAGCCAGTTGCTCACTAGTGGCTGCCATATCAAGACCAGAAGCACCAAGTTCAAAACCTTCAGCAAATCGATCTTTAGCTCTGCTATATAAAGTAGAAGCTGCTTTCTTTGCAAATGGAAGCAATTTTTCTTGTGCTTGATCAACAATGAAATTGCTGATTCTTTGTCTGCGTGCTTCTTTTAATGATTCAAGTTTTTGTTGTTTTTGAATATCTGGAAGTGCTGTATTGTGACGAATTTCTTCTAATTTATCTTCAGTAACTTTAGCAATAGCTTGTACCGAAGCTAAAGTATCTTGAGCAACGAACAAATGTTTATATTTTAAAACTAGATCTTTCTTTAAATAAGCTTTATAAAAATCTTGAACAAATGCAGCAGTAAAATTATTTGCTACACGAATTTGATCAAGTGTTTGTAATGTATTTTGTGTATTTTTATCTGAAATAGATCTGTCTATAAGTCTATTTTGTTCAGTATCAAGTTTATCTTCAATATATTGTTTTTCTTGAAACTTTTTTTGCTGATCAAATAATTCGGAAAGTTCTGCAGCAATTGAATATTCTCTAGCTTCTTCTTTTGATGGAGGAGAATATGAATAATCGCTATCTGTTTCAGAAACAAGTTTGCTATATTTATTAGCAAGCTTTGGCGGTAAAATACCTTTAACTCGTGGTTCTAAAACTCTACCAGAACGTTTAATAGAATTGATAGATGGTTGAACTTTCTGAATAAAATCGCTTTTTAAATAATCAAAATCATTTTTAAATGATGTAACTTCATCTATAAGTTCAAATGTATTCGGCATAGCTTGACGAATACGATCTTCCAAATTAGATGAAACTATTTTATAAGAGCTTTTTAAAACATCAGTAAGACCAACTTTTGTTTTCTCAATAGGTTCTCTATTGTTTGATGTATCGCTATTATAAACATCTCTATAATTATAATCTTCTAATGCACTGTCATATTTATCAAATTCTTGAATATTAAAATCAGTCTGCTTTTTACTTGCAAATTTCTTTTTTAAATTATTTTGAGCCATAAAGCGTTCTCCTTAGAGTTATCGAACTATAATCTCAGGATTGATATATGAAAATTTAGAACAAATGGAAAGATATCTTGCAGTATCAAGAACGAGTTCTTTCAACTTATCAGTATCGTAATATTTTACTTCTTCTAATACTTTATCATTAACAATCCTAAATGGTGCATACACAAAACTATTATACAAGCATCTTTTTTCATAGAACGCTGTAAAGCCTGATGTTTGTAATGGAGTAGGTTGAATAATTTTATAAAAATCATACGCAAACATATATTTAAATTCTTTATATGTATCAATACTCATATTTTCAACAGGCATGCACATAGAAGCAACCAATAAATTTTTTCTATCTGTAAACCACTGTAATTTTTCTTTAAGTTGTATTTTGTCCTTGTTATTTAAAACAAGAGGGTATGTATTTATATTGTATATGGAAACCACATTTTTGGTGTTGGAAGAAGCTGCAGTATTTTGAGCTTCAATATCTTCATTAATATCTTTAAGCATTTTACAAAAATCAGTTACTGGAGATGTTTTAAAAAGAAATGAATGATTTTTAGGATCGTGTATATATGCTTGAACTTCAACTTCAGTGAGATGTAATTTAGAAAATACAGTTTCCACTACATCTTCAGTATAACGACTATTGTAATAATCGATATTATCAATTACATATTGAATTTCATCTTTGGATTTACAAAGAGCAAGAATTGCTCCTAAATAGAAATCTTGGATATATCTTAAATCAATGTAAACATTTTCTATCGGACCAAATGTTTCTTCCATGATTTCATCAAGATAAGGATCAACTTCACAATACTGTTCTTTTCTGTCGGTAGTCTCAATCATGGTATGACCTCAATTTTTGAAAAATTCAATTGTTAAGCACAGTATAAGGAAGACACAAAACATATGCGTAAACTAAGCCCAGCTAATGTATGGTTAATGGATGTTGACAATTTCATCCAGAGAAATGCACTTAAAGAAGTTACATCAACCTTTATATATGCACCATCCTCCAATTTATTTCATCCACAAGGATTTTTTAGTGAAGAAATATTTGGACAGTTAAATTCTCCACAACGTCTTACTACATTTGCATACATCAATTTAAATATGGATGTTTTATCTCCACACATTTTCAAAAATGTCATAGATTTAAAACCATTTTATCATGAGGTTATGCAAGGAAAAGTATATGCGGTTTTTGATGAAGTAACTAGTGAACTTATTCCATCTATACGAGAAAATGAAAACGCTGGTACAGGATTTGTTTTCTTTATGAAACAATTTCCTAAATTAGTATTCCAAAAAACATCTTCTGCTACAAGAAATAATAAAATCAAAACTATTGAGCTATGTAAAGAAAATGGAACTGCCATTATTAATAAAATGCTTGTGTCTCCAGCTGGAATCAGAGATGCAAAAGAAATCGGTGGTAGAATATCAATTGAAGAAATTAATAAAAAATATAGTTCGCTTTTACGAACAACTGATTCAATTAAAACAGCTAAAGAAAATCCTGTCATAGAACAGTTCTACGATGGAATAAAATACAATGCCCAATTAAAAGTGTATGAAATTTATGCGTACTATAAAAACCTTTATGAAGGAAAGAAAGGTTTTGGACAAGGACAATATGCACACAGAGCCCTTGTTTATGGTACAAGAAATGTTATTACATCATCACAACTTCTTGGAAAAAATCCAGATGATCCTGCATATCACAAATACGATGAAACTATTGTTCCAGTATTTCAAGCAGCAAAAGCTTTTCAGCCATTAGTTATTCACGAATTAAAACGTATTTTCTACAATCAGATATTTACATTGGGAAGTACAAGAGTTCCAGCTATTGATCCAAAAACATTAAAAGTTTTATATATAGAGGTCACATCCGCTCAAGTAACAGAAGCAATGTCTACTAAAACTAGTGAAGATCTCATATCACTTTTTCAAAATGTACATATGCGAAATAAATCTGTTATTATTAAGGATGCTGAAAACAAACCTTATTATATTTCTCTTGTGTATGATCTTGGAGATGAAATATATTCCTTTACCAATATAGACAACTTTAAAGAACTTCTTCTTAAAAACGAACCGGAAAAGGCGAAAACTTTTGATATGAAAAAGGTTCGTCCTATTACATATGTTGAGATGATTTATATTGCAACTTATCAAGCTACTCTTGGAAAACACGGAACTATTACTCGATATCCAGCTATTGAAATAGGAAGTATTTATCCTACTAAAGTAAAAGTTGCTACAACAGTTCCAAGTAGAACTATTACATTTAAATCTCAGTATATTCCAGAACAAGAAGTTATAATGCCAATGTATCCTATCATTGATAAAAGTTCTTATCTTGATAGTTGCATTTTACATCCAAGCAGAACTCCTGGCTTAGGTGCTGAAGTATAAGAATACACACTTCTTCCAATTGTATGTTATTATTTACAATTGAAGGAGTATGGTACTATGGGTAATTTTAAAAAGAAAAAGATTCATCTTGTACAATGTCCATATCCGTATGAGAGCTATGCTTTATCTGAAGATGATGTGGTTGTAGATTTAGTTACTTGGACAGAAATTCCAGTCTTAAAAAGTGATAAAACTCCGTATAAAGGAATGTCACTTGTTAAAACTGGTGATAAAATAACAAAAACAGTAACCCTACATCGTCTTAAAGCTTATACTTTTCTTGAGAATAATACAGGACTTCCTTTTGAAGAGTGTCAAGTGGATCATCTAGATGGTGATAAACTAAATAATGAATTATCTAATTTAGAGATTGTTATTCCTCAAGAAAATAAAGCAAGAGCTTATCGTACAGGTTTGAGAAAAGATAATGATCCTACAACACTTGTTAATTCTGAGACTGGAGAAGAACATATGTTCTATAGTCAAACAGAAGCAGCAAGATTTTTAAATTCATCTTCAGGATCGATATCTTATCAAATAAAAATGAAAAATAATACAAATGAAACTTATAAAGGTTTTTATATCCGTAGTAGAAAACAAAAATAGCAGTCGGCACCTGCTACAGTAATGTAGTATAAAAAATATTCTCTAACTGCTGGAAACTCCTAAAGTCAATTGTACTACAACGTAAGATGAAAATCTAAGCGTGATATGTTTGAAAAACAATTGAATGTAACACACAAAGTGTTTAAATGGACAATCAGCAGCTAAGATTCTACGTCGTACTCATCTGTACGATATGAATAAAGTTCAACGACTATCGAACATCGTTAATAAATATTGACGATAAGTAGAGTACCCTGCAATCGTCTATAATGGCAGTGGGAAATGGGAATCTCCATATATAAATTTTATATATGGATGAAGATATAGTCTGCTCATTCAGGGAAACCTGAAGCTGTGCAATTGATTGCACGAAAAGTATCTGACGAATACTTTTGAACATACCAGGACTATGACGGCGACACCATTAGTTTCAATGGAATTATGTCAGAAGAAGCTAACAGACGTTGTGCAGAATACAACGAAACTGCACGAAGTCTGGTAACAGTGGATGGTAAATTTTTAGCTACTGCAAGTATTAACCTGTGTAAATCAGTTATCTTTAATCTTACCAGAACACCAGGAAAATAAAAAAAAAATAAATTATAACTAATAAACATAGAAGAGGGATTTAAATCCCTCTTCTATGTTGTATAATTATTTATTTAATATTTGGATAGATTTGATAACGGTATACGATTTCCAATAGAGACATTCCAATAACACCCACTATCAACCAGATCAAAAATACTGTCGTTCTCTCCAGAAAATTTAGATTTTCGATCTACTGTGGAAACTTTTATTGATTTGTAATCGGAGCCACGATCAAGAGAATCTCGCACTTCTTTATATTTTTTTGTTGTACATTCCCAACTTTCGGTTACAAGTTTATTAAAGAGCTGCATCGAAATTCTAGTGTCTTCCGATTGTACATTGCTTTTCATAAACGTTTCAAAATTACGTTTAAGCAACAGCTGTTTTTGAACATAAGTGCTATGGTCCATCTTTGTATTCTCAGAAATTATATTTGTTTGATAATGTTTGCAATTGTTCTTCAAACCAGTTCTTACCATTTTTGGAGACTTCTATTATTGGTATTTTAAGAGACATGGCTTTTATTGATGAAAACTTTTCCTTACGTTCACAATAAAATTGAGGTCCTCCAACATACGATCCTAATACTGGACATTTTGGATGAATTGCATAGATAATAAACTCTGGATATTCTGTTATTATTTTACTGTTAGTTATTTGTGGTTCTACCCATAAAGAATATTCTTTGTATTCAAATCGTTTTATAGTTTCCCAAATTTTAGCTGTTCTTTCTTCAAGTCTCTTTTGTTCTTTATTCATCGTATTCTCCTATATTTAAATTATAGATTAAGAGAAGGGAAAGATCCCTTCTCTTATTAAATTAGTTAATCGTTATATACAGGAATTTCTGTTACATCAAAACGAACTGAAATATCATATTGTACATCTTCCAAAAGTCCTGCGTAACAATTTCTTTTGGAAAGCCATTTCAAAGGTGCAACACGTTTGCACAAATGGTATTCGTGATCATTCCATTTTTGAAGAATCGCACAATCTGAAGTGTTGGTAAAATCATAAGAATCTTTTTCAAAAAGTTTTGTGAATCTGGGAGTATGATCTATTTCATAGCCTTTATGAATTTGAATATATGTAATCTCAGGACTTACCTTTTTACAAGCAGTTACAACCAAATGCTCAATTCTTTTGGAAATATCTTCTTTCTTTTCTATTTTCAAAACTGACAAAAGATCATGAGTCGGATCATTCAAACGAGCACGATGATCATAAAAACACATACGAACAGTAACTTCAAACATAATTTATATCCTTTTTATTTACAGAAGGTCTAAGCATTCATCAGAAAACCATTGTTTAATTTTATTGTTTTCAAGTTTATCCTTGAGATTATATTTTTCTACAATCTCATAAGGAATAAATTCAATTTTAAAATTATACACATTTTCCAACGAATATTTTTGTTGTTGTTTATGATAATATCTGGTTGGGGTTCCAATAAAAGAAATAATAACATCACTATCAAAACAATAACGATAATTTTTTGGAAATTCATTTGGGACTTGTACCCAAATGTGTTCCGCTATAAGAATCTGATCATTAATTTCTTCTACATTTGTACAACAAACATGAAGAAACTCACCAGTTATTCTTTTCTTAGTTAATACTCCTTGTACCGAAATAGGAATGTTAAGATGTTGAGCTAAATATTCCCTATTAAACAATCCGTTGTACGATTCATATTCTCGTACACACTTATTTAATTGAACACAATGTCTGTTAGAAAGAACGATTAAACGTCTAACTTCTTCTGGAGAAATATCAAACATTTTTGAATCGTTATCGTACGTAAAATTAAGATCATCTCCTATATATGGAATATTGTTTTCAAGTTGAATGACTGATAAACTATCAACATTCTCTCCAGTAACAAGTTTAATAAAAATAGGGATAGGCAATCCAATTTTACTAGCCAATTGTTTACAACTGATCACATCTTATTTCCTCCTTTAATTACAAAACGTAATATCAAATAAGTTATATATATTTAAATACAAGACGAATGTCATTATTACTGAATAGTTGAGGCATCATCCTTAGAGAAATTTAAAATATTCATTTCTATTTCCTGCATCTTGGATTTATCTTTTACAGTAGTAGTATTTTTAACATTAACATTTTCTACAATATCTTTAGCAGCAGCTATGAATTTTTCAGTATAAATATACATATTTTCTTCTTCATCGAATTCTACAATATCTGTATTGTTATAGTATTCAAAAAGAACAACAATTTTGTGAATTGTTGGAGAAGGATATTGCATGTAAATACTTAAAAATTTGGTAAACAATTTAGTAAATAAGCATCCTGCAGGACTGTATTTATTTTCAGTAGCATCTTTGATTAAAATAGCTAATCTATTATCATTCCAAATACCACATTTGTCAATGACTTTACAAACACATCTAAATTGTTTACTTACTGTACAAGAACGATATTCCTTAAGACTAGATAAATTTGAATGCGACAATTCTTCTTGTACCAAAATACTGTTAAAAATATCCTTTAAAACTCCAGTACAAACAGTATTGTTATCAACTTCGGTAATAGAATAATATTTTTCTCCTAAAGACAAACATTTAAAATGTTGACCATTTTTTATTCTAAGTAAAATAAGAACAATTACTTGTTCCACATCAACATCGATGTTAAGAATTTTTTCATAATTTATTTCTTTAGAGTCATTTAAATTGAATTTAACTTCTGGAACGGATAGTTTATGAATTATGTAATCCATTATACATGTAAGCAAGAATGCTTTAAACAAATCGTTGTCATGTTCATTGTTAAATGTAAATGAATAAGGATTTCTTACATTAAGAAATTCTCTTATTATAAAAATTCCTTGATGCAATGAAGAATTTTTAATTTTATCCAGATGTGACAAATTTTCCAAATCCAAAACATCTATAATCATAGTAGTTAATTCAATCATGTCTTTTTCTGAAAGTGACATATATTTATTCTCCTTAAATATTTCTCTGTATTATGGTTTTAATCTGTAATAAATGACTTATAGTGATGGTAGGGTTTTCCCTACCATCACTATAGTTACATTAACTCTTTCTCACAAGTCTGCCATCATAATACTTGTATTGATTGGGAGCAGCATAAAATCCATAAGGTACTTGATCTGGATAAAAGATCATAGTAACACCTGGTATAGATTTTATATTTCTTCCCAATTCTCTAGTAGTATGAAACCAGGACAATACATCGATTTCTTGAGTCAAAGGATTTTTTTGAAAGGTTACAACAATCATACACACTCTCTTTCTAAAGATAACTTTTATTTAAAAGTGAATGTGGGATAACGAGAACCATCTCCATAAGGAATGGTACCACCTACGCTGTTCCACACATAAATGATCTGATTTGCATCAGACGTACCACAAACTTCAGCCAGATTCGTAGGTTTAATAACCTTACCATCAGGACCAACAACATTAATAAAATTAATAGTAAGTTTATCAGGAGCAAAAAGGTTGTTTGTTTCTTCTGCTTCTTTGGAACCAGAACTATAATCTTGCATAATAAGAAAACCAGTCCATTCAGGACGAGCATCCCATTTATCTACAGTACAGTTGATAATGTTTACAGTTGCACGTTTGTTCAACTTATTAGAAATACGAATAGCATTGGAAACATCAGCAAAATGACAATTAGAAATAGTTATAACTGCGTCATCTTGATGTTGGAAAATGAGAATGGCGTTATTACTAAGAGGTGCTGTAAAATCAAGCCCGTCAATGATAACATTTTTAGGAGCAGTTTGTAAACCTACTTCAACTGCATTATATCCAGTCTGAGCAAAAGAACTCTTAGTAATCTTTACATATTCAGAAGTATTTATTTTAAGCTGAGCATTAGAAGTTTCTTTAGGAAGATTTCCAGTTAAAGATATAGCTTGTACATTAATGTCATTAGTAGCAGTCATGCCAACAACAGCATTGGAAGCTTTCATGCTTTTAACATCAATGCTTTTGGCTACAACATTTTTAACACCTTCAATGGGAGCGGCTGCAGCAGTTATAACCATATCCGCATCTGGCTGATTAAGATTGGCAGCAGAATCCATTACAACTGGAACAACATTTGTTTTCTTAAGATCAGTAAGTTGAGTTTCTACAAGTTCTAATCTATCAGCAAGTGCTTGTACTGTACCAGCAGCAGTAACGATTTGTTCTGGGGTTCCAGTGACATTATCCCAACTTACAGAATTAGCTACATCCGCAACCTGAGCAGCGTCTACTTTAGTACCGACTACGGCAGTAGTAAAATCACTTACATCAGCAGATGTCAATACGTCAGACTTCTTACGATAAAGTTCCAAATCAGTAGCTTTAGCTACACCAGGAACTGTCTCAGCAGTTACTACAAAGTTACCGGTTTCAGCACTACTGCCGTCGTATACAAAAGCTTGTACGCCATTGTATTTAATAGTTAGTGCATTTGGGTTGGGAAGTTTTGTAGGAATTACAGGAGCTACATAATCTGTAATTTGAGAAAGACTATGGTTGTGAGAAATAGGAGTGAACTCAGTGGGTTTTCCGGTTACAGATACCCAATCAACAGAAGCCAAATATTCCACATAACCATCTTCGCTGCTAAGCTTGGTATCATCAATAACTTCATAAAGTTTACTTGTTTCAGTTACCTTAACATGATCACCACGCTGTACTCTATCTGTAGTAAGAGCAAATCGTTCGGTATCATTTTCTACAATAACAAGCTCATCAATTGCGGTAGCAGGAATAAGACGTGCATCAATAACGCCACTAGTAATTTGAGAGGCATCAATAACAATGCGATCAGATCCACTGTTTCCGTGATTAGCAGCATGTGCTGCAGGAGTAAATTCAGTTGGCACACCAGTTACACTATCCCAAGGGAAGATAGCGGTAGTCATTTCACTTTCAAACATGGTACCAAAATTATCTTTGGTAACAAAATTGTCAGTATTAGGAAGTTGGTCAGTAGTTGCTATTACTTTATCATCGTTGATAGTTACATTATCAATAGTATTTAAGTTTGCATGAATCTGAGGAGAGCCGATATCAGCAACGTCCCATTTACTAACCATAATAAGATTAGCACCAAGACCACTGGTAGTTACACCAGAAATATTATCGTAATTATTAAGTTGAATAGTTTTTCTTGTTTCGGCAAATGTTGCATATTGAACAAGATTATCCTTGTCTGTTATATCAGCAATAACATGAGGGTGCTTAAGTGCGGCAGCTCCAGTTTGTTCATATGTAACACTGTGAGGATTGTTGGTATTTTCAGTGTGAGCAATGACTTGCTCTTCAAGTTGATCAAATTCTTCAGTAGAAGGTGCTCCAACTTGAGATGCCGTAGTGCCATGTGGATTATTGATATCTGCAGTATGAGTAGTAAGATCTGTTTTTATACCAGCAACTTCGTTCTTCGTAGCAGCCCCAATTTGATCAGAAGTTACTCCATGAGGGTTGTTGGTATTTTCCGTATGTTCTACTACAGTTTGATTGAGTGCATCAAATGCAACTTGTGTCGCAGCTCCAGTTTGAGCTGCAGTTACGTTATGAGGATTTTCAGTATCTTCAGTATGAGCAAGAAGCATATCTTCAGTCAAGATACCAGTTACTTCCTGTGCAGTATGTGTGTGTCCAACTGGAGAGGCACCAATTTTATCTGGAGTAACTTCATGTGGATTGTTTTTGTTGTCAATGTGCGCAGTTACTTGATTGGTGAGTTTAAGATCAAGAGCAGCTACAGTTTCAGTAAGAGAACTTGGAGCGGCACCAATTTTATCTGGAGTAACCTGGTGAGGATTGTCAGTATTTGAAATATGTGCATTTAATGCGGCAGTAAGAGTATCACCATCACTTACTCCAGATTCTACAACATCTCGTAATTTTTGAACTTCCTCAACACTAGCTACACCAGTCTTTTTCATCCAGTCTAAGTTAGGGGTAACTTCCTGGGTTAGAGTAATTTCAGTGACATCTGTGGCCTTTGTTTTAATCACTTTATTCATACAAGTCATCCTTCCATGTGGAATATTTATAGGGCTATTGCTTCCGTATAGTATTTTATTACACATGAGATGTTCTTGTATTTTAGAATAATTTGAAAAATAAAAAAAAATAAAAATATGTGATATAAGAGAGGAAGCTAAAATGCTTCCTCTCTTATATCAGAATAATTTCTTACTTCTTATGAGTAAGAATCAGATTACCATCTTTACAAATAATCTGAACTTCATCTCCAGGATTGAGAATAAAGTTACAATTGTGCAATTTGGATGCACTCAAAATAACGCTTCCATTCTTTTGTACTTTTGTAGAAAATCTGTTGCTGGGATTCCAATCAACATTACTAATATTGACACCACGAATGGCAAGATCGCACAAACGTACTTTGAGAACATTCTTGGAACGAATTCCAAAATATTTCATAATGTCTGTAGCATGCCACCCTTCCTTAACCATAGAAATAAGATCTATCTCTTCAGCAGTGAACTGACTAAGATCAAGTTCTTTTTCTTTTGCCTGTTCTTGTTTGAAATCAGATTCAACCACAGGTTCAGATTCCGTGGTTTTAATACAAGTTCTTTGATCATCAACAATAGTTTCTGACATGATTTCACGTTCGTCGCATTCAGGTTTATCCTTATTTGAGATATCGGTATTTTCTTGAGGCAAATTTATTTCTGTTTCCTTAACCATAGAAATAATACCTGTAATTCCCGGCTTTGGTTCAGGTAAAATCTCAATGGACGGAGTAGCAATGACTACTGCTTGAGTTTCAGTAGGTTTTGTTGGTACAGTGGGAGGTATTTCAATATTAGTATTTGGTTTAGGAATATATTTTTCATTTGGTTTATCCCGAAGTGCCAGTTTTGAAGTATCAATTTCCAATTTATTTGACACATCTGTTCCGTCAGTATACACAGGACGAAGCAAGTTATAATTGGGAATTTCAAATTTACATTTCTTACATGTATTGATAAATGAAGTCAAATAACATTCCAAATTTTTGGCTGTTGTAAACTCTCCGATTGCGGAGCTGATATAATTCAGCATATACGTATGAGCTTTGATATAATTTTTCGCATTATCAAAAACAGCATTGCTTTTGATTTCAGTAAAAAATGTTTTATCAAAACCACACAAAACTTTGGATTTCAAAAGAATTCCAGTTTCGTTAGTCGCAACCACATGCGAGTAAATAGAATTCATGGTAATCCTCAAATGACTTTTATTAAAATCACTCAAGGTATATGTACTTGGTTGATTCACCCAAAGACGACTCACCAGGAAAATATCCGCCATTATTGATGCCAATGCACGTGTAAGATTTTCCGCTTTGTGAGGATTGGATTTTTTGTTCTGAATAATATCTTTCCACACGGTGTTTGCAATGGGAATCATTGCAGTTTTATAAATTCTTGTTGTTTTAAACTTTTGCTTAAAAAAGTCTGCCAGCAAGGATTTTTCTTTATTTTCTCCATCTGTCAAACAAGGGTTATTCAAAAATATCCAATCCCCATCCCTAAAAACATTGATTTCATTTCCCTTGGCATAAGTAATCATTTTCTAATCTCCATGTGTTAAAGGTTAAATACAGATTCAAAGAAATTATATATGTATAAAAATCATATGAAATATATTACACAGGGAGAATTTCTCCCTGTGTAATATTACTATTAACAATAAATAATTACATGCTTTAAATTTAAAGTAGTACTGGCAATACCAGCAGTAATTTCAGCATCTAAACTAATTTCTATTTTCTTGGATACAGGATTTCTTCTTATTGTAGCAGACAAAGAACCTGATTTACCATTGTAGGTAAAAGAAGTAGATCCAGTAAGAGTACTAAGCCCATGGATAACAGGCATACAAACAGGAAATCTATTAGCTTCAGATTCTTCTAAATCACATCTGATACTTCTAATCTTAGTAATATCAACTTCATCTTCAAGGAAATGTTCAAGATCAAGATGTACCCAACCAGCACTTCTATTAAGAGGCTCTGTACCTGCCCAAACAATACTTCCTTCTTTAAATGGAATTAAGGTAGAATCTTGTCTACTATCTGTATTTGATATGGACCAAAGAGCATTTTCATTGGGAAGATAAATTTCAGTATCTTGGGGAGTGACAACATGTCCAGGATCATTGGGATTATCTGGATCAACAAGTTTCCAACAAGATTCATTTCCTGACAGATCTTGAATAGCTATTGTTTCTTCAGCCATTCCTTTTAAACGAAGTCCTATTTGCAAATAAATACCAGAAGATTCTTTTACACTTTGATTCCAGATAATTCTAAATTGAGGACGAATGATATTATCAAGATCAGAATAATCTTCAAATGGAATATATCCCAAAGGATACACGGCAGAAAGAATACCAACATCCATTTTATTTACTGGATTTTCAATATTTACTGCAATATTGGCATCAAACAAAAATTTAGTGTGTTCTGTTTCAATGTGTAAATTCATAGTGTCTGCAGTAAACACCGTATCTGAACCAGCCACTTTATAAAGACTAGCGATAGTCCACCAGTGAAAATCTGTATCAGAAGATTGGATTTTTCTTAAGATAGCTTTGCCTGAAGTAACGTCTCCATAAGAAGGTAATCCATTTTTAGCAAGTATACGCATTTGTTCCTCCAATGCAGCCATTCTTGTAAGTAAAAGTTGAGCGAATTTAGTTTCTCCGATAGTATCAGCAGTGATCATTTGAGTATCAGTAATATATCGAATGATATTTTCCTGAGTCTCTCTGATTTCTCTCATGTCGTATAGTGTACATTGACCACCATAAGCATGGTAATTGATTTTAATTCGCCCAACATATGGTTTAATAATAACAATGAAATTAAATAGTCCAGAAGTATTTGTCGTCCAATGAAGTTTAAAGAAGTTTGGTTCCCAAACTTTATAATCTTCATTTTCAACAAGAAGAGTATCTTTTTCAGCACCAATCGAATATACTTCTAGACTATCTTTAAAGAATGTACCGGCAAGAGGATGAATGATATCTACTTGATTAGGAACATTGACTTCATGTATTTCACCTGAAATAAAGTTTTCTGGTTTTGTTTTATGTGGGTCAGGTTCAAGTAATAATGGAGTACCATCAACATCACCAATGTTGTCTTTAACTGGTTGAGTAATTCTTTTTAACATTGTCAAATCTTGCATCATAGCAAGAAGTACATCTGGTGTAAATTCGACAATGTGGTCAGACTGTCTTATGAGAACTTCTGATGTTACTGGATACAATCTTTGATAGGCAAAATTAACTGTATAATCAGCAACAAAAGGTTTTACAAAAGTAACGGATTTAATAAGTGTTCTATTAAACGTATCATCTAAAAGTCGCATATCGGACATTGCACTATAGTCAATGTCACTATCTTGTATAACCCAATCATCACCTTCTACAAGTGTTCTTTGAGTATCTTTATTATTTGTTGTACCAAGTAGCGTTATTACAAGTGTATCTTTAAAAGCACTGTCATAAAGGGAAACGACTTGATCTTGTTTAATGATGCGTTTGACATCATTAGTTATTTTATATAAGGCATTTTCACCTGTCAAGTCCGGAAGTAAATATTGTGACATACATCTTATTCCTTATATAAGAATGAAAATTCTTAAGCATATGATTTATTAGCCTTGTTCAGCTTCATTTTTTGCATTTGCTATACCAATAATAATTTCTTCATATGCATTGCATCTATCTTTTAAATGATCAATTTGTTTTCTTAATTCAATATTTTCTGAAAAATAATTAACAACTGTTTTTGCAGCTTGTTCTCTATCTGCAACTGCATCTTTATATTCTTCATCAGTGAGCCATTTTTCACCAACACTAATAATATCAGGACCATTTGTAAAGCCAAGCATAGCGCTAAGTTGTTGTTGTAGTACGTTTTGTACATATATCAACTTATCCTCGTCAGGATAAATACCAACTCGAAGAGCTATAGCAAAATCAGAATATTTCTTTACATTGTAATTTGGTACAGTAGAAAATAGTCCTTCTGGAATATACCAAATTATTGTTTCGTCTTCAGGATGAACAAGTTTATAAATTTCTTGTGTCCTGTACATATTAACATCATTTTCAAGATCAGCTTGTGTTTTACCTACTGCTTCATATGTAGGAAGTAGGGACAAGTTATCATCAAGCAATTCGACATAAGCATATATTTTTTTAACGGTATAGACACCATCTAAAGAAGAAAAATCTGAAACAAATGAAAACTTATATGTCCAGTTAGGTTTCAAAAACATACTACTGTGACCTCTCATATTAAATTGTTCTATATCATTAAAACCAGTCGCTACAATATCATAGCATTTATAAGATATAACTATACTCCTCTTATAAGAGGAGTATAGTTATATCTTATTAAGCTGACATCAATTCAATTATTGGTACAACATTACATTTCATTGCACCTGGAACATTACCAAGACCAAATGTATTTTCATCTGTACGATAGTATACGCCCCAGCCATTGCTATTATTGTAAAAAGAAGAGGACAACAATTGGTTTGGAGCACTATGAAATATTGAATGCATGCTTAAAGTTGGATGATTGGCTATAGTAGGATCTAATTGATCGATGTATTCATATTCTAAAGATATTCTAAGAACTTCTGCTATTGTTGGAAGACTGCATTGCCATTCTTTTGAATTTTCTGTAAAAGTGAGTGATTTACAATAAATAGCTGCCGTAGGTTTGTTAAATTCTTCTGTAGGTATATTGGTAGTCAACTTATTTGTTAAATTGACAGCATAATCATCCCACAAATTTAACTTTGTTATAGTTGTATCCAAAATATTAGGATAATTTGCCATATCAGGTAACGGATCAAATAATTCTCCAGTAGGTGACATATTTTCAGGATTTACTGAAGTATATCCATATTGTCCTTGTGATCTGTATTCGGCATCTAATATAACAATACGACAATCCGAAACAATATCATAAAATTCAAGCACACTTCCGGGTAATGTGCTATGCCTATATATTTTTCTTCTAGACGGAAGTATAAGAGGGTTGTTTTCAGTTGGTATTTCAGCTTCATATAAATTAGATATAGCTGAAGAAGAACAAGACATGATTATTGCCATAATAAATATCCTTATATTGAATTGATTTTCAAATAATATAGTTATTATTAATTGTTTTTTTTTGTATATTAATACAACACAGGAATAAAAATTCCTGTGTTGTATTAATATTTACTCTATAATCGTATTCGAATCAACAAATGGTACATTATCAGGATTGTGATCTTCTATAGGAGAATAATTTGCCTTAAGATAAGTATGTTTATTTGGGCAATACCCACAACGAGTACACACATAACCAATAGTTTCCATTTTGTACATGGTATCACAATTGCACTTGGGACATTTTAGTTCAACTTCATAAGACATAATTGTTTCCTTTTATCCATTTACTTTCTTAATACTTCCATCATCATTATAATCATTAGCCATATCAAAATGGAACCAGGTAATCTCCACGCCTTTACTATACACTTCAATACGATTGATATATTTAAAGCACTCAGCTTCCTTTGTATAATGAGTTTTAAAACCAGGTTTAAAACAGCCATATTTTTCCATATCTTTTCGTATTTCTGAAGCAGTCGCATTTTTAAAATTACAATCCATAGCTTCACCAAATTTATGTGCACTTAAAAAAGCGCCTACAGAAGAATTGGTAGGTCTAAATCCTCTGTATTGATATGACCCTCCACTTTTCCAATTGTTGATAGTAATCGGACCATATTTTTCACGAAGCATATCAATAGTTTCTAATACTAAAGGATTAAAAATCATAAAACCTTTATTTAAAAGACCTTTCTTTTCAATATCTTTATAATAACTTTCAGGAACAAGTTCATAGAGTTTTACATATTTTGGAGTATACATAGCTATTTCTCCTATAAAGAAATGTGTGGGGTTGTATATAATTTTTTCTTATCTTCATACGGCGGATATAGTCGTATAAATTTTTGCATATCCTCTTCTGAAAGTACAATACAAGGTATTTTTTGTACTTGATCAAATGCAGCGTGTACAATACGATGTACACCATCAAGAACAGTATTTTTATACATAATAATAGGATATGAATAATCAGCTTTAAACATTCTTTTAATGTGTTTAATTAAATCAAACATATCCATAGGAACTTTTTCAGTACTATCTTCGATATGTTTAAATTTAGGCCAATAATGACCAATTTTCATATTTTTCAAAAATGATTCATTTACATGAAAATCTGTCGGTGTTTTATATTGACAAAAATCTATAAGATTTTGTGATAAATAATGTTTTCCTTTATATCCAAATGTTCCTATCATTAAGCAAATACCTCATTATAACTTTCCTTACTCAAAATGTGATATTCTACTTTATTGCTTACAAATGAGAACCATATCTTTTCATCGATGATATTGGTGGTAACATCTGCAAGAGTTGTTTCACCCATAGCAACAGCCATACAACGATTAAGACGAATAGAAAAATCTTGAGTAGTTGAATCCATATTTGCAAATGCGCTATCCATTTGATTGTGGAATTGATATGTGGGATGTAACGAATAAATACTTTGTTTATCTGATTCATTTAAAATGTCAGCTAAAGCTAATATAAATATTTCTGATTGCGCACAAGTAAGCACTTCTTGATGATCTGGAATATATGTTCCTTCATATGAGGGAAATACTTGACTAAGTTTATCATTAAATTTATTAAGTGCTATGACAGATGGAAAAAACTTTCTTTCTGGACGAATTGTTATATGATCCCAAATAGGCAGCATATAAAAAATACCAACAACGAACAAGTCAGGAAGAACATCTTCCCATTGTTGCTGACTTGCAATACCTAAGTCTAAAAGAACGTTTCGAATAGCTTCTCTAATTTCCATAGTTGTTGGTTGTGCACCTTGATATAAAATACCAAAAGGCAACAATTGAGTCGATACTGGTTTTCGTAATACGTATTTTGTTTTATATGTCAAAAATCCTGAATGATCTCCACCTGCAACAGGAATTTCCAATTCACCAAAAGAATACTCATTTGATTTAATGAGCATATCCACAGGACCAGAAGCTTTTGATGGATCAAGAATATATCTTGGATCTACTGGAAGAACTACTTTACAAATAGTTGATAGGGGATAATCTTCATTAAATGCGTCTCGTCCTACCCAAATTTTAAATTCTAACGGATCAGTTATAGCTGCAAATTTTACCTTGAATCTAAACCAAGTAGCCATCTGCAATGTACCAGATGGATTAATCATAGCAGCAGTTACTTTCACTGGAGACAAAGTTAATGATTTTGCAACATATACATCTTTCCAATTAGAATTTGTGGAAAGAATAGACTCAATCGTAGCCAATGATTTAGTATTGGCAAGATAGATATTTTCAAAAATACTAAACAATTTTTCATATTCTTCTGTAGTTATTTTAGAAGAAAAAATTGTAGGATCTTCTTGTTTACTTGTATCAAAATGAAATTGAATAGTTCCTGAAATAGATTGGTTATCATAAGCAAGTCTTTCTGTTCTAGGGTCAGTTACTACTCCATGCTCATGAAAATAATTTACCATGTTATCATCAAGATAACAAACGTTAGGAATATTTTCTTTTAAGCTCACAGTAGACTTTGGATGAAACACCGTGTCAGTTATAAATCCATAGATCATACGAATAAATCCTTTTTAAATGTATATTGGTAACATAATCTCTATTTGTCTGTTAAATAAGCATAGCATTTTCACAATTAATTCATTTTGTATACAAAAACAAAAAAAAAATAAAACAACTTAATTGAGTTAGTAGGAGATCTATATGATCTCCTACTAACTATTAAAATATTAAGAAATTAAACACACCTTGGATTATACTTGTTTATATTGACAAATTCGAAAATAATGATTTGCTTCATTAGCAAGATAAACTATACACAATGATTTAATTTTGTATTTTGATAAATTGTTTGGGACTGAGTTATTACATGACATTGATAAAATTAGCAAAATTGTTTTATTATTATTATTATTATTATTATTATTATCGCTTGTTAAAATTGAGAATAAACGATTTAATACTCCATCATGATAAATTATGCTTTTATTGTAGTAATAGTAGATCCTGATAAATTTACGATCATCTGAATTGATACGTATTTCTGATAAAATTTGCAATAAATGTTTTTATTATAGAACGATGATAAATTTCCAGGCTCTGATTTGACTTAAGTAGCATTGATAAATTAAACTTATTTTGAATTAATACACATACTTGATAAATTAAAAGATCATGGATTATAATATTTAATCTTGATATAAAAGTATAAATTTAAAATTTTTCTTTGTTGATTTTGTATACCAACGTATACCCAACATTCATTGCTGATTGAAGTTTAATTGATAACTTTCCCTCACGAAGAAATTCATCAAGTTTTCTTTCACAAAACATGAATTCTTCATATGTTGGAGATTTTGACATACCGAAAATACTAAACAACCATGCTTTATTATAAAGCGTATCGTTCTTGGTTTCTTTCAAAAACGCTTTAATATTTTCAGTAATTATTTCGTCTTGAGTGATGCCAATTTCATACAAATTATCATTATTAATTTTAAGAAGTCCATTCTCAAGAAGAGCGGGCAGTACAATAGTTTCGATGTCTACTTCATATCCATATTCATCAATTTTATAAATACGAAGAACTTCAAAAAGTTCTTCTTTTGTCATAGGTTGATCTTGACGTTTTTTAAATTCTTTTCTAAGTTTAGGATAAATAAACGCTTCAATTTCAGTAGCAGCTACCATTAATACTTCCTCCTTATAACAAATATAATTAAATAAATTTTACGATTGTGATTTTATTATGCCTAACTGATAAATTGATATCCGGTGATTTATTCAATATTGGTGATAAATTAAATCATACTGTATTATTATATTACCCTTGATAAATTGTCTACCTCTGGATTAGATTTAAGACCCAATGAAAAAGTTCAAACGTTTTTGATTTATTTTTCCCACATTGCTAAAATAGACGTTACTGATTTAATCCATCTATAGTGATAAATTGTGCGTGTCTGTGTTACTGTTTGACCTGGATAAACTATTTAGTTTTGTATTATTCGCATATACTGATAAATTTATGTGTGTTGATGTATATTTATATCAACTGATACAAAGGCATAAATATGAGTGACCAATGTAAAAAGTCACTGGTCACTCATTTATATTTTTTATTTATTGATCAATTTGGAATTTCTTTTTTCTGCCAATTTTTCTTCATATGTTTTTAGAATATTGACATTGTACAAAATACTGGCCGGAATCTTTTCAGGATGCCAATGTACATAAACCATACGTACATCTTTGGGTTTTTGATCATTGACCCAAATGGTATGAAGCTTTGCCTGAAGACCAAGTTTTTCCTCACAATACGGAGTTTTTACAGGAATACCTTCAAGAACACACCAGTGAACATAAAGATCTATAAGAAACATTTTGATCATATATCGTCTAGACATATTCTCAATACGAATCTTGGGAAACGCAGGCCGCATCTTCGGACGACCATTCTCTTCATAAACAACATTGCCTTTAGATGTACATTCAATCAGAGCTTCTGCGCGCCACGGCTCATTATTCAATCTATTCTTATATTCATCGTAGATCTTCCTATACACTCCTTTTCTATCCAACATAATGATGGAAGGTGCGAGAACACCCACTAATTTTGACTTAATCCAAGGATCGTAAGTCAAAGACTTCTTCACCTTGATTGTTCCGTCTGCTGCAATATATTCTCTGTCAATCATATCACTCTTAGCCTTCGTTCTTCCTGTTCCGTCAGGAAGAACATCAAGACCAGCGTACATATGGAAAGAAGCAGCAGAGTTAGCCTTGTGCGGGTTAAACTTCGAGATAATGCAGGCCGCCATCTGAGGACCACAACCTGGGACATGTTTCAAGAAGTATTTATAGATAGGAAATCTATCCAAAATTGTTGGGAATTGTTTTACCAGCTTCTTTTCAGAATTAAGAAGTGTAATATATTCCTTAACCAGAAAATACATAATGCTATCCTGGATAGTGGATGTTTCATCTTGCATTTCCTTAATGATGCGATCAAGTTCTTTGGTAGCTGCTGAAGACTCAAATGTTCCAAATGTGTCACTATCAATCACAATGCCCGCTTTTGTCATTTCCGCCAACAATCGTGTATCCAGACGACTGGCAACCAGGCGATCAGTAATTCTCTGATATTCTGCACAAATGCGATCCATGATCTTGATGCAAGCACTATCTTTTTTCTGACGTTCTTTCTGAAGTTTTGCAGAAACTTCTTCGTCATCCAGATCATTTTCATTTGCAATCATTGATTGCATGCCCGCAGCTTCAGCGATAGGCTTGGTAATATCTCCAGGAGAAATACGAGAATAAATCGGAGTTCCTGGTTCATTACCAAGCATTTGATTATAAAGAGCAAAAATTCTTTGCCCGACCATTACCCGAAGTTTTTGAAAATCGTATACTGATGATACGATGCTCTTAAGTATTATTTCTGCATAGGAAACAGTGGAATCGGTGTTCATCCAATCGCCAAATTCTGGATCTGTGTAGTGAAACATATCCGGACCATGGCTGAACACGAGCTTTTGTTCATCACCAATAGTAACGAGTTCCATACGTTTTGCGGACATTTTCAATTCTCCTTTCTTGTGTTGATATTTTAGTATACATTGACAAATTTGCATTACCTGAATTAATCAACAAATACTGATAAATTAAACTTAAATTGAGTTATTGATGAATTGTGACAAATTGATGAAACTGTGTATTGTTGTCGTCCTTTGATAAAATAATAGATATTGTATTGTTTACGAATTTCAGATAAACTAAAAGTATATGAGTTAATTAATATATTTTGATAAAATAGGCTTTTTATGAATTATTGTTAGACATTGATAAATTATCGTCCATTGTGTTACTAAACATTAATCTGATAAATTACGGAGCGTTGATTTAATCATACTTTTAGATAAATTACCGAAGTCTGAATTATTTTTTGTCTTTGATAAAAGATATAGAGAGTGGAACAATTCCACTCTCTATATCTAAATTATTCGATCATCTGCTTGCATCAGCATACATTTTGGCATTCTCAATATACGCGTGCACACTACCTTTCCCTTTAAGCGTATTGTATCGCATTCTCCAAAGCGCGGCACGAGAAGATCTATCTCTGCACAAATCTTGAAGATTATGTCCAGAAACATACCAATACTTGATAAGACACATGGCTGTTTGCCATGGGATATTGTGAATATAATTCCATTCCGCAGTTTGTTTCTTTTCCCAAAATACCATTACTTCATTGTACACATCCTTATGACGATATTTAAGCCAATTCAAGAGATCTTCTCTTGTTTCAGGTTCCATTTGATAAATGCCAAGAGCAGGTCCGCGCTTTTGTCTAACAAGCTGACCTCTAAGCGATTCCACTGCCGCTGTTTCAAGAACGATATCATGAATCTCCTTGCTTGTAGGACAAATAGACATTCGTTCCATGACATTGTAAATTGTTGAAGAAAGAAGAGATGTCTTAATAGGTTTTCCTCCTTTCCATGACCATACTTTAATACGATGTTCTACTGATTTTCCTGTATATCGAGCAGAGTGAATATTGTTTCTTTTCTTTATTGGTTGTTGTTCCTTTTTTGCTATTGCTGTTTTGTCTTCAGTATCATCTGTCTTATCCTTGATTATTGCTTTTTCACTAATAGAAACTTTTTCTTCTGGAGGAGCAGCTATGGTTGTAAGAATTAGTGCTGTTTCAATGGGAGTGTGGTCAACAATTCCTTTTGCTGTCGGAAGTGTCTGTAATTGTGGGTAAGGAGTTCTTAATTTTATCACTGTTGGAGGCAGAACTGTTGCACCTGCATAATCATTAATCCCTGAAAATGCTGCAGATGCAATAAATGTCACTACACCAGTTCCGATCAACAGTCGTTGCCAAACACGCAGTTTCATTGTATACCTCTTTTTAAAAGGATAAAGGTTTTAAATAGTTATTCAGTGATGAGTTATTTTTAAGACATTGATAAATTATCTTGTAGTGAGTTATTAAAGTAATTTGATAAAATATTTTCCGGAATGTGTATTAATTTTGCAATATGATAAATATAAGTCTTGTTGATTTAATTGTCGAGTGTGATAAATTAAAAAATCTTAGGTTATTTTGCTTTGCTGACAAATTAAATATAAGTGAATTTAAATTATGTTTAGTGGTAAAATGTTAAGATTTGAATTAATTTTTCTCATTGTTAAATTGTTCTGTAGTGTAATAATTTGGGTTTTTGACAAATTTGCCAATATCGAGTTATGTTAAATGACGTTGATAAACTGGCCCAGTGTTGATTTATTACCATCAAATGATAAAATTAATACGACTGACTTACTATAATAAAGTGCTAAATTTACTTAAAGTGAGTTCTATCAATCATTTTGATAAACTAGAAAAACTGGTTTATTCTTTCTCTTTGTCAAACTAGATATAATTGATTTAATGGCCCAAATTGATAAGATTATTTTTCGTTGTATTTATACAATCCTGTGACAAATTTATTGTTTTGGCGGGTTATTTTTTCATCTCTGCTCTATTTCTATATACAGATTGGGTATATCAATAGTACCCATATCCGATAAGTTACTTTGTATATTTAGAAGATTACATATTTCTGAATATCCATTACAGCTTTCTTTTGGATAATCAAAAATATACAACATTGGATTTACCCAATATTCTTCAAGTTGAGTATATGTATACCCAATGATTTCATCTTCTTTGTTTCTACGAAATTTTTTACTTAACCTATGTCTTAATATAGCATTTACCTCCTGTACATTTCTTCTTGGCAGAAGAATTCCTGATGATTTACATTTAAACAACCTACCTTTAAAATATTTATTTAGTCTGGAAAATGTAAACATCACATATTCTGTAATGTTCGTTTCCAATTTGGCCAGTTCTTCACGTTTTTTATCAATGTCAGTTTTAAACGGAATTTCTACTGCGCCATAAGTATTTCTAAAAATAGTATTGATTGTTTGCGGATATACAGGAATATTTACAAAATATTGAAGTCCTCCAAAAAGACCTAGTGGAATAGGATCAAGATCTTCATTGAGGACTTCAGCACTTCCTAAATAGAACAAACCATTTTTACTATTATGAATATTAATAATTGGATTGCCTCTTACAACAATTCCACAAACTTCATTTACATCTTGTTGTAGATATTGAAAACAAACTGCCTCCTTAGTTGAAAGATTTTTAGTCAACAATCCTTTAAATACCACAAAACGTGGAGTAAGATTGGTTGGAGTGAATTTCATCAATTGGTCTGGTATAATGACATTGTTTGCAATAGATTGCTTAAATTCATCAACCAGACCAATGATGTCATCAATAAGAAAACAGAAACGTGATAGGGGGTTTTTCATTCTTAAAAATCCTTTTCAAAGCACTTCTAGCACCTTGAATTGCAGAATCACTCATTTTCGTTCCATACGAAAGAGTGATCTTTTCATTGCTGGACGGATATACCCAAACTTCATGCTTTGACTTTGGTACACATGTAAACCCTATCGATTTCAGTGCACGTCTAAACTCCTTTGGATTTGTAATTCCCATACATGTAAAACCTCTCTAGTTAAACGATTTTTCTTTTTTTTTACTTAATGCACAAGGTATGTATCTTTCGATACATACCTTGGCGTTATTCATTAAAGTTATATATAACTGATTTTATTACGAAATTTCAGATCACTGCTTCTTTTCTTCTTCAGGATGGAATTTATCGTAAATATTAATCATATTCCCAACATACATATCGTACAATCCTTTAGCTATATCTTGATCAAGAGGAATGAATATAATTCCATCTCTCTCCTGATTGTCAGTGTTTTGTAGTACTATAGTCATATCGTATTCATTATCTGCATTAGCTAAAATGTACACAACCATATTTTCGTATTTGGAAACAATTATAGAGTAATAATTTCCGCCTTCAATCATAAAGAATTTATTGGAAACAAATTGATTAACTTCTTCCTTAGTAGTAAATTTATTAAGCTCTCGATGTGTTACTGCAACAGCAGGAATAATCAGATACGTTTCTAAAGGACTAAATACATAACCGGCATCAGTTGTTTCTTCATTTTCCATAAAAGTTGCTTTCATTTTAACATCTGTTGTATTCATTTAATATTTCTCCTTATATAGTTTTTATTTATTCGTCATCGTCTTCTTCGCCACTGACGCCAAATACTGCACTGAAATCAACTTCTTCCAATTCAATATATCCCGCTTCTGTCAAAATATCCTTAGCTGTATCAACTGCTTCGTCATCATCATCCAAATCCAAAGCAGTAAATACTACATAATTGGTAGAGGTGGTTCCTGGTTTAACATAAACTGATACTGTGCTGGAATCATCAATATAAATGACAATATAATCATTTTCAATCAAATTTTCCAAAGAAAGCTCAGTGTCAATACAACTCATGATGTTCTTACTCCTTAAGTAAAAATCATTCTTCCCATAAATAAAACACTTGTATTGTGTAGGGAAGCCAACTGTGATCATTTTGCTTGACAATACCAAAAACAGTTTGACCATGAATCGATGATTTTTTAGCTAATGCATATATTCCTGTTGTTGCTCCTTCTGGTTCAATTGACAATCCATACGTAAGCAAAAAATAACGACGCAATGTATGATAAAACAACTTTTGTTTTATCAGGTTTTTATAAATTTTAAATTCTGAAGTGCATACTTCTGAAAATCCTTCATTGTCATTCGTTACAATCATCTTCAATATTAGTCGCATTTTGAAGCTCCTCAAGACACATTTTGTAATTGTCTTCAGTTATCTTGGTAAAAGTTATATTGCATAGGGTATCCTTTTTGTTATAACTGGTTTCGGCAAATTGATCAATCACAGAAAGAATGGTACCATCTGAACACAACGCATCCAAAAACTTCTGCTTAAAAGTTTTTCTATTCGCAGTAAAAGAAAATACACAAATCGATGCATTCTCATCTTCTATATCTTCATCTGTGGCAAACCCTGCAAAATAAAATGGGATTTCAGTTTCGCTAAATTCATGACGACAAATATCAAGATCAGGCATTTTTATTTCTCCTTTTTTTAAAAATAAATATTTGTACATCAACAAGAAGAGAATTATTCTCTTCTTGTTGATGGGCGTAATCAATAACAATAAATGTTAATTTTTTTGTAGCAAACAATAAATGTATTTTCTACAACCGTAGTTACAACAGAATATCTATCTGATTTCCATTGTTTTTTAACCCAATTTTGAAGTTTACGAAATTGCTTATTGTCCCGAATAAAACAATAATAAAAGTTTGTACCACAAGCATCTGCCTTATTCACAGGAAATACATCGTTTAAAGCATAAGATTTTTCAAGGAGCATACGTCTAAACTGTTCTGTAGCAGGACAATCTTGATAGCCGTAATGACTAATATAATTATTAACCGTCGTACATCCATCGCAATGCTTCTGATTAAAACTACAATCGGATAAAGCTTGCTTCATCATTTTAAGTATCTTTTTACAATTGTAATCAGTCCAAAATTTAGTTGCCCGATCCTGTTCGATAAAACTTACTTGCTCAAAAGCTGCTCCAAATTGTTTATAGAACATACGTCGAGTTTCTTTAGAATGTGACAACCAGGTTAGATTTTTCGGAAAAAGTTGATTGGAATAGCAGTTATAGAAAACAAATTGTTTAATTGAAAGAATTTCTCGAATTGGATTATCCGGAGTCAGATACACAAATTCTACATCATACAACTGACCATAAGAAAATTCAAAATCCTTATTTAAATAATTATTTATCAAGTGAACAAAAAGTTTTGTAAATTTATTATGCTGGACACAATCTTTAACATAAGCTACTTCGTTTTTATCCAATATAACAAATGGGATTTGAACGACAGATGTTTCGTCATCTGCAACTTGATCTTTTTTAGATCTTTTATTGTTTCTATATGCAAACTTAGTTGGAACAATTTGAGTAAATTTCAAAACAATGTTTGTCCCAAGATCTAAAAATGGAGAAATAATTACTTCAACGTTATTTATTTCTTTAGTAAATCTTTCAATATCAAATTCAAGCGGATAACGAGCATGCTCAATCATAAGTCTTACTCCTTGATTTATAATTATTCAATTACAGGAACCATAACCACTAACTCATTTTCTATACACATGTAATGAATAGAAATCGATAATTTTTTATTTGTTTCATGTATCCATTCTACAGTAGACTTAAATTTTCTTCGATCTCGATATAAATAATATTTATATTGATTTGAATCATTAAGCACTGTCAAGTATGCTACAATTTCACTTTGTTTTATTTTGGAAAGATTATGAAATTCAATTGGGGGTTTTTTAAATTTCATATCAAATAAAGTAAAATTAATATGTTCAATTACATCGTTATAATTATAACGATGGGTACAGTAATAAAATCTACAAGTTCCCAATTCTCTTCGTATTTGTTTAACAAAATCTTTCAGATATTTGTTTGTTTCTTCAGATCTAAAAATAAGCTCGTAATAAGATTTATTTAATAATGAAATAATAGAATTTTTATTGCGATCAAAAAATATAACATTATTGGCATTTTTCCAATAAATCTCATTTTCATTTATTTCAAATTCTATACAAATTTCGTATTGAACCCAGAGAATACTAAATTCATTAAAAAATGTATATGCTTCTTTAAATACTTTTTCAACAATATTGTCGTAATCGTGTTCTCGAAAATTTATTAGCACATTTTTTATTAAATTAGGAGAAAGAGAAAAAGATATTTCTTTTTTACATTCTTCTATTTCTTTAATGTTGTTAAAAATTGTAATTTTTACACCTGCAGACTGAAAATCTTTACATTTGATACAAATATTAATTTTATTATTTGAAATATTAAAAATAGAAGACATTTTCTTTTCCTTATTTATACATTTCTTCTTCTGGTGAAAATGTTTGTTCTGTATCTTACCTTATTTATACGTTTAACCAAATGACGATCATTTAAGCTTATACAAAACTTAACAATGTGTCTTAAACTATTTTCTTCAAAAAGTGCTCCTATAGGAGTTGTTGGGATTGGCCATTCTTTAATATTCGTTATAATTCTTTTTTGAGAGCGATTTATTTTTTGTAAATTTTCTATATAGGTATAATCAATAACAATAAATGAATCTATAAATTTATATAAAAACTCACTTTTTATGTGTTGCTCAACTCTAGCTTCAATAGGCAGTCTTCCCAGAAAATCCAATATGATAATATTTGGATCTTTAGCTGCTTCTTCGGCAAGAAGTTTTTCTGTAAGAATTCTAGTTCTTCTGTTTACCCATACAGGAAGCATAAATTCTACACGCTCTAAATATCTCTTTTCTTTGTCAGTCCAAACACAATAGTTTGCTTGTTCAGGACAATTTACAAGAGAATTTTTAAATTCTATAAGTCTTGTGAATAATGGTTGTTTTAAAAAGTGTGAAAACTGTAAAATTTGAATATTGTTATATTTTCCAACTTTTTTAATATTTCCAGTAGCAAGAATTTTCTTGTTTCTAAATTGAGTATAGTACGTTCCTTCCGGATAATTTAACAATTCTTGTTTAGTAACCAGTTTCATTTATTCAATTTCCTTTATATGTTCATTTAGATATATGTGTTTATATATAAGTTGAATTTCTTCAGGAGAAGTGTTAAATTCAAGACCACAACACAATTCATACCACGTATTTTGTTTTAATACAGCTTTATTAAAATTTCTTAGAACATTAACAAAATCTTCTTTATTTAAAAATTTTAGATATTTGTAAAAATCATTTTCGGTATAATTAGGTTTGCCACAAACAAATATCATATTTTCAAATGAAGAATTATCAAGCATATTTTGAAATTGTTCTATATATTTTTCAGAATTTCTTAATACAAAATTTCGTAACAAAAAGTTGGCATTTGACACATCAATCATAAAAACTTTAAATGATGTAAAATCGTTGTATATACCATTTGAAAAAGTAACATCCCCAACAGTGTTATACCAATTCATTTTAGGTGTAAAAAGTTTATGCTTAAGTGTTTCAAGTAAATATACATTTTTTAAATATGAATCTGATTCTGTCTCTCTAAATTGTAGAATACATTTGGATTCATTGTTAGATGTGTAAATTGTTTTTGTAAGTTTTTCCAGTTCTGTTATGTTTATTGTAAACAATAATTCCGTAGTAGCATCAATTACATCCTTATATCCGGTATTATTAATATTGTTATTATTGATTGATATAGTTATATTAAATTTAGACTCCAAATTAAAACTAAAATTATTTGTATTCATATTTTCTCTTATATAACACTTTTAAATAACTAATAAATTTTTCTCTATCTATACACCTGTCAAACTCAATACAATCTTTTATATAAAAAGTTGTAATTGCCCAGTTATCATTAGTCGTTTCAAGTGAATCATTAAATGAGTAAATATATGACATAGTCGATTCATTAATGAGGTGTTGAAAAACTTCATGATTTAAATCAATGATTGCAACATTAAAATAATGTTGTTCATTACGATCTTTATTGCTATTAAAAATAGTTGTATAATTAATTTCAATATTTTGATTGGCATATTCATTAAGATTTATGTGTGATTTTAAGAAATTCAATATAATAAATTTACGTTTGTTCATATCAAAAACAGAACTAAGCCGACTAATATCAGCTTTATAATAGGTATCAATATCCAAATATTGAGAACAGATACATCGAAGTGATAATGACCCAGGACTTCGATGATATATAAACAAAGCGAGTGTTTCTTTATTTTGTTCTATTAAATCAATACTAAAATAATTTCCTCTTTCAATAGAAAAATCATACAATTTCATAAATTACTCGTATTTGGCATACGCAGTTGTTAAAATACATTCAAACAAACGAATAAAAGTTTTAACATCTTCCTTTTCCCAAATAACAAATAATTCATCATCGTTGTAACAGTCATCATGATCAATATCAAACATACCATTTTCAGCAGGAATATTTTTGTTTATATATGAATCTTTTATAGAAAGAAATTTAGAATCTGTTTCTACGTTTGAAGAATTAAGAAAATTAAAAATAGCATCTGACGCCATACTAGGATCAGATATACCCATATATGTAAAATTAAAAGGTTTATTGTCATCATCAAAAATGGTGTCCACCTTCATTTCCAGTGGTCCAAATATAACTGGTTTCCATCTTGAGTACAATGTTCCAGAAGGAAGATTATAAAATTCTTTTTTGTTTGTAATGTACATCGTCTTACTCCTTTATTTTAAATTGTTTATAATTCACTTACTTTTATTTTTTCTATTTTACCTTCACTAGTAGTAAAATAAATATTTTTTAATTTAACATATTTAATAAGACTAGTGCACATTTGACAAGGTTTCGCTAATCTAAATTCACCAGAATTATTAAGTCGCATAACAAAAATATCACAATTGGAAAGTTTTGTCCAATCAAGACCAAGTAGTGCGGCTTGTTCAGCATGAAGAGATCTGTCCCACAGTCTGTATTTCATACAAAGAGAGGACCCACGAATTTCATTATGTGCGTATGAAATTATTCTTGATTTATTAAAAATAACTGCAGACATCTTTTTTTTATAAGTGGACTTGTTACATTCTTTTATAGCCAACTTTATTATACCATCCGTCAACGACATAAGGTACCTCAACAAAAAAATAAAGTAGTATACCATTATTGTGATGCCTCATTTTTTACATTATTACAAATTCTTACTAAAGAATACAATTATTACAAGGTAGTAATATATGAATAAAATTTATATGAAATAACTAGAGGATCTTAAAGATCCTCTAGTTATGTGTATTTTTGTACAAAAAAAAACGAAGAACGAAATATAAATACTATTGGATATAATGAGTTCATTTCGACAAATAAGGAGTTTGCGTACATGCTTCCTACCATTATAGAAAAAACACAACCTATATCTGGAGCTACAGCTAGCTCACCTAGCAATCCTGGATTAGTTCCATATATTCCAGCAGGAGCGGATGGATATCTTCACACAAGTGGTGAATTTAAACCTATTGCTGGAACAGGAGAAAATAAATATTTTTCACCACAATTAGATTACGATAATGTAATGGTTATTGAAAAACGTGAAGCTGATCTTCCAGATCCTCCAGAGACAGAAGACGAAGAATTAAGATTTAATGAATTTGTAGCACCTTCCAATGGGCAATTAATACCATATGGTAGTTCTCTAACTAAACAAGGTCTATGGCTTGGATATTGGGGATATATTGTTCCCGCAGACGGTTCCCCTGAACTTAAAATTAATTTTTCAGGACCGAGATTACCACAATATACAGACAATATAGTAGTTCAATTACATTGTGGACCATATACACTTTCTAAAGGTGACAAATTTTATATGGCTTGCAATGGAGCAGTTGCAAAGCTAACTCGCGCTATCTACACATTTATTCCATTTAAATATCAAGACGTATTTGAAACTACTACATTAGATGCGTATTATTCTACTGAATTAAATTGGGAACAAAGTGAAGTAGTTCGTTCTATAAATGCTACTGAGTCTAGTACCAACAATGATGTAACAATTGCAACATATACTGCAACTGCTAATGGTGAAGCTTTCGTATATGTACAAAGCAGTGGTTTCGCAGATATTAAAACTTGGGCAGGATTTCGTATAAGTGTTACAACCGCATCTGGAAAAATAATAAAATTACCGTCTACTGCGATATTAAAAGTATCAGGAACTGCGCTGTTACAAACAGTTTTGATGAATAAAGGAGATACCATATCAGTAGAAATTCCAGCACTGTACACGAATGTTGAAGTAGGAAGCATTCGATTTGTACCTTTTAAATATCAAAAAACTAATGTCATACATAGAGATCGTGTTGTAAGAAAACTTGGTGAAATATTTATATACGCTGGAACAGATATTCCAGATAATTCGCTTCCCTTAGATGGACAAATCATAACTGAATGTGACATTCAATATCCTGATCTTTATACCTGGATCATAAACAATGCAAAAACTATTACTTTAACAGAATACGAAACCAAAATATCCCAATATGGACAATGTGGACATTTTGGTTTAGACGCAACTGCTAAAATTGTAAGATTGCCAAAAATAAAAGCTTTTATTCAAAATGCGGAATCTGTATCTGAAATAGCTGAAGTTGAAAATGCTGGGCTTCCAAATATTACTGGCTCATGGATTGTTGGATGGGAAGAAGCATACATACCCACAATATTAACAAATGGTGCAATATATACCAATTCTTTTGAAGCAATCGAACGTATCGGAGACAAAACTAATACCAATGTTAATGATCCATATAGAGTAAATTTTGACGCGTCTCGCTCAAATATAATTTATGGAAATTCAACTACAGTAACTCCAGATAATGTTAAATATCGTTATTTTATTTGTACTAAAAATGAATTTAATGAACTAGAAAAATTAGCAACACATGCAAGCATGCCAATTAGTGATAGAACTAAATATACTACCTATCCAGTAACCATGGTCAATGGATCTTTAAATAATTTTCATACTGCACCTGCAGACGGATATGTACGAATTATAACAGATCCTGCGAATAGCAATAGTTCTTCTGGTATTATACTAGTTACATATGTTGCATCTACAACAGAAGATGATATTACCGCTATGTTAAATGGTACCAGTATGATAGAAAAAGAAATTTTAGCGGAAAGTACAATTGTAACTAACATCAGACATCGTTTATTTGTTCCAATAGAAAAAGGAAATAAATTTATGGTCTGGTTCAATAATCCAGACAATATACAAATTCTTGATTATTCGTTTATCCCTTGTAATGGATCTTTATAAATAAAATTTACATTAAATTATTAAATTTATAACAGAGTGGAAAATCCACTCTGTTATACTGATTATTTAACAAGGATATTTATATACAAATCCTAGTGAAGAACAACAAGGACAATATTTTAATGGACATACTTTTTCATTTTTTCCATACGTAATAAAGTGATTGTAAACACTACCACACTCATTTATTAAAATATTTCGCATTTGAGTATACGTATAACTTGGCTGACCACATAATGAAGGATTTGCGGAGCAATGTCTTATTTTTGCATAAATATAGTTGCTTTCATTCCAATCTGAAGCAGTTGAACTGCTATACGAACAATTAGTACATCTTGTAAATCCTGTTCCAGTCGATGGTTTAGATCCTGAGCAATACGAATCGGACATAATCGTACCATCGCTTCTTCTACAGTATACTGTCCTATACTGTTCTCCAAACCCACAATTAGATGTTCCAGCAGTCCAATTTACTGAACCCCAAGCTCCAGTATACCAAGAATATGTACATCCTCTAGTGGAAGAACAACTCGTAGAAGTGCCTGGTTTTGTCCCAGAACAATATGAGTCAGCTACTCTTGTACCATCATTTCGTCGACAATATACAGTACGTGTTCTTGTTCCAGATCCACAAGTTGTAGAACATGATCCATACGAACCGGTGTACCAAGAATACGAAACACATCCACTCGATTCTGTGCATACTTGTGAAGTAACTGGTTTACTTAATCCATAAGCAATACAAAACTTATCATCCACTGTAGTATTATCATTTCGTGTACAGGTTATAGATCTGGTCTGAGTTCCAGTTCCACATGTGGTGGAACAATTAGACCAATTACCTATTGCCCAAGAATAACTCCAAGTCGCACGCCACGTGCCATTAGTTTTTATATAAGGAACTAGAATATCTTTCCAAGTTCCAGATACTTTAGTGTATGCTTGTCCAGTTTTCCAACTGTTAGAAGATTTTATTTGCATACCGCATTCCTTTTACAATAAAGTATCATTAACTATTGCAGTATGAAATTCTTCAAATAAAGCATCTGCTTCAAGATTAGTAGTAACAAGATTTAACTTATTTAACCAGTTTTTTTGTATTGCATTAATACGCATAGTCATCTTATTAAATTCAAGATTGTTGGTAATAATACGTTTACAAAGTTCAAGTTTATCTATTTTATTTTCAATATACTGAAGATATGTATCAATAGCTGGAGTTTCAAACATGTTATCATTTATATAGTTTCTAGCTTCGTACACTTGATTTTGCCAAGTTTCTTTTTCGTACGATTTTATGTTTGCTCCCCAAGTTTCAACACGTTTATCTTCAAAATAATTTCGTAATGTAGTTTCAAGTAATTTAAATAGTTCAGAAAAGACACGTTTATCTACCCATGTTTCAGTTACAAAATCCCATGAATATATAGTATTTTCGTATCCGTGTAAACTGGTACTAGGATGAACAGGAGGTTTAATAAATGCATCCCATTCTTTTTGAGTAAAGAAAAGAACACACTGTTCACAAACGTATTCTGTTTTAAATGTAAGAGATCCATCTGATCTGATAATAGCTACAATTGGTTCCCACTGATTATCTATCCATTTATACGATTTTCCAAAAACTGGTACTTCGACTAATGTCCAACCATAATCTTTTTGTAACGCGATTCTTTTTGGCATGGTATCTATAAATAATTTACTTTCTTTTTCATATGTGTATACTAAATATTCACTTACGTCAGTCCATGTACTATTGACAAAATCATATTTCCAAACATCTCTCTTTATGTCATCAAAAGAAGGTTTGTTATAAATATCCCATTCAGATTGAGTTAAAAATTCAACACATTCTCCACAAATTCCAGCTGGATTTAATATAAGTATACCATCAGATTTAATAGATGCTACAATAATCTCCCATGTAGATCCAGTCCATTTGCTGACAGGATTTTTAGGTTCAATCGTGGTGTAGTTATATCCTTCTCTTATTGCAGTGGATTTCATCATCTCGCCGACAAAACAAAATACATCGTCATATGCGTATACTACATAATCTTTATCATTGTACCATGTTTCTGTAGAAAAATTGTATTTCCATACATCATCAGGATAAATAACTTGTGGTCTATTTTTGTCATTCATCCATTCTTCTTCAGTAAAGAACAACATGCATTTTTCACAAATAACTTCTGGATTTAAATGTAATGTTCCATCATCCAAAACAACAGCAACAATCTTTTCCCATTGTTCTTTGAACGTATTCCATTTGCTCGCTAAAGAATTTGGAGTTTCAACGGCACTGGATACACATGGATCGGTATAAAAATTTAGTATGAATCAGTATAAAAGTTCTGTAGGAGTCATTTATGTATACTATTGCTGATTTTGATCTTACGAACGTAATTCACAGGCAAGATGATACAGTGGTGTTGTGAAAAAAAAAATAGGATTGTAATCATAAATATAACAAATTATTATCAGATGGAGATTTTTCCTCCATCTGATAATAGACATTCTAATGTCATTTTTTACAAAAAAAAACAAGAAGGTAATATTATCATTATATTGACATATTGTACAAAAATTTAAAGTAAAGAAGGTAGTTGTATATGGCTTTACCTAGAATGTTACAATTTTCACATTCTGTAGATAATACAACCATTGTTAATAATGATCAAATTGTTACTGTTAAAGATATTGCTATTAATGGAAATAAAAATGATTTAGCAAGTACAAGAGGACAAATAGGTCCAACAAAAGAACTGGGTGACAATATAGATTATAATACTATTACGGAAAGTGGATTTTATTTAATAAATGCACCAGGAAGCGTAAATGCTCCATTTGAAGGAAATGCTTTTTTCTTGCAAGTTTTTAATAGTCAAAAATATACACTTAATAAAAACATATTTCAAATAGCGTACAATTATTCATCAGCTAGAGAACGAGTATTCATTCGACAATATCGAAAAGCAAGTACTGATTGGTCAGCTTGGTCAGAAATTATATTATCTTCTAGACTAGGCGATGGTATCACAGTGAACAATGGTATTATTTCTGTTCCTGAAATGGCAGGAGCTACAACTTCGACTAATGGTGTATCTGGACTTGTACCACCTCCGTTAAAATCTGATCTTGGAAAGACTCTAGGGGCTGACGGTGATTGGACATATCCTACAGATATTGCTATTGATGGGAATATCGAAGATTTGGCAAGCGTACGTGGACAAATTGGAAATGCTAAAGAGATGCCAAATCTGGACTTTAATACGCTTATAACTCCAGGAAATTATAGAGTAACAGGAAATCCCACTAACGGTCCTTCTTCGGCTCTCAATATCCCCGGAGCTTCCATTGGTTCTCTTATTGTAACTGGTATTCCTGGACAAAACGGACGCATCTTTCAAATCATGATATCTGATAGCACGATTACATACAGGACTATTCTAACTTCAACAGAAGAAACATGGAGTGCTTGGAAACAACTATTTTCAGGAAATAAAGTTGGAGATGGTATTCGTGTTACTAACGGTATTATCTCAGTACCTGAGTACGAAGGTGCGACAGCATCAACAAACGGTACAAGCGGTCTTGTCCCACCTGCTGTAGCTGGAGAACAAAATAATTTCTTGACTGGTGGTGGAGAATACAAATCAGCACTATCCACAGCTGGAGGAGAATTAACTGGAAGCATAGGAATCGTAGATGTTAACAATGTGGCAAATACTGCACCATCTGCGGATACCGAACATGGTTTTTATGTTGAAGACAAAAATAAATTTGTTATGGGTGGTTTTGACTTTTTACAAAGAAAAACTCATAACAATGATAAATTAGTTCAAATGTTTTCTAAAAATAGTCAAGGTAATTATCATGTTATAAGTGTTGCTACTGCTGAAGATGGTACCGGACAAGCTACGATAACATGTCCAACGTATATTGCAGGTGCAGTAACAAATCTTTCTGGTACATATGTCTCTTCAGCTACAGAAAGATATCGTAATAGTGCACTAGAAATTAGAGAAAATAACTATGTAAGCAATACACAAACTGATATAGGTTATGCTCCATCAATAGGTTTTCATTGGGGAAATACAACCAATGGAACACTTGTATTAAAATCTGATGGTGCATTTGCTTTTATTAATGGTAGTGGTACAAGAGCTACGGTAAATGCGAATGTACCATATGCTAGCGAATCAGGAACATCTACTAAATGGAATGGTGCAGCTAAAACAGTATCAACTGCAGCACCATCAGGTGGAGCTAACGGAGATATCTGGTTCCAGTATTAAATTAAAACAAAACTTTAATTAATCAAGTATATATCTCACTAGGTCACTCCTAGTGAGATATATACCAATAAACATTATTTCCAATTATCTGGAATATCTGCATAATTTGAAGCGTTTGTACATCCTCTGAAACATCCTGTTCCTGTAGCATCCGGAAATTCATTCCATAATTCCGGAACATCTCCAACAATACCAGTACAATTAGCAAACGCATAAGAAAAATTGGTTATCTTTTTATTAAACCTAAAAATTTTAGGTGGAATATGTTTTATTTTGCTACATCCATAAAAACAATATGCCACATTAGTAAGTTCAGTATTATACAAAAAAATAGATTCAAGAATAGTTTCAATAGATAAACATCCATAAAAACAATAAGATACATCTTTAAGTTTTGTATTATATCTATATAAATCAAGAGGTATAAAAAGAAGATTTTCACATCCTCTAAAACAATTTGCTACACTACTAAGATTGGGACAATATTTAAATATAGAAGCAGGAACAGTAATAATACTTGTATAAGAAAAAGTTCCGTTACAACTAGTCAATTTTGAATTCTTTTCAAATATTCTATCTGGTATAATTTTAAAACTTTCTGATTGTTTAAAAGTATTATTGCATGAAACTATTTTGTCTTTAAATGGAAAGAATATTTCTTCTAAAATAGGATTCAAAGAACTGGTTTTGTAAAACATGGAATCACAAATGTTATTTTTTATATACTTAAAATTGCTAAAAATATCTCCAGGAATAGTTTTTAGATTTGGATTTCTTTGTAATCCTGAAAAAGATATTGTATTATCAAACTCAATATTATTAAATGGCAAATTAATCCTTACTAACGTAGGTTCATCAGTCATAACAATGTTACGACATTTGCCATAAATGGTAATTGTTCTAATTCCAGATTCAGTATCATATTTGTGATATAGTTTTTCATAACTTGTTCCAGTGAAAGCAAGCCTAGTGTATTTCCCATCACCCCAATCAACATATACAGGATGATAAGTTGTTGTAAGTGCATCTTCTACTGGTAATCCTTCAACACCAATATTATAAAATTTATATTCGTATTGAGTTACCATAACTTCAAATTTAGTAATAATATCAGATTCTGGAAAATCAACATTGTCTTCAAATATACTAAATTCTGGTTTAGAATACAAACGTCTCAATCGATTATATTGATCATCATAATAATACTTAATAGGATTTTTATAAAATCCTAATGGAATTTCTTTTGGTGCAAAATGTTGAATTTTACCTGGAATTTGTTTTATTTCTAAACATCTTTGTTTTGTAGTGTATATCCAAGTGATAGCAACTGGTTTTTTAGTAAACACATCTGTTTTAAATGTAACTGTTATCATAATAGATTAACTCACTTTTAATTAGTAATAATACAGTATTTCTTTACAAAAAAAAAACAAACGATATTCTTTATTATATTGAAAAAGATATTTTTACATTATATTGGAGAATATACCCTATGGCTTTACCACAACTGTTAACAAATATATTCACTGGTGGAAATGTTTTAAAAAGTATAGGTATCCAAGACAAAAACAATGCAGCAGATATTCCGCCATCAGAAGATACTGAATTTGGTTATTATATTCAAGATAAAAATGATTACACCATGGGTGGTTTTGATTTTTTACAGCGAAAATCTCATAACAATGATAAATTAGTTCAAATGTTTTCTAAAAATAGTCAGGGACAATATCATACTTTAAGCGTACAGACCAACGAGGATGGAACTGGAAGCGCAGCGTCATCGTGTCAATTTACAGTACGTGATAAAATAACAATACAAAATAATTCTACTAGTGGAATGTTTTCCATATTATCCGATGGAAATTTTAAATTGGAAAAATCTGATGGCAGTCGTGCACAACTTGACGCAGTTGTTCCAACGGCATTAGAAAGTACACATGCTGTTAATTGTACAAATGCAGAAAATGCAAATACATTAGATTATTATCATTTAGTATGGCAAAACGCAGATTGGTTATTTCCAGCATTTAGTGATGGTACAACTGAAATACCATTACAGCGACGATTAATTTTAGGCGCTAATAAAATAGTAGCTGGATTTAATTCTAATTTACAAGCTCTCCAAGGTGGGACATGGATGATATTTTATATTAGACAACGTGTAGATGGTAGCTCGACTATTGATGCTGGATGGTGGTTACAAAACAATTCTAATATAACAATAGCCAGTGGCGGTTCAATTATATGTACTACTGGAGAAGCTGATATAGCATTTGGATTGTGTTTTAGAATTTACTAATATTACAAATTAATTAAATAATAGATGATGGTATTTAAATATTTCTATCCTTATCAACTAGAAGGAGCTAAAACTCCTTCTAGTTGATAAGATTTTAAAACAATACAATATTTTATCTGTTGTAACTTATATAGCTTCAAGTTCTTCCATTGTAGTCGCTTTTACAATAAGTTCTTTTCTCACATTGCCTTTTTGTATATTTGTGTTTTTATGGGCTAATGCACCATTTGTGTACAGAGCTAAAAATTCAGAAGTATTAAATGTTAGTTGTACAAGAGTACTATCTGGAATAGTGTAAGCATTCCAAGTTATACTATCAGGAAGATCAGAAATACCCAATTGTTTCAAAATGCAAAGATTTGCGGTATCTGAAAAATTTTGTTGATCTCTCATGCTGTAATTAAAATGATACAATACATCATTTACAGAATAATCAAATCCAGCAAAAATTGCTGCTGAAACATCATTATCAATTTTTATTTTCTTATTTAATTTGTGTTGTTCAAAAGATATTTCTATAGGTTCTTCTTCAGTTACACATTCTGGATGTGTTTCTGCATATTCAAATACATTATCCCATTCTTCAGCAAATTCTTTCATAAACGGATAGACATGAAAAGGAAATCCTCCTTTATCAATGACATATGAATCATCTATAGTTCTATGAATAACATTACCATAATCTTTCATATTGAAAACCCTCTTTATTACAATTTACGCAAATAATTTCCTTCAATGGAATTGACAAGAAGACCATTTGTAAGAATAGTAATAGCAAGACTTAAAAAAGGAAGCCATTTACAAAAATAAGCTCTGCAATTATATTCTCTATATTGTCCATTATAATGAGGACATCCCCCACGACAAAAATAAAGAACAGGACAGTTAACACATTCTATTCTATTCTTATATGTTGTTGGAGCAACTGGTTTAAATGTGGATGTATCATTATAAATATTTCCATAACAATGATCAGATTCTTTTGTAGTAAAAGATTGACAAGTAAAAAGATCGCCATTTAAATCAACAGTATATATATTTTCATTAGTAGCAGGACATCCGTGATCGTACGCTACAAAATAATCAGAAAAAACATTATAAATAAATTTACAGACACCTTCAAGAGTTTGTTGATATCCGCTATTGGTACCATTACTTAGAGCATCCAATAAATATTGATATGTTTCTTTTGCATATACAAGAAGTTGATCTTCAGGAATTCTTTGATCATATATTTTATCACCAACAACTTGTACTGGAGAAAGTTCTCCTAACCGAATATGCTTATGAAAAATATCATAAAAATATTCATTGACTTTTTTGTGCGAATAATTTTCTTTAGAAAATACTGGATTTAGACAAAAATTATTCTCAAGATGATCACATAGTTTATAAATAAGTTTCATATTTTCAGGATTTTTAAATGGATCACGCGATCGCATTCCCTGTCCTGGACCATCGTGTGATATTGTTACGGTAATATTATTTTTAATAATAAAATCGGTATTTTCTTCTGTAAACAAAGAGCCATTAGTAATGATTCCTAAACGTATGTTCTTTTCTTTAAATATATATTGAATTTTATTAGTTAATGATACGATAGTATCCCAATAAAGCATGGGTTCTCCACCCCAAAAAACAAAATCAATTTGTTCTTTATCTTTAGAAATGAAATAAAGTTGATATAAAAGTTTTTCTAAATTTTTATCAGATGTATCAAGTTCTTTCCATGTATATTCTCCATCCATCTGATCGCAATATTTACATCTAAAATTACATCCTCTACCTACAATAATTCTAAATTCCATTCTCGTAGGTTTTGAAAAATATTTCTTTTTTGTATTGATATTCCAAATGATATCGTTTACAACATCAGTCGAATATAGTGGAGTACCATCCTCCCAGACAAAATAAAGTCTGTAAGGCTCAAATAATAAAAATTTTGTATACTGTGTTTGTGAATTAGGATCAAACAATGTTATTTTTAAAGGTGCACTATTTTCATTCAAGAAAAGAATATCTTCTTTACTATTTGGATTAATCTGTTTAACATTAAGAGCAACTTTTACATCATCTAAAGTATTATTTGTTTTATCAGCTATAGTTTGTAAAAACTGTATTGACTGAACTGTTTTGTCAGTCGGTATGTAAACAAATTCACTTTCCATGATAACATTATCCTTATTCACAAAAGAAATGAATCTATATAAATTCTTCTTCCTAAATTGTTACAATTTTTACGTCCACAAAAAAGATATTGATAAGGTTTATAATTAGAAAATCGTATTTCTCCACAACGAGTAAAAACCTTTTTACTTTCATTTAAATAAGTAAAATAAATAAAATCTTCACGGTAGTCAGATGCTTTTATATCGTATTTAAGATGCAATTTGTTATTAATTACTTTTGCTGAATTGATGTAAATTTTAGGAATAAAACGTAAATCAAAAAGATCTGAAGCACTTTCTACATCATAACAATTGTCATAAAAAGAATGAGTATTTGAAATCAAAGAAAACTGATTCATAGGCAAAAAGATTTTTGTAAAAAATTGATGATTCTTTCTATCTATTTGCATAAAAGAACACACTTTATTCAATCTACAAAAATCTTTATTGAGACAGTTCAAAAATCCTGTTACCATATCAAAATTGTAAAGTGTGTATAACTTTTCTAAATTTCCATTGTATCCCAATAACACAGAAGAATCTTCTTCAATGCTATCGAAATACAATGTTAAAGATTTATTAGCATATTGCAAGTATAGAAAAGAATCATAGATGTCAAGAGTCAGTTCTCCAAACAACTTGTTTCTAGTATGAAACACAAACAAATTTTTAAGAAACATATCTGGATAATTCATCTTGATACCAAGGTAAAATATTTTTATAAAAATAACATTCTACATGATGAGTTTCACTCAAAATGCAGGCAGCTCCACAATGTGGATACAATGAACATTTTAAACATTTAGGAGAATAAATATCAATAAGCTCTTGTGATTTTAATAAAATATCTTCAACAGAATCATCTACAGTTCCAAGATAAGTAATCTTATTTCTTCTGTAAAGACAATAATAACAATTGCCTTGCGTATCTGTTTTTATGCTATTGTGATTGACACAAATAGTTTCACCTGGAATAAAAAATGTTTTTAATTTGGTTTCCAGATGCCAATTTAATTTTTCCAATTTTATATTGGTAATTCCATAGTACCAATAATCATGGAGATATTTGGAAACATATTTTTTATATTGCTTTAAATATTCTTCCATATGTACAGTAGTTAAACTTAAATTAAGCATTTGATCTGATTTATCCAGACAATGCATAAAGTGTGGATATAAAGTAATATTTTTTTTTGTCTTACGTGATAATTCATCAAATTCTTTTAAAAGTTCAGTAAAATAGAAAACATTATTTCTAAAAATGGTAGTGCTTGTATCAATTTTATCTAATTGTTGAAGACGTTTTAAATAATCAACATTATCAAAAATATTTTTATATTGTCTGAGTCCTCTTAAACCATCATAGCTTATTGTTACTATGATGTTGTTTTTAAGAATAAAATTAAATACTTGATCATCAGTTAAAAGCAAACCATTTGTGGAAATCCATTTCTTAACATCTTTGTTTGGAAGAGCATTTATAATATTTTGCATTTCAGATAAATAGAGAGTTGGTTCTCCACCAAAAAATTTAATTCTTTTTAATTGACTGTTATTTGAAATGTTTTGTAAAAAATTTGTTGACAAAGAAACATCGTTAGTAATATCTCTGTGGCAGTAAGTGCAATTAGCGTTGCACTTACTACCTAGATATATGGATAAATTTTTGTATTCCATTTGTTCTTTTAATCAGTTAAAAGAAGTTCGTATTCATTAAGACCTGGCCACCAACGCCATCCGAGTTTCAATTTAAATTTACCTCTATATCCAAATGGATATAATCTAATAGTAGCTTTTCCTTTATCAAGAAATACTCGTGTCGCATTAATAAGACCACAAGAACAAGTAAGTTCCAAATCTTCTGTATCAACTTCCCTTGTTAAAGTATTCTCAAAATTAGAATCGTATTTAATAATGTTAATATCTAAATATTCTTTACTTCCTACAGATATTGGTATGTCCATATTGTCAGAAATAACTGGAGTTTGAGTAGTTTTTCTATATTTATATAAGGTATTATTAATCTTAACTCCATAATTTGGCCACAAAATATACTTGGGATGTACTTTTGTAAGTGCTTCTGATCTAGTCATTGTATTAATTTCACTGACTTCTTCATCAGCTTCTATAGTACAATGTTCTTTTGGAATGCCGGTAAGACGAATACTTATTTCTCTATAAATATCAGTTACAATACCTGTATCAATTTGAAGAATGATATTACCTTTAATTAAATTGTGAATAAAAGTATAACTACTTCTATAAGGATGAGTCAATTTGATAATAGGAAAAATAGCATTGTGATTTTCATACGATTTTCCAGGTTCTCTTACAACATACTCATCTTTAGTATTTTGCATAAAGATCCAAGAAAAATAATTTGACAGCTCTAATTCTTTAATATCTGTTTGTTCTTCATTATTTTCATCTATGTAAGTTAACGTAAATATCATTGTTGATTTATCTATTTTAATATTCAATTGATTATTATAAGTTAAAACATCTTTAGATAAATCCGGGTTGTGATACAAATTAATCATATTAATATATTCCTTTTATTAAAATCCATCATCTCCACATCTTGAATCATCACATTGACAATTGTAGAATACAACATTGTCTTTTAATTCAACATATGTACCACCAGTATACACAAACAAATTCATTCTAGTTGAAACATGATTTCCTGCTACTTTTACATTTCCAGTATTGTTGATATTAAAATATATATTTTCAACAAATTGTGCTGAAAAACTAACATTCGACTGAATTATAATTTTAGCTCCTTCTGTTTTAGAAAAACCAGCACAGTCAAAATAAAAATATGCATTTTTAATATCTTTTCTTTGATCATATTCATGTCTGTTGTATGTAGCAATCTGAACAGATACACTGTTACTACTTACAACTGCACCATTTATTCTTAAATTATCAGCATATCCAGCTCCAGATGCCCATCCAGAACTATTACTATAGTTGGAGCTGTTGCTATAGCTGACATTAAAGTTAGAGGGGTTATATACATACATATTAGCAGGATCATTACCACCCCATAACCATGATGGTTGTCCACCTTGTCCTGACCAGTTAAAGATCATACCACTAGTTCCGCCACCAACACCCAACATCTTTGATACGTTGGCAACATTTGCATTTGTCGCATTCGTGGCATTAGTTGCGTTTACAGCATTTGTAGCGGTAGCTGCATTACCGGTGGTATTAACAGAAGCGGTTCCAGTTAACTTAGAAGCATCTAAAGTATCAATACTTAACGTAATGTTTTTCGTACCATCAAACGCTACAGTATTTGACGTAACTGCACCAGCAATATTAAAATTTCTGGCAGTAGCTAGTTTAGTAGCTGAAGAAGCGTTACCAGTGACACCACCAGGAGCAATTATCTCTCCAGTAACTCGTACCTTTTTCGTAGTACTAATTTGATCAGCAGTAATAATGAATTGATTTTCTGGAGTATTAGTTGTGTTGTCATCATTAAAATAAGTAACATATAATCCAGATTGATAAGTACCAATTCCTACTCTACCATCATTTGTCTTTAAATTAAGAGTAGGACTATATCCACTATAATTATTTTGATAAATAAGAGATCCATCAGAAGAAGTTAAGATATTACTCCACTGTTTACTCGCTCCATCAAAATTAATAGGACCAGTTAGTTTACCACCAACAAGTGGTAATTTAGTGGAATCGTAAATAGTAATATCTTTTGTTCCATCAAATGAAACCGTATTAATTTTTCTAGCAATTTGCAATTTTGTTGCAGTTGCAGCATTTCCTGTAGTATTATTAGCTAACGTACCTGTTATATATTCAGCTTTTACTTCCGTGGTGGGAATAGTAATATCTTTGGAGCCATCTAATTCAGTAGCAGTGCCGATTACTGCTCCAGATATAGCAATGTTTCTTGGCTGACTCCATTTATTAGCATACTCCACGGTATCAGGTTTGAAACTGTCTGAAACAAGTTCGACAAAAGTTTCTCTTACATAAAACAATTTATATGTAACTGGATTATATACATATCTACCAGGAACGAGAAGATCCATAATAGTTTTATTAGTGGAATATTTTTCCCATTCTCCAGCTGTTGTATTGTATTCCCAAATGACATTTGTTTCGACATCATAAATTCTTTGTGAAGGATCTATAAAAGAATTGATATACCAACTACTATTAGGTTGTGAAAATGTACAATAACCCATAGAACATGGTTTTGTAAATATTTGTAAACGAGAATCGGAAGTCAAATCAATTGTTATGGTAGAAGTATTTACTAAAGTGGTAGAATCTAATTGTGATGTGGTTGCTGTTATAATGTTTCCTCTTCTAGAAACAACTATACGAGTACCATTAGGATGTGTTCCCCATCCATGTCCACTATCACTTGTATATTCTGCTTCAGCTGCAGTCGAGCCAGAATTACCATTACCCCATCTAATTACATTTGATTTGTTTGCTACCGCCCAGGCTGTACCTTGTTGAAGATCATATTCACACGACCATGTTCTACCATTTCCACCTGGAGATCTCCAAAAACTTAAAGTATGTTCTTTACCTTGAGCATCTTTTGCAAAAGCCGCAATTACACCAATTACATCATCGTCATTGTTTGTTGATTTAATAATAACGTCAAGATTATATTCGGTATACTTATCTGGAGAAATTAAACCAATAAGACTGCAACTGTTGGTAGTATTGTAAATAATATTTTCATTCTTTTTATATTCCCAGGCAAGGAGTTCTGAAGGAGCTGCTGGATATCCTCCTGGATTAGTTATTGCATCACAATTAGTTCTATTAGAATGAGATATTCTTGAATAACGTAAAAACAAATCTTGCATGGAAGGTTTATTGTTCTTACATTTTGTAACTTCCTCAGCTGATTCACACACATAACTAGTTATATTAATAGGGTACAAACCAACAACATTTTCATCTTCTGTAGAAATAATAACATCACCTTTATTACCTACAGGAAATCTTTTGGTACCAATTGTACCCAACAACTTAGATGAATCTAAACTGTGTAGAGTATCATCAGTATGAAAGTGTGCTTCAACAGGGAATTGATTTGGTGCATTTTTTACACCAGACCAATCTATCTCGTTTGCTACACCTGCTGTGTCTGCATAATCAGCTTTAGCTACTGTTCCATCTGTTCTTCCGGTACCACCTGCTTCTATTGAAATAGGAAATTTATTAAGTACTTTATTGACATCTGCAGGAGATACTACCGTAGTGGAAGATAATTTTTCGATATCTTCTTCAGTACAAAAAGGAATGACTTCAGAATTGATCTTATCACCCTCATCAAGACCAGATCCTGTTATTATTCTTTTGAGAACATCAGTAGTAACTGAAAATTTACGTGATTGCATGTATTGCTACTCCTTTGTATGAAATACATTATATTAACTATTATAAAGGAACTTTATTATGGTCGATAAATTTACTCTGTCACAAAATGACTACGAAGATGCGGCTAATTTTTTAGATATCGAACTTCCCGCATTACAAGCAGTAGCTAAAATAGAATCATTTGGAAGCGGATTCACTGACTCACACAAACCTACTATTCTTTTTGAAGGTCAAGTATTTTGGAAAGAATTATCTAAAAGAAATCTTCTAAATAAAACATTATCTACCTATAAAAATATAGATGATATTCTTTATAAAGCTCAAACCAGAAAATATTATAAAAATGGTGACGCTGAATGGGAAAGATTAAACAGAGCTAAAAAAATTAATGAAGAAGCTGCCATATGTTCTACTTCTTATGGTATGTTTCAAATCATGGGATTTAATTATGACATTTGTCTGTGTACTTCTGTTTTAGAATATGAAGTACTTAATTTTGCATCAGCTAAAGAACAACTTCTTTTATTTTGTAAATATATTCATACGGAAGGACTTACTAAATATCTTAAAGATAAAAATTGGAAAACGTTTGCTTTAAGATATAACGGACCTGGATATGCAAAAAATAAATATGATGTTTTATTAGAACAATACTATCGTGAATTTAAAAAATAAAAATATAGCTAGAACAGGGAAATATTTCCCTGTTCTAGAATAACAAAATACTATTCTTCTTTCTTTTCTTCCGTATTTTCTTCTTCGAATTTACATACGTAATTTTCAAATTCTTTAGCTAAAATTTCAAATGTTTTTGGACTCAGATCATAATACAAACCACAACATTTACTTATTTCATCAATAGGTAAATCTGATACTTCACAAAACATACAACAAAAGTTGGGCTTTTTTATACTGTCCGGTATTTCAGTATCACGTGGCATATATTTATCCATTTCCAAAATAACCCTAGCCAAATGTTTTCCATCACAGTCCATACTAAAATTCCTCTTTTTCACAAAAGGAATCTTATGAGTCACCATCATATATTTAGGCAGTTATTTTTAATAAAAATTCTAATTATAACTTTTTTATATTTATAAAGGTATGTAAAATATGTTTCAATACTATCTTTTGTTTTTATTTACTGTGATTGTATTCCAACCTATAACAATAATTATTGGATTTATAGGAAGATTTTTATGGCATCCTCCAAAGTATCATCCTGAATTTACAGATATAAACAATAATGCTGGTGATTACAGTAAAGAAAATATCCATTTGGAAAAAATGTATGTAGAAAGAAACAATCAACTTAACAAAAATAAATTGCTTACTAATGGTGATTGTGCCAAATTTCTTGGTATGTATTATTGGGCAACTGATGATGACGGTTATTGGAATCAGATCATGTTACTTTGTGACAAAGAACATAAATGCTTTCACAGAACTCCTGTTGTTGAAAATCCTGCAGAAGAAGTACAATTTAGTACCGATATGTTATCTGGGTTCCTAGGAGCTATTTCACATCGCATGTGTACTTATGGACTAACGGATAATGAAAGAGATATCTTAGGAACTATTTGGGATTATTCTTCATTTTCAAAATGGCCCATGTTACTCAATCATCAAGTTCATGGTAAAAAATTTGGAAGAGGATTTGTATGGGAACCATGGAGAGTGTGGGATACCATGAAAGATATCCGGCATATGCTCTGGTTGTACCTTGGTTATAAACTCACAAATAAGAAAAGATACCTTGTAGCCTATTGGTTAAACTATATTCTGTTCTTTCCTATGTTTATGATATCAGTTCACGATTGTTCCGTATTTATAGGAAGATTTTTTGCGTTGGCTACACACGGTTCTCATTCAGGAATGCTTTGTGCTGCAGCAGGTGCTATGTTAACTAAATCTTGGTTATTTAAACATATCTTTAAAAGACATTACAATAGAAGAAAATATTTTTCACCAGATACTCTCGCTTTATACAACAGATACATAAAAGAACTTTCTGATGAAGATAAAAATAGAATGGAAGCTCTTATCTATTCTACATATAAAAAAGGTACAAAAGATTTTTCAAAAGATACCAAATATTTAGATTTTATTTGGCCACCCAAGTTCACCACGGGAGGAAAATATATCTATCCTACTTCATATAGAGGAAACGATTATACTGATGAACGCTCTCTTATCAATGGTAGACTTTATACTGAAGAAGAAAGACAGAATTGGTCAGTAGATGTTATTTTTCCTGCAGGAATAGTATTAAATAAATAGATAGATATATCAAGGGATCAGTTTGATCCCTTGATATATCTTTATTTTACTAACAGATACACAATAATTTTGTATTAGTATCGCTCAATTTATTCTTTGTCCAATTCAAACCATTTTTAGAAGTAAAAATAGTAGAATGATCACTTAAAACATAGAAAGTATCATTTATATATCTACAATTATAAATTTCTCTACATTCATTATCTTCTAAAACAGTACTCCAAATCAAGCCATCTTGAGATGCACATATTTTAATTCCATTAGTATAAAGATAATTCCCAGCAACAACTAAAATTTCATTATTCGCATCTATACGAGTAAATGACATTGTAGAATCATTAATTATTTCGGTTTTAGTCCAATCAGAATCTGAAGAAGTTAATCCTGCAGCATGAATTAAATTTTGTGTAGAAATAGCAGCATACCAATTATTTTTAAATGACACCAGATCTCTAAGTTTTTCTCCAGAATCATTATCAACAACATTATAACTTAATTCTATTAATTTGGTAAACGAGTTATCGTCATTTAATTTAAAAACAGTTTGAAACGCATTGGAAGCACAAACAAAATTTTCAATTTTATGAAACACTGGATCAGATCCAGGTGTATTTGGATATTTAGTAACAGTAGATTTAGTCACATCAAAGGTATCTTTATTCACAAGATATGAATTATCATCATTAATATATACAAAATAATTGCTATCCAGTGAATCTCTAATAAAGTATATAGAACTTCCATACATAGAACTAGAATTTTTATTATTAATAGTGACACCATCTGATGATTGTAGTAAATTTAATCCTGCACCATATAACAATTTATTATCTGTAGTTCTATATATAGTAGTAATTTCATTAGTGCCTTCTAAAGTATAATCTATAGAAGACTTACCCCAAGTATCATCTTGATTTTGATAAAATATTTCTCCGTATGGATTCCCTGCAACTATTACTTTAGACTCTTTAACAATATTTTTATAAATGTTAGAAAAATAAGAAGCTGCTTGATCATTTTTGAATACTATTGGCATATAAATTCCTCGATATAAAAATGAATAATATTTAAAGGTACTCATTAAATATCAAAAAAAAACAAATATTGTAAATAATAAGAGGAGTAGGAAATTTCCTACTCCTCTTATACTTATTCTAACAAATGTTTTTATTCTGATACATTTGTTGTTCCAACGAGATATTCATTACCTTCATATGAAATGCACTGCATATATCCAATACCATCAATGCAAAAATACGGGCGTTCAACATGATCGCTAGTACAATCACAATGACTAAAAAAGGTAGCACACCATTTTTCATGATCAAAGTTTCTTACAAGTACTTTATCAAAAGACTTAATTTGGAATTTGTCTATTTTCTTCGTCATCCCATCAAATTGACTTCTGAGTATCACACCTTCTTTATACTCCACATCTCTTATCTTTTCACAACAATAAATAATCATATCAAAAATATCTTGTTCTATACTACATACACTTTTAAAATCAAACGTGTTAACCATAGTAAAATAACCATTTAAACAGATATGTCTATCAGAATTTTTATGTACTGAAGTTTTAGTTTTAGCAGGACAATCAAGACAACTTTTTCCTTTTATTTTTACAACATATTCACACAAATAACAATAGTTATGCATGTAGGACGACATATTAAATATTTTATTACAAATCAATTCCTTTAAGTAAATTACACTGTGTATACCAGAAAACTCCAATGTTATTTCTTTTTCTGTATTTAAATCAGTAATACAATATTCAAAATTATATCCATCTCGAATACTAGGAGTACATTTTAATTCTTTATTTCTCACTTTCTTAAATATGTCAATAATAGTATTCCACATGAATTTATGCTTAATATCTTCCATGATAACAAGATTAGACATAGTTATTCTCCTTTAGTAAAATTATTATTGATTTCTTTAATACAATCTTCCAATTTTTTATTATCAATACAACATTTCATGAGATCTGCTATAGTGATTTGAATATTATCATTGAGCTTTACTTCTGAGGTTTCTCCTTTGTAATATGTTTTTAATTTCAAACATATTTCGTATCTAGTCATATAACTAAATTCTACTTTGGTATTAAATCTGCCGGCACGAATAAATGCAGGATCAAGCTGATCTTTATAATTAGTTGTAGCAAAAATAAGTTGACCTTCTTGACTATAAATTCCATCAAATACATTAAGAATAGCTGAAATAGAAACACCTGAATTTCCTACATAAAAATCAGTATCTTCACATGCTTCTACTCCTTCTGTCGGATCATATACAGCATTATTATCATTGTAATTTTTCTGAAATTGTACAGCGCTATTTTGAGTTACTCCTCGATTAATTTTCGTATTCATTGCATCCACATCTTCAAACACAACAATAGAGGGATACTCAATATCAAGCATTGCTGCAATAAAAGATCGATCCGAATTAAACTCGTTAAGATTAATAACATATAAATTCAGATCAAAATCATTTGCCAATTGTTGTATAAAATGAGTTTTTCCACAACCAGGAATACCATATAACAAAAATCCTTCTCGATATACTTTGGATCTTTCTTTATACGACTGTTCGTTATTTAAAAAGTAAGCTACTTTCCTATAAATAGATTCTGTTTGTTCTGTTAACAAGAAAAGATCATGATCTACTTTATCTTTAATGATACTTCGCCAACAATTACTTTCTCTAAAATAAATACGTTGTTTATATTTACCTTCATCCGCTTCATAGTTGGCAACTAAATTAGACAACATCTGATATATTGCATTAACATTTCTTGTAAAAAATGCAATTTTGTATATGCCTGTTTTAATTATTTTATTTGATTCGTCGACACGTTTGGTAACTTTACATAAAAATTGTCCGAATTTACAATAATAAGAATTTCCTACATTGCTTATTAATCTTAAATGATTGTTATTATTACAAAATTTAATTCGTTTTGCACTTTCATCTTTTTCTAATGTACCACCATTGCACATGTAATTAGCCATATCACACATTCTATCTTGATACAGTACAAAATCATTGTCACAAGTTACGGTTGATTCAAATAAGGCTGCTGGTGATATACTGGACGTACCACTAAACCAGTCTTGTTGTGTTTTTCTTATAATTCCATAATTTTTATTTAATGTATACAATTTTTTTGTGGATAGATGTGTGTCGATAATGTAATACAATCTCCTATCTTCAGCTTCGTAAACATTAATTGTCACTGTAAAATAATTGTAAATTAGATTGTATATTTTTTCTGGGATATTTTTAAAATATGCAACAAATCCTGCAATAAAAGTAGTACCAAACAATCCTGCAACAACAGGATTTGTTTGTATCGCATCAAATACTGTAGCCAACCATTCAATCATAATTAATTATTCTCCTTATAACTGATATAGGTGGATTTTCCACCTATATCAGTTATTTTATTAATTTGTTTTTTTTTCTATTATTTCCACTGATTCTTACGTTTAGAATTTTCTTTCCAAGAACGACTTGATTTATTGAAACTACACAAATCCCAATCATCAAAATCATGAGGGAGACGATACCATCTTTTCATTCGAACAAATTTAAATTCATAGTCGTATGATTTTCTAATTTCATTCATTACTTTTGGTTTACGTGTTCCAGAATTATGTCTAGAATTATGACTTATTCCAGGTACTGGACCATTGCGCCGTTTGTAATGTTTTTCAAAATTAATAGAATAATACAGATGGTAAAATTTAAAAGCACTCATATGCAACTCACATTGTTAAAGGTTGAAATAACCTAAAACAACGTGAGATTTATTTGAATATAATGTATCATTTATATGCTCCAGCAAATATACCTATTAAATTTATTAATGTAATAATTACAAATATAACTATTCTCCATGCATTTAACACTTCATTGTAGTTATAACAAGTATTCCAATCACTTGCTTTAAATGAACCATTTATAAGAACTGCACCAATATAAATAATTATTGTTATTCCAAATTCTCCAAGTAATAGAGTTTTTAAATACTGGTATAACATAAATAATTATTTTCCTTTTCTTTTATACTGTTCACCTGTTTTTAAATCAATAATTCCATTATCATTTTCTCCTTCTAAACAAAAACACAATCTATCCCAAAAAGGATGATAATTCCCACATTTTTGTTTTTTATACAGAAATGGAATTTTATAAAGAATATATCTATAATACCACGGCGCAAATGAACTGGACATAAATTATATCCTCCTCTCCTTTTATTAATCATTACATAGAAGAGAGGAAGTAAATTAATACTTCCTCTCTTCTCATTATTTTACATCCACTGTTTTTCTTTTTTCGTTCTTTTCCAAGAACGAGTGCTCATTTTACTGTTCTTAAGATCATTCCACCTTGAAGGAAGTTTCTTAAAATTTCTTTTAGTCCTCACAAATTCAGGATATGCAAAATACCATTTACGTTCCTGTTGAGTATTGACGTGACGACACCAACGAGTATTCCGTTTATACCCTTTATAACCACCCGTATTCGGAATAGGATCATAACGGTAAATAACCCGAATAGCATTATCAATTTTTTCCAAACGAACTTCGAATGCCCAACAATACAGGTAAACGATTTCTTTAGCCACAATAAACTCACTTTGTTTAAAGGTTAATAACCTAGAAACAAAGTAAGAAATACTCGAATATAAGTAATCATGTAAATATGCTCCTAATCATCTTCATGAATATTATATTTTTTCTGTAATTTTGTTTTTGCGGTATAAATTAAACTGTCGAGCAAAAATAAATAGATTAAAAGTTCAACTAAACAAATAATAAATGCTATCACAGCAAAATTATGTAATAAATTTACTGTTAGTGTAACTACTCCAAAAAATATTAATATTTCCAATATTGCTAAAATTAAAACTTGTCTTGTGTATTCCACTTCGTATCGAAATAATTTAATATTATCAATATCCTCTCGTGCAAAATTTTTACTAAAACCAAGCACGTATTTTGTCACCAACCACAATTGTTTTAAAGTGTCTTTCATACTACATCCTTGCAGTTTATTTTATTACTTGTGATTAAAGAATTCATCCAATACCGCAGTACCTAAATTTAATATCGCTGTCATATATACGGATAAAACATAAGTAGATCTGTGGGATTCGTCCCAATCAGAAACATTAAACCCTGCATCAAGTTGGATGCTTACAATTAAATAAGGCATTATAAAAATCATTGCAATTAATACCCACCATCCACAGACAGTTATTGCAAATGATTTCATTCAGTCATCCCATCCCATTTGGTACGCCGATAAATACGATTTAAAACCAAATTAATTACACTAGATACATTCCACCATATAGTGGTGGCTACAAAAATAACATATGCTCCAAGTATCATTAAGGTGTCTTGAACTATATCAGTAGAAACTGTGTCTGTTGCTGTACAATTAATTAAAAATATTATTGCTGACAATGGAATATATAAACTTATAATAAATATTATCCAACACAAAGTGTACACTAGTGCTGATTTTACATTCCAATCATATTGAATAGTGTCAACAATTGTGCGAACAAATTCTTTCATTTTTCTACTCTCCTTATTAAATTAAAATGATTATAAGAAACTCAAAAAAATAATATATACACAAAAACAAGTCCACTTTTAAAAGTGGACTTGTTCATTTATTATAAAGGAAGTATAAGGTTGCCAGGACCCAAGCAGAAATCTAAACACGAATCATCTTCAAATTCAAATTCATATGAATATTCAAGAATATGTTGCATATCTTTGTATTCAAGTTTAAGTATAGGTTCCCAGAATAAAGTAGTAGAACTTACATCACAACCTTCCACCTCATCTTTTGTTGGCATGTATGGAATGTTTATTGCTACGGTTTCATCTGCAATATTCATTTGAAATTCGTCGTACAAATCTTTTAGTACATAAGATTCGACATTTGCTCTAAGGTGGATGCCATTATCAAATAATGAACATTTGGTATCAATTACTCTATCACAGTCAAACAATATTCCATCGGGATGTTTATATGTCGAAAGACGTATAAATCCTTTTACAGGTTTTCTTGTAAATTTTTTAAGTGGTTCCCAATCGTTTTTACTTGGACTAAATACACGAACATTTGAAATATTTGAAGAATGTTTGTACTCAGCGTACAATTCTCCAATACTCCAACAAAAGGTAGCGGAATCTTTTCCATTGCTGAAAAACTTCTTAAATACAATTTCCGTTTGTCTATGCATTAGAAAGATACTCCTAAAAATGTATTTTTTAATATTCACAAAATACAGTTTGTTTTATTTTTAAAGATTTTTGAACATCAACAAATCTTTGATTGTTAGAACCACGATAATTTAAATGTAAAGATTTTAAATCTTCTACAAAAGGACCATCAACTATAACATCTATATAAGGCAAAAAGAAATCTCTAAGATCATAGTCAGTGTAACGATACAATAAATCTTCGATATAATAACCCGTGTACATCCAGATGTTATAGTCGTGTTTTTTAAGTTCTTGTACAAGAGGAATAAGTTTTTTATATTGTAAAATAGGATCTCCTCCAGAAAGAGTGATTCCTGTTACAAGGGGATTATCAGTAATTTTATCATATATTTCGGATAAAGAAATTTCATATCCACCATTCAAATCATGCGTTTGTGGATTGTGACAACCTTTACAATTATGTTTGCAACCTTGTGTGAATACAGTATTTCGCATACCAGGACCATCGACAATAGATTCATATTCAATTCCAGCAATTCGCAAAGTAATATTGCTTAAATCTTGCATTATATTTTCTCCAATTTATACAAACATGTTATACCTTATAATTCTATATAAAGGATATGGTCATGGCTACAACACAAACTGTTATTGCACTTAATCAATTTGTCAATAGTCTTCTAACTGGAAATGCTTATACTACACTTTCCACAAAAGCATATTTAAATCGTAAGAAAAATGGTTCTTGTAAGTTTGCTGATTTCTTGGATATTATTTTTACCCAACATAAAAAATATGGTGGGCATTGTAGATATGCATTCTATACAGACATGTGCAGATGGGAATCTTTACTTTCTACAAAAGGAGAAGATATATTTAAATTAGACGTGGACACTGCTATTAAAGAAAATCGTTATGATTGATATTTCTTATCTCTAAGAATCCAAGATCTTTCTTTTACATAAGGACTATTATTATTTTCCATAATAAAAATAACATCGTAATAGGAAAGATCTGGAAATCCAGGATGTTTTTTTCTTATAAGTTTAATACGTTGTCCATTATCTAGTGTACCATACAAAACATTATTTTCTTCAATATTAGATTTTTCAACAGATGTAGAATATTCCATATAAACTCCTTATTGTAATGATAATCATGTAATAATTTCAAAAAATGAAAAGATACATTAATTAAAGAGAGGAGATACTTTTGTATCTCCTCTCTTGCAATCAATTAAAATGTTCTTTTATATAAACCTTTTATATATAATTTTTCCTCTAATCGATTAAAATGTTGCTCAATATATCTTTTCTGTTTTTCTGTTATGGAAAGTATTTTCAAATTTGTCATATCGGCCAAGCAATACTTGGTAACATTATTGTGAAAATATTCTTTCACAACTGCTGAAAACGATATTTTTGTATCATTGTACAAATATCGATAATATTTCTTTACGTACTTTTCAGGTACCATAATCCAAGTATGCTCTGCAATGAGATCATTTGTAACATTCTCAATAACATTTAATACACATATATTGAGCACATGTACATTATTTATAAATTCGTTCTTTCTACGTATTATTGTTCCGGATACATCAACCTCTATTCCAACATACCACTTCAGATTTTTTTTGTCAACCGTTTTAATTGTGATTTATCCCCTTGAATTATTCGCTTGACAATATCTACATTTTGTTTTTCTTCAATAGTCATGTTAGATATGACAAAGGATAGATTAGTTGCTTCTTCCATTGTCAATTTACTTTCTTTTGTATTTTTGAAATTCAATTGTCCTTTAATTTCATTTCCAAAATAAGGCAAACTTATTCGGGAAAAAACATCTGTTCCTTTAAGAACACCAGTTTCATATCCATACAGCATTTTGAACAAAATTTCATACGGGATGTTCCAGCGATTTTCCAATTCCTCAAGAGTAAAGAACCTTGTCATTTTTAAATTCCTTTTTTCGTTTTGTTTTAAGAAATACAAAAATTAATACTCTTTATATTTCTTTGCTGATGTTGGAAGAAATTTATTAGTTAAAAAAGTGTAACAATTCGAAGTTCCGTACCAAAGAACTAACAATGCCAGTATGCGGAAAAACATACCACATTGTTCAAATGTAAGAATAGTATACTGTATCCAACAATATACAAAATATAAAATCAATACACAACAAATACCTCCAAGAACAGAAAGTACACAAATAAAAATTTGGGTCATAATTTTCTTAAACCAATCAAAATCATGATTAGTATTGTCTGTTTCTCTCTTGGTCATACATTACTCCAAGTTATAAGTTTCTCTAAAACTTTTTAAACGGCTAATATAACCTACCGGACTTATTCCAATCACAACTCCTATTACAAATGCTCCCAATAAAATAATTCTTGTCCCTTTCCCTTCTTGTGCAATGGATATAATATCCCAATTTATAAAACAGAGAATTCCATAACACAGCAAAGAAACAACAAATCCTGACATTAAAAATACCAATCCTAAAACGATGTGTCCTTTAAAAGCTCTTTTATAATCAAACATAGCTATTCCTTTATTAAGAATTTATTTTAAAATTTTTATAAGAAATCCACAATTTCTCAATGTTTTCTTTGCCAACCGGATTAGCAGAATGAACATTGATTTCAAAATTATCTGGAATAAATTTTTGTTTTTGTATCTGTAATCGTAAATCACGTTCAATGAGCCATTGTAAACAATCATGCCCAGATGGTAAATCATTACCAAGGTCGTGATCAAAGGAAATGTATTCAGGACATCCAAACATTAATGTAAAATCTACAAATTCTTGATATGATCTTAATACAGTAAATCCTTCCGTTTGCGGATTTCTAATGTCGTCGAGATATATTCGACGTGGCTGAGTATCAATAGTCATTAAAAATTTTTCTCTGCATTTTTTATGCCAGCTTCTCAAACAATTCATCATCAAATTGTTATATTTAACACATGCCTCAATTGCCGTGTCAAAAGGAAATCCATGACACGAATTGTCAATTTTCATTGTTACCAAGAAACAATCTTGATCCAACTCCAATTGAAGATAGTTTTCATTGTTTTTATATTTATTACAATTGTAATAAATGATTCCAGAATCAAAATTATCTTGAAAAACTTGACACGTTTCGGGAATTGCATAACCTTCATTTTGTCTCCAAACCTCATGTGCATACTCCAAACGATTCATAATACAATCTCCCATTGTTAAAAGTTAAATAGATATTTCAAATGAATAATATATAGACAAAAAATAATCAATACCAAATAAACAAATAGTAGACTGGGGAATTATTCCCCAGTCTACTATACTAAATTTATTTTGGAAAAAAGAATCTTTTTGTTTTTATTAACACAAAAACTAACGAAAGTACTGTTAAAAGAAGTAAAATAGATGGAATAACGAAAAACAATTCAAATGTGGCCCATTTTATATTTGCCCAAGCTAATTCAAGTTCAACATCCATATACGTTACTCCTTTTGTTTAATAATTTTCACCTTCCTTCATTATATTTTTATTACAATTAGATATTGTATTTATTAAAATTACCAATACTTTTCAAATGGATTTTCATATCTCAATTCAATTCCTCCACATTCTTCAATATTAGTTCTAATTTGTTCATGCACATCAATAAATATTTCTTTATCAACAATATCAATAGTTTCAAATACAATTAATTGAAATTCTTTGGAAGTATAAACATCATAACAAGTAGTAATCTCTTTGTCCCACTGGATTCTAGTTAATTCACTATTAATAAATAAATTTTCAACACACTCACCTTTATAGATAGGATCACTTTGGTGTTTAATAAGAAATTCAATAAATTTATCAATACCTTCTTTGTTCTCAGTTTTAAATAATACAAACATAATTAAATATCCTTTTCTTTTATATGTTATTTCAGATGCTCAGTCCAAGAATCCCAATATTGTCTTCTTAAAAGTTTAGTATCTTCCTCAGGAAGACTTTTTAAATTTAAAGACCTTGATTCGCCGTAACAAATATTTTCATCAATACAATCGTTATTCAAATTTACAAAACCGGCAGAAATAGTTGTACAATCATTAAAACAAGAAGCCATTGTGAAATGATCTATATCTCTAGGAAAAATAACAATGATATTATCGTTATTCATATCACCATTATATCGTGCAATTCTAAGATATTTCATTCACTATTTCCTTTTTACAACTTAACAACTTCTAAATATTCAATACGTCCAAAATTCCACACATCACAATAATTATCTCTTATCACATAATTTTCACAATTTACTGCTTTATTAATAGCTTGTTTTAATGTTCCATATACTGCAACCAGCAAAGGAGTATAATGATTTGTAAATTGACTATAGTTATCAGCTCCACCGTAAATCAAATATGTACCTTTGTGATTAAGACCATATTTTTCAATAAGTTTTTGTGTCTCATCTTGTTTATAAATATTGATTCTGATTTCTTCTTTTGTAAACTTTTCCATAGTCTCTCTCCTTAATTGTTACAATTTTCAAACCATTGTGGATACTATTTGTATAGCTCTATCTACCACAAAAATATATGTTTACTATCAATAGTGTTTACAAAATTAGACATTGATTTTTTATTTAATTTTTTGAGCAATCCTCTTTTTATATTCCAGTCGGATTTAAAAATCAATTCAAACATAAATTTATTGTTTATTGCAACTGAATTGATGTTACACTCATAATGATCTAAAACAATCCAATCTTTGGTACTAACTACAAGTTTATTATCGTACAGTTCAGATGCTAAATCTTTTACATAAAACACACTATCGAACACTTTTGTTAACAAAGTTAATATCATATCTAAATACAAAACAGATTCCTCAGTAATTTTATTATTAGAGCAGCTTACTTGTAATTTAAAATCAGAAAAATATTCTTCTTTGTATTCAGTATGAAACATAGTCCTAATGGGATATTCTTTATTTTTAACTGATTCAAACTTTTCCAATTGGTCATACAAAATACCTAAAGAATCTTCTTTGATTAATTTTTCATCGTTGGACATAAGTTCCCAAGGAACTAATAATTGATCTAAAAATGTAATTACTCCCCTAGAAGTCAAATACAAACGCAATCGTTTAGATTCCCTATTATTACCTAAATATTTTTGTTCCCACTCCTTTGTGGTCAATGGCACTATTTTTTTATTATACGGAATAATTGTCTTTTTATTACTATTGTTTGTGTTAGAAATAACATTTTTGATTTTCTTAAATTTCAATATTTTAGTCATCAACTATTCCTCTTGTTTTAAAAATTATTCATCAACAACATTTTAGTTTTTCTGGAACTGAAACATCATCTAAAACTTCATTTATAATTTTTCTATCTTTTTCATATTCCTCTTTGTTATATTTTTTAGATAAATTATTAAACACGTTACTTGCATCTTCGTAAAGTTGATATTTTTTCATATGAATTTTATATGTAGGTCTATAAATAATGGTAATCTTTGCACAATCAAATTTGTCAATACTCAATGTAACAGAATATTCAGAAGTACCAAATGTTTTAACTGTTCCATAACAGCGTATTGCTGACCTATAAAAAATTTCATCAACTAAACAAATACTCCTAAAAACATTTGAATAACATTGAACAAAATTAACAATATTCATTTTAATACCTCTCGTTTTCTTCACATTCTTTTGCCCATTTAAGAAATTTTTCAAAATCCATATCTTTGTTTGTAACATAGACTTTATAATTACACAATGCACGTTTTTGTGATAATGTTACTTGTACTTCGTTTTTAATATCGCACAATTCAATATTTTTTACAAAAGTGTCCACCATTGGCGGATGGTAATCAATACAGTTGACAAAAAACTCAGTCAATGAATTATAGATAACATTATCCGCTTCGAACTTTTCATTTTTATCTTCTATTATTTGATGTACTTCAATCAATTCACCGGTTTTAAATTCCACGATCATATACAATTTTTTATTCATATCAAACTTCCTTTATATAAGTAAGGTATAGGATTTAAATCCTATACCTTACTTATGATTTAATTCAATGGTTCTAACAAAATTTCATATCCATCATATCGAATACTTCCATAAAGATCACTATTTATATTCACACCAAAACTAATTCCAGGTTCTCCTTGTGGCTCATTTGAACAAATACCACCTTGTCGAATAATATATTCGTGTGCATCATTAGGTGATACAAACAGTTTACTAAATATCATTGGACCACGTCCTTCAATAGAATCATTATTCTTCAGAACAACAGCAATATACTTTCTATACGGTTGCGTATCCAGAAAAAGTTGTCTTTGTTTTTCAGCTAATTTCTTTGTATCAAATCCACATACACTAAAATTACTAACTTCTGGAAATGTTTTAAAATTTCCGCATTGAATAAAAAATGTCCACGGAGTTTTACAATATTTATAAACCTGTTTTTTATACACAGGATGCATTGTTACATTAAATACTTCACTGCACGTAAAAATATTATTAACATTGACTTCCATATTCGTTCTCCTTATTTTTAGTTTTGTTGCATATCTGTATTAATATCGGCAATTGTGAAATGGTGATACAAAAGAAAATTATAAATAAATTGAGTTATTGTAATTTTTTCATATACAGAACTGGAACTGTCAACAAATGTAAATCTATTATACTGAGTATCAACGTCATATGTTCGTTGTTCAGTAAAAAACATTCCATCTATTTTAAAATAATATAATTGAAGATTTTCCATTTTTATTCCTTTTATATAAGAAGACAGGAGACTATCTCCTGTCTTCTTATATTTACTTAAATTGAAATATTATTTTTTTAATCATACAGCTCTGGAAAAATTTCTTTAACTAATTCATTAGCAGTAGATCTGTCACAGCTGTATGTGTGTATTTGTTTGTACACAGAAATATCTTCTGCAATTGGAACCAAGTTCATTTCACTTATATCAACATGTATAAGAAAAGCATCGTCATCTAAAATCCTGTTCAACTGAGTATTTTTTAATTTTCTAAAAACTTCTATATATTTTTGTTTTATAATTTCCCAATTTTTGATCTGCAGTATTGTTTTCATCTAGATCAAGAATTACTGTAAACGATCTATCTACGTCATTGTCATCGTTTATAAAACTCAGGCTAATACCAAATTCAAAAATCTTTTGCATATTAAAACTCCTTTATGAAAGTAGTTGCAAGTTTCAATCGATTGTTTACTATGTTAAGCATAGATTTATTTATAGAGTAAAAATAACGCATCTCGTTAACATCAATACCAAAATATGCTTTTACAAACAATGCATCAATACTACTAAAACCTATATCTGGAACAATTTGTAATCTTGGCTGATCATCAAAAAAGTCAGACTCATCATCCAAGATAAGATATTTAATATGTTCATCTTTGTGATTTTCTAACCACCAATTTATTTCCTTACCTCTAAACGTTTCGCTGTCTTGAGGAAAATACTTATCTGGACAAATACTATCCTCGTGTAAATATTCTAATAATTCAAAAGCATTTTTCTCCTTTAATTTATTAATAATAAAATCTATTCCTTGTCTTCTCCATGACGACGATATAACAATTTTTGCACCAACCTCTTTTACAGTATCTGTAAATAATGTTACTAAATCGTTATCCAATCTGTATAGTTCACGAGGTTCCGTCCAAAATCTATTTAAAACTCCATCAAAATCCAAAAAGATAATTCTGGATTCATTCAAAATAAACTCCTCATATAGAAAATAAAATTACATTTCATAACAAAATGTTCTCCAAGTAAAAATTAATATAAATTTTTTATGCGGTTAATTCTTTTATTGTAATTTCTACAGGTGTTTGATTTTTAATTTTCTCATTTAGTAGTATAGTCAATTTATTTTTAGTTTGTTCTAAGTTATTAAAATTATAACAAATATCCTCCAATTCTGTATAAGTTAAAAATGCATTAAAATATTTAATTGAAGGATATATTTTCTCAAATTCCCAACATATAAACATATTGTCTTTGTTATTAATATCAGAGATCCAACAAACACAAAACGATGGAAATCTATCAAAAATAGTAACCTGTGAAATAAATCCTAATTCATTTGTTTTAGTAGATAAAACTATTCTTCCTATAGTAAATATAGATAAATCACAATTCCACCCAATTTCTTTCATATTGATATCTCCTAATCTTTTAATTGACTTCTAAGTATCACACCTTCTTTATACTCCACATCTCTTATCTTTTCACAACAATTAATTATGTTTAAATATTGATTATTGGAAAGCTCCTTAATTTCATTCAACCTAATGTGTTCAAACTGTTTATTATAAGTTTGAACAGGACAATCCGACATTTGAATATTCTTTATAGGACAACACAAACAATAATTATCATCTTGTTTATTGTAGTTCGAGTGTGCACAATGACATATAAAACTGTTATTAGGTATAACCATTTCAAATCCACAATCAGTTAAGATATGACTAAAAAGTCTTTGGAATATAGTCTGTTGTACATCATCGAAACGTTCACATTTATAAAAATACAAATTAAGATATCGATAATGACCTAAACTACTGTGAATTAAATTCTCATTTCTTATATCTTGAATCATTTGAATAAATACATTTATCATTTTTCTATGACTATCATCGTGCATAGTCAAACCACAACCATAAGGTGTATTAAACATATTTTGTCCTTATAAAGTTTATATTGTTATTAAAATGTAATATATCTCTGAATTTTAGATAAGAATCCATCTTTGCAAAAAAAAAACAATTCAATGAGGATGAGAGAATATTCTCTCATCCTCATGATTAGATATATCTTTATATTACTAATCCCAAATTACATTACCTAAATCATTTTCTTCTATTTCTTTTTTCAATTGTTCCTTTTCATATTCTTCTTTTGAAGGTCTTTTAAAATAATAAATCAATCTTTCAATAGAATTTGGTCTATCAAATATTACTCTTATTACTATTCTTTCACTACACAAATCATCACAATAATCCGTTAAAAATCCTTCAAATCTTATTGTGTATCTACCTTCTCTTCCATTATAAGAATCAGGACAAATAACCTCAAAATTTTCATTTTTAAAAAATGCGCATTCATAAGGTGCAAACATTCTATAAATTTCCAAAAAAGCATGTTTAGTATCAGAGTCTTCTAAAGCCAATTCTTCCCATAAAACATTTCTGTTGGCTTTCAAAAGATTAAAAATATTTGTTTTAAAATCATCTATTGTTTTTGATTTGGCAATACCAAACGCACAATCATCTTCAAAATAAAATTGTTTGTTGTAATCGGTTACAATACCATCTATATACAAAATGTCAATGTGCATAAAAACTCCTTTTAAATTAGTTTCTATTAAAAAAGTAATATATACTTATCTTACTTTCAACAACATTAAATCCCAGCTAGTTGAGATAGTACCCTTGCTCTTCCTCGTCCTCTTTCACTCCAATATTCCCAACTCATTTTTCCACTTTGATGAGGATATTCAAAAAACTCATATTCATTTTCAAGATCCGGATGATACACTGTAAATACGATTTCTCTTGGTTTTACAATTCCTTTCACAAGTAATACTCGAAAACAATCTACCACATGGCTATTAATGGTGTGAATGTGAACAATATCTTCAGTTGACAAAATATTTTTTACATCTTCCTCTATTGTTTCTTCCAACAAAGATTCCTCAACATCTAAATAATCCAGCAAATATAAAAGATTTTTCATATTTTCTGATTTGATATAACAAACTTTTATTTGATACATAAAGTTCTCCTTATAGTAGTACTGAGAAATTCTCAGTACTACTATATATTTAAACATTAACGATTATCGCCTTCTCCATGAAGCATATTACGTTCTTTTCTAGAAAACAATTTTTCAATATTTGTAGTTGCTATTTCATCAAGAGAAATATTCAGTTCTTTTGCAATTCCAGAAAGATACCATAGGACATCGCCAAGTTCTTTAGTAATATCCTTTTTCATATCTTCCGAAATAACTCCATCATGATCGCGATAAAGTTTCTTTACTCTTTCTGAAACTTCACCAGCTTCGCCGCACATTCCGAGTGTACAATACATAAGACCAGTTATAGAATTTTTATTTGGATAAATGGCTGTCTGAAAAGCTTTTTCTTGATACTCATTGAAATCCATTTTATCTTTCTCCATAAATTATTCATTTTCAAGAAATGTACTCAATGCTGAAAAAGAACCATGACTATTTTTATGAACTTGTTTTTTCTTTTTAGAATGACCTTTTCTAAATTGAGAATAACATACAGCAACTCGTTGCTCATTTGATTCAAATTCACCTGAATCATTTAAATTTTTGACACAACGAGAAACGAACTCTTGTTCGGATTCACCAGAATGTGGAGATGGTAATGGCATTTTTAACCCCATATATTTTATTTGTTTAATATTTTCTATACGATTAAATATTTAAATGTAAAATTTAATCTTTTCTAAAATCATTAAATACTGCAATATCAACTTTTATCATTTTTTCTTCATTTATCCATTCTTTTGCAAAACTTATCGTAGTACATCCAAAAATTAGCATCAAATATAAAATACATTTAACCCATTTCATTTACAATTCTCCATTTCATAAAACAAAGTCCATTATGTCCATCGATACGATTGAGCATGTATGTAGCACAATTTCCAACTATCCCAAACGTATAATTATGATAATGTCCATAAAACCAAGTAGTTGGTTTATATGTACGAAAAACATGATTAAGTGCTATCTTTGATGGATCATAATACTTAAACATGTTTAAACGAGCATGTGTCCGATCAAATAATTGTGGACAGGTATGCGATACAACTATATCAATATGGGTTGATTCTGGATCGGGTAATTTGTACATATCTTGTTCTGATATTGTCTCACCTTCCCACCAACTTATTCCAGGAATTCGATTTGCTTTATCTATACTTACTGCTCCTCCACAAAACATAACTTTGGTATTGTCAAGCAGGGTATACACAGAACCAAAAGTAGCATAAAAAATATTAGGTGCTCTAATAGAATCAATTTCAATGAACTTTTCTTCTGTACTCATTTCCAATTTATCAAGAACATCATGGTTTTCATGGTTCCCTGCACACCAAATAATTTTAATTGTATCGTTGACAATACCTGAAAAATGATGTTTTATTCCCCATTGATCCCATATTTTACGTCCACCTGAAAACTCACTTGTTTTGTCAAAATGAGGCCAAAATCCAAAATCTCCACATTGAAGTATAATAACTTCTACTTCATACCCCATTTTAATATCATTTAAAATATCTTTATTTTGTTTAATTTTACGAGCAATAAATAAATGAATTAAAATATCCCCATTCACCATGAATATCACCAATAACAAACACGTATTGTATTTTCATTAATTTGATCTCACATTACAAAAGTCCCATAGACTGAAGACTGATCAGTGTGACAAATATCGAACAAAACATTGTCATACCCAGTTACTTCATCAAAAACTACATCAATAATTTTTACAGTCAAACTGGGTGTCAAACGAACAATCCCAAATCTAATTATTTTATATTTTACATGCATAACTGCCATAACAAATACATCAGTATGTAACTTTTGCCACAATATTTCACAAAGTGGAGTTGTTAGTTTATCACCACACACTAGAGTTTTAAACTGCTCAATACTCTCATATTTAGAATAAAAAGATTCTATCATTTATAACTCTTTTTTTTTTGCTTCTTCTCTAATTTCTCTGACTCTTTCTACCAATTCTTTTAAATGATTGCTTCTTTCAGCACACAATTGTTTAAACTGATCTGAATTTGTGTAATATATATTACCATTAGTTCCAATTGTAGAATTCATCATCACATGACAATTAAATTGTTTTTGGAATAATCTCTGAACTACAGGATCATGATCAATCTTATATTCAATAGATTTCTTATTAGTAGTTAAAATCCTATACCTTTCAGATAATTGGAACATTTATCAAAAATATCTTCAATTTCTCGAATGGTAAGATTTTGATTCATATCACTACTTCTAAAGGAATATTTATACCAATCAATATAAAACCCTGTTGGACGATAAATAAAGTTATGATGTACAAAAGGACAATCACCAGAATGTTCTTCAACTTCACTATAAAGATCTGTAACACCGCAAGTACAATCTTCCCAACAATAGGGATTAATTTCAAACAATTCGCAGGAAAATCCACACCGTTCATTAACAAATTTTCCTTTTTCACTATTTTTATTAAAAGCACAAATTCCATGAGAATCACAGTTGCAAAGATCAAGAAGTCTATCCCAAGAACTGCTACTTTGAAGAACTCGATCTACTCGGTACAACATATTTATTACTCCTTGTAGTAAAAGATTAAAAGGATTTACTATAGAAATGATATATATCTTTAATAAATATCAATATACATAAGAGAGGGATTTTCCCTCTCTTATGTAGGATACTTACTTTATTTTTAGTATAGTGCAAGTAATTTCTTTTATTTTTCCATTTGGAAAAATGATAACTTCTTTTTGTGTTTCTGGTTCGGAATTAATAATTTCTTTACAAATACAATAACAGATTTCATCTGTTAAGTAAATAGATTGTTTGGCAATATCTTTATCAGTTACATATGTTATTACGATATTGCCAAAAGATTGTGCTATTTTCAATTCAGCAGTAAATGAAATTGGATTAACTAATCTATACTTAAACGTATCATTAACTTGTAGATATTTAGAACCCATCTGATCTTGTATAGAACCAGGGGAACTAGAATATCCACGATATAATATTTTTGGTAAGGTAGTAGATTGTATCTTGTCTATTTCTGGTTTAATCTTTAATAATTTATTTAAATAATGTTTATCTGGAATAAGAATCCATTCGTACAATACTTCCAAAATATCTAATCGAGATTTAAATTTTTCAACAACTGAAAAATCTAATTTGGACTCATCAATCTTTAATGTTGTGTTTGAAAATAATAATTTTTTCAAACTGTTAACCATGTTTATTAATAATTACATTGACTGGTGTGCTTTACACGTTCAGAAAGTTCAACACGTTTAGCATCATTCCAACGGTCTGTAGTACCAACAAGATATCCACAAATTCTACGAACACGTTCAATCTTGAGTCCACGTCCAACAACAATACGACCGTCAGAAGTACGATGAATAGGCATATATAAAACTCCTAAAAGTATAATTAATTTCGCATTCAATGATGCTCAGATACATCAATAACTTTAAGTTAAAAAATACGTATCGAAATTCTAACTAAATCTTAGGAATTGTAATGTCAGGATAATACTTTTGTAATTCTTTAAGTTTTTCTAAATCTACGCCAGTTTCTTCACTAAATCCACATCTGGGACAAGCATCATCAATAACACCCACATAATTACAAACTGGACAACGATCTACAGCATGGTTGATACTGAAATACCCCATATCTTTAGATTCTGCATATTTTACTATATCCATAAAAGCTTTAACATTTTTAGATGGATCGCCATTAAGTTCAATATATGAAATTGCTGTGAAATCCCGATATTTCTATCAGGCACGGACTATATCTTATCTTGGATTGTTTTTCAATTTATCCAAGATCTCGGCGCTACGGAAGATGTCATATTTCTTCCTCTTAACCTGACTTATCGAATATATTCTATCTTCAATGCCAGGTACTTTAGTCTCTACAGCTTCATTGTCTTTAACATATCTCCATATATAACCGCAAGAACTGTATCTAGTTCCACGACATACAGCAGATATGTGTGAACCTATACGAGGATTGGAAGCGTTAAGAAAACGTGCAGCGTCTGAAATGGAACCAAAAGTTCTAATAAAATTACCATATAAATCATACATAGCAATTTTAACAGCTCTTTTACTATTTTCTCCTTTTGGTCCTTCTGGAATTAACCCAGTTTAAATAGCATGCTGCATATTTTCTTTTTTAGTAACCCATTTTAGATTAGTGAAAACATTGTTAGTCGTATCACCATCAATGTGATTTACTTCTGATTTGTTGTCTGGATTCGGTACAAAAGTCATAGCAACTAACCGGTGAACAAAAACTGATTTTTCTAATCCACCTTTACAAAGTTTAACACATTTATATTTACGACTGTAAAATGGAATTAACACACAACCTTTTCTGTATGAAATCCATTTTCCACATGCATCGTAAATATCTCTATTTAAACTACGAACTAAACCAGTGTTGCTAACTTTGTACAATCCTTCATAACCAGCAATGTCTTTCCATTCGGGTTTTATTAAGTTCATGTAAATCCTCGTTATTATACACAAGACAACGCTTGCCACGGTATTACCAGCTATCCTTATATGAATATATAAGGACCTTAGGCTCTCTTACGAAGCTTATTTAAATATATCACTTCTACCGTTAGCACACATATATGAATCACATATGTGCACACCGCTTTGACATGCGTTCACCGAGTTAGCAGGCGCAATTGGCTAATCCACCTGCTAGGCAATATTTATGGTAAGGAGCTTCGATATCAATTTTGTCTTTTACACTAAGTTTCTTATAAACGCGGCAATGGAACGAATTCGTCAGGTACTCATGTTCTGTAACATTAGGAATAATACCATATTTTTTTCTTAATTTACGCATCATAGTACCAACTGTAGATTCTGCAGGGGTACCTATTAAACTAAAATTAAGTTTCATTTCATTAGATTTATCCACACATTTATCATGCATAAATTTTACAATTTCAAGACCGAGTTTTTGAGATGTTTCCGATTCGTCGTGGGCTTTTCCTGTAAGAGCGATGAGCGTTTCAGCAAGTCCAACAAAACCTACAGTAAGTGTACCATGACCTAAAATAGATCCTACTTCATCGTCCTGATTAAGATGTTCACTTCCCATCCATATATGTTGACCCATTAACGTAGGAAATGATTTAACAAGTCCATGTTTTTGATATTCAAATCTATCCAAAAGTTGATCAAATACTTCATCTTCCATATGTTCTAATTTTTCAAAAAAGAGTGTAACTGGATCATTTGGATTTTCAGTTACAGCATCTAATGCAAGCATGGGGAGATTAATTGTGGTAAACGAAAGATTTCCTCTTCCATACGTAGTTTGATTACTGGGATCAAAAGTATTTCCAAGAACACGAGTCCTACAACCCCGACACTGTTGCGAAAAATTGCGTTAAAATTTTTCTTCTATATGTCACCATATAGTTCAGACTATATCACAATCTCTTGTTTTGGTAAGAGATCCCCGCCTTTTCGAACCACTTGGTTCTACGCTACTCGTTCTCAATATGACAACCATTTGTCATATCTACCTTTCGCTAGTCGTTAGGCTTTTATCAATATACTTCATCAACGTAACACCATTTTTCTTTCATAAAAATTTCTTTAATATGAAAAAATGATGTACAAATTTATATATTGAATTTAGCACGGTAAGTTGTCTTTTGTGTTGGACTCAAACATCACAAAAGAGTTTCTCCGTTTAAGCGGGTTTTTTACTATGTATCACTACATAGGGTCACAGGTTTACTTTATGACCGCACAAAGAGTTTCTGGATGTCCCTCTTTATAATAAGGAGCATTAAAAGATGAATCTTCAAAAAGGAAATTCCTTAATACCCTCGGTTTCCCGATATTTATTAGGGGAGTAGACTATCTCACACCTTTCGGCTCTTGCATTTCGGTACAGGAGTTTCACCTATAGCCTACGATCTTACGATCTAGTCGTTACATTTCTGTAGTATTTATATATTTCCATTTGAATCCAGCAGCAGTATTGTTTATACCTCTAGCAGCTAAACCAATAGTAGATGGAGATAACGAATGATAGTTAGCAGCTTCTACTACAGATGAAAAAATATGAATAATTTCATTTGTAATAGGATCAAGCTGAGCAACTGTCTTCGCATATTTCTGTCGCAATATTTTACCAAGTTTACGTCGAGCTGCAATTTGTGCTGGAGTATCAAATCGTGTTAAACCCATACGGATAGAATGTCTAATGTTCTCACTTCTTGTAACCATTTCCAAATTTGAAAGAACATTATTTCTTTTATTTCCATCAATATGATTAACATCAAGAGTTTTGTCATAGTTGGAAAGAAAGGTCTTTGCTATTAACCGGTGAACTAAACATCGTTCTGTCTTACCATTAATTCTTGGATACACGACTTCATATCCTGATATCCTGAATTAATAACAAATGGTTTTAAGATGGTTCCAATAAGTTTTCTACCATCCGTACCATAACGATCGTTACTTTTAATTTCACCAGTCTCATCATTAGCAGAATACTTTTCATTAGTTCCGGGTATAACTTTCCACATAAACAAAACTCTCTTTTTCAAATGGAAAATAAATCTTACAAAAACACGGTATTACCAGCTATCCTTATATGAATATATAAGGACCTTAGGCTCTCTTACGAAGCTGATTCGCGTATGGGTATAACGATGATTGTCACATCGTACTCTTATTTAGCTTCTACCGTTAGCCAATTATTAAACATTATTTTATATTTAATAACTGACACCCCAGATGTCTGGGTTAGCAAGATTTTCCATCATACACTGTATTCTGTCCAATGTATTGGCCCCAATTTAATTTAGGGAACAAACGTCTAGAAGATACTTCACAACTTAATTCAAAAAGATCATAATTAGGATCTTCTTTATTAAAATTAAATCCACGTTTAATTTGGAAAATCGCTACAGGAAAAATAGAAGTCTCATGTTTACCCAATCCAGCATCTATAGCTTTAAGGAAATTACGAGATACCATTCTCCCTTCTTCAGTTACGTCTGTACCAAAGTTAATGGAACTAAATGGAACTTGCCCACCACTTCTACTTTTTAAAGTATTAAAGTTATGAACCATAGCTTCCATAGCTTGATATGTTTCTTTATCAGTTCTTTCTACTGCTTTTTCTATATATGGTACAAAGAAAATTATAAGAGTTTCAATATCATCCGCGTGGGTTGATTCATTAATTGAATCGTTGCAACAATAAATTGCAAGTTGTTTTACAAATTCCTTTCTGGCTTTTTCAGATAACAAATCGTTATGTTTTTTATAATAATCTTTAAGATAAGTCTTAATAAAATTTAACGTATTTTCTGATACAGTCATTTCTAATAGATCAATAACTTTCTTGATATATGTTTTAGCTACATATGGAGCCAAACCATAATCCAAATTTGGAATAGATTGTCCACCCGTGTATATTCTTTATAAAGAATATACGCTGACTATATCACATCCTCCACCTTCAAGTGGTAAGGACCCTCCATTTTCAGACTGCATCCATCTACAGCCTTACACTACTCGATTTAGTCAATACCTTATGCGATTGACATATCTTTCGTTAGTCGATAGACCTATTTTTATTAAACTGGGGAAGTTCTTGTAGCTTGACTATACCATATTTTCTATCAGGTCCATTAGGTGTTCTTCCAATAGCACGATCGTACAACGTACCTTTTGGAATTCCTGTCAAAACTGATATTTCACTAAGTGTAGTCATGTACCATTGACCAGAAGATGATTCAAATTCATAAACTTTTCCACCTTTAATTCTCAATCCATTTACAAATGCTCTTTTTCCATTTGCAGATTTATTAGAGAATTTTAAATTATTCACTTGATAATTCAATTTATCGTCGTCAAGATGTTCTATCAATGTATAAGGACCATTGTTTATAAATCCTAATGCCACAATTTTGTGCATCGGAATTTTCATAGCAGAATGGTCTTTACATTGCAACGTAACATATGGATAACCACGTTTTCCAACAGTTGGTCTTTTTCGAACATTTGTAACGATGTTAATAACATCCAGATTACTGGTTATATAGTAATAATCAGCAATATTTTCAAGTGAATACAGGGAGCTAATTTGAATCATTTCTGTTACCCCGCAATAAAAATGTGGCACTGGATTGTTACGTCTTTTCTATTCAATATGACGTAAGTTTCCCAGTTAGCAAATACATTAATGAGTCATTTCATACTCAAAATTTGTAAGATTTTACAAACTGTATTCACACCCTGCGGATCACAGGTTAACGGAGGTTTTCGATATACATTTCTGTATAAAGGCACAATGGGTTACTTATGCTGATCTGCCTGATTGCTTTGAATAGCTATACATGTCAATGCTGCAGCCGATACAATTCCACCTGGAGTTCTTAAAAATCCATGCCCTGTATGAAATCCTTTTTTAAGAAGAGATTTAATATCAATCTGAGTACATGTAGTGGTGCGAAAAGTATAAAAGTCTTTATCCGTGTTATTCCAATATTTCTATTGGCACTGACTATATCACTATCCTATTTTATTAGGATATCTGGCACTTCCTATAGTGATAAAATCTATAGTACTCCCTAAGGGATAGTCGATGCACTTTATAGTAAGACAGATGGAATTTTATTCTAAAATTATACCAAATTCAGAAAATAAATTTGGTTCATTATTTCTAAATTTTTTAGCTTCTCTAAAAGCTTTTGATTCAGAAATATTTAATTCTTTTGCCAATTCAGATATAGTGAAACTCGTATCATTAAATATAAAACTATATCTAAAATTAGGATTGTTTCGACTTTTAAAATTTCGATCTTTAAAAACATTCCTAAATTTAGCACTAGTTTTATTTCTAAATTCTGGGTTTTCCCAACGTTTTCTGTTTGATTCAGAAATATTGTTTAACCCTAAAATACGAGCATGCTTGTTGTTATACAAAGCACTACACCATTCCAAATTAGACCAATGATTATTTCCTTTATTGCCATCAATGTGATTAATTTGTGGCAAATTGAATGGATTAGGAATAAAATATTTTGCAACTAATCTGTGTAAAGAAAATCGATACCTAGAATTTTCATAGTGCAAAGTTATTTTATAATATCCATTTTTATCTATATCAGGACGTAACCATTTAAAAGACTTATAAGAATAAACTTTACCATCATCAAAAATACAATACAGATCATAAATGACTTTATATCGCACACAATGGTCCTTTATAAATCTGTCTTACTATCTTAGCACAGGATTACCATATTCCATATAAGAACTTAGGCTTCCCTGTTAGCACAACACTTAACAAGTCATTTCCTACTTGATTCTTAATCGAGTATTGTACACCGCTTTATCATGCGTTCACCAGATTTTCAACAATTGTTACCAATTGAGGCCACGATATTGTTCATGGACATGGATATATCCTTCTTTATGGTATCGGACATGCTGAGGTTTCATTAAATACAAATCAACAAATGTTTTAGATGCTTCAGATCCAAACTTAAGTATTCCACCCATCGGATTCTGACCATCAATGTTTGCGTTTTCACGCATCTCATCTACTTCAGAAACAGGTTTCATAATAAAATCTTGATAAGTTTGCATCAAAGAAGATTTCATCATTCGAAGTTGATTTCTTTTTTCTCTATAAGTAATATATTCTTTAGCAACTTCATAAAGACCCAATGTTACCAATGCTTTTTCTACACAATTTTGTATCTCTTCGACAGAAAAGACTACATCACCTGATACATTATATCTGATATGATCATTGAGAAGTTTAAGAACTTCATCAGTAACTGTCTTTTCAGTAAGTTCATTAGTACTCTTATCTATATTGTTAACAGCTTTAATAGCGTTAGAAATAGCTTTAGTAATCTTTTTATCATCAAAAGGTACTAACGTTTCATTATCACGTTTGATAACATACCAATTCGAAAAATCTTTGCTCATGAGTAAGCTCCTTGTTTAACTCATATTCCGAGTATAGAATTAAGTTACCTTGTTAAATTTAATTTTGTGTATTAAATTAATCAAAAAAAAAATATATTAGTAATATAAGAAGAGTACCTGGTAAATCCAGGTACTCTTCTTATATAGTTATTTATTCATTTTTTTGAAACTGATGATTCTTGTTCACGAATACGCTGTACTTCTACATCATTTCCATATTCAAGACCAAAATCAATCATATTTTTGGTACATTCTTTAATGTTAGCTAAAGCTTCTTCTTTAGTTTCTCCAAGAGAACACATTTTTGGGAATACCGAACATGTTCCAACCCAATGTTCATAAAAAGAACTATATTCTACTTTAAATTCCAATTCTTCAAAACGAATATTAGCAATATCGACTCCTTTTTCTGTAATACTGGCATATTCTTTACTTAGTAGATAACAAGTATTACAAAGTTCATTTATTTGTTTAACTATATCCGACGAGGTAATATTTCGAAAATCTTTTATAAGACTGTTAAATTTGTTAATACGATATTCGTTAAGTTCGTGACAGTTTTTAAACATGGGACATTTAGAACATATATCGTAATTATAAATTTTTCGTTCAAGTTGATCACACTTGATTGTTGTACCATTCAGAAACAAACTTAATTTATATGTATCTTCTTTGAGTATAGACAATTCGTCAAAAAATGGTTTGGCTATAGTAAAATATACCCAAACAAGTACTACTACAACTGTCAACAAAATAATCACGGTACTGATCGACATCTACTTTCTCCTTAATTCGATGTAAGCTGCAATTGCTATCCAAAAGAGGACTATAAATATTGTAATAAGATCCGCCTTTATCTCATTTGACAATGTAAACATGAATACTTAACCACAATCCTTAAATGCTCGTTTTTGTAACACAACTTCTTTTAGTGAATCATATCCTTGGTTTAAGTTATACATATCAACCATAAGAGTCGGCACTCTTCTCATTTTTGCGTAATCAAGCATTTGTGTAAATCCGCCAGCTACAATTTCAGGAAATTCAAATGCCAATATAAAATCACTGCGATTCACTACCCATTCGTTACGATTAAATATTTTTCTTGAATTTCCCGGATTGTGATTAAGTGTTATTACTTGATCAACTTTTTCACAAAGACGTTCGTGTTCAAGTAAAGAGGATTTTGGCCAACTACTATTTTGATCTGGAGTAGACTTAACCATGGTTATATTTAATTCAGGATGAGTTTCTTTAAACACAACCAAATTTTGAGTACACCAAGTATCTACTCCAGACGATCCTAAAACAAAAAATCTTTGTGCTCCTTTTTCATAAAGAAGTCGTATAGATTTTTGAATATAACTATCCAAACTATTAAATATTTTTTTGTTCTGGGTCAGTGCTCTTTTTAGTACTTGAATTCGATGTCCTAGTACGACGACGCTTAACATTGGTCACTCCATTATTAGATTCTTTTTCTGTAGATTTTGTTTCATCAGATATTTCTTTTTTAGATATGGATTTTAATGTTTTAGATTTGTTTGTAGTCTTTTTAACTGATTCTTTTTCTATTCCTGCAAGCCAGAAATAAAAAACTTTTAACTGTAGATAAAGCTTGAATTCTTCAGATTTAAACCTGTTGATATCAATATATTTAAATCTATCAGCATTTTGTTCTTGATAGAGATCATGTAAAAAAGACAACGTGTTATCAATATCTTGTTCTAGAGCTGAAATTACAATACAATTTCCTTCAGGATAATTTTTTTCTTTATTAGATTCAAATTGAGAAAATATGATAATGTGAAGATCCCGACATCTTTTAACATCTTCACAAAAAGCTCTATACGCTCGTTCACTGTCGTCTTCTGAAAAAGTTCCTTTAACTGATACTTCTTTAGACATTGATATATAAAGTATTGTATCATTGTGACCAGTAATTATAGATTGTTCACGAGTCGGTCCAATACATTGAAGTTGTTCTGATCGATACGTTTTTGATGACAATCTATAAAAATCACGTTTATTTGAAAACATTTCAGAATCTATATATTTTTTACCTAATAATTCTCTATCAATTATTTGATTTGCTTTATGAAAACTATTTTCCCTATTGATGTATTCAATCCACAGTTTTCCAATAAATATTCCTATTATAACAATTGTTGCTGCTAATAAAATTTCCATGCTTTATCCTTTTCTTGTTTTATTAAAAATACATAAAAATTTATACAAAAGCAAAGTAAGCAACCAAGTAACTGGTCCTCCCCAAAACAAATAAAAATATACTTTTGGATGAATTGGTTCGTCATCATCTCCTATTGAACATTTTCTCTTTGTACGAGTACAAATTTCCTTTACAACTCGATACTCACAATAAAGTGACCATATACAGTATACCGTAATGAGGGTTAAAACAAATCCCTTTAAAACAACATCTCCCATACAGCACATCCTTAAAATTAATTTTAATGTTTCACTATATGGTAATATTGTTATTTGTTTATTTACTAAAATGAGAGATGTGACCCATCTCTCATTTTAGTTATACTCTATAGTTTTAATTCATTGAAAGATTTACTTCTGGAATAAAATATCTTTTTTCTCTTATAAAAATGTCTGATGTGTTGTTGCAAATAACTATTTGCCAAATCAATAAATTTCATAGGACCAACAATTTTTCTTATTCTTCCAAACATTTGTTCGCACAAAGGTTCAGAAGAAAATGAGACTGTATTAATTACTGTTATTAAATTTTTAATATCTACCCCAGTACCACAAGATTTGGGTGTACTTACAATAATATCGCTTTCAATTAAATTGTCTTCAGGATCATCACTCAAATAAGTTCTAATATCAAATCTGCCGTTATAATAAAAATCTAAATACTGTTGTAATCTTTGAGCAAATGCTACGGTCTGTACAAAGATTAAACACTTTTGTCCTTTCTCTACTCTGACATTAACATATTCACTATCAACAATAGGAAATAATACTTCGTTAACGAATCGTTTTCTTGTCTGACTATTATTGACTAACTCCATTTCATATTTGGCATGTGAATATCCATAATTTGTATTAAATCTTTGCGGTTTATTAACTTCTAATCTATACGTATACATAGTGGTATCAACATATTTATCATATTGATTTTGTCCACCAATAATTTCAGAAGGAAATATTCGATTAAGAATAGCTTGGGCTTGACTTTTACTACGTTTAGGTGTTGCTGATAAATACATATTTGTTTGAACATTGGACATGAGATCTATCAATACTAATGCAGCAAAATTTAAATGAAATTCATCGTCTATTTTTACACCAATTCCATATTCACTTAAAAAATCAAACCAAGAGATTATTTGATCATACGGGTTTGACTGAGCAAGCACCCACAATCTAACAGTTTCTATAGAGCCTATTAATATTTTAGGTCTGTGTTCCCTATTAGTTTCAAGAATGTGAACTATTTTTTGAACAGAAGAAACACCTTGAATAATAAATATATCTTTTTCATCTACAGTAGTTTTTTCTAAGAAATTTTCTTTCCACTGCTCCAACAAACCAGAACAAAGAACAAGTACATATGTTTCAAAAGAAATACTTGATTTTGTTGCGCAATATGTTTTACCTTTACCTGTTTGCATCGAACAACAAAGCATTGGTTCATCTGTTCTTGTAAGATGATTTATTGCGTTTTGATGTTCTGGTCTATCTACCCAATGTGGCAACATTTGTAAAGGAGATTCAAGTTTATCTACATATGGTTTTTTAACACAAATGTCATATTGAATATTTTGTGATTTTAAATTTTCAACTACCAATTTTAACGCATGTCTTGGCAAATGCATTTGTGCAGTATATCTATTATAAAAATAATATCTAGCTGTTACAAAAACTCTCTTTTGTCTTTTGTCAAAATCAGTTTCTTTAAATTTATCCAATACTTTACGAATATTACCTAAACCATCACACACATCACCATAATTAGTAGAATCTATTCTTATATGTGTAGAATATACTTCTATACGTACGGGTTTCATAAATTTTTAACTCCACTAAGAAGTATCATTTGTCTACATCATAAAGGTAATATATCACTAAAAACACATTGAAATTAAAAAAAAAATAAAGAAGAGGAGAAATTTTAATTCCCCTCTTCTTTATCAATAAATAAACTATTTGACTACTTCAATCACAAATGAAGTATCACTAATTTTAATAAAATTCAAATTGTCTCCAGGTTGGATACAAATACCATTTTGTTTGAGTCTTGTACTAGTTATCACAATACCTTGAGTACTACACTTAAATGCTTTTAAAAAAGATTTACGTGTTGAATGCTGAAGATTACTTACATCAAAACCAGAGCAAGCAATTTCAAATATAAGATTTTTAAATCTTGCTCTAGTAAGAGCGTATTTTTCCATGATTTCGACATCACGCATATTGTTGGCAATATCCTTTTTAACTCCATTGATCATTTCATCATTAAAACCTCTTATTGGTTTTGTGTTAAGCAACTTTTTCACATCTTCAGACACATTATTAGAAGTTGCAGGTTCAATAACAGCAGACTCGATTTCAGCTTTTTTAGAAATAACTTTGGGCATTTTAAAATCTCCTTTAAATGGTTTATATCAAAATTATTATATATATACAAAAAAAAACGAGAAATCAAGGATAGCGAGGAAAATCCTCGCTATCCTTATAATACTATTATTTTTGAAAACAAATTTTATCACGTCTTTTCATTATCCATTCAGGAAGTGGTGAACCAGGAAATTTGTTATTCCAAATATTTATGATCTTCAACAAATGTCTACATTCCGCAGCAATTAATTTGTGTTTTTGTTCCATGAAAATACTTCCTTCTATTGTAATTACAAATTGTCAGCCACTGCATAACTGTGACCAAAAGGATATTCCAAAAACGTGTCATGTGACACTCTTCCTTCAGGGCCTACCAAAACAATTTCATATGCAGAAAATTCTCTTGTTACACAAAGCTGTGAACCTTCAGGATAATAATCAATGTACCATCCTTCAGGAATATGACGAATATTAGTAGCTTCTCCTAAATATTCTCCAGTTTCCGTGTTATACAAATCATAACTCCAAGTAGGAGTTACAACATTTTCATCTACCATGGCATAAGAAGGAAGATACATAACAAACGACAAAAGAATAGCCACTACAACACGAACAACATAATTAAACATAATAAAATCTCCTTTTTATAACAGTTCTACTCTTTATTTAAAAAATTATATATACTTGACAAAAAATGAATAACATATATAAAACCAGTACTTGGAATATTCCAAGTACTGGTTATTATTTACTTCTTATCAGAATCAGATAACTTTTTCCATGAAGATACTAAAAATAAAATAATAATAAATCCTACACAACGAATAATTGTATAAATAAGAATGATCCAGCCTATAGGACCGGAACAAATAAAAAGTTTAAAAATATCTACTATTGTAGATGCAATCGTTTCGTTACTTCCTGATAAAGAAGGAATCTTATTTAAAAGTGCAGTAACTGGTTCATCATACGTTTTCTTCATAAGTTTATACCAATATACAAACCAAACAATAGAAATAGCCAAAATTACAATAAGACGCAGCATTATTGTTTCTTCCATTTTAAAAATGTTTTAAATCCATAATAATACGTAAACTCAACCAGTGATAACCGTCTTTCAAAAAATAACTTATTTTGAACTTCTACATACAACCTCCTTTGATCGTATAATTCTATCGTTAAATTTCTTAGTAGGTAAATTTTCTATAATAATTGTTATCAATTGTTCTTATCTTCCTTCACTTTTTTCTATAAATGAATGAATAAAATGATACGCAGGTGATACATCAACATCTATCCAATAATCATTAATATATGAAATTATTTTAAAATTAGGCAATATATCTTTATCTGCAATTATTCCATTAAAATTATTTTTATATTGTATTTTAAAAAGCTCTAATCCTTTACAACTTTTATCATTTTTACATTTATCTGTGTTTATTAATATACACACATGCCATTTTTTAAAAAATAACCCCGTTGGGTAAATAAACAACCATTCTTTACTATTAGATAAATTAAATGTATCTCCAATATTACACATTATCCAATTCAACTTCTTAAACCAATCTGTTCCGTTTGACAAACACGGAATTATTGAAATATTTTCTTTATGACTTATAACAACTCTATCGTAAATTTTATCTAATCCTTGTATTATAGAATTTAATGTTATTAGTCCAGGAATATTATTTTTATCATATTTATTATTACTAAATATCAATCGATATTCATTAATATAATTCATTATTACATTTCTCTCTTTTTAAAATTCATCTATAGAGGGATAGATTATCTATCCCTCTATAAATTAACTGCTATTTTTTATAAATCATAATAATTATCAAAAGGACCGCTTTCATGAGGAGTAGTATATGTTTTTGAATTAGCAAAGAATTTTCTATGTCCTTGTAAACTGAGAGCACCTGAAATAGTTCTATTGCTAATAATTTTAACAGTTTTACTAAAAGTTACATTAGTAGGATCTTCTACAATGGGAATGGACCAGTTGTTCTTATTTGTTACAAGATGGGCCTTCAACATTACTTCTACGTGGAAGATATTGACAAATACTTTATCAAATACCAAGTTACTAAAATCAAAGAGTGCTTTGCTGGCATCCTTATACTTAGTAAGTTTTCCACTTTCTACAAAATCTGTAATAAGATTAACATATCCCATCATAGAGTCATTGACAATAGTTGTTCGCATGATAGGAATACGTTTACATCCATTCATAGGAATCCATACACAATCTGGAGTTACTTCCAAATCATTGTATCTGGATTTCATGTATAGCAGAAATTCAATAGTTAAAAATGGAGATTGCCCTTCCACAGAAAGAGGAATTTCTATAATTTCGCCATGTTCAGTTTTAATATAAAAACTTACAAGTTCACTATATCTTTCTTCTGGAATAGGAAGTTCTTCTGTAATATGATGAAGGTCAGTAATGTTACCTCTAATATCAGACAAAGAAATTCCCATACTCCATTTGATGTTATCACCAAGAAGATTTGGTTTAAAATAAAATCCTGCACTTCCCTTTTCGATATATTTAGATGCAGGATATGGAATTTGATAAAGTTGTGATTTAGTACTATTAAAATGTTTAGTAGACAAAATCATCTGAGATACGTTTGCTACAAAGTTTGCGGCAGAGTTAATCCCAATGTTCATTCCGGGAACAAGATTTTTATGAATAAGACCAGCACATACTTCACATACTCCATTTGTATGTCGACACGTAATAGCAGATCTCATATTAACTGTTTTGTCAATATAATCATCAATGTTATATCTAGTCAATGGAAAAATATTTCCATTATCATCGACTATATTCTTACCAATACATTTCTTACAATTTGCAGCAGTAATTTCAAATGGTAAAGTTACTTGTGTTCCACAATCACCTTCATAAATCTTTTCAATAGAACAACAAAGAATGTGCCATTTTCTGCCTGAATATTGAGATTTTCGAATAGCTTCTTTATTATAATAAACAGATTTTCTTGCAGCTTGATGTTCTACTGCAAGTTCACAAATATCTTTCATACCAGTTAAAGAAGACCCGGTAACTGGCAAACCAATAACTTTATCAGAAACCTCAGTACGAAGACCAAATGCAATCATTACTTGGGGAATCTGTTTACTATTCAAAACACCAGCTTCTTGATATTCAAGAAGAATATTATCTTTAAGAAGTCCTCTTGTACCAATAGCTTTAATGAAATTTGCGTTTGCATTTTCCATGGTACGTTCAATATATACCGTACCTTTTGTTTCATCAAGATCTACATTAACTATAGGTTGAATAAGAGGATCAAGATAAATTTTACACAAATCTACAAGCGACATACCACAATGATGTTCATTTAATTGAAAAATACCAAAATCATTAATATGGTTTGCCGTCTGCCAAATTTCTTCTATGAATTCGCTACGAGAAATTTTATCATTATAATTTTCTAAAATGTCCAAATATACTTCAGTCAACATTTTAACAAATGTACTTTTTCCAAATGGACCTACTTTTAAATAAATATGTTTAGATAATACAGGAAGATTTAAATTAATATAAATTTCCCAAACTGGAAGCAAAATAAGAACTAATTGAATTGGCAAGTCAACATCTTTGTCATCAAAACGAACTGTAACCCAACCTACTGGAAATCGATCTTTTTGTATGATTTCATTGGCTGTTTTATAGTTCATCATATCTTTTGTTATGATCATGCCAGAACACCTTTTGTTAACCAGTAAGAGTACAAGATATACTCTTACTGGTTATGGTAGATTGTGAATAAATACAATCTGTTTAAAGATCAAATTCCTCTGAAATAGTCTTTGTATCATTATTCAAATTTACATTATCATTTTCATTATACAAAGACATATTCAAATTTCTTCTTGCTGCTTCCATTTCTTTTTTAGTTCTTCTTTTACGACGTGCTGGAATTTCATCTGAATCATCATCGTCGGAATCACAAATAAAAGATTTTTCATCATCATGAATAATGTGATCCGTAATATCAACTCCAACTGTCTGCAGCATATGTTTTGCTACAGCGATCATTTGATTACTGTTTTTAAGTTCAGCGTCGTCGACATCTGCCCAAGTCAGTCTAGTTGGATATTTTTCAGTAAGTAATGATTCTGTAAGTTTTTCTGTAGCTTCCGGAGTATTTGCATACAAAGATAAAATTCTGAATGCAATATTTGCTCCTGCCATCATCATAATGTTTCTATTTTCGTCTTCTCCAATTCGAATAGGAGTAAGCCCAACAGGATATTGAGATTTACTTCTAGGTGACTTAATTCGAATAGGAGTTCCCCATTGATTGACATGACTCATCCCACAAGATCTGGCATGTGGTATTTTACAAAGAACCAATAAATATTTCTTTCCAATCCAAATTGGTCGAATAGTTCTTACTCTTCGAATAAGTTTTCCATTCTCATCACGAAGATTATATTCGATTGGAGTAGCTTCAACTTTATACTTTTCAGTCATCATAAGTACCCATTTAGGACAGAGTGTATCCAAAAATGGAGGAATGACCAAAATAATCATTTCTTCTTTAAGAATATTAAATACAAAAGCTTCTTTCTTTCGTTCTGTTATAACTACATTTAAAATAGCTTTTGCATATTCAGGATTAATATCTGTTATATATTCGATGAGATAGTCAAACGCTTTTGCATAACCATGTCTATCTTCATCATACATACGTTTCATTCGTTTAATGACAAATTCACTCATGCAATTGAGGAATTGCTCGTACAACTGGGAAAGATTCATTCGGTTAAATACAGCTTCTGGAGCCATGATGATATCAGCTACTGTTCCAAAATCATTAACTGGCATATCTGCTTTGGCCATGATTTTGGAAACAACCCCCTTTCCTCCTTCGCGACCAGTAAGCTTATATCCATTAGTAACTTTATTTTTAAATTTATATGTAATGATAAGTTGAATAAATGAAATAACTTCATTTTTCATAGAAAATCTAGGAGCAGATTTTCTAGTTATATTAAATACCTTTTCACGATATGCCGCAAGCATCGCTCCAGAACGAGTCACAAGAGTGTTAAATTCTGGAGATGGTTCTTTATGATTGTGAACACAAAATTTAGTATATGTTTCAAGAATTTTCTTATGATAAGCAATTGCTCCATCTTTATATTTTTGCAATTGCTCAAACACCATAGGTTGAGTTTTTACTTTTCGAGTCGGATTTTCATAAACTTCAATATCAACAATTTCCGCATCAGGAGAAACTGCATAATAAATATCATCATGAAGATATTGAGGACGCATCAAAGATTCTAACGGCATATCTGCAATAACGGTAGAATCATTAACTTTTCTAAATCCACAAAGAATACAATCTTCACGAACTCTTTCCCCAATATCAGGACATATTTTATATTCATCCACATTACCGTAAAGATTTAAGGGATGATAATTTTTATCAATATTGATAACTAATGTTTTGTACCCGGAAGATCCCATTTTATCTGCAATTTCATCAGAAATACAAAAAGCGTCTTCGACAGTTTCTTTAGTTGTCAAATACACCACATTTGCATTTACACCCATGCAGTATCTGGAACCTTGTACAGCTTTTGAATGTGCAATATATTCGTTTTTCTTAATACCGATATCAGGAACAAGTTTATCATAATTAATAATCATGTCATATCCAAATCCATCTGTTCCTTTTACAAATTTGGATACTTCAAGACAATGAATCATATCGTCATCAGCACCATGATAAATCACTGTATATGAAGGTGTTGATGTTATAGGTTGCGAACCTACATTGGTTTTATATTTTGGAATAACAGCAAGAATATTGGCATCTTGATCAAGTCTAGTAGTATTGAAATTATATTTTAAAAATTCATATTCATATGCGGAAGATACTGCTGGGAAATCACAGCCATCAATAAGTAACGCTTGTGTTACATTGTTTGAAAACATGTTCATTCGCTGAGACGAATTGAATTGTACAAATGGGCACAACAATGCCTCATTGCCAATCAATCGCGGATCAGCATTGAGATTTGAAATCATCGGATATTTGTCAGAATCAAATCTTTTTCCCATCACATGATCCTTTTTGAACACCGTTTAAAAATATGCCTGGCCTTAATCAAATTACAATTTCCTCATTTAATTCTTACAGTATAAACAATTGATGTCCAAAATCACACCTACAATAGAGTAATATATATTTCAAGTTTAGGAGAAAAATTATGTCTCTTGTTGATTGGATAAAGAAAAACTATGCTAACTATAATCTTAGTGATACCAACAGTGAATGGAGACTTTTTATAAAAGATCATCGTCAACTCATTGTTGAAAACAGTGGTACATATCTTCTTGATGCAGATGACAATGAACTTTATAGATTCAGACCCAAAGAATTTTTAAAAGCTAACAATATAGATCCAGATATTCTCTGGATCGTATTGTGGATTAATCAGATTTATAATGAAATAGAATTTAACAATATAAAAGAACTTCTTATTCCTAGAGTTGAATATATCAAATCTCTCTATGAACAATATAGATCTTTTAAAGCGAATTTACAAAGAAGTGACATTTAAATTTCTTCCATATAACCAATAGTGACTCCATTTTTTACAAGAAGCCATTTTTTCATTTCATGGGTAGTATCTTCCACAAATTGTATTTCATATACATTATTGTATTCAGTATCAAAAATAGATTCTATCGTGACTGCCAAATCAAAATCACTCTCTACTTTTTCAAATGAAATAAACTCATTTCCATTAGGACAATACATACATATTTTAAATTCACGTGGAGTATCAAAACGTTTAAACATTTGCTATTTCTCCTGTTACAAGATTAGGAATTTGATTATAAAACACGGTTCTATATACAGGAATAAGATAAACCCAATGTCCACTTCTAATCATGGTATTAAATAGTTTATTTAAATTTTCTTGATCGTATCCAGAATATTCTAAAATTGGATATTTATACGAATCACTTTCTCTATATTGAATAACATATGCAAGTACATGATCTATAAATCTGTATTTTACTGTTTCTAAAAACTGACTTGGAAAAGAAACACCTAAAGTAGAAAGAAATTTTATAAACAGTAAGTAATATGTTGGTGCCAACATAAAATTTTTATGTATTTTTTCATTATTAAACAATACTTCTTCCAAAGGAGTGAATTGAAAACAATATTGAATTGGATCAGTTACACTGCCTTGAAATACTTCCATACATACTTGATCGCTGTTTTCATTCCAGCGTTTAAACGATTCCAACAAATCGATAAAATATGCTTTATATTCCTCAGGAGACATAAGTTCTGAATATATTAGACTTGTCTTTAAACGAGTTATACGAATACAAGATGGTTCTTTTGTAACAACAATAGGAGCTTCAAGTTTTGCAGATTCAGGTTTACTAAACCAAGACATACTTTTACCTTCCTTTACGCGACATAAGGTCCTTTATATGCAATATCGGCATGTTCTCTAGCCGGATCTGTATATTGACCAGTAAGATCAATAGAATGAAATTGCGCTAAAGTATCACATGCATCTGCTAACAAATGTAAAGCTTTCCAAATATGGTACATACCAGTGTTTTCACCAGGTGTAGTCAATTCTCCATATAAAGGAGATGTTATTCCACGTGGAGACATAGATATTCCATTATTCATGACAGAAACAGCTCTTGTTATCGCAGAGGTAATTTGTTGATACGGATCATCTGCTACAGCATCTGCTTTCTTTGCTAATTCAGCTGCGTCTGATAATGAAATATTTGGATTATTTGTAGCTGGGTTATATCCATTTGTGGTGGGAATACTCACCGCCTTAAATGGTGAACCTGGAGTACCTAAATTAAGAACACTTGCTTGAAGAGGTCCAGTAACAACAGATTGTAAACGAACAAGTTTATTGATTCCTACTGCAGGAAAATTAATTACACAATTACCAGAACCATGTAAAGAAAAACTTGCAGTCTCCCATTCTGTCCCTTGTCCTCCAGCATTTTTAATAAGAATGGAGGGTATTTCAATCACACCTCTAGATCCGACTTTAATAAGCAATTCTTTGGGTGCTACAATAGAAATATTTTCTTGCGCCAAATCAATGAGAGAACCGCTATTGTTTCTCATCATGACTCTTGGTACTTTACTATCTATTTGAATTTCATTATCATTATTGTCACAAAGAGATACTACACTATCTTTAGTATCAATAAGAAATGTATATTTATATGCTTCCCCATCTGAATTGGATGTAGAAATCATAACTCGTTTATTGTATCTGGTATCTAATTCAAAAAAATATGTATTATCATCAGTAAGCTGATCTACTGGAGTACTAGATAAATCTGAAACAGAGATATTGTATCGTTCTACTCTTCTTAGTACATCATCTCGCCCTGAAGATATCCAAAAGTATTTATCTTGATCGCTATAATTAAAAACAAAAACTTGTTCATTTTTTCGAACATCAGGCGGATATCTTCGATTTGATTCAGTACCTAAATAAGTAGCCGTAACAAAGTTAGATGCTTCTACCGTACCAGAATATGTTTTTTCAGAATAATCACTAGAGACTTGCAATTCCATTTTTTTAGGATTTACTTCTCCTTCTACAAATGGAATTAATTCCTCTAAATGAACTTTTATATCTTTACTACCAGGTTCCTTATCTTCCAATACCAATCCAAGAAAAACTGACCAGTTATTACCTTGTTGAGTTTTAGCAGATATGTTGCTCATAAAAAAGAAAATCCTCTCTTATTTATAAATGGTATAGATATATCCCATATGGGATATATCTATACCATCATTTAAACATTAACGATATCGACGATCACGAGAAGACCATCTATTATTATTCCTAGGAAGATCAGTAGCTAACGTAAATCCACCAAAATAAGATCTTCCGCCATAAGATCTCGAATATCCATAATCTTCTTCACGATCATAACCAATTCTACGAGAAGATCTATCGTTACGTTCAACAACTACATAATCATCACTACTTCTTCTGTTACGTCGTAGGAGTTCCATGGCATCTGTAACTCCAGTATCAACTCTCTTTTCAACTTCGTTTTGATCTCTAGATCCTTCCCATGGGGGAGTATTTTCTTTTTCTTTAAATTTAGTTGATGTAGATCCAGGAACTACCAAACTCTTCGTACAAGTAGCCTGTCCGGTCCACATAGACCGTTTGTGATACATATCAATATCTTTCATGTAATTTTCAATATCTTTCAGATTATCTTTCGTATCTGCAATATCAACATTAAGCGCTTCAAGAAGAGGAACAAATACTTTCCAAACTTTAAGCCATACTGAAGTAAATGCTTCAAAATAAGCATATCCAGTACTAATGCTTGTAAATTGATATTCTTCGACAATAGGTTTGTCAGTACCAAAAATCATACCAACAAATTCATCAAAGAATTTCCAGCTCTTTTTACGAATCTTAGTTCCAAAAGATGCCTGAAATGAAGTATCGTTATTAATAGGTTGAAAACAAGTAAGAGCTTTTGCCGTTTTGTGTTTCTTATCATAATAAATTTTAAACAATTCTCCAGGAGAAGCATTCAAAATCTTATTAAATTCATCTACCAATTTTTCATCAACATCCGACGATATATTTGCTAGAAGTGGAAGAAGACTCTTATTAATATCATCTGGTTTACTATCTTCTTTCTTATGCTCCAATGTAAGAAGAAGAATATCTGTCATGATCTTTTTCGTAAACATGCAACATGTTGCAGAAAGTTGCTGGAAGAACCATAATTTTTCACGACCAATGGAAATTCCATCACCAATTGGATTAAGAATAACCCCATCCGGATCTTTTACATGCAAATTGTAAATATATAACGTTCGTCTTGCATCATCTCCAGCTGCCATAGTAATCGGTTCATCAGGATCTGACATATAGTGAAGACGACCAATCTCGTCACGTCCTACAATTCCACCAGCAGTGATCATTTTACTAAGGAGATCTTCAATATCCTTATGTTCTTGCTTCACATCCATTTTATCAACCTTCCTTTAATTTTAAAGATCATCTATACTCATAACTGTTTCAATAACAGATGCCAAAGAATCAGCATTAGTATCTTTAGCTGCAGAATTTCCAATGACAGAAGTTGTCAATCCACCAAGAAGTCCATTGGTAACTACATACTCATTATTAGTACCATCAAAAACATCAATGAGCTGCAATTGTACTGCACATTCACCAGCACTTCTATAGTGTACAAATACTTCAAATTCTCCACAATTTTTCTTGATAAGAGAAAACAATTGAACACGCATGTCATCAAGTGCACCAAACCATCTGTGTTCAAGCATAGTTCTTGAATCTTGAATAAAAGTTGCTATATCTATAAGTTCAACAACATCTTCGTTTCTATCAAGAGAAATGGAACGTCTATTTGGATTACGAGAAGCATATCTGAATGCACAATCAGAAATACCCCAATTCCCCATAATTCCAGGAACTGCACTATTAATAAGTGATGACCAGACAGACAAAGGCTCTTGTCCTCCATCATCCATGAGATCACAATCAATGTCAAAGGGAATGTTACAGATAATGGTATTGTCATACAAAGAATCATATTTTCTTAGCAAATCAGAAAGATAAATTTCTTTATTGATATCAATACCAAGCATGGTATCATGATATTTACGTTGTACACTTTCACAAAAAGTCCGTTTATCCAAATAAGGATCTACTATAGGAGTAGATGAATTGAAATACGAGTTGGAACTAAGTCTATTTGCACGACGTTTATTGATGGTAGTACAAATACCATCAACAATACGACCTACTTGATATTTGGGTGAACGTTCTGCTGTATCTAGAATAATATTAGATTCCGCATATTTGATATTATCAATCGATGGAGTATCGTATTCAAATCTATCAAATTCATTTTCATCGTCATTATAACCACTATTAAAAATTCCAGAAAGATCTTCTTTTGCCCAAGTGGAACTTAAACTTTGTGGAGTCAACAAATATTCTCGATTGGAACTATTTTCAGATACATGTCTTGGTACGACAATGTCAACATCCAAAAGAGGTTTAACAATAATTCCTTCACCTCTCACATCTCTGTTTATTTGTACATTTAATTGTGTAAAGTGAGTTGCAACAAGAATACAATCTTCATTAAAAATCTTTTTTCCATATTTTTGTATGACTGGTTCTTCACCAATACAAAATCCTGAATAAAACAATCTATTCGGTTGCTTGATACGTCTGTGCCGACCTTCAAGTTCGGCATTATCTATAACCAAAATAAATGTCCAATTTTGAGTATAGAATTTGGTCTTAAATCGTTCGCATTCACTACTTGGTTTAATCCAATGATTTGCAGAATCAGAATATTTTATAAATTCTCTGGTAATGTTTCCACCAAGAGCACCGCCAATAGTCCTATCCGCTTCTAATTGAGCATCTTGAATGGCTCTATCTAAATCATACGTGATTTGTTCATCAAATGTATATAGCAATGGACGTACATTTTGATCAGGAATATCTCTTGGAGTAAAGAAATAAAGAATCGCTTTCTGATCATTGACACTCCAGATTTGTCCATTGACATTATACTTATCTCTGCTATTGCCAAACATTTTCTCTGCCTCCTGAGAAATTTACACAGTTTCTTTGTAAAATCACGCATCTTCATTTGAAATAGTAGAAATGCTATTTGATATAATTCGTAAATACGTCATATCAAAATAGTGAGCAACAATTCCTTCATTTGAATATAATACAATAAGAGCAATGTCACTATGTACGATGAATTCTATTTTACTAACAATATGAATAAATTCTTCACCAAAAGAATAATCCCCTACTGACAATAGCATTGGTTCAAGAAAATACTTTAACCAATTTGTATATGAAGTTGACATCTTTTTATATTTAGGATATGACATTGTGGTCAATAAATGTAATTTTTCATTGGCAATTATGTATGTCAATTGTAGATTTGTACAAGGGCACAAATTAATAGTTTCTACTAATTTACATTCATTGATGATTTCACAATTTACTATATCTGCTAATTCAAGGCGTTTTGTAATGATGTCTGTATTAAATTCATTTTTAGATATTTTTTCAAATTTATCAATTTTTAATTGTTTATTCAATTTTGGAATTTCAACTACATTCTCAGAAGTTACTAAACGAAGAAGATCATCTTGTTGTAATTTTTGTGGAATATCCGGTTCAAACATACGAATGAAATCTTCTAATGTATAAATTGTTTGTGCATTAGAAATCATATTTGCCTGGATCAAATTCATTTTTTGATCCAGTTCTCGAATCAATCTATACGCATCTGGAGCAGTGTTGAAAAATTGTTCATTCCCACATCGCTCAAACAGATTATTCATTGTTTTATAAAAATTTACAAAATATGAAAACTCCACATCAAAATCGTCACACTCTACAAATACATCTAGAATTTTTCCAAGATATGCTTGTGCCAAATAATCCAATTTTTGTGTACATAAAGTATCACCAATACCTTTAGTACACAACAATGTTTTTTTCTGAGGCATTCGTAAATTATTTATATTTATACATATCGGAGTAAGAAATCCTTGCTTTATATTTTCTTCACTTCCAATGAGATGTACATCAAATATTACATCATTAATCTTTTTTGACAGTATAAATTTTTCTTTACTTGCATCAGCTTTGAATACGTTACCTACTTTCAAATCATTAGCTATTGGACATATCAAATTAAAATTGTTGCTTGTATATGACAATGGAAATTTATAAAATTGTACATTATCCAATACCGTTTCTTCTGGAAAAAGATTTGGTAAATGATAAACTTGTATCATAATTCCATACTCCGATTTCTAAACAACACTCTGACAAATTGCATAATTTCTGTCATTAGATTAAGATAATCTGTAAACAATTTGCCATTTTGCATTTCTAATTGAGCATAGTCCCAAATAGATGGAGCAGTTGCATAGTAAATATTTTTTTGGATAAGATATTGAGAAATTTGCTTAAGTTTCGAATCCCATTCTTTCTCACCAAATCCACTTGGAAATACTTTCTTACATTCTACATATGCACCAGTAGATCTCCAAGAATTGACAAATACAAAATCACTAGGAACATTAGCTCTATTATCTACACTACAATTTGCAGTAAGAATATGACAAATATAAGAAGCACCATTTTTAATAGACAATACTTGTAATACAGCAGTAAGGCAAGACATAAGCTGATTGTTTAAATGAAATATAGATTCTCCACCACCAAGATCAGGACCAAAATACGAGCTTAACAAATATACACTAATAGGATTTATAGTGACAGGATTTCTTTTATAAAATGCAATAGCTGCTTCAACTACATCTCTGTCCAACTCTTCTTTTTCAATAACAGTTTGCCACAATCTATTTGCTGCAACACGAATAAGAATTGGGACATCAGCAGTTGTTTCAGTTTGACGACTTTCAGCTTCAATACGAGAAGTATTGCCTTCATCTTTCTTTTCAAGATCAACAGGATCTGAAATAATTTTAACTGCATTTGCAGCAGAAATATGTGGTTCTGCAGAAGATCTGCAACAAGAAGCGATATATTTAACAATATTGCCGTCTTTTCTATACAAGTCTACACCAACAAACCGTTTGGTAATAATCGTGTCCATTGTGACACGTGTAGACCTATCAAGAGTTCTACCATTCCATACAGTAGTTGGATTATTTTTTAATTTTCCTTCAATAAGTCTATTAATATAAAAATCTAATCGTTCGATAATAACTTTACATTTTCTAGAAAAGAATTTAGTCATGATACATTGAGCATGACCTTCTTTAAATTCATTATCAATAACATGTGTATATTTAGCTATAAATACACCAATAATAGGAGATAGCAGTTTCATAAGAACTGCTATCGTCGTAATAGTTATTGCTTCATCTTCAACAAATGTCATCTCAATACTATCTTGAATTCTAGTACCTGCATCTGACATATCAGAAATAGGAATATTTCCTTTACGAATATATTCCTCAATAAGATCAAATAAATTTGTAGCTTTATCGAGATTGTCAATAACTTCACCTAGATTATCTTCCACATCTATGATATCAGAAGCATCAGGTTGTCCATCTTCAATAATCATTTGCATCTGTAAGAATGCATATACAATTTGCTCTTGAATATGTGTACTTACTGTAGTAAGAAAATCATTTACTGGACCATATGCCATACCTGGTCCATTATTTTCCTCTCTTGTAAAACTAGCAAATGTTTTTACTTGAAACAAACACATTTCAGGCCGAATTTGATCCGCCCCATCGATGTTAAGTCCAGACCATTTCATTTCAATAACAGGATTAACACTTGAAAAATCGTCAACAGGAACAAATGCGAGCATGGGAACCTCCCAATATACTTCTTGTACAATATAATGTTTGGTTGTCATTTTTTATTTTAACGAATTTTGCCATTTTCTATAAATAATATATGTTTTAAAAACCATTGAACAAAAAAAAATAATTACATTAACTATAAGAAAGAGACAGGATAAACTCCTGTCTCTTTCTTATCACATCAATTTTACCTATCATTAGACTTATTGTTTAAATTTAAAACTTGCACAGTTTCAATATACTTATCAGTAGCATTGTTTACAAAATACTTAGAAGCAATAGTAACAGCAACAAGACCGATTAATACACAAACCTGACGAGCATCCATAATTCATTTCCTTTATAGTAAAATATTAATTGACATTAACAGTCTGTCCAGAAGCACTATCATTAAAAATATCTGGATTTTCCTTACGAATTCTATTCGTTTCGGAATTAAGAATATAACCAGTTACAACATTGCTCACAGCAATACATACCAAAACACTCACTGCCGCAGTAAAGATTCTATCCATAATAACGTCCCTTTCTTTTTATTTATTTTTTAACGATACTGACGACAATACTTATTAAAAGTAGTATTCAGATTTTCAGCAGCTCTTTTCTTCCAGAAACAATCTACTGCATTAACAACTATAATAGCAGCTACAATTTTAATAACAATCTTTACTGTAGATCCCATGTTCTTTCTCCAAAAATTATATCATTAATAAATATCAATCTCTATATTCAAAAAAGTTATATATAAATGAAAAACAAAGAATAACATGAAGTAGAGGGATGATTCCCTCTACTTCATGTAGTATTATTTTTATTTTTTAACTCCATTTAAAATATCAAGAATATCCATGATACTCATATAAGGTCTATCATTATCTTTGTCGTATGTCCAATAACCACGAGAATTCAAAATATCACTAATAGCAATAGTATCATTAGCTACTATCATTTCAATAAACTTTTCTGCAGTTTCTGGAATGTTTGTATTCATTTTATCAACATTCCAGTAATTAAGAATCCATTTAAGCTGAGATAAAATTTCAAGTCCTCTACAGACTTCTACATTGGCTTCCAATGTACTAATAATATCTTTCCTATGAAGTCTGACTTCTGGAGTTAACATTGAATATCGATTATGTCCTTTGACATTAAAACCAAAATCACCATTATTTTTCATATAGTGATAATTTGACAAATCTCCAAGAATACCAAGTGTCTGTGACATTACAAGTGGTATGGTAGTACCAGCAGCATTTGTTTTACATCTTAGTAAGCGAAGATTGACTTCATTGATATCCACATTAGTTCCACTACCATTTGGGTATTCAGCTTCTTTCTTTGAACTATCTAAAATAGGTGTAGGAGATACACACTGCAAAAGAATATTAGTTAAAAATTCAAATTGAGAACCCACACTTTTCAATCTGTCAGATTGTTTCATCCACTGTAATTGTTTTTGTGAAGGTTTTCTTGGGTCAAGATCATATTGATCATCAACATGTGCAGTCATAAGAAAATACATGCCATATTTGTACGACCAATGTGAAAACATACGCATAAGACTACGTTTTACTTTACCGTCATACATGGCAGTCATATTCTGTTTACTATCTTCAACAGATAACGTTTCCATAAGTTCCGTTTCATTTGAAGTACGTAAACAAGAAAAACTATCAATGTCAATAATAGTAGGAATCCACATTACAATGGGTTTTCCTGTATTGGCATCTAGAAAAGGAGTTTCTACTGTATATTCTTTTTTATTTTTCATTTTAAAAGCTTGTGCAGCTTTTAATCCTTCAATAAAATCTGGAAGTGGCAAAGTACTCATATTAGAAAGAGTAATACGATCTTGAATTCTTTTTCCTGCCATTTTATCAAAACGTTCTAGACCAAAGGAGTTAGATTCAGTATCGTATTTAAGTACATCCATTCTGGAATATCTAATAAGAGCTTGTGCTATAAGAGAGTCTACGATAGTTGATTTATATGTTTGCGCACGTCCACAGACTGCAGTGATTGGGGCAAGACCACCATTAAGTAACCATTCTCCATTTATTCCTAATTCAAAAGTTCCGGTTGCAATGTCAATCATAGATCCGACATTGATATATGGATACATCTGAGCGTTTTCAACTCCAACTTCTGAAAACAAACCCATAATCACTCCTTGATATTTAAAGATAAAATATTTTTATTATTAGTACATCTGATAACTAAATTATGTCACAAAATAAATTCATATTTAATTTTAATAAAAAAAAAACAAGTTATAAGAAGACTCCATATGGAGTCTTCTTATATTTTTAATCAACTATTAAGGAACTTCGCATACAAAAGTTTTCTCATCTTCAAGAAACATAAATTCAACTTCATCCATAAATCTTGCAATAGTAATAGTCTTTGCCAACTTCTTTTCTTTTTTATTTAAGAATACCATGAAACGTTTGTCCATATTGGTATTGTTGGCATGAATACGAATTGATTTATCATCACTTTTCATATTCTTGATAATAACAATATCACCGTCTTTAAACTTATTTTCCGAATCAAATTCAAGTACAATATCCTCTGGACCAAAAATGCTATACTTTCCAGGTTTAGGAATATCATACTTTTTAAATGCTTCTCTAACTACATATGAGCTGTAACTTGTAGGATCAATTATAGTAGGTTTTGATTCTATAATCGTTTGAGTACTAGGATGATTCTCCAATTCTTGTTTTATTTTTTCATCTACTTTTTCAAAGAATTGTCTACCAAATGTTTTGAATAAATCTTGTCGTAAATATGTTTCATCCAGATATTCTTTTGTAATATCATTGATTTCTTTTATATTAGATTGTGAATTTTCTTCATTTAATTTTGTACATAAACAAAGAGATTTATTAAGAAGTGTAAAATTAGGTACAGTATACCAATTTTCAGAATCTTCTTCAAATGTAAACTTTACTCTCAATAATCCAGTATTAAGAACTTCTTTTGTCTCCGTATCTCCAGGATTCCATGAATAAACATATACACGAAATCCTTTATATTTAGGAGGACATTCTTTAAAATCAATTACAATAGGGGTTAAAAAGGACCAAGAATCTATTTCATAAACTTCACTGATTTCTTCCCAAGCCTGACCATCGTTTGTTCCTTCGATTCTAAATAATTTTGGCGATGGTGCAGCCAAACCAGGTTTACCAGAATTGCCAATTCTAGCAACAAGATGAACTGATTTTAATGTAAGATATCTATTGTCAAATACATACCCAACATACTGAGGAGTTTCCAAATCATTACTATCGCTTATCCACTGTGATTCAGTTGAAATATTATCAAACATCATCATGGGATAAAACACATGCTGTGGCAAACCTATTGTTTTTATTCCAGTAGCAGATGCTGATGAACAAACGATAGTACCATCATCGGTTTTTGGACTATCTTTATACCAAGGAAGAATATTACCATTTTTACAATTTCTACAAAGTGGTTTTATCCAATCAGGTATTCTGGATAAAGGTTCTATTTGACCAATAAAAGGTAAATAGTCCTTATTGTCTATTATTTCTTCAATTCTAGCAATAGTTACATTGGTAATACTCATAGTAACAACTGCTCCTCCATTTATTTTATATTATTCTCCAACATGAGAATTTTTATTTCATTCCATATGACCTTAAATTCTTTTAAACAAGATTCTGCATTTTCAAAAAACAAATCAAATTTTTCTCTATTTGACATAGTTAAGACAACAGAATTATCAAAAATATTAATTACACATACATCGGAATCGATTTTTGCATAAAGTCGAAAATAAATTGCATCTGATTTTAAAAGCTCGACATGAGTATTATCTGAACTTACTTGAATGATGTGTTCATACGATCCATTTTTACTACAAGTAGTGTGATACTGGATATCATCCTTTCTAGGATAAGTAGCATATCCTTGTATAAGTTCTCCATAAAAAAAGTGATCTACTCGGGGAAGTAAAAAATCAGAATAATCCTTTCCTTTCTTAATCAAAGGAATGATAAGTTCTGTGTACGAAAAAGGTTTTTTCATAAATATAACTCCTTAAAATATTCATAGAGTAGTGAAGAGATTAATCTCTTCACTACTTTTATATTTTATTTTTTTAATTAATAAATGTCACCATCTTCAGATGGAACTGAAGTAGGCATAGAAGCTGGAGCAGAAGACGCACCACGATTATACGAAGTATTAGTATTCGTATAATTGCTTCGACCGTTTGTATAATTTACTGGAGGACGATTTTTAGTCAAAAGACAAGCAGTAGGCAATTGATTAAAAAAGACACAGAATGCCGCAAAACCAATACGACTCCTGGTACTATTGGAATCTGCTTCTACCCCAGTTTCATAATTTCGATTTCCAATAATGGGGAATCTAGCTGCCATACCAGTTACAACATCTTTAAAATCAATATAATAACAACCGTTCTCATCGATACCAAACGTAAGAACCTGCTTCAATTCTCGTTTGTTATTATTGGCATCCCAAGCTTTGATCCTAAAAGGATGTGCTGCTCCTGGAATACCCTTTTTAAGTTCTGCTAAAATTCCAGTAATAAGAACATGTGCTTCCATAGGAATGGAAATAGAAATAGGTTTTCCATTTCCCGTACCGGAAAAAATAGTAAAGGACATACGCCCTGCATATGCACCGATACTTAGAGTATGATTCTTATCTTCACCCTTAGCAGACCAAAGAGTACTTACATTAAAATACTTTCCATTTTCAGTAGCTTTATCTTCAGCCATCGTTACAATCCTTTTTACGTAAAAAATTAAAAACAATTATTTCAGCAAAATATAAAACACATCTTTACAATTTAACAGACATAAACAATTGTCTACTAAATTTTCCTTTAGAAATAATATCGCTTAAAATACTTTCAGATGTTTTTGACTTCCATCTATTTTTTTGAGCAATATCCAAAAACTCTTGTTTGAATTTTCGTTGTACCAAAGGTTTTATTTGTACTGCATCTCCAAAAAGAATATGTGTATATTTATTAAAAGGAACATATGGAATTTTAAATATCTTAATTCCAAGCATACTAAAAGTTTTAAGAACTCCAGTAAAACTTTCCATAAGTACTATTTTTGGAAATAAAAAGAAAAGATGAAAATCGATAGGGTAATGTGTAATAAGTATATATTTTTTATCCGTTCCAAAAGAAATAGGATGTTTTTTCTGCGCATATAACTTGTCAATACTTTCAACAATTTTCACTAATTGTTTGTGTGGAAATTCTATTTTATTTCCACACTTTATAAAGAAACAATCCATGCCAGCAATAGTCAATTTACATTGCTCGATATCATCTAAAAATACAGTTTTTCCAAATGTTTTAATTTTTTGTTCTTTCTCAAACAACGTTAAAAGCTCTTGAATTCTTAAAGATGCTTTAGTATCATTTCTTTTATTTTCTTCAGGTAAACACGAATAATCAGGTATATAAAAAACAATATATGGAAACACTGGAGCGTTGGGATGTTTATTGTAAAAATGTGAAACCGATTTAACAAAACTCAAAATGTCTTCTAATGTTTTTTCAATAATGTCTTTTGTAGAAAAATTATTATCATTATTATTTCTAATAAAAGTTCCAATATTTACAAACGTGGTATCCCATACAACAGTACTTGCTACAAACCTAGGATCTTCCAAAGCATTTATAATACCTTCAATTCCATTACTCCTAATGTACATGTCATCAAGAGCAATATTACGAGTATCATCTTCATTTGTTTCTGGTTTGGTCTGAGGTATCTGTAGAAGTTTGCGGAACATTGCTGCGTACTTGTTCAATTAATTCTCCCATATAAGTCGTTATCGTTTCTAAGGTCAATCCATTTGTCTTTCCATAGTTAGCAAGATGTGAAAAAGTTAATTCACAAATATTATCCAACGTAGGTTCAACAAGAGTGGACGTTTCAAACTCCAACTCATATGGGACATATTTTTCTTTTAACTGTTCTTGCTTACTAGAAATAGAACTTACATAGAGTTGATCACACCATTTATTTATTGCAAAAGATTCCAGTCTCTGACGCAAATCAGTATCATCACATTTGATACGTAGATAACCCCATAATCTAGGTACAAATTTTTTTTCTACTTCAGAAATTAAAATCTTACAATTTTCTTCATAGGACTTGGTATCACTTAAATATATTGTAAAAAACGGAGTAGTGTCTAAATTCCAAATCCGTTTAACAAACCAATTATCTGTTTCTTCATTATACGTTAATGTTAAAAATCCTTTATTTTCTTCTTCTCCATGTGAAAGTCTTTCAAATGACCCGCAATAGTAACAATTTGCATTTTTAGATGGTGTGTGCACATGTCCCATCAAAATACAATATTTGACAATATCATTGAATTGATCTACCCTAAAAGTACACTTTGGTTCATGTGGAATATTTCTAGGTAGTACATGTTGAAAATATCCATGTCCTACTACAAAATCAACTTTATCCCAATTGGCATCTCTTAATAATTCTTTTATTGCTACTATACAATCAGAAGAGGATTGATAAACAAGATTATCTGGAATATATAAAATTCTTAACCGCATTTCTTTTTTTATAGTAGATATTGATAATGAAGAAATATAATCCAAATCAATATCCATGCCTTCAGCTAATGTCCAAAAAAGTTCGTTCTGATTTTTATCATGAGTGAATGTTCCACGCAATACACGAATTGCCATTTTATTTGTTTGACCTATTTCCAGAATATCATTAATTACTTTTACTGCGACATGAGTGGCTTTTTCATCAAGCTTTAGCATTCTATCAAAAAAATCACCAGCAATGATAAATACGTCACAATCACGCAATTCTGGATAAAGGTATGTTTCTACATTCAATAAAAAATTATCGTGTGAAAGTCGTTTATTCCCAATATGAAAATCGGAACCGACAACTATTTTCATGTACACAATTCCTTTTAAATCAGATCTCCTTCCTCTTCATCAAAAGAAAAAGTAATCTGTGATTGTTCGTTTTGTTTTTGTGCTTCTTTATCAACATGTAATGATGCTTCTCTTTCTTTTTTTACCAAAGCTTCAACAACAGGATGTTTAGGATTAAGTTTTTGTAATGCTTGAATACTTTTTATAAGTGTCTTATCCTTAAGAGCAGCCACTTTTTCAACATTAAACTCTTGAGCATTCATAATACTAAGAGCTAGTTTAGCCTGTGCGTTATACGCAATATCCGGACGATCAGAAGTAATTTCTTTAGAAAAATCTCCCAAACTTTTAGCTACTTCAGTACCATACATTTTTACTTGATTTTCAATAGGAGGAAGAACTGCAATTATTTCCTCACGATTGTAATCTTGTACAATAACAATTGGTTTATAAATATTGACTTTATCTCGTAATTCTTGGCTTAATACAATTAAAGTTCTGGCTTTTCTTGGATTGGTATCAATATCATTATGATTTTGATATAAAGGTACAAATGGTTCAAATTCAGATTCTGACATGACATTTCTTTCTAAATCAATTCGCTCAAGTTCCATAAAACTTCTTTTAATACGTTCTGCGCTTTCATCTACTTTTTCAGTTTTCATTTTTTTTAGCATAGCTTCGCTATTGAATTGTGACATAATGAATATTCTCCTTTAGAAATAAATTTCAAATTGATGATTTTTAATAGCTATCTTCGATGTAGTTATAACATTTAGTCCTGATGCATCACTTACTCTAATTTCAATATCATAATTGTTTGTATCATAAATATACACAGAACAAGAAGCATTAACTTGATTTGAAAAATACTTATAATAAACACTATTCAAAACTCGTTCTAACTCATAAGCTAACGCATTCGGATCACTTCCATATTGCGATTCTAAACTTTTAAATGAATATACCGCACCATCAAAAATAGTTGATGATTTTCCTGGTGCGGACAAGACTTGACGCAATACATGTGGAACTATATCTTCCATCTCAGTAATAATACCTACTCCTGGAATAAGAGTAGGAATTGCTGGTTTTGCTGGCATAAGTATGCTCCATTTTACAAAAAAAAATAACTACTGTAAAATAAAAGGATAGATAGATCTTTAAAGATCTATCTATCCTGATCAATTGACAATTATCAATACAAAGTGACTACCCTCTGAGGGACGAGAGGTCTGATGGGTCAAGATCAGTTGTATCCAATACTTTCTGAATAAAATCTCTTGAATCTTCTAAAAATTCTCTATGTTCTGGTGTTATCCAAGGATCTGTACTTTCAAATGTAGAAGATACTGTAAAATTACCGATTTCATCTCGTTCAATTGTGTTAAGATCTGCACGACCGTTTGTCACTATGAGTCTATCATAACGTACTTTTTCTTCATCAAGATTTTCTGCAATAAAACCCCAACCATCAATACGACCTTGTCTTAGCAAACTATACATAGGATCGTAAGTGAGCATTGGGATCATCATACAAGGAGGAATCTTTCTCAAATCATCTTCACTTTCAATTCTTCTATATTCATCTTGTTCAGTAACTTTATTAACAATATTTCGTATTGATAGATTTGCACGACGAATAGGCTCAACAAATTTTGTTAGAAATGTTCTATGATTATCTCGAAACCTATCTCTATCGGAACCAAAATACGAAGATGCTCCGGTTGCTCTATTAATATCTTCAATAAGGGCTCTGTCTCCTCGAACCCCAACAAGATCTCCAAGAGATGGAATTGCATCTAAGTCTGTAATGTATAGCATTTTCAAAAATCCTTTTGTTGTGTTATAAATCAATATACACAACATGGTTGTACTAGGTCAATTTTAACATTGTTCTGTCCTTTCTATATTGTAATATATATCTTTAAATCGTATTGATTTATTTTTTATTTTCATCATGATCAACAATAAATTCTTCAGCACGTTTAATAACAGTTCGTAAAAAAGTTATAAAAAGCTGACTCGCTACTAATCTATTTTCCTCTAGCTCTTCATATGAAATATCTTTTCCTGGTTTATCCGTAGATTTACACACTTGTGAACGAATAATAATCCTAAAATAAGACAAACCTTTATCAATTTCAGTATATTTATTTCTTTCTACAGTCAAACAAATTTCCGGATGTTCGTAACGACGTTTATCTGTAATAACACTATTTAAACTACGAGTTATTTTTCTAAATATTTCAGCATGTTCTTTTCCAGATTCATGCGGAGGAAGAACAAACATTACATATGGTTGATACGAAGTATAGTAATGTCTATCTATAAAAGTCGGATCAAACACATTTCTATTTACATGAGAAGAACAACAATAATTTGTTTTTAAAGGTACATTTAATTTTTTAAAAATTCTATTGATGGCTGAAATTTCAGCACATATTTGTTCATCAATATCCACTAATTCCCCTATACACCCCCACAACGGACATTGAGTCAAATTTGTTTCAAAAAGCTCATAGCAATTAGTGCACATTTTCATTATAAACACCTTTTTATGTTTTATATATTGTCTTTTTTATCATAAAAGGATTGTAAAATTCTCCACGAACAAGGTTTATAATTAAATGTGTTGTAATCAAAATCATCTACTTCATCAAATAAAGATAACTCATATTCACCATTTATGTCATAATAAACATTCTCCAACTCAACAACAATATGCGTTCCGGAAACATTGGATTTATTTTTGCACCGAATCCACACTAACAAACAATGTGCTTCAGGATAAACAAATTTCATTATTTGTCCAAATCTAAAACAATCGCCTTTTGTAAATATAATTTGATTAATTTCTTTTGTAGTTTCGTAAGGTTTTTTGGTAATCCTATTTATATTACCAACATCTCCCCTAATTAAAGAAATAAAATACAATACTTGTTCGTTGCTATATTTATTCATAACAAATGTTTTTCAATCTTAGTTTTAAAATCATTTTGGTTAATTTTGATTTTAATAAAAGCAGTATCTCTTATATTAAAATTTACTACAAAATAAGAATGTTCGTATTTGTCACAATCATTCTGAATCCAATCTTGTCGAAAAGATTTTTTGATTTGTTTAATTCTATTTTCCAAAATATCAGAAGGATATCTAAAACACAGATAGTAATTGATATCTTGATTGCAAGATTTATAAAAATCATCCCATATAAACAATAAATTATTTTTTCTATTGATAAAATATATAAACCAAAAATCTGCAGAATAAATATGATCAAGTTCCTTATTATTTAAAATATTTGGAATAACCATACAAACATCCTTTCAAATTTATGAAATTCTTTTTGTTATATTTAAAATCATGTTTGTAAACATATCTCGCACTTTATAAATAGATGTTGTTATCCCAGTTATTCCAGCTAATGTTATTAATATAAATAATACAAATCCTATAGTACAAATAGTTCCTATAAATAAGGCAATAATACCTAAAATCAATCCAAGAGTAGTCATCTGTATATTTCCCTTTTATTAATAAGAGTGAAGAGGAATTCCTCTTCACTCTTATGTTACTTGGTTAAATTGTCAATTCAAAACGAACCGATTCTGGGACATCAATAGCTGTAGCCAAAAAACTGTTAATATGAATATTGCTTTGTGTAGTAGGTGTAACCATACCACTAATGGCAAGTTCAGATTCATTAAGCATAGTTTCTCTTGGATGCATATTTTTAAGATATTGTACCATACTCATTTCTTTAATAAACTGTAACCACATCTCGTCCATGTGGGTGTTATCCTATCAGTTTTTTATCTGATAGTTCTGCATCTTGTACTTACTTGTATTATGCATGCAGATCGGCATATCTTTTCATCTCCCACTTGCTATCGTGGTAGTAACGATGTTGAGGACTCGTGGTAGCATTATATTCTTCACATACGAAGGTTCAGCTACTATGCTCTGCGCCTGACTAGTATATTATTACTAGTCTTCAGCTCTGATTAGGTATACCTACCCTTCCAGATTTTTTCCTCAATTTATCGACGGCAACGAGAATTATTACCGTCAAAATCCTCATATGTTCAATAAGATTCGCAAGATCTTATCCGCAGCATGACCTGCAGCTTCAGGTTTCCCTGAATGGACAGACTATATCTTCACCACCATCTGGGGTGCTCACCGCTGGACTACCATAAGCTTGTAGCCACTTAGTCGTTGAACGTTCCTCTATTCGAGACTTCGCTGCTGATTGTCCATTTAAACACTTTATGTGTTACATCTAATCATTTTTTAAAACCTTCGCACTTAGGTTTATTTCATCCTTACTTGCTGTGGTATGATTAGCTTTAGGATTTCCCAGCAATTCAATGAGATACCTGACCAGAGTTTCCTACTGGTAGGGCCTGTGTATAAGACTTTTATTACAACATCCGTTTGATAGAATAATTCCGATATTCGAAATCATTTCCATATTTAGCAATAGCTTCGCATAATGTAGATGGATTTATACCTAACACTCGTGCAGCTTCTGCTTGACTGTAACAATCGTATTCTTTTCCTGTTATGTTATCAGTAATAACAACACGATTATTATCATATCTTAATCCTGTACGATACGCTCGCGCTTTGTTTTCTTGAGGAGTAACTATTTCAAGATTTCCTAAATAAGTATCAAGTTTATCACCATTAACATGATCTACTTGACACTCTTCAAATGGAAGTCCTGTACTATTCTCAAGAAAAGTATAAGCTTTAAGACGATGAACATGAACAGTTTTAGTTCTTCTTTCACCAGATTTAATTAAAGACCAACCAGGATACTTACTCTTCTCACCCATAGTTGGTAATATAATTTCTCCGGTTTCTAGATCAAGAGCTATGTCATATTCATTGATAGCATAACGTTCATATGGAGGCGGACATTGTTCAAATCCAATCATACAACACATTCCTTTTCTGTGTTGTAATAAAAAAGTCTTATATTTTAAGCATTTGGTGCCTTGCAGCTCATCGGCGGAAAAGATACGGTTCTGTCGAATATATCTTTTTTAACTTTTGTAAAATACATAAGTTGAATTGCGCCGTGTATTACTCATATCTTCAGTAGAACTCGCAACATTCTACCAGCACCATAACGTGCATCTTCAAGTTTCCTTGAATGGAGTGACTATATCTCAATCTTATTCGTCAAATGAGACAAATAAGACCATCACCGCTCGATCGCCATACGCTTGCGACCACCTAGTCGATGAACCTTTTCCATATCTTACACATGAGTAAGACTTAGGAACTTGGCTGCCGGTATAGATAATATTTTATTATCTACCCTATTGATTATCCCTAACTGCTCTTTTTCAAACATATCACGCTTAGATTTTCATCTTACGTTGTAGTAGAGTAGTTTAACAGGAGTTCCCAGCAATTCAATGATGTGTGCACTATCAATATCACTATCGATAGGCCCTCGATAAGAAATCCGCTTATTTTTAAATTAACTTTTCTTTCTACTATTTTTATTTCGTTTAAAATTATAATTTTGAGAAATTCTAAAATGATCACCACACTTTATATTTAAAACAATATTTCTAGATACATTTAAAGAACGAGAAATGTCCGCAACACGTTCCCCATTTTCCAATGCTCTACAAATAGCATGGATCTGATCATCTGTTACAACAGCTTTTCGCAAACCAATGTCTCTGGCATATGCAATATTTTCATATGGTCATACCCAACGTACGTGTGGCAAATCAAAATCAATTAAATAAACAAAACTCATTTGTTTAATTTCATCCCAAATAAACATATAAACTTTCTCTGTTTCTTTTTAAGCGGATTTCTTATTACTGCTCAGGCGCAAAGAGCAGCAATGAAGGTAGGGTTACGTCCAACCAAAATAGCGATGCCCTTAAAAGGACATTCCTTAATGAGCATATTTACAATATCATAAATGTGTTCATCAAATATCGTGAGTGCTCGCATAAATTTAGCAAGTGCATCATTTAAAACATAACCTTCACGATTCATCAAAACATTAAGAATTTCATTTTTCAATCCGTTGAGTGCAATAGACCAAGGAAGATGAATTTCATCACTCATGTGTCTTTCAACAATAGGTACGATAACACCACGAGCGGAATAGTGGGTTCTTGCACCAATGGCATGTCTTCTTAAATGAGCATATTTATCACCAAGTTTCTTTGTAATAATAGTTTCAAGATAAACAATATATTTAGAATAGCTTTTCCAAAGAGTATTGTCAATATATCTGCTTGATGTAATACAACGTTTAGACGAAAACGCTGCGGTAGCCAAGTCGGTAAGAGTTGGCATGATAAGTCCTGCTGACTGATCAATAGCTTTCATCTTACCTTCTCTTGCAAGTGGATGAAGAGATGGATGTAAGATAGGAAGTTTATTAGTAAACATTCTATCTTTATACATCTTGTACATTTTTCTAACATACGGAGTCATTTTATTAAATTTGGCTCCGCGATATTTATTTAGAAGAAAATCCATAATTTCTTCATAATGTTCACGAAAATATGTAAAACCTTGTTTTTTGATATGACCTTGTACATCCAAAGGAAGTTCTTCTTTAGGATTGAGAATTGATTCAATGAGAGATACTTTTCTTCCTCTAGATTTGCTAGATGTTCCATTTTTTACACGTTTCGCTTTACCAATCCATTCTCTCATGACACAATAAAAAACTGGATGTAGTACATCTGGCATGTTGTCAGGAATACCAACCCAGTTAACATTAGCCAAGTTATTTGCAAACTGAGAAGACACTACAGTTCCGCAATATGGACAAACATATCCTAAAAAATAAGTACCTCTAAATTCTTGACATTCACAAGAAGGAACAAATCCCAAATCACTATCTATTTGATAAAACAGTGATTTGATATGATCTCCTATAGCTTGTCCAGATGCGGCATATCCGCTATTTATTACTTTGGCACCTAAACTTTCATGAAACAGTTTATCATAATCAACTAACCGTAGTATTCTATTTTTAGACATTACAACGTTACCATCCTTATTTAAATGTAACTATTGATTTTTGCCAAAAATAAAATATTAATATAAATCATCTAAGGTGAGTGAGTTAAATACCCACTCACCTTAGATGTTATTATTAATTACAATACATTAACGACGGAACGGAGAACGGTATGTGGAAAGAAGACCGCTACCGCCATTACGAGAATAGCGAGACGTTCCGTAGCGACCAGCACTACGAATAAGCGGGCTGTCAAAAGATCTACGGAATCTTTCACCAAGATCAGATGAGCAGCTAAATCCAAACATAGAACGCTGAACATCATCATCCATAATCGGAGTAAAGAACTGACCGATATTGGCAGTGATAATTTTCAGGTCTTCAGGTTCAAACACACACATGGAATTTGTATAATACGACATGATATCATTGAATCCAGCATCCTTGATATCAAGGATGCGATTTTCAGGAGAATCGCTATGTCGCAAGAAATTAGTAAAGATATTCGGATCAGGATTATCCGCAATAACACGGAAATAATCGATAGAACGAGTATCCACAGGTTTGCCAGCATCAATAGTGATGCCACAATATTCATCATAAACCTGGCCTACGATATCACCAAGATCATCACCGACACGTTCATCGGTAAAGAATCTGCCAATAATAGAAGAAACGATATTATGTCCTTCAGCGGACTGAGTAAGAAGGCTCAGACCAGGGATGGTGGCACGACCTTCAAGTACGTCAAGAACCATAATAGCATCAAGACACTGTTCATCGATGAAAGTGTTACGAGCCTTTACATTGGTCACAATTGCAGGACGATTCAATTCTTCGTCGAACAAAAGAGAACCAATATTAGGTTGCTTTCCGGTAAAATCAGAGAACACCTTGACCCAAGAACTATTACCAATAAATACCTGGAATGCCGCAGCAAGTGCTACAGGGAGAACATAAAGAGAAGGCATGGGAGATTCGATCGCAGAAATATGAACAACAGGCTGAATGCGAGGTTCATCGCGACGACGGCTATATGCACTTTCTACAGTTACGAAATCCACATAGGCACCGACAACAACAAAAGGAATCCAGTTGAATTCATTTTCATTACGACGAGGAGTATAATCATCGCTGGTGCACAATTCAACGGCAGCCCCAAACTGAATATGAGGCGCGACGCCATGAGGAGAATATTTTTCAATATAATTCTTGATTTGAAATACGTTCTGAGTAATACGGAATACATACTTGGATTTGGAATTCAAATCAGAAATAGTTACAACTGAAGACAAGCCATACTTAAGAACACGATCAATATATTCAGCCATTTTATTGGCTAGATTATAGTCTTCCTTTATTACTTGTACAGCAATCAAAGGATTGATGTTGGGATACATATCGCTCGCTTCGTCGATAACCTTAGAGTTTACTCTAGACGTAGGAGCATAAGGATCGTTTGATGCAGCATTGATATAATGTTCTGCGAAATAGATCGCTACACCAAGATTTCCATCGTGGAACAAATATCCATTGGTCCTTGGAAGACGTTCACATTTATATCCAAATTCCTGAGTCTTTTCCATCAGAGATTTCAGATACACGTTACCGGCTTCGGACAAAGACCAAGCAGATTGTGCTCCGAGAAGACGAATACGAAAATCAGGAGCATTGTCAGCACCACCACGAGTACCAGTGGAAACTACCGAAGGTCCGGTAATATTACCAGAATGGTAATCGTTATCTCCACTGACCTTCACTTCATCGCCCTCAACAGCAGCAAAACCCATCATGTTTACACTAGGTGCTTCCGTAGTCATTTTGTTTTCTCCTTGGAGAATTTAAAAGGTTACAAGTCTGCAGACTTTTATAAAGAAATCTTATTGTAGCATCCAACCACAATTTGACTTCAGTGTAGTAATATATGTTTACAATTTTTATGAAAAAGAAACTCCTTGAAATTTATCTGCATCATATAACTATCGTACGTCATTAATTACATTATAATCGGAGTCAGTCATGCTACAGGCATTACAATCCCACTTTAGAGAGATGACGCCAAAAGCACTTCCTATATGGGAACAATACTTAAACGCTCTCAATTATCAACGAGATGAATTAAAACGTCGTTATATGCTTAACTATGGTGGAAATAGCAGATGTGTTCAAGTGCTCAAACACATTTTATCTCTTACAGATATGGATCATTTAAATTTACAAAAAAATGATTATGATCGTTATCTCAATTCATTACGTTTTTATAGAAATTCATTTAAGGAAATATTTGATCCTGTTAAAAATGGATGTGCTTATAGAAAAGTTTTTTATGATAAAAAACTTCTCTATAGCACTTCTGAATATTTGTGTCCTATAGACACTATAAGCTATCCTTCTATTTTACCATTTCAAAAGAATTGGTATGCTTGGGAAAAAGTAAAACCAGTACATATTTGGTATCACAATTCAGAAGAATATACTCTTAATTTTCTTAAAAATAGTATTGCATTTAAAACAGAGCAACCTACACACGGAATTATCTTTATCGATACTATTTCCCTTATCTTTAAATATTACAAATATCTTATGACGGATCTTCCTAATGAACCAGAAAAAACCATGCATAATTTTATTCATCGTCATGTATTAAATACTGTATTTGAGGATCTTGAAGAAATATGGTTATTAAATCAGATCTTACTTTGTGCATCAATTGAAGATAATACAGCCAATTATAAAGACATTTCATTAATTCAAAAAATTAGCGATCGTCAATACGGATACGTTACTTCAAGACACGAAGAAGCTATGAATGAAATTCTTAGAGCATTTAAATTGATACGTACTGGCCAATTACGAGTCAATTCATTTCTTTCCGCAAAAATCTTTCCATCTGGAAGCATATTAGATCGAATTGAATATAGTTTTAAATATTTAGATGTTCCACATCTTATCCAGTATCAATACATGGAAATTATGCGTGACTTGCCTCTACTTAAACTTATTATAACTCTTTATAGTTGGCGACCAGAAACCGTCATGTACAAAGCATTGTGTAGAGATTTACGTATTCTAACACAAAGAATACAAAACACAAAACCATGGTTAAAAATATTTGATAGTAGTATTAAAGGTTATATACAACAAGAAATGGATAAACTTTACGAAAAAGTAACGTACGGCGTACCTGATCAAACATCTTCCTACTAAAAGGAAGTATGTATTTTTGCATATAATAACAGTATACAATGTATTAAATTATATAAGTTTAATAATACTATTAAAAATTAATAACCCGTGGGAGGAAAAAAAGTTATGTATATCTACATGGGAGTCAAATACTACATTGCATTTGCGTGTATCATAGCTGCTACCAACATACTTTCTAGTTCTCTTACGACGTATCTTTCTAAGAAAAATGATACTTCTGATAAGGAGTAGAAAATATATGTTTTTTATTCCTAGAAACATAGGTTGGGAACACGTTATAGTTGGAGCATGTGCTATTGTGTTATCATCGGTAGCAGGTGCGATTATCAACAACAAAATTTTTAATCAATCTGTTACCAATAAAGAATCTGAAAAATCTGAAGAAAAATAAAAAGTTTATTTTAATGGTAGTAACTCACTCATTTGAGTGAGTTACTATCTACTATAACAATTATATTATTCAGTTTCTTTTTTAGGTAAATTCTTATACCAATCCCAAGCATATTTTATATCGTCATTTGTATAAGTATTAGCTAGAAAAAGAAGATTATACAAAATTAAATCTTCTAGAAGAATATTTTTTTGTATAATATTAATATCAATAACTTTTTCAGTTGTCATAAGTGTAATTATACATTTTTGAACAATATCCAAATAAGCTTGCTCATAACAAACAGCATTGTCTTTAGGAGGAAGCAATCTGGTAATTAAAGAATCATTCATTTTTCCAAGAGAATATAAAACTTCTGGAGAAATCTGATCGAACAAATTCATGCACTCAGGATCATACGCCAAATCTACTCTAGAGGTTAAAAATATTGTTTTACTAAAATGTCTAGTATCTAATTTTTCATCAGTTTTATTCAAAATCCTTCTATACGTATTTGATACTAAAGATTGTGTTCTAGCAAGGGCATGTCCCAAATGAAAGAACTTTGTTTCGCTATCGTATTTAAATCCCATTTGCATAAGAGTAACATGTCTAAAAATTGCATTCAAGGAATCTTCAGGAAGAGAATTGCTTCCTTCAGGATCATTTCTCCATGAATATTTTTTATATTTTACATTGCCAAATTCATGAGCTAAAGACATAAAAAACAAACCATTTTGACAAAACACTATAGGAGGATCTGTTTTAACTAAAAACTCAAAATTTGGTTCATTAATTTTCGAAATATTTTTAAGCTCTACCTTTGTCTCTTCTTTTGTTGACATAATGATTCTCCTGATAAAAATTGTTAACAAAATCTTATAGACTAAATCCTATTGAATAGGCGATTATTATATTTTTTTATTTAGGAGATAAAAAATACCTTATGCCAAGAGTATATTCTCCAGTATCTGAAATAGATACCCATATTGTTCTTCCAGTGGCTACGCAAATAACACACAAAATTGTCAATGAACTACACTATCAGTACATATTAGGAGATAGAATCTACATTGATACTGGATGGACAGCTACTATGAATCATCGTATCAATCATGTTTTTATCAACAGACAAAATCTTCTTAAAGTTACTGTAGAAACACTTCATCCTTCAAACATGACTTGGGATTTTACTTCCTTTAGATATCCCACAGGTCATATGATTCAAACTCCACATATACAAGATATTTTTCCAGATCTTCTTGTAGACAGACAAGGAAGAATTACTCTTAAAGAAATGATTCTTCCCATGTGTATCAATTTAAATGGTACTATGATGTTTAAAAATAGAGATCAGGCATACGAATTTCAATCTTTAATGTATAGAAGATTTTCTCCAGGTATGGTATTTACAGAAGTTATTTCATATGACTACCCTATACCCAATGATATTCTTGCAATGATCTACAGTTTATACAAATTAAGAAAATTCGACAATAGTCCATTAAAATTTAAAGAATGGATGGATATCTGCTCAAGTAAAATGTGTAATTTTGATATCAACAGAACCGCAACTAGCAGTGAACTTGTTGTCAAAAAAGTACTCATTAACCCACTTGTAACAATTAATCATACTGAAGACAAACCAATTGAAAATAAAAGAAATAAAGCAGTAACTCAATACGATTGTAATTTTACTGTCAATATACAATTTCAAAGACCGGATATGTTAACCTTAGAATATCCTTGTGTTATCGATAATGAATTAGTTCCAAGCAATATGGTTGTTACTCCAAAAGAGGATAATCCAATAGAAAGTCTCGATGCGCCTTACCCATTAAAAATTCTTGAAGCACAAATGCAAAAGACAAGTGTAAAAGGCGTCGAACCTTATTGCATTCAATGTCCTTATTACGACACTTGGAAAACTCCTTACACTCCATTACGGGCTCGTTCATATAAACCAATGTTTATTGCAATGTTTTTACTTGAAGAACTTCCAGAAGAAGAAAAAACTGAAGAAAACAAAAACAATAAATATCGAGACAAAATTATAGTCGATCTTAATAATGATCTTGGAGATGGTTACGAACTTCATCCTAAAGTAAAAGAAATATTAAAGATACAAAAACATGAAAGTTTTTTTAGAGATTGTATTTTTAATATTTCTGTATTCGTAGATGACTACATTGTAGGATTTGAAAATTTACAAATAGACGATGAACTTAAAGTAACTATTCCTGTAAGCCAAGATATTCATAGAGAAAGAAGAATTGTGGTTTCTGAAATTTCAGATTTACGATATCTTAACGATAAATGGTATCCGCTTATTAAAGATGACGATTTCTTTATTACAGATAAAGAAACAGATATTCACGATAAAATATTCGGTAACGATGATTGGGTAGATCGTTATGGAGGTACAGAAAATGCCCCTTATTCCTCGCTCAGGCGCTTCAAAAACACTATCTTCGTTAGAAACAAAACTCGTAGAAACAAACAGAGTACAGCCAGATAACAATCTTGCTGCAACTGACAAAAATGCTGATAAATTAAAAAATATAGCAGATACTTATACTACTCAAACTTCATATAACCCAGTACGATACAATAAAACATATAACATGTTGATGGCCTATCCGGATGGTCATCCGATTATAGTTACATATTTTCACCAGAATATTGGACCTATTGATATTCGTACTGCTCCCTCTGATTTGAGTAATACTCTTCATAAAAATCATTATGATTTTACCAAAATAAATCAACTTGAAATGCGACTCATTAATCAACTTGAATCTGAAAAAGAAGATGATGATAACACTATTACTTTAACTGGTACTGCTATCTATTATCCATCTGTACTTACTCCTTATGTTGGAGATATGTTTCAACTTGATGTTGGTGATGGAAAAATTATGATCTTTGTTGTCGACAACGTAACTCCAACTACATATAGACAAGGTACTTATTACGAACTTACATTTAACAGCTGGACATTTCTTGATGAAGAAATGTATGATTGGTTAGCAAGCTGTACTAAAGAAACTGTCTATTTTAAGAAAAAGAAATATTTTGGGGAAAGTGAACTTACTTTCCTTAATGAACAGTCTTATATCGATTTAATGACATTAGAAAGATTTAATAAAGAACTTAAACAATTTTTTATTCGTAAGTTTTTCAGTCCAGATTGGGAATCATTTGTTCGTCCAGATAACATTTATGATCCGTACGTTACTGAATTTGTACGTAAAAAGATTTCTATACGAGAATTTGATATTCGTCCACTACAACTTTATTCTAGAATGAGAGATTATTATAAAACATTGTGGGATAAATTTACTTATGCTGCAGATAAAGATACACTTACAGATATAGCTTGTTATTATCATGTTAAATATCATGTAGCGGAAGCACTTGCAACAGATATCAATGCTCTTATTAATAATAATTATATTGCTCTTGGATATGACAGCAGAGATATACCAGGAAACTCTACTCTTTACCAAGTAGAATCTACCGATGATAGTACTACGGATATTCCTGTTTATACAGAAACTGGATGTAAAAATTATTGTTATTGTCGACCTGACGACTTTATTCGTTATTCTGACGTATTTGTTATCAGAGGCACTAATGCCGAACAACAAGATGACTATATAAGAATGCTTCATGGATTACCACCTATTCATACTACAGGTGGTGAAAAACATCCTTATAAAGGAATGTATTGTAATTGTATTGCCAACAAAAAAGTTTGTACTGCATATACCACATGTACCTGTATACCCAATCAATATAAAAATACTCCAGCAATGATAGCATCTTCCTGTGGTTCCGTGACCTATGGAAAGTCTGCAGTGTATTCTACAACAAGTATAAATAGTAATAACAATAATTGCAATTGTAACTCCAATTGTTGTAACACTAATTGCACTTGTACAGATTCATCTATTTCAGATGGTACAATAAGATACAGCAAACCTTATATATTCAATACTGATTTTTATAATGGATTTGTTGATTCCATGAATGATCTAGAACTTCTCGTATACAACTATCTAGTTCATAACGAACTTGATATTAAAAAAGTTTTAGAGTTAGCAAGTCAGTATAGAAAAATGTCTCTTATGGATGCCTTTTATAAAGTTCCTGTTCTTATGGAACTTGTTGATATATCAATCCGAAAAATAACTTGATGAGGAATCCACAATGATTGTCTATCAACATATAGCTGATTACATCAATAAAAGAAGATTTCCTCTTCATGATATTCCAGATTCATACGGAATGATCAATGAATATTTTTTAGATCCATCTACTTGTGGTCCGATCAGATCTTCTCTTTATGGAGAAACTGGCTATGGTAATTACACTATCGCTGACATGATCGATATGTTTAATAATGAAATTCCTTTTACCTTTTCTAAAAGAGAAAATGTTTTTGAAATTTACAGATATCTTTTTGAATATGTAGAACTTTTAGAAGAAAATAAGCATAATCTAGACAAATTTACATTAAGCTATCTTGAAAGGTCAAAAAAATTTTTAGAAAAGGTAAGAATAGTTGCCTCAAGATTAGTTAGAATTCTCAATTTAAAACCTAAAGAACAAAATAAAACATTAGACACTCTTGTGGAAGAATATAATAAATACATAACTCCAGCTTTACAAAAAAGGTTGACAACTAATGTATCTTCTTCCAAGTGATCAAATGAATAGAGTGGCATGTAATATTTTAAAATATTCCTTGCCGTGTAAGATGAAAATTACTTGTAAACTATACTCTTCTGAAAATGAAGACATTGCTGTAGATGTAACACAAATTAATTCATTTTCAGTAAATCAAACTTTTGAAATCAACTTTATGGATGCTGCAACTATTTCAGTTGCACTTACCATTAGGGAAGCATTACTTGTATTAAGAAATTATAAAGATATTCATTGTGCACTCACATTAACAAGAGTGCACAAAGCTTATTTTTATCCTATCACAGAACTTCAACCATTTGAATATGATTTTCTAGTAATTATAGATAATGCGGAAGATCTGCTTAAAGAATTATCCAAAGCAGAACTAACCGCTAAAAAAACTGATGACGAACAATCAAGTGCCGATAACGTAGATCGTATTTTAGGTAGAAAAATAGAAATAGTCATGCAGCTTGTGACTCAAGAGGAACACGATCTTAGATTGTCACAAATGAATGCTATTCTTAATAATACCACTATAGAAAATGCTATTTATTTTGTAGCAAATACTTTAAATATTAAAAATGTAAATTTATATCCACCGGACAATCAAAAAGTATATAGTACAATAACTCTTCCTCCAATGCAAAACATTGCCACTGTATTTGATTTCATGCAAGAAAGATATGGCATTTATGCAAAAGGATTAGAATATTATTTCACTCAAGGAACTCTTTATATTTATCCTGGACTTGAAACTAATCCAGAAGCAGAAACAAAGAAAATTCTTCATATATACAACGTACCCAAAAATAACTACGAAGGATCTGATGGTTACTATGCATACGACGCAGATGATAACATTCATCTTCTTTGTAACCAAGATATTCGTCTAGTCAACAATGCTCAAAAAAGTTCTGAAAATACAGGAAGTAACTTTGTAGCACTTAGAAACGATACTACTATAGATCTTACAAGAACTACCAAAGGAAACAATGGAGAATTTTCAGATCAAAATCTTCTTCTTGTTGGAACTGAAAATAACAAAACAGCTATCAGTAATAGTGTCAATAATAAATATATTGGTGGCACTAATAACGTATTAGCTCTTACAAGTGAACTTGCAAGAAATAATGTGGTACTACTAGAATCTGGATGGGCAATGGCGATGCCATATATTCTCACACCAGGTATGAAAGTAATATATCACTACGACGATGTTAATGAATATAAAACTGTCAATGGTATTCTTTGTGGTGTACAATGTACTGTATATCCATTAGAAAATAATAAAGAATTTGTATATGCTGCTGGTGGTCTTATCACTTGCAGACTTGAACCAAATGAAGAACAAGACACATTAACTACTGATGCGTCAGAAGAAAGAATGGCTGGTCTTGAAACTACACTGACTGATACAGTACAAAATCTTACAAAAACAACTTTAAATTCTGTAACCAATACTACAGATGTTACTAAAATAACTGAAAAAGCAAATATAGCTACAACTAGTGCCGGTACCACTATAACAAAACCAGGAACTATAGAATTCAATTCTACGGAAAACAAAAATGATTTTGTCAATAGTTTAAAAGACACTACCGAATTAAAAGATGCTACGGTAAAATCAGTAAAAGATTCTTCAGTTTCTAACGAAACTTCGAAGAATCTTTTTGAA
>ERZ824575.34-NODE-34-length-180839-cov-7.330107_pt1 | contig 180839 bp, 158 predicted proteins | sample MGYA00519470_ERZ824575 | MGnify/ENA primary metagenome ERZ824575 (study PRJEB31778, sample SAMEA3449170) | human gut metagenome | biome: human gut; feature: human-associated habitat; material: faeces | place: United Kingdom | collected 2010/2012 ... | reverse complement strand
CCCGCCTGAGCCACGATCCCGCCATCCTGATTCAAATACTGGAATTTTTGCAGGACCACGATACGGTACTGATCACCACTGACAGCGATCTTCGGTATGAACTCTATCTAAAAGGGCTGGAAAACCGCTTTTTTCAAAGAGCAGCTCGAAAGAGTCTCTCTCTGCCGTGGTAAAGGGGGTATATCATGAACACTACATACAATCCCCAAGAACCTTCCACTCTCCTCATTAACGAAATTAAGTATTATATGGCCTTCTCCGCTTTAAAAAAACTTTTTTTGAAAGGACTTATCACCAAAGAAAACTGTGAGAAAGCCAATGTTGCTATTGCCGAAAAGTACGGCGTTTTAGAATACTATATTTAGTGGTTATCGTGATAGCTTTATTCTATTTCTTGTGGTAGTGTTGTCCTTGCCAAAGGTGACCGACGTTACTGTCACACGACACTACTGCAGGAAAGGGGGCATAGGAATGCCGGAAATTCGAGTGATTGAGCCAATAATTTTTGCACCAGCCGAAAAGCTTCGAGTATGTGCCTATGCCCGTGTCAGCAGTGATTCCACTGATCAACGCAATTCCTTTGCTTCGCAGGTCAACTATTATACAAAGTACATTCAAGCACATGAGGGCTGGACCTTTGTTGACATATATGCGGATCAAGGAATAACAGGAACAAGTGCGCTAAAGCGCGATGAGTTTCTCCGTCTTATGCGTGATTGCCGACAAGGAAAAATTGATCGAATTCTGGTCAAATCGGTTTCCAGATTTGCACGTAACGCTCAGGACTGCATTGAAGCTGTGAGAGAGCTTCGCCAGCTGGGAGTTACGGTTTATTTTGAAAAAGAACATATCAATACCGCAAGCATGAGCAATGAAATGTTTCTAAGCATGATGAGTGCATTTGCGCAGGAAGAATCCATTTCCATATCGAAGAATATGCGAAAAGGCGCAGTCATGCGAATGAAAAATGGAACATTTCGATTGTCACAAGCGCCTTACGGATATTATCTGGATGAGAAAGGGATACTCATCGTACAACAGGAAGAAGCTAAAATTGTTCAAAGAATATTTGGCGACTTCCTCTCTGGAATGGGAATACAGGAAATCGCTGCAGAACTGCAAAAAGAACATATTCCAAAGTTAAATGGAGAACCCATTTGGAGTTATACAGGTATTCTCTATATCCTTACAAACGAACGATACATAGGCGATGAACTGTTTCAAAAACGATATACAACAGATACTCTGCCTTTTCAAAAAAAGATAAATCGTGGACAGAAAAAGCAGTATTACGCCGAAGATACCCACGATCCAATTATCAGCAGAGAGGTATTCCGAAAAGCACAAGAATTATTAAAGCGGAAATCAGAGCGACATGGACATCAAAATAATGGACAGTATCCTTTTACAAGTTTAATCGTCTGTGATGAGTGCGGGACAAATTTCTGTAGACGAATTGCGAAAAACCAACGTGTTTTGTGGACCTGTCGCAAGCATTTTAAAGGGAAACATCTGTGCAGTATGGAGAGCCTAAATGAAACTGAAATACAACGGTATTTCCTTACTTTATATAAAAAGCTGGCTGAAAATCGTCAAGAAATCCTTGGAAGCTATCTCCGCCAGCTTGAAGAACTAAAAGATAAGGATTTTATGGCCCATCCTGATGCCATGGAATTAAATAGACAGATTGCTGGATTATTAGAGCAGAATCACACTCTACACCGCTTGCGGGCAAAAGAGTGCATTGATTCTGCTTTTTTTATAGCTCAATCCAATGAATTAGGCCAAAAGATATCCAATTTAAAAGCCGAACTTAAACAATATCGTAATTTAAACGAGTATGCGGATTTTATTGATAACACCCGCCTGATTTTAACGATATTAGACTCCCCGATGCCGGTTTTTAGCGCATCAGTGTTCCGAAATATAGTGAGCCGTATTACGGTGACACATGAAACATTGAGATTTCAGCTTGTCAATGGATTGGAGTTGGAAGAAGAAAGGATAAGCGGAGGTTAATCATGAAGAAAAAAAGATACTTGCCTTTTGGATATCAGATGAATGAAGGAAATATTATACCGGACATACTGGAATCTTCTGCTGTGCAGTCAATTTTTGAAAATTATCGAAACGGCGCATCGCTGCAGACGCTTGCCAAACAAATGCAGCAATCTGGTTTAAAGTACCGAGAAAATGCGGTTTGGAATAAGGCGATGATCGCCAGAATATTAGACTGCGAAAAATATATTTCAGAAGAATTTCCTGCAATATTACCCTATGATTTATTTCTACTGGTTCAAAGACTAAGAAAAGACAGAGCTCAAATTTATGGTGGAAGTCTGAATCCAGCCTTGCGAGGAATACGAGATCTCATCTGCTGCCAGACCTGCGGACAGAAGCTTGTCCGAATCAATCATCGGAATAATGTATATATCATCTGGAAATGCCCTTCCTGCAATACGGAAACAAGGTATTTGCCCGACAGAGAGCTGATGTCAAGTGTTTTATCCGCAATCAATAGGGCAATTGAAGATCCACAGAAAGTTATGAATTTTAAAAAGAATGCCAATTGCCTGTCAGTTCAAGCCGTTAGGTTAGAAAACGAGATTTATCGAGAACTTGGTAATCCCAAGTCCAATTCAAAAAGATTATTGGAAATCATCAAACAATGCGCACAGGAAAAATACAAAGCCTGTCATGCCAATGGTGATTCAGAAGAAACGGAATGTTTGATAGCAGAACTGAAAAAACTGCAGCCGATGGAACACTTTCAATCTCAAATACTACGGAAATTTATTTGTAAAATTTTGATAACACCAGCAGGTGCTGTTACAATACAACTCAAAAATGGGGCAATTATTTAAGTAAGGAAAGGAGAAACCATAATGTCAAAGAAAAAGACTAAAGTGATTAGGGAAATTCCCGAAAATCCCTTTATTCAAGGACAGGCCAAAAGGAAAAAGCTACGAGTAGCCGCCTACTGCCGAGTTAGTACAGAGCAGGAAGAACAAGAGAGTAGCTTTGAAAATCAGGTTGCATATTACACAGATCTTATTCAGAGCAATCCGGAATGGGAATTTGCCGGAATTTTTGCGGATCGTGGAATTAGCGGAACTAAGGACACCATTCGTCCAGAGTTTATGAAAATGATCGAGCATTGCCAAAGACATAAAATTGACTTAATATTCACTAAATCACTTAGCCGGTTTTCTCGAAACACGTTGGATTCTATCAAATACATACGGCTGCTGAAAAGCTTGAATGTAACCATAGAATTTGAAAAAGAAGGACTCAATACAAGTGATGTCAGCAGCGAAATTTATTTAACATGGTTTAGCGCCTTCGCTCAAGCAGAGAGCGAGTCCATCAGTCAAAATGTTACCATGGGAAAACGTAGGCAGTATAAGGAAGGCCATTTTGCCTTCAGGTACAAAAACTTTTTAGGCTATCGACCGGGAGAAAATGGAGAGCCTGAAATTGATCCTGAACAAGCTGCCATTGTTTCACGGATTTTTTTCGCATTTCTCAGTGGAGATACCCCGGAACAAATTGCAAAATCTCTGGAAGCTGACCACATTCCATCGCCAACAGGAAAGCCAACATGGTCAAAAACCACAATTCGAAATATGCTGCAAAATGAAAAATATGCTGGAGATGTGCTGCTGCAAAAAACCTATACTGCAGATTTCCTCGAAAAGAAGGTGAAGAAAAACAGAGGTGAGGTCAAACAGTATTACATTACTGACAATCACCCAGCTATTATCCCAAGAGATATTTTTCAGGAAGTCCAGTTAGAGATTGCAAGGCGCAGTAGCAAAAGAAAGGTTTCTTGCCGGAGGACAAAGTCTGGTCGAGGAAAATATACCAGCAAATACGCACTATCAGAAAGAACCGTTTGTGGGGAATGTGGTGCTATGTATCGTAGAACCATGTGGATCAAACGGGACGGAACAAAGGAAGATGTATGGCGATGCGTAAACCGACTTGAATTTGGCACCAAGTATTGCAAACATTCCCCAAGTTTAAAGGAACCCATTTTACACCAAGCAATTCTGAACTGCATTCAGTCAGTATTCCACAACAAAGAAGAAATAGCAGAAGCGGTTCGTGAAGCACAGAAAAAAATCATTTTATTTGAAGATGCCAAAAATAATCCAGAAGTGATCCGTCAAAGAATGCAAGACATTGATCACGGAATGGCGAATCTTTTAACTTTGGCAGCCCAAAGTTCCCAAACAGAACTATTTGAAAAAAAGTTCAAGGAGATGACTGAGGAAAAGGCTCGGTTGGCAGAGCAACTAAAACAAGCCGAAGAAGATGCAACAACCGATGCAAAGCGTCAAAAGCAACTTGATGATATTCTAAGGGCAATCGACATCGATATCGTTGAGTTAACGGAATTTGATGACACATTTATCAGAAGAATTGTAGAACAAGTAACTATCCTTTCAAAAGACAAGATAGAAGTCCGGTTCATAGGAGGATTTTCAAAAGTTGGTGATATTCCGACAAAATAATTGTCGACAGAAAAAAGCCGATCATTACTTCATCATTATTGATGGAATAATGGTCGGCTTTTTTTGTGTTTGCAAACATTCCATGGGGTTGAAAAAACTCCTTTATTCTATTATAATAATCAACATCAAGAAAAACGCTTCGGTGGTTCGAAAAAGGGTATCAGATTTTCAAAAAAATTTTTTGAAACACACCGGAAACCGCATGGTTACTGGGTGCCAGTAATTTCGGTCACCAAAGACAAACATAAAAGGCAGCCTTTATGGTTGCCTTTTATGTTTGTATGGTGACTTGAAAATCCGGACCACCACATTTGCGCTGCAGCGCGCAAATGCGGCTTTGCGCTAAGGCTGAACGATGAAATTTGATCTTCAGACGCGCAAAGCGTGGTCCTGAATCCACTATCTTTGCGAAAAGGCAGCCTTTACGGCTGCCTTTTATGTTTGTATGGTGACTTGAATATCCGGACCGCGCTTTGCGCCGAAATATATTCCGCACGCTGTCCGGGCTTATATGTATCGGTTGCGGTCACGTCCGTTTTATGTTATAATATGATCGTATCTTGATTCAATTTTATGGAGGTACATCATGCTTTTTCGTATATATCGTAATGGAAGAAAAGAGGTTTTTCGCTCGTTTCTCCGGAGATAGTTCTTGTTTCCGATGTCCGGACGTGCCTCAAAGCCTGAAAGATGCCGGAGTACAGGTCGAAAAAGTGTGCGACGGGCATTCGGTGCTTCGGTCCCGAGGAACACCTTGAGGTAACGTTTGTCAGGTGATCGGCATGTGTTTCATGGTGTCGTACGTAAAAATATACCTTCCGACATCAAATGCTTGCATTTTGCGGCAGCTTGTGGTATACTGAATAGCACACCGTATCTTTTTACACCGAAACAGAGGGCTTGGGTGCACTATGAACAGGAAATCATCAAAAATAATGATAACTGCGGCGGTCGTGCTGCTTATTATGGCGGCGGTCGCGGGGCTTTTGCTCGTTATAAGCGACAGGCGCGACAAAATAAACGAGGCAAACAGCGAGGCTGAGAGCCTTGCGGAGATAAACCGCAGGATCGAGCCGCTGAACCGCGAGCGCCGCGAGCTTGAAGACGAGTTGTCACGTATAGAAAAAAGCTACGCCGACGGCGACGGCTGCGCGACGTTCGCGCTGATAATGCGCGGTCTTTCTTCGGAAATATACACCGTGGTCTTTCCGCTCATGAAGGAATTCGGCTACACCGCCGGGATCGCCGTATCGGACGCCGGCGAGATAGGCGCCGACGGTATGCTGAGCGCGGCGCAGCTCGGAGTGCTTTCCGACGCTGGCTGGGAGATATGCCCCGCGTGGGACGGCACGGGAGATGCGTCGGTGTGGTATGCCGCGCTGAAGAAAAGTCTTGACGGTATGGGCGTCGGTACGGTGCAGTCGGCGGTGATATTCACCGGCGCGGTATTTGACGGCAAAAGCGCCGCCTCGCTTGCCGCCGCGGGAGTGACACGTGTGGTGATCCCCGAAACGGTGACGGTGGCAGACGGCGCCGGAGACGGTCTTAAGACAGAACGCAGTTGCGAATGGGACCGCGACGGCGGGAATCTCGTGATACGCGCGGCGATAGCCGAGTGCGGCGATGTGGTGTTTACCGCCGACACCTCGGATATGAACACAGCGCTTTTCAGATCGATGCTCGATATGCTGAAAACATACGAGGGTGCGATCGACGTGATGACGCTCGGCAAGGCGGGAACGTTCCGTACCGATGCCGAAGCCGAGAGAAAAAAGCTCGAGGCTGAGTATGCCGGGCGGGTGAGCGAGATAAAGGCGCGCATCACCGCGATCAAGCGCGAGATCAACGACATTTACGCGTGCGCCGCGGGATGACTATCGGCAATCCGACAAAAAATAACGGCTCATTTCGGTGAGCCGTTTTTTTATGCGCGATGCGCGCCTGTGTGCGGGAAATAAATCTCCGCTTTCTATTTACATACCGCCGCCGATGTGGTACAATATATTCTGTAGTAAAATATGCGCCGTATGCGGTGCACACGAAAGGATGGCAAAAAATGGACTATTCAAAAAGATCCGACATAAGGATAATGTCTCATAACATATGGTGCGGAGAGGTACACAACCGTGACCTGCATCTTGCGGAGATCTACTTCCGCCATGCGCCCGACGTACTGGCGCTTCAGGAGATGACGCAGAATCTTTACGATTCCCGTCTTCTTTCGCTGCTCGAAGAAAAGTACGAGCTTCTGAAGCCCGACACTCAGGGTCTGCTCGACAACACGCCTCTGCTCGTCAGACGCGGCGTTTTTGATGTCGTGAAGTGCGGCTGGCACATTTACGACGGCCTTAACAACCACAAGAGCAAGAGCCTTGCGTGGGCGCTCCTGCGCAAGACCGACGACGGCTCGGAGATAGGCGTTATCTCCACTCACTACTGGTGGCAGGCGGGGCCCGAATCCGACCTTGCGCGTGTTTACGACGCAAAGCAGCTCACCGCCTACGCTCACTTCATGCAGGTGGAATACGGCGTTCCCGTGGTCGCAATGGGCGACCTCAATATGCGCATAGGCGCTCCCGGTTATATTGAAATGACCTCGACCGGCGCCATGGATATGCGCATGGCGGCTGTCGAATATGCCAGCCGTTCGAACACACATCACCCCTACGCGGTGTATAATCCCGAAAGCGGCGAGTATGAGAACGGTCCCATGCCCAAGGGAAGCCATCTCAACGCCATCGACCACATGTTCGTTTACGGTCACGAGCAGCTCGACGTCCGCGTGTTCAACGTCGTGACAGAGCAGGAGGCGCTTGATGTTTCCGACCACTGCCCGATATATGTTGACTGCAAGATCCTGCCGCGCCCCGAAAGACCCGTATCTCCCACATTCGTAAAGAAAGAACAGGCGGTAAAGGCGTAATGTCCGAGCCCGAAAAAAGGGAAGAGGATCGGGCTGAGGGCGAGCGCCGTCATCTTACCAGTGCCGAAAGGCAAAAGATCTATATGGAAAGGGCTGCGCACAAACGCAGCGCCGCCCTTTCCGAGCGCGAAAAAAAGCGCCGCCGCACGGTCATCCTTGCGGCAGTGGGCGCTGTTGCCGCCGTGGCTCTCATAGTCGGGCTTTGGGCGCTTTTTGCGCGCGTCATAATACCCGACTCGCGCTATTCAAAGGCAATGAAGCTTTATGAGGCGGGCGACTATGCCGCCGCGATGGATGCCTTTGACGCCATGGGCGATTACCGCGACAGCCGCGAGTATGTGAAGAAGTGCATTCTCGAGCAGGCGCGTGCGCTTGCGGGACGCGACGACGTGATAACCGGCACGTCGGCGGACATGCCGTGGTTTTCCTTTGACAAGGACGACGAAGCGGGCATCCTCAAATTTGACGCCGAGCTTTACCGCGGCGGCGGAGATGTGAGCATTCCCGATGTTTTTGACGGCGTGCTCGTGCGCGGCATTGCGGTGCGTTCGTTTTACCGCTGCGATTTTCTCACATCGGTGTCGCTCCCGCCGTCGGTGAAGGTGATACGCGAGCGTGCCTTTTACGGCTGTGAGCGCCTTGCGGAGCTTGTTCTGCCCGACACACTGACCGAAATAGGCGAATATGCCTTCGGCAAATGCCCGGCGCTTTCGTCTGTCAGGTTCGGCAGCGGTATAAAGACGATAGATCAGCGCGCCTTTGCCGACTGCACCGCTCTTGAGTCGCTTGAGCTGCCCGAGGGGCTGACGGTCATCGGCTACCGCGCCTTCGGCGGTTGCTCGTGGCTCGGCTCGGTCTCGCTGCCGTCCACTCTCGAAAAGGTGGAGGGGCAGGCGTTCGTCGGCTGCGATGGCGTGAAGCGTCTCAGCTATGCCGGCAGCCGCGCAAGGCTTGAAGAATTACTTGCCGGCGGCGGCGAGGCGCTGCTTAAAGCCGAAACGATCAATACAAGTGGAGATTGAAATGAATATAACAGAAAGATTTCTCAAATACGTTTCTTTTCCGACCATGTCGGATCCGCATTCCGCGACCTGCCCCAGCACCGAAAAGCAGAAAAGGCTCGGCGAATATCTTGTCGGCGAGCTGACGGCACTCGGACTTTCCGACGTCATGATGGACGAAAACGGATATGTCAGCGCGACCCTGCCCGCATCGGAGGGCTGCGAGGGAGCGCCCGTGATAGGGCTCATCGCGCATATGGACACCTCCGACGAGGCGCCCGACGAGGTGATAAAGCCGCGCACGGTCGAATACCGCGGCGGGGACATCGTGCTGAACGACGAGCGCGGCATCGTCATGCGCGCCGAGGATTATCCCTCCCTTGAAAAATATATCGGCTGCCACCTTATCGTCACCGACGGCACAACGCTTCTCGGCGCCGATGACAAGGCTGGCGTTGCCGCGATAGTTACCGCCGCGGAGAGGCTCATCTCGGGCGGAGAAAAGCACGGCAAGATACGCATCTGCTTCACTCCCGACGAGGAGATAGGCGCGGGCGCGGATCATTTCGATGTTACCGCCTTCGGCGCCGACTATGCCTACACCGTTGACGGCGGCGCGATAGGCGAGCTTGAATACGAGTGCTTTAACGCCGCGGCTGCTGCCGTTGACTTCAACGGCATCGGCATCCACCCGGGCTCAGCCAAGGGACACATGAAAAATGCCGCTCTCATGGCTGCCGAGTTCGTGTCGCTTCTGCCGGCAGCGGAGGATCCCGCACACACCGAGGGCTACGAGGGCTTTTATCACCTTGATTCGATGACCGGTTCTGTCGAGCACGCGCGGGTCGAGTATATAATCCGCGATCATAACGCTGCAAAATTCGAAGATCGCAAGCGTGTTTTCGCGGCGGCAGCGGACTTTATCAACAAAAAATACGGTGACGGCAGCGCCGTTCCGACGGTAAAGGATTCCTACCGCAATATGCGCGAGATCATCGAGCAGCATATGTATACGGTAGACCGCGCCGTCGCCGCAATGCGCGCCGAGGGCGTTGAGCCCGTGATATCCCCCATACGCGGCGGCACCGACGGAGCCCGGCTCTCGTATATGGGAATGCCGTGCCCCAATCTCTGCACCGGCGGCGAAAATTTCCACTCGAGATTCGAATATATACCCGTCGAGTCGCTCTGCAAGGTCGCAGACATACTCTGCCGCCTCATCACCGACGCGGCGTCGCTCCGGAGGTGACCGATGGACAAGAGAACGGGCATTTGCGGCGATGGGGTCGTCTGGTCGTTTGAGGACGGCAGACTGACTGTGTCCGGCGCCGGCAGGATGAGCGATTTTACCGATTACGAAAGCACTCCTTTTTCAGCCTTCCGCGCCGAGGGGCGTGAGGTCGTGATCGCCGACGGCGTTGAGAACATCGGCAACTATGCGTTTTCGCATTTTCCGGAGATCGAAGAGGTAACGGTCCCCGGCAGCGCGCGCTACATAGGCTGCGGCGCGTTCGGCAGCTGTGCGAAGCTTGCGCGGGTCACGCTCGGCGAGGGCGTGGAGGTCATATCCCCCAAGGCATTCGAAAAGAACCCCGCGCTTACCGAAATGGAGCTGCCCTCAACTCTCCGCGCGGTTGATTTCAAGGCTCTCAAGGCATCGGATAACCTTTGCGAGGTAAAATACGGCGGCACAAAAACGCAGTGGCAGCGCGGTGTGCGCATAGGAAGATCCTCACACGGCAACGCCGCACTCTCCACGGCACATTTTTCTTACCGTGACACGACACGTAAATATGACAGAATGACCGCCCGCCTCGGCGATATCGTGCGGCAAGGCGGCGACGGTTCGATGTATGTCATCACCCCCGACCTTTCCGTTGAGGATTTTGACGGCAAGTCCGGCGACTGCACCCTCATTGTTTTCCCGGACGGCGAGACGATGATGATCGACGCGGGCGCACCGCCCTGCGGCTATCACGTCGTTGAGCTCCTGCGCGGTATGGGGCTTTCGAAGCTGGATCATTTCGTGCTGTCGCACCCGCACGTCGATCATCACGGCGGTGCGCCCGAGACTGCAAGATATCTTTTCGGGCAGGGCGGCGGGATAGGAACGTATATTTATTCCGGATTTGAATTCAAGACCGCCGAGGGCAAGCTCGCAAAGCTGCTTGAGGAGCACGGCACGGTCATGCGCCGCGACGTGACAGAGGGCTGCACGTTCGATATCGGCGGGGTGCACATCGACATTCTCAACCCCACGGTCGCCGACCTTCATGTCACGTCCGAGACCGATCTCAGCGACGGCGGCGTCAACAACGTGTCGCTGGCGATGAAATTCACGTTCGGCAAGGTGAGCTACCTTACCGCGGGCGATCTTTATGCCGTGCGCGAGCGCGAGCTGGCAAAGAAATACGGCGCTGCGCTTCACGCCGACGCCGCCAAGACCGATCACCACGGGCTTTTCACGTCCAACACCGACGAATGGCTTGCGGCGGTCAGCCCGCGCGTGCTCGTGTCGGACAGCGACGACGCGCCGTGGACGGTGTTTTCCGAAAAGCTCGAACGTATGGAGATCCCGCATTATATCGTAAGCGACTGCGGGCTTTGCGTAATGCGTCTCGGGGGCGACGGCAATATCTCGGTCGAGACCGAATATCCGATCGGCAAAGGGGAATGAAAATGTCAGATACGAGAAAGAAGCCGAACGTACTGTTCCTGCTCACCGACGATCAGCGATACGGCACGATACACGCACTCGGCAACGACGAAATAAGCACGCCGAACCTTGACTTTCTCGTCGGGCGCGGCATGGCGTTCACCAATGCGCACATACCGGGCGGCACCGCCTCGGCTGTCTGCATGCCGAGCCGTGCCATGATCAATTCGGGCAAAACGCTTTTCCACCTTGAGGAATGCGGCAAAAACATACCCGAGTGTGACACGACGATGGGCGAGTGCTTTCTCGGTGCGGGCTATCACACCGTGGGCATCGGCAAATGGCACAACGGTGTGGCAAGTTACGCGCGCAGCTTTGACGGCGGAGCGGACGTGTTCTTCGGCGGTATGTGGGATCATTGGAACGTTCCCGTAAACGATTTTCACGCCGACGGCGTTTATTCGCGCGAGATAGATTTTACGCCGAATTTCACCGCAAATGAGACGCCCGTCAAGGTCAGAGCCGAAAAGATCAACGCCGGAGTGCATTCGAGCGAGCTTTTTGCCGATGCCGCGGCGGAGCATATCCGCTCGCGCACCTATGACGCGCCGTTTTTCATGTATCTATCGTTCCTGGCGCCTCACGACCCGCGCACGATGCCCGAAAAATACCGCAGCATGTACGACCCCGAAAAGATAACGCTGCCGCCCAACTTTGCAGAAATGCCGTCTGTCTCCTTCGGCTGGGCTGCCAAGGGGCGCGACGAGAACACCGAGGCATACCCGCGCCGCCCCGAAAAGGTAAGGCAGCACATAGCGGATTACTATGCGATGATAAGTCATCTTGACGACTGCATCGGGCGTGTGCTCGATGCGCTGCGTGAACGCGGCGAGCTTGACGACACGATCATCGTCATGTGCGGCGACAACGGGCTGGCGATAGGTCAGCACGGGCTTATGGGCAAGCAGAACGTTTACGAGCACAGCGTAAAGGTCCCGCTGCTTATTTCGGGCCCCGGCGTGCCTGCGGGGCGCACCGACGACAGCCCGGTATATCTGCTCGATATATTCCCGACTCTCTGCGATCTCTGCGGCATTCCCGTGCCCGCGTCGGTAGACGGCAAGAGCTTTTCGTGCCTCATCCGCGGCGACGGCACCGCACCGCGCGACAGTCTTTATCTTGCGTTTCAGGCGCGCATACGCGGCGTGATAGCCGGAGGGTACAAGCTTATCGAATACCGAACCGAAAACCTCAAGCTGACGCAGGTGTTCGACCTTGCGCGCGATCCGTGGGAGATGAACAACCTCTTTGACACCCCCGGATACGACGCGGTGACGGCGAAGCTCAGAGAGGAGCTTTTCCGTCTGCGCGACGAGTGGGACGACGAGAAGAACGAGTTCGGGCGCCTTTACTGGGAACAGTGGCGGCGCTATGACGACGCGGCTCTGCACGGCGTTCCCGGCCCCAAGGGAGCCTCGATGAGCGCTCAGGTCGGAAGCTGGGGAACGGATCTCAAAAAATGATTTTGCAATTTCAGCTTATCGAACTTGCAAAATGTCATATGTGACAAACGTATATTGTCGAGGGGTTTGCATTTGTTGCAATTTCTATATTGACAAAAATCATAAACGGTGATAAAATATCATCCGTGGAAAGCGGCGGAGAACGCGTTCTCCGCCGCTTTATTTTTTCTGCGGCACTGTGCCGGGAAAGGCTTGGCATTCAATGGAACACAAAAATATCGACTGGAAAAATATCGGCTTCGGATATATACCGACGGACTGGCGCTATGTCGCGCACTGGCACGACGGCGCGTGGGATGAGGGCGGACTTTCGGGGGACTCTAACATCACGCTCAGCGAGAGTGCCTGCGTGCTTCAGTACGCGCAGACGGTTTTTGAAGGGCTCAAGGCATATGAGACGGCAGACGGCAGAATAGTCTGCTTCCGTCCCGACCTCAACGCGGCAAGACTCGCAAACTCCTGCAGCCGCATGAAGATACCGGTCTTTCCCGAGGAGCGATTTCTCGAGGCGGTAGACAAGGTCGTTTCGGCAAATGCCGCGTTTGTGCCGCCATACGGCACGGGTGCGTCGCTTTACCTGCGTCCGTTCATGTTCGGCACGACTCCCGTCGTCGGTGTGAAACCCGCGGTGGATTTTGAGTTCCGCATTTTTGCAACTCCCGTCGGTCCGTATTTCAAGGGCGGCGCAAAACCGATACGTCTGCGCGTGAGCGATTACGACCGCGCGGCGCCCCACGGTACCGGTCACATAAAAGCCGGCCTCAACTACGCAATGAGCCTTTATCAGATAGTTGACGCGCACGAGCAGGGCTATGACGAAAACCTGTACCTCGATCCCGCAACGCGCACGTATATCGAGGAGACGGGCGGAGCTAACCTCATTTTCATCACAAAAGACGGTACCCTCGTCACGCCGAAGTCGGATTCCATCCTGCCCTCCATCACCCGCCGTTCGCTGCTCTGGATCGGCGAGCATATGCTGGGCATGAAGGTCGAAGAAAGGCCCGTGGCGCTCTCCGAGGTCGCGGATTTTGCCGAGTGCGGTCTTTGCGGCACGGCTGCTGTCATCTCCCCCGTCGGTATGATATCCGATCACGGCAAGGACATCTATATCCCCGCCGGAATGGAGAAGATGGGACCTGTCACGGAGAAGCTGTACAACACCATCCGTGGCATCCAGATGGGCACGGTAGAGGCGCCCGAGGGATGGCTGAGAGAGGTCTGCAAGAAATAAAGCGGAATAAAAATAACAGCGGCTGTCGCGCTTTGGCGCGGCAGCCGCTGTTTTCTTTAATATTGACTTTACGATTCTTCCTGTGTACCGGACGGCTTTGTGAGCCGGCGCCAGAATATCGCTGCGACTGCCGAGAGCAGGATCCCGAGGGCGGCAAGCGCTGCCCATACGGTTATCGTGGTGTTCCAACCGTGAGTTTCCTTTATGCTCGCTATGATGTATGTTGAGAGCGCGGCGCCGAGGTAACCCGCCGAATTGATGACCCCCGAAACGGTGCTGACATGACCGAACCGCTTCATCTTCTTCGGTACATATGCCGTAAGCGCAAGATTCGCGCCGTGCATCACCGCCGAGAGCATCGAGATCGTCACGGCGCACAGCGGCATGCTTTTGCCGTTGGCAAAGAGCAGCACGAGAGCGAAGACTGTTGCAATGAGAAATACTGTGCCGCAGAAGACCAGCTCATTTCTGAAAAAGCGGCGGTAGACGAGTGTCGTAAGTACAACGCAAGCGCAGCCGAGCAGCGCAAGGATAACGGTTATGAGTATAGATCTTTCAGCCGAGCCGCCGAATATCTCTTTGAGGAACGTCGGCGTCCATGTTTCGATGCCGTCGCGCAGCATACCGACAAGCACAACGTCAAGCAGTATAAATCCGAGGGTGAGGACTGCGGGCAGGGGCATTTTCGGGCTTTTTGCCGTTGAAGGTGTGTCCGTGGCTGCGGCAACTTCCGGCGTATTGCTCCCCGCAATGTTGTGGTGCGTGCTGTATATGAACCATGCGACAGCACATATAACGACGACGACGGCGCCGAAGTAGAATACAGTTTGCCAGCTTGCGACCGACAGGATGGCGGGTATGTACAGATATCCCGCGACAGTGGCAAGCGAAGCGCCGAGACTGATTATCATGGATGCCGTGCCGTACTGCGTTCCGGAGTAGGTATATATCATGATCTTTGACATGGGCGGCCATAGCATTGCCTGCGCAAAGCCGTTTATTCCCCAGACAACGCACATTGCGGGAACGCCGGGGCAGTGGGGAAGAACAAAATTGCAGGCGGCGGAGAGAAGCAGCCCTCCCGTCATGAGCCAGTGCGGCTTTACATGGTCGCCGATGGCGCCGTTGACGGTCTGTCCGATACCGTATGTGAAGAAAAGGCATGTGGGGACAAAGGCAATTGCCGAATCCGGAAAGCCGGTCGCCTCGGTTATGGCAACAAGCGCAACGGAGAAGTCCTTGCGTGTCAGGTAACTGCAAAAATATACGGCAGCGCAGAAAAATGCGACTGCGAGACTTTTTTTGTCGGGCGCGCCGTTGGTTGCTTTCATAGATATCGGATGACCTTTCGATTTTTACCTGACGGTGACAGAATGAAGCGGGGCAAGCCCGTAAGCATTTGCCCCGCCTCTTATTAGTTTATCACTTTTATGTCATTTTGTCAACCCTGTTTGTGCCGTTTTGTCAACTCTGGGTTGCGCCGGTGCGCTATTTTTTCAACAAAAGCAGTCCGGTGCATGGATACCGGCGGAGCGCATTCCCGAAAAAGTTATCCGTTTCAGTTTTTCAGTCTGCCGTCGGTCGTCACGGTAACGACGCGCCGGGGAATGCTTTTTCCGCTTGCCGCGAGCGCGCGGTGCACTGCGTTTTCAAGCCCGCCGCAGCAGGGCACCTCCATGCGCACGACCGTTACGCTCTTTATGTCGTTTTCCGTGATGACGGCAGTCAGCTTTTCCGCGTAGTCAATGCCGTCAAGCTTCGGGCAGCCTATAAGCGTTATCCGTCCGCGTATGAAGTCATTGTGAAAGTTCCCGTATGCATAAGCGGTGCAGTCGGCGGCAATCAGCAGGTCGGCACCGTCAAAATACGGCGCCGTCGGCGGAACGAGCTTTATCTGTACCGGCCACTGTGACAGCCTGCTTGCCGCGGGCACATATATCGCTCCCGCAGGCGCCGTATCATGCTTTATCTGCCTTGACTGCGTTCCCGGGCATCCGCAGGGGAGCGAGGTGTGCGCTGCCCGGCGTATTTTTGATGCTCTGACCGCTGCCTCGTCATAGGCGGGCGCTTCGCGTTCTTCAAATGAAATGGCATTCGCGGGACAGGCGGGCAAGCAGTCGCCGAGACCGTCGCAATAGTCCTCGCGCATGAGCCGCGCTTTGCCGTTTATCATTGCTATCGCGCCCTCGTGACAGGCCGTGGCACACGCGCCGCAGCCGTTGCATTTTTCTTCGTCTATTTTTATGATTCTTCGGATCATGGATCTTTTCTCCCGTTTTTTAAAAAATGTTTTATTGATTTTTCGATATGATTATACTATAATAAGAGCCGAAAGTATGTTGAAATTTCAACAAACGGAGAAACAATGAAAAAATATTCGGATATATTGCGAAAATGCCCGCTGTTTGACGGGATGAAGGATGAGGAGATAGACCTGATAACGGAGCGTCCCGGTGCGGTCGAAAAGCACTGTGTGAGGGGTGAGACCATACTTGCGGAGGGGGATCCGGTAAGATATTTCGGCATCGTGCTTTCCGGCGGTGCTCAGATAGTGCGCATAGATTACTATGGCAACCGCAGCATACTGACGGATATCGCACCGCCGCAGATATTCGGCGAGGCGTTCGCCTGCGCGGGCCTTGAGGCAATGCCGGTGGACGTTGTGGCGACGGGGGATACCTCGGTGCTGCTCATCGACGCTGCCGCCGCGCAGCCGGGCGCCGGTGACAGCCGCTTGCTGTTCAATCTTCTTCGCATAGTTTCAAAAAAGAATCTGCTCTTTCATCGCCGCGCCGAGATAACCTCACGCCGCACCACGCGGGAAAAGCTGATGACATATCTCATGCTTGAGGCGAAAAAGAACGGCAGCCGCACGTTCACCGTTCCGTATGACAGGCAGGAGCTTGCCGATTATCTTGAAGTGGACAGGAGCGGTCTTTCGGCGGAAATAGGGAAGCTGCGGAGGGAGGGTGTGCTTGAATGCCGCCGCAGCACGTTTACGCTACCCGATCTGCCGCGTATGCATGGCGGAGGGGAATATCACCTGTGATCACTGCCGCCGGGAAAATCGAAAAACCGGTCGCGCGGCAGGATAGTCCGGGATAGCAGCAAAAAAGCCGGGCGCCGCCCGGCTTTTTTTAGGGGCTGTTAAAAACAATGTTTTTAACAGCCCCGGATCTGTTTGCGTATTACGTGAGGACCGGTGTTATTTTGCCGGTGTCCACGTTGCGTAGAAGGTGACTATATCGCGGTCGGTGGCGGATGTCTTTGCGACATTGCACGCATTGCGGTAGACCTTCAGTGTGTAGCCTGCGGTGGATTCGCCGACGGGTATCCACTTGTCGGCTCCGGTCGAGTTGTTGACGTAGATCCAACTGTTGTCCGACATACGGTACGCGTGCCAGCCGCCGAAGGTGTAGCCATCGCGGGTGTAGGTGTTCGAGCGTATTGCGGTGGATGTGCCGTAAACGACCTTGGTGTCAGCCATGCTGCCTTTGCCGCCGTTGGCGTCATAACGGATGTAATAGCTCTTGGTGCCGGTCGAGGTCGGGCGCCACTGCGCGTAGCAGGTCACAACGTCGCCGTTCTCTGCGGTGAGAGCGGAGACCTTGCGCTTGTTTTCGTAGAGAGCAAGGCGCGCGCCGACAGGCTGGCTGCCCTTATCATACCATTTTGCGCTGCCGTCGGCGGTGAAATAAAGCCATTTGCCGTCCGATTTGCGCGTGAGATGCCAACCGATGAAATCGTTGTCGCTCTTGACAAAGGTGTTGGGGCGCAGGCGGGTGGAAATGCCCTTGACGTGACGTGTAGCGCCCATCTTGAGTCTTCCTTCCGTATCCTTGGGTTCTGCACCGCCGTTGCCGTCGTATTTTACCGTGTAGACGGTATTGCTTGCATTGACGGCGGGCGCGGGAAGGGAGGCCGTGCGTTTATATTTTATGCGGAAGATGCCCTCTGTTGCCGACGAGGAGGAGTTGGTGTTGAAATAGAGGTAAAGATCCCCGTTCGTGCCCTGGCCGGTGCGGAAGCCGCAGGATTCTATCTCAAAGAGCTTGCTTGACTTCTTTATGCGGAAGTTGAGCGTTGAGGGATAAAGGATTTCGTTGCTGCCGCAGTTCTTGTTGGCGTCGAGCTTTGCCGCGGTCACATATTTTGCAACGTCGTAGACAAGTATCGCGTTGTCGTCCTTGCCGTTGAAAACGGGAACATATATCGCCTTCTGATCGGATGTATAGCCGAAGCCCTGGTTGATCCAGGTCTCAAGGTTATCTATCGTTCCGTATGCGGAATTGCTTGAGGCAAACAGCGCGTTGCGGGTGTCTATGGTGAACATCTTGTAGGCTGTGACCTTGGTCGGAGAGCTCTTTGAGCCGCCCTTGGCGCCCTCTGCGACGCGAAATGTGTAAAAGCTCATGCCGGCCTTGACAAGGAAGTACTGGTATCCGCCCGCGTGTCTTACGCCGCGGATGGCGCTGACGTTCATTTTTGTTCCGTCGGTCTTTACTGTGTTGAAATATCCGGTGAAGTAAAGCTTTGTGCCGTTGATCTTCAGTCTTGCGACCGAGGGCATGCCGTCAACGCAGACGGCGACGTACATATAGTTGACGCTCTTGCCGTTTTCGGTGTTGGTAACGACCGTCAGGTCATTTGCATGGCCGAGGGTGTTGCACGAAGAGGCGCTCTTGGCGCTGAGGCTCGAGTAGTAGGACATCACGACCTGTGATTTTGAGTTGAGGTCGGTGCGTGTCACCGTCGCATAGCCGTTGTCCTTGTGTATTTTGGCGGTGTAGGCGTAAGTGGTGCCGACGTTCATGCCTTGCATTGCGGAGCAGTTTTTGCCGCTGACCGTCTTGTCGGGCACGGTCTTGATGAATTCAACGTCGGAATAAACATAGGTCTTGTTGCCGCCGGCAGAGTACGCAAGTGCCGATGATCTGCCGACAACTTCGTCGATGCCGATATTCATAGTATCGGGCAGCTCCGCGGCGCCGGAAAAGTCGTCTTCCTCCTTGGGCAGGTAGGCGGCTTCAATGCCCTCGGGCAGGGCGTCGGCGGTCGCATTTTTTGACATCGTTACCGCCAGTATCGGCGCGGCGATGCCCATAAGGACAGCGAGTGAGAGGCATAGGATGGCTTTCAGAGTTTTTGTCATGGTGATGATGCTCCTTTCAGATAAGAACACGGCAATGCCGTGCAGATAATGTGAAACGAAAGCGTCTGCCTTTCGGTCATTGACGCCGTGCGGCGTCAGCCACGGGACAGCGGTCTGCCTGATCCATCGTGCCGTCGGCGCTTTATCATTACGCCGATCAACTCCTATTGTACATAAAAAAGCCGTTGGTGTCAACGGCTTTTGTGAAAAAAGTATAATTTTTTTGCATCATGAATTGTCATTTTATTGAATATTTTCTGACACACGCCAACGGTAGTGTCCCACTACCTTCATACGCCTCATATCGTCCGCCTCGACCGCGCCGTCCTCGATGTTTCCGTGATGTATGAGATAAGGCACACCGCGGAAGTTCCGCTTGTCGGAGCATATGCCGATGTGGCTGGGGTCGAATATCACGATGTCGCCCGGCTGCCATTCGGAGCGGTCGCGGAAGTCGGTCGGCAGCACCTCGGCGTGGCGTTCGAAAAATATCTTCAGGTTGCGCACGCGGCGAAAGTCGATGTTGGGGTCGGGTTTTTGAATGTCCGGGTATGCCTCGGGGTGCTCGGCAATGTCGCGGTCGACCATTGCCTTGAGATCGTATCCCGCGGCGGCGAAAGCGGTCCATATCACGTCTGTGCACACGCCCTGACCGTCGTCGGGGTAGCCGCCGTTATAGTATTTGCTGCCGTATACCGGGTTTGTCGCTATATACGCAAGCGCACCGTTTTTTATATCGGTGTAGTCGTCAATGCCGTCGCCGTCCGCGTCGGCGGCGCTTTTTATATCCTCAAAGCCGAAGTCGGAGGCATAGTGGATCCGGGTCATTTTTCTCACGGCGAGCCATACGCCGAGCGCCGCTATGAGAAGCGCAGTGATCACGACAATGACTGTAACGAGCCGCCGTCGTGGTGCTTTTTTGCTTTCAGTCAATTTCATTTACCTCCGTTGTGCAAACTGATACGCCGGTGTTTTCCACCGACCTTTCACACAGGGTTTTCCACAGGCTGTTGAAAACCCTGTGATAAGTGTTGAAAACTCCGCTTTTGCCGCCCGTGAGACTGAAAAATCAGGACTTTTCACGGTCGTTTTCGGTCGCGGACTGTGGAAAAACCGCGATATGAATACCTGCGGATATTTTTCGCCGTGTGCGTAATTTCTCCGTTTTTCACAAATTGTGAACGGGCGCTCTCCCGGCGAAATTTTGCACGCGCCGCATCAGAGCGTGCAGATGAGGCGCTCTATCGGCAGATAATCCTGCGCCGAGCTTTTAACGGCAGCGTCCGCCTCGGAGGCTGCCGCAAGAACGGCGGCAAGAGCTCCGCGCGGCAGCTTGCGCACGGCGGCGGAGTAAAGCCTTACCGGGTAGTCGCGCAGCCCGGTCTCGGAGCATATCGCAGGCGCGGGCATTCCCGCCTCAAGACATTCATCCACCGCACACATATCGCACAGCACGCGGGTGAGTTCTGCCATAACAGCCACCGGCTCAACGCGGCGCGCCTTCATTTCGGAGAGCACCGCGAGCGCGTCGGCGCTGCGGCGGTCGAGAATGGCATTTGCAAAGGCAAACGCATCGTGCCCGCCGCCCTCGCAGGCAACGAGCTTTATATCGTCGGCTGTGACCTCTGTTCTGCCGTCGGCAAGGACGTAGTACGCCACCTTGTCGATCTCGGAGGCAAGCGTGAACATGCTTTCTCCGCAGCGGGCGGACGTGAGGTCGCAGAGCGCGGGCGTTACGGTCACGCCCGCGGCGGTGTAGTGGCGGTTTATCCATTCGCGCAGGCGCGCGCCGCTCACCGGGTCGAACCTGACGGGCACCAACACCTCGGCAAGCTTTTTCAACAGCGCCGACGGGCGCTTGGGCGAGCCGGCGTCAATGCCGCCCGCGGGGACGGTCAGCATAAGCAGGTTGTATTCAAACAGCCCGTCGTCGGCAAGCAGATCGAGCAGGTCGTTCACCTCTCCCTGCTTCAGGTCGTCAAACGTTATGACAGCCGAGACCGCCTTGCAGGCGGTGAACATCGGCGGCGGCACGAGTGCGGAGCGCAGCGCGGCTGCCGAATACCCCGCGCGGTCTATCGTCACGCAGTTGAAGAGCTTAAGGCTCTCGTCCGGGCAGAGGACCTTCCTCACTGCTTCCGCGGAATGCGCCTTGAGGTAATCCTCGTCCCCGAAAAACAGATATTTGCCGGGCGAGGGAGCCTTCGTCAGCCGGCGAAAATCCGCATCGGTTATCGTTGCGTGCGGCATCAGTCTCTGCCTCCGTCATCCTTGCCGTCATCCGGCTTTTCCTTTTCCTGCTTTTCTGCCTTTTTCTTTTCGGCGCGGCGGCGCAGCGGCGCGGTCATTTTTGCAAACAGACTGTCAGCCGCGTGAGCCAGCCTGTCCTCTTCCTCGGGCGCGTCATCCTCGGGAGCGGTTTTGTAAAGATGTATGATGCCCTGTCTCTGCAGATTCTGGCAGAGGGCTATCGTGATGGGGACGAGGAATATTCCGATCCCGCCGTAAACAAAGTTGCCGAAAAGCATTGCAAAAAGGGTCAGCAGCGGGTGCATTCCGACAGTATCGCCGATGATCTTGGGCTCGATTATCTGGCGTATAACACTTATCACGCCCCAGACGATGAGAAGCCCCACGCCCTTGCCGACGTTGCCCGACAGTATGCATATCACTGCCCACGGGCCGAGCACGGTCCCGGAACCGACGACGGGGAGGATGTCGAACACCGCGATCCCCGCGGCAATGCCGAAGGGGTTTTTCTGTCCGACGCAGAGGAGCCCTATCGAAAGTTCGACAAAGGTGATGAACATTATCATAAGGTATGAGGTGAGGTATTTCCATATTACCTTGCCGAGATGCTCGGCGACCGAGCTCCAAAAGCGGCGCTTTTCATCGGGCAGCTGACGCGCGACGAAACCTTTGATCGAATCATAGTCTATCAGCATGAATGCCGTTGAAATGACGGTTATCACTATGTTGAGCAGCAGCGCGGGTATCGACGTGGCATACGAGCCGACAAAGGCGACGGCTTTGCCCGAGAAATCGGTTATCATCGAGCTGAGGGAGGAGATGACCTTGGCGGGGTTTATGTCGGTCGAAAGGTCGCCGTCGATGTCGAAGCGGGAGAGGAGCTCGGATATCTTTTCGCCCGCAGCGCCGAGAGCGGGAGCGACCGTCTGATTGAAGAATTCGGGCAGCCTGCCGACTGCATAGCCGATATAGCTCACGAGCTTTATGACGAGCAGGACGACGAGCAGTCCTATCGTGCCGTAAAAGAGTATAACGACGATGGCGGACGTTGCCTTGCGGTTGAAGCGAAGCTTTTTTACGGCAAGGTTCACGAGCGGGCGCAAAAGCAGTGTAACGAGCAGCGCTATGGCAAACGGAAAGAGCGCGGGCAGCACAAAGCGCACCGCAAGCACCGAGAGTCCGAACAGGATCACAAAATAGAAGAAGTTGATTATGAAGCTTTTTTTCTTTTCGATGTTCATGGATATGCGCCGCAGCGCTCCTTTCGATAAAATATACCTATTATATGATACCACAAAACGGGGAGAAATGCAAGGGGAAAACAGCCGGGGCGCCGGATGAGGAGGTCAAGAGGTTTTGCCACAGGCAAAACATACCCCCAAAGTAGGGGAGGAGCAGAGCCCCTCCACTACGGCTGTTGCCGTTTAGTGCGATGTGATTTTTCAGGTTTAGCCGTGCTGAGCACGGCTAAACGCGGCGGGACAACAGAATACAAAATGCCGATCTGACTTTATTCCCCGCTTACGGTCGGGGTATACAGTTCAAAATCTGCAAAAACGTCACCCGAGATCGAAAAAAGCTTGATTTGGGGAGGGGAATTTGATATAATTATGTCGATGTCCGGGAGTCGGACAGCGAAAGCGGCGTGAAACGTAATAAACATAATAAAAATTCATACGGACGGCAGGTAAGGACAATGAGAAAAAGAAAATGCTTTATCACGGCGGTACTGGCGATACTTATCACGGCGGGTGCGTTCCTATGCGCTCCCGGCGCTTCGGCTCTGCCGGAGTACAAGCCCAGCGAAGGGTATATGTCAAGCAAATATTATACCGCGCTCACGGAGTACAAGCTCACGGGTGATCAGCGGTATGATACCGTGGCTCTGGCGCTGACCCAGCTCGGGTATCACGAGGGCGACAGCGAGCTTGACTTTGACGGAATGAACACGATGGGCGGCAAGAACTTTGTCGAATACAACCGCATTTACGGCAAGGTGGACAACGGCGAGGGCAACGGCACAAGCTACGGCTACGCATGGTGCGCTGCGTTCGTTTCCTTCAACCTTCGTCATGCGGGCGTCGCCGAGTCGGCAGCCGTTACCGAAATAAGCTGCTCGCGCATGGTCAAATGGTACCGCGCGATAAGCACGAGAGAGGCATGGAAGGACGCGTCGTATGTTCCCGTTGCGGGAGACGTGATCTTTTTCAAAACGGGTACGTCAAATTCGGTCTCGACGCACGTCGGACTTGTCGTCGGCGTGAAGGATGGCAAGATCTACACAGTTGAGGGCAACAGCGGCGGAGTCGTGGGGATGCACGAATACGACGTTGGCGCCAAGACCATCGTCGGTTACGGCATTCCGGCATATACCGGCGCACCCGAAAAGCCCGAATACGATTTTACGCTCGAGGCACCCGACAGGCTCGGCGCATACTATACGACAGCCTCCGACGGTCTTAATTTCCGCGCGGAGCCGACGTCGTCTGCCGCAAAGGTCACGGATCCCGTGCCCTACTGGACACGCGTCGATATAAAGGAGATAAAGGACGGCTGGGGACGCACCGAATACAACGGCAAGAGCGGGTGGCTCTCAATGTCGTATACGATATATGCCGACGATGTGGTGTACTCGGTCTATTATAAGACCGGCAAGGGCAAGACGCCGCTGCCTCAGCGCAAGAAGGCGGGCGAGACGATCACGCTGACCGACAGTGTGCCGGAGTGCGCGGGGTATACCTTTGTCGGTTGGAATAATAAGAAAGCGGGAAGCGGTGTTTTCCTTCAGCCCGGCGATGTATATACCGCCGATGCCACGATCGAGCTTGAAGCGGTGTTCGAACGTGTGAAGTACAGCGTTGTGTTCAAGAATGACGACGGCACTGTGCTCTCGAGCGAAACATACGAATTCGGCGACCGCGTGACAGTTCCCGAGGCACCCGCGAAGGAGAGCGACGGAAAGCTCAGCTATACATTTGCGGGCTGGGACAGCGAGGTCGCGGAGCGCGTGACCGGAGATGCGACATACACCGCAAAATATACAGCCGAGGAGATCGTGACCGAAAAGAGCTCGGGCTGCGGCTCGGCAGCCTTCGGTGCGGCTCTTATCGCCGCGCTGTGCGGCGGCGCCGTCGCGGTGAGAAAAAAGCGCCGCGTGCACTGATATGAACACCTCACCGTTCGTAAAAGCCATCGGTGCCGTCATTGCTCTTGTCGGACTGTATTTTATGTATCAGAGCATAAGCTTTTATGTCGAGAGCTGTGACCGCTCGGATTGGCAGGCCGGGATCGCGCGCATAACCGACGTGAGAGAGCGGTACAAGTCGTCGGGCGTGGGCAGGGGCGGAAAGCTCGTGCACGACGTGTTTTATGAGTATACCGTTGACGGAGAGGTCCTGTCCGGCGTTATCTACGGGACTGCAGATTATTCGAAGAAGGTCGGCGGTACGTTTGAGATAAAGTATGATCCGCAATCGCCGGGCGATAGTACAAGCGTGCTGGAGCCGAGCGTTTCGGGACTTTTAACGGGCATTCTCGGCTCATGCCTGTTCATATTTTCGGCGCTTGCAATGACAGGCATAATAAGGATCGGAATATTCAAACGGAGACCGTGAATGTATTAAAACGGTATGAAAGCAGGCTGCCGCGCTAACGCGCGGCAGCCTGCTTTTGATATTGTTTTATTTCGCCAGATCGAAGTCGATCAGCAGCGGGCAGTGGTCCGCCGAGATGAGCGTGTATTCGAGCTTTATGACGTCAAAGCGCTGCGGTGTCACCTTGTCGCCGTTATAAAGCAGAGAGTGGTCGATGGCATCGGGATAGTTTTTCTGAGTCGTAAAGATCTTGAGGTAAAGTCCCTTTTCCTTGTCGTATTCGGGGTATGTATGCGTGGTGTTGCTGTTCTCCTTGACCGCGGCAATGTTGTAAATGTCGACCATGCCACCCTGAGTGAGAGCCTTGAAGGGAGAGGACGCTATTTTGCAGTTGAAGTCGCCTCCCGAGATTATTGGGCAGTCGTATTTCTGCTTTATCGTGTTGTTGACCTCAAGAAGCTGTGCGGCGTCCTTCATTCTTGCGGCGTCGGCATCGGCTTTCCACGCAAAGTGGGTCGAGCAGACCGCAAAACGCTTTCCGGTGGCAATGTCCTCAAACACGCCCCATGTAATAGACTTGGATTTGTCGCCCGCGCCGTCGCTGTAAAGGTGATAGCCCTTGTCAATGACGCGGAGCTTGTTCTTGTTGTAGAGAAGAGGAGTGTAGTTGACTTTGTTAGAGTTGGTGGCGGTGGCATCGACTTCAATATATCCGCTTGCGGCAAGCGTTTTGATTATGCTTGACGCGCCGCGGCTGTTGGGCGAGCATTCCTGAAGCCCGAAGGCATCGGGTGCGAGCGCGATGAGCGCCTCTGCCGCCGTCTGGTTGCGCTGCTGTGTGGGAACGACTGACATATCGCAGTTTCCGAGCACGTTGAAGAACATGACGCGGAACTCACCGTCTCTCTTTACAGAGAATTCAGCCTCCTCCTCGGGCGAGCCGTCGCCCGAAGCCTTGAAGCCGTCGCTCACGGTCACTGTCGTATCGTTGAAGAGCGTGTCGGTGAAGTATTTGTAGAGGTTCATGTATCCGAAGAGGTTGCCGGCGCCGAAGCAGAGCGTGCCGTCAACAATAGCGCCGCTGTATTCGCCGAGCTTGTAGTCGGTGAGGCTGATACCGCCGCGCGAGGTCTTGCCGATGCGTATCTCGTGAGCCGCCGCTTCCGTTTTGTCGCTTACGACGGGCATTTTCACACCCGCCTTTTCCTCAACATAATTTGAGAGCAATATTGCGGTGCGCTGCGCCGAGAAGGGACCGGCATCGGGGTAAACGAGCGTGTATTCGCTGAGGTCGGTACCGAGTACGGTGCATTCCTGTATGCGGTAGGCGGAACGCACGATGCGCGAGTCGTCGGGCGTCATTTCGAACACCTTTGCGCCGTCGGCTACCTTGGGGAGTATCACGCTGTCAACAAAGCTGTTGACGGCGCGTGTGACCATTGCCGCGCTCGTGCCGTTGAGAACGATCTTGTTGCCGTATATCGCGCAGGCAAAATCGCGGGTTTTAAGCCCCTTCACGGCTTCGGCGGATTCGGGGCGGTCGGTATCGCCGACGAGTATTTCAAAGGTGTCGGTGTTTTCGGCGGCGGGGAAGAGCACGTCGCGCTCGGCGGTTATCTCAACGCCGAAATATTTCGAAAGCTGGCTTGCAAGGTCCATTGCCGCCTTGACTACCGCGTCCGAGGTCTTGACGGGGCGGATGATGCGGAAGTTCATCTTTCCGTCGGCAAATATGGTGAGCGCTTTTTCGGCGGGGACCGGTTCGCTCGTTGCTTCGCCGGACGATGTGCCGTCAGAGCCGTCCTGACGACCGTTGCAGGCGGCAAGCGCCGCTGCGGAGATCAGCATGACGAGGGCAAGAAGAACCGAGCATAAGCGGATATGTGTCTTTCTCATTGTTTCTTTCATTGATTATCTCCTTATTTTATATATGGCTTATTATTTGATCTCAAAGATTTTTGTCTGCCGGGATACCGCCCGAAAGGCTGCCGAGCAGAGGCTCAAGCGCCACACCGTTGCGCGCGGGCTCTCCGCTGCCGCGTGCGAGCGTTGCGGCGGCACAGCGTGCGGCAAAGGATGAAGCCGAGGCTGCGGCATCGGCAAGGGGCGAGCCGCAAAGCAGTCTGCCGAGCAGCACCGAGGCGAAGATATCGCCCGTGCCGGGGTAGTCGCGCCCCACGCGCTCCTGCTTGTGCAGGGCAAAGCTGCCGTCAGCCGCGTCATACGACGCTGTGGCAATGCTTTTTCCGCCGTCGCACCGTATACCGGTCACGACCGCGCGGCGCAGCCTGCCGCCGAGACAGATAAGGTCGGAGGTGAGCAGCCTGCCGAGACGCTCGGGGTCGCTGTCCGACATTGCAAGCGCATCGCCGTATGACATGCCCGAAAGCAGGCACGCCTCGGTGATGTTGGGCGTTATAACGTCGGCGCGTATGCAGAGGCGGCGCATGGCGTCGGTAAGCGCCGGGGTTATCGTGTGATAAAACTCTCCGTCATCGCCGAGCACGGGATCGACGAGCACGAGCGGCGTGCCGCCGCGCCCGTCATCCGAGCCGAAGCGGTCGATGAATTCGCCTATGACGCCCGCCTGCTCCGCGCTTCCGAGAAAGCCGGTATACACGGCGTCAAATCTCAGCCCGAGCTTTTCGAAATGATCCGCAATTCCGCGTATCGCGTCGTCGAGCGCGCAGAAGTACATATCGCTGAACCCGCCTGTGTGGGTCGAAAGCAGAGCCGTCGGCACCGGCACGCACTGTATCCCCATTGCCGAAAGCACCGGGTCTATCACAGTCAGCGCGCACCTGCCGAAGCAGGAAAGATCGTGCAGTGCCGCTGCGCGCGGCACTCTGTTTTTTTCGTCAGTCATTTTTGCCGTTACCTAATGAGATCACGATGCCGCATCGTCCGCGGTCTTGTTGAAGCCGAAAAAGCTGTCAAACACATCCCTTGCGCCCTTTGCGGCGTAATAACCGTTAACGCCGTGTTCAATGACGCAGGAAAAGACTATCTGCGGGTCGTCAAACGGAGCAAACGCCGCAAAAACGCAGTTGTCGGCAGAGCCGTCGCCGACCTGTGCGGTACCTGTCTTTGCGCCGACTTTTACGGGATAATCCGAAAGATAGCGCGATGCCATTGACGTGGGGCTGCTTACGACGAGCCCCATGCCCTCCATAACGGCGTTGTATGTCACCGAATCCATGTCGAACTGAGCGGCTACGGTCGGTTCGGGCTTGTATATGATATTTCCGGTGTGGAACTCACGCACCGAGCCGAGCAGATGTGCCGAGTAGCGCGTCCCGCGATTGACGATCATCGACATATAGCAGGAGATCTGAAGCGGATTGAAGGTGTTGTAGCCCTGACCTATCGCCGTGGCTATAACGCGGCCGGCGGTCCATTCGAGACCGTGATCGCGGGCATAGTCGGGGTCGGCGAGCACGCCGGTGTTTTCAACATCGGTCAGCTCTATGCCGGTGGGCTGGCCGAAGCCGTAGAGCGTGCAGTATTTGTTGATGTTGTCTATGGTGAGCAGTCTGCCCATCTCAAAAAAGAAGCAGTTGCAGGAGGTGCCTATCGCGTGAACGACATCTAGGTCGCCGTGGCCCCAGATGTTCCAGCACTTGGGCTGATAGTCGCTGTAATATTTGTATGTGCCCGAGCAGTATACCGTGTCGGTGGGGGTGATTATGTGCTCGGAGAGCGCCGCCGTGGCTATCCCGACCTTAAAGGTGGAGCCGGGCGGGTATGTGCCGGAGAGTGCGCGGTTCATAAGCGGCGCGCGCGGGTCGGCTGACAGCTCCGCATACTTTTCGTTGTATTCGGAAAGGTCAAATGTGGGGTTCGAGGCAAGCGCCAGCACCTCGCCTGTGCGCGGGTCTATGGCAGTCATGGCGCCGGCACGGGCAAGCAGTCCCTTTTTTATCGCGCTTATGACGACGGCGTTGGTGCTGCCGGCTTCTTTTTCGAGTATATGCTGAATATTGTCGGCAAGCGCTTTTTCCGTCGCCGCCTGAAGGTCTATATCTATTGTAAGATAAACGTCGTTGCCCGGTTCAGGTTCCTTTGAGACGTATGTGTTCACGATGCTGCCGTCCTGATCCACCACCGTCACGCGCTCGCCGTCCATGCCGCGCAGATATTTTTCAAATGCTTTTTCAACGCCGAAAACGCCTACCTTCGCGTCGGGGGCATAGCCCTCTGCGGCGTATTCGTCTGCGTTCGCGGCTGTGATCCTGCCTATCCTGCCGAGTATATGAGAGGCGATCCCGGGGTAATGGTATACGCGGTTTATCTCGGTCTTTATGAACGTGCCGGATATCTCATGCTCGGCGACATAGTTGATAAGCTCGTCGCTTATATCTTCGGCAATGGTGAGCGGCTCCGCCTTTGCAAAGCGGATGACCTCCATTTCGTACCTCACGCGCAGCACGGTCGTGATCTCCTCGTCGGTGTAGAGAGGATTGCCGTTGTCATCGACGTTCACCTTTCCCTTTGACGTGAGTATGCGGCATTTTTTTGCCAGCTTTTCAATGACCGTCTTTGCGTCGGCATCCTTTTCGAGCTCGAGCGCCTTCTTTACGCGCGCAAGGCGTGCGCTGAGGTTTTCATCCTCAAGCTTTGCGCTGTCGTAGGTTATCTCGGGATATGTGCCGGTAAATACCCAACTGTCCTCGCAGAGCTTGTCGGTGCTGCCGGTCTCGATTACCGCGCGCATCACCGCGATTATCGAACGGTTGCCCGCGGTGTAGGTGTCGGGCATCGTTCCGTAATTGAGGAGCAGCGAATAGCTGTATTCGTTTGTTACGAGTGCCTTGCCGTTGCGGTCGAATATCTCGCCGCGCGTCGCCGTTATCGGCTCTGTGTACTCGATGGTCTTGTCGTTGCCGCCCGCCGACGGCTTGTAGTTGAGCTGTATGCGGGCTATCGAAACTATATATACTATGCAGACGAGTATGAAGACGACGGCAATGACCGTATAGCGGTTGCAGAACTGCCGCCGCGTGCCCTGAAGATCATGTTCCTTTTTTTCGCGCTCCTCGTCGGCGATAGTCCGCCTTCCGGGTCTTCTGAATTTATTCATGCCGCATCTCCACCTCCTTCCGGATCATTTTGGCGTGATATGCCCGCTCTGCGTCAGGTGAACAGGCTGAGTGCCGCGATCGCCGCCATCGACACGATGTAGAGCATCATTCCGACGTTAAGAAAGATCGCATATCCGCGTTTCTCGCGCGGTATCACAGTTTCCGCCGGGCGGCACGGTGCGAGAGTCACCCTGCGGCGCACCGATATGAGAATGAAAAGCCCTGTTATTGCAAGCGCCATGACCGTGAGCGACCATGTTGCGATGAGCATCAGGGGCGCTGCGGCGCGCGAAAAGATCTTAAGATATTCCGACGCCTCCTCGGGCGTCATGTCGACGATATTTCCGCTCGTTGTCAGATCCTGCGTCATCTTCAGCAGTTCGTCCAAGCCGTCGGTCAGCGAGAGCAGCCGCAGCAGCATTGACGGCACAAAACCGCCGAGAAAGTTGACGGTCATGTGCATCAGCACCGTCGTGCGTATGTTGCCGGTGCGCAGATAGATGAAGGCAAAGAAAAGCCCGAGCGCAAAGGCGTAAAAGAACTGCTGTATGTTGCCGTGGCACAGCCCGAAAATGAGAGCGGATATCACCGCCGCCGTAGCCGCGCCGTATCTCGATATGCGGTCGATAACGAGCTTGCGGAACACGAGCTCCTCAAGCACGGGACCGATAACGACGACCACCGCAAACATCACAAGAGGGTCCGTTTTCGTCAGGATGGTATCGAGCCCCGAGATCGACGTGTGTCCCGTCGCTGCGGAGAGCATAGTGTTTATCAGGTTGCCCACATAGTTGCCCGCCTGCATGACGCCGAGGCAGACGAGTATCGCTATAAAAAAGTCGTATCCCGTCATTTTTTTCGGCTTGGCGGGCACGCCGTCCACGTCGGGCAGCACCGCGCGCTTCGGTATCGCGCGCATTATCAGCCATGCCGCCGGCATGGCGACTATATACAGAGGAGCCGACCCCGTGAGCCAGAAAAACCATTCGCCCGACACGGCGTCGGGAAAATATTTCCGACCGAAATAGGACAGCGCGAACGATACGAGGTACTGCAGTGCGGTCATGGTGAAAAACGCAAGACCCAGCAGGGTAAAATCGCGCCGCGCACCGGAGAGGACGGCGGGATCGGTCATTTTTTCGTTTGTATCCATTGGGGTTCCTCCTGTGAAATATCCGGCGCCGCGTCAGCTCATCTCCATGGATTTATGGAACGGACGACAGAGCAGCCGCGCGAGAAAGTAGACCGGCAGCGCGGGCAGATATGTGCTTGCGAATTCGGGAAGCACGACGTGCAGCAGAGCTGTGGCAAAGCTCTGCGAATGTGCGCCCACCGCTATACATATCAGCGTCATCACGGCACGCGCGGTGCAGCCCGCAAAGCAGAGCACGAGCCACGAGGGGAAGTTTTTGCCGAGCAGGGTCTTTACGGCGATGCCCGCGAGATATCCCGCCATAAGATAGAAAAAAGGAGAAAACATCAGCACTGAACCGCCGAGCGCGTCGGAAACGACCCCCGCCCATACGCCGATAACGGCACCGGTGCGTTCGCCGTCAAAAACGCCGAGACCGAGAACGAACGCCAGAAGTATATCCGGCGTCGCCGAAAAAAGCCTTACCTTTGAAAAAAGGGAGACCTGAAGCGCGCCGATGATGAACACCAGCACCGCAAAAAGAGCCAGCTTGAGAGCCGCGCGCGACGCGGGAATATTGTCGTGCGGCTGCTTTGTGAACTCCATTCCGATCCCCCTTTCCGTATAGAGCTTTTATGTATCAGAGTCAGTTTTCGTCAACGAAGGTCGGCACTACTCTTCTGCCGCCGTTCTCCGCGCTTTCGCGTATCGCCTCGACAAGGCGGATGGTGTTGTATGCGCTGACGGGTGTGTTCTTTACGTTTTCGCCGCCGTTTTCGATGAGGTCGAGCAGATATCCGACCTCGCCCGCGATGCCGGTGTGCGGGTGACGGTAATCCGGCTCGTATGCTGCCGATCCGTCGGCGGGGTAAACTGTCAGCTTGCCGCCGTCGAGTATGACGCTCGCCTTTTCAAAGCCGAAGCGGAAGGACATATTGAACTTCACGCCTCGCAGCGTCCAGTCGCCGAGGCAGGTGACGGGGAAGTCGTAGCCGAGGGTGACGTGCGAGTTGTCGAATTTGGTGTATTTGCTTGACGCGCGGCATTCGACCCATTCCGGCTCGCCGAAGAGCCAGCGTGCCATGTCAAGGTCGTGTATCTGCATATCGGTGATAACGCCGCCCGCCTTTTCATAGTCCCAGTACCAGTTCTTCCACGACCACATGGGGATGCCGGAGAGCCTCTGGAACACGGCGCTCGTCACCTTTCCGAAGCGGCCGTCGTCGATGCACGCCTTAAGGTATTCGTATTCGGGGTAGAAATGCAGGCACTGACCTATCATGAGATATTTGCCGTTCTTTTTTGCCTTTTCATAGGCGGCAAGCATCATTTCGCAGTCGGCGGAGTTGAGCGCCATCGGCTTTTCGGAAAGCACGTTGTAGCCGCGCTCCAGCATTTCGGTCGCTATTTTGGCGTGCAGGAAGGAGGGCACGCAAATGTCCACAAGGTCAACGTCCTCGCTGCGCAGCATCTCCTCATAATCCGTGTACACGTTGAAGTGCCCGCCGCATACCTCGGGGGCGTCCTCGAGATTTATTTTTATGCGGCGCTTTACCTGCTCGGGGTCGATGTCGCATACCGCAACGAGCTTTTCGCGTCCCTCCGCTTCAAACTGAAGGTGCGCGTTCTTATGGCTCTGGGCTATACCGCCGAAGCCTATCATTGCTGTTTTTACCATGGCTGTTCTCCTCATTATTTGGAATATATTTTGTAATCCTTTACTATCATCACTTTGACAAGTGAAGAATAATTTATTTTTGGCTGAAGCACCGCGGTGAGCGTGCGGCTGTACGGATCCGCTTCGACCGAAACGACCTCGCCGACGAAAAGCCCGCGCGGGTATATGCTGCCGAGTCCCGATGTGAGCACGCGGTCGCCCTCCCGCACGTCGGCATCCTCGGGGAGCCTTATCATGCGGCAGCGCCCCTCAAAGCGCAATTCAAAGTTGCCCTCGACGAGCCCCAGCTCGCCGGAGCGCTCGACATACGCACCGACCGCCGACGCCGTTTCGATTATCGACACGGCACGGCACCACGTGGGACCAACCTCGGTGACGTACCCGACCACACCGTCCTCGGTGATTATCGGCATATCGGCTTTAATATCGTGAAGGGTGCCCTTCGAGAGGGTATATACGGTGCTGTAATTGCCGGATTCTCTGCCGATGACGGTCGCCTCCTCAAAAAGGAAATCGCTGTGCTCTTTTTTGAGCCCGAGGTAATCGCTCAGCCATTTGTTTTCCTCCTCGAGCATTTTTGCGTTGTATATGCGCTCGCGGTAGTCGTCAAGCTGTGCGCGCAGCTCCTCGTTTTCCTTTTGCAGCTCAGACAGCTTCGTGAAGTATGCGCCGAACCCGGCTATGCCGTCGCCTATCCTGTCGCCGAGCCATTCAAACGGGCGGGCAACTGTCTGAAGCGCCATGCGGACATACGACCCCTGCCCCATAGCGCAGAGGACTGTCGGAACTATCGACAGCAACAGCGCCGCGACAAGGGTTATTATGAAAAATTTGTTTTTGAATATTTTCATTATACACCTGAACGTTCGAATGCCGAAAACGATAAACGGCTGCCGATGACCGGGGATATCCGCAGGTCATCGACCGGTTTATCTTGCTCTGTAGTTGACGACGCCGTCCATGCCGCCCTCTATCACTCTGCCGATCCCGAGAGCCACGCTGTCGAGCGGCTTTTTGGCAACTGTCACGCGCACGCCGGTGCGCTCGGAGAGCAGCGGGGCAAGCCCGCCGAGCAGCGCTCCGCCGCCGGCAAGCATTATGCCGAAGTCGTAAAGGTCGGCGCTCAGCTCCGGCGGCGTTGCCTCAAGCGCCGAGCATACGGTGTCGAGAATGCTTTCTATCTGCGGCTTCATGGCGGCGCGCATCTGATCGGAGGTGAGCGTCATCACGGCGGGAAGCCCCGTGCGCAGATTGCGCCCGCGTATTTCCATTTCACCGCGGTCGAGGCCCGGGTAGACCGAGCCTATATTCTTTTTCAGCGCCTCGGCTGTGCCGTCGCCGATAAGCACCTGATATTCGCGCCTCATGAACTGAACTATCGCGTCGTCTATCTCGTTGCCCGCGACTCTCAGCGAGCGGGACACAACGACCCCGCCGAGGCTCAGCACCGCGACCTCGGTCGTTCCGCCGCCGATATCGACTATCATCGAGCCGCGCGGACTGCGTATGCGCAGCCCCGAGCCTATTGCGGCGGCTATCGGCTCTTCTATCAGCGCAACGCTTTTTGCTCCCGCCTCGAATGTCGCGTCCTCAACGGCGCGGCGCTCGACCTCGGTGACGTCGTGCGGGATGCAGATTATCACCGACGGCGATGAGAATATGCTGTCCGCCGCGGTTTTGACAAAAAACTGATGCAGCATTTTTGCCGTCACGTCAAAGTCGGCGATAACGCCGTCCTTCAGCGGTGGGTATGCCACGATGTTGCCCGGCGTTTTTCCGAGCATACGCTTTGCGTCGCCGCCCACGGCGACGACCTTTTTCGTCAGTTGGTTTATCGCCACCACCGACGGCTCGCGCAGGATTATGCCCCTGCCCTTCATATAAACAAGCGTATTGGCTGTTCCGAGGTCGATGCCTATATGCTTTGCCATTTTCGCTCTCCTTAAAGATCACTCGAATTCTGTCAGACGGACGCCGAAGGTGTCGCGCACCGCCGCATAAACGGCGTGCAGGGGCAGTCCCATGACATTGAAATAGTCTCCCGTGATGCCGGGGATGTAAAGCGCCGCGCGGCCCTGTATGCCGTAGGCGCCCGCCTTGTCGTAAGGCTCGTCTGTCGATATGTAGTCCTCTATCTCGTCGGCGCTCATGCCGTCAAAGGTCACATAGGTCGTTTCAACGCCGGAAGCCTCGGCGCCGTCCGACAGGCGCATGACCGAAAATCCGGTGTGTACCGCGCTGCCGCAGCCCGCAAGCATCGAAAGCATACGTCGCGCGTCGTCGCGGTCGTGCGGCTTGCCGAGCGTCTCGCCGTAGCATTCGACGGCTGTGTCGGCGGCAAGGATGTATATCTCGTCGCCCGCGGCGGGTCTTTCCGCTGCGGTGGCTGCCGCGCGGCATTTGCGCCCGGCTATGATGCACACCGCCTCGGAGGTAGGCGTGCCGGCGGGCACGCTTTCGTCGGTGTCCGTCGGGCGGACCTCAAATCTTATGCCCGCCGCGCGCAGTATTTCGCTGCGTCTCGGCGAGGCGGAGGCAAGTATGAGTTTTTTCATCGCGCAGCCCCGCTTATTTCGTGCCGGTGGAGCCGAAGCCGCCCGCACCGCGCTCCGTTTCGTCAAGCTCATCCGCTGCAATGAATTCGGCGCACATAACCGGCAGAAACATCATCTGCGCTATGCGGTCGCCGTCGTTTACGGTGAATGGGGTATCGGAGTGATTTGTGAGCGTTACCGATATCTCTCCGCGGTAGTCGGAGTCGATAACTCCTATCCCGTTTGAGAGCGTTATCCCGTGCTTTGCGCCGAGACCGCTGCGTCCGGCTATCACGGCGACGACATCGCTCCTGCCGGAGGATATGGCTATGCCCGTGGGTATGCGTTCGCGCCCGCCGGGCGCTACGGTCACGCTGCCGCCCTCAAGCGCCGCGCGCAGATCGACCGCAGCCGACCCGTTCGTTGCGTATTCGGGCACGCGTGCGCCGCGTGTCAGCTTTATTTTAACGGGGATTGTCATTTTTACCGTCCTCGATCGTGTTGATATTAGTATTTAATATTATACCATATTACACTCATGCGTGCAAGGGTTTTCGGGTATGTTTCGATGTATATTTAAGGGAAAATAACGCTTGCTCACCGGACGTTCACATATTGCATTTGAGCGAAAAGTATGATATAATCATAGTGAATTATTGTGCGGTATTACGCACGAATGAAAGAAAGGTGTTTTTTGCTATGTTCGAAGATCTGTTTAAAAAAGCTGCTCACAAATACAGCATTGATATAGGCGGAATGAAATGCGAGCACCGCGCCGCAAAGGTCGCGGAGCTCCTCAAGAAGATACCCGGCATCGAAAAGGTCGTTCCTTCGGTCGCCGAGGGCAGGATAGACATCGTGTCCTCCGTTCCCGTCGTGAAGGAGCTTGTCGAGAAGGCTGTGAAGGAAGCCGGCTTCGACTTCAAGGGATTCACCGAAAAGAAATAACCGAAAAGGAGAAAGAAAAAATGAGAAAGATAACCGGTATACGCGTTGTCGCGCTCATCCTTGCGCTTATCCTTGCCTGCGGCATATTTGCCGGCTGTGTCGGTTCCGGAAACGGTGACGGCGATCAGACAGCGCCTTCGGGAGAGAATACCGGCGCGGCGACCACCGCGGGCGGAGAAGCCACGACCGATGATACCACCCCCACGGCGACCTCCGTGCTCGGCACGAAGGATCTCGGCGGTGAGACTATCACATTCTACTCCCGCTACTACAACGGCATATGGAAGTCCGACCTTATGGCGACCGAGGACGACGTTGACACGCTCAAGCTCGCCGTTTACCGCCGCAACAAGGTGCTTGAGGAGACCTACAACTTCAAGCTCAACGAGCTGCAGAGCGGCAAAGCCACATTCAAATCCGACCTCGAAAGGCTCGTCAGCGCGGGCGACCAGACCTTTGACGTCGTTTACATGAGCGTTACCGATGCTGCCGACAGTGCGCAGTCCGGTCTTTTCTGGGACCTTCACGATATCCCGCAGATAGACCTTGAAAGCCGCTGGTGGTCGCAGTCCTGCAACAAATCCTGGTCGATAGCCCACCGTCAGTTTTTTGCCATCGGCGATATCTCCACCGTTGACAATATGTCGGCGCGCGGCGTGTTCTTCAACAAGAAGATGATCGACGCAAACCAGCTCGAGTCGCCCTACGAATGTGTGAAGAACAATACATGGACGCTTGATAAGATGTTTGAGATGGCTACTGTCGCCACTGTTCCGAACCCCGACGGCGGCTCGTCCGTATACGGCATCTCGGCGCAGAACTCCTTCGGCTTTATCATGCTCATGTCGTCGGGCGAATTCATCAGCCGCAACAATGAGGATGATATCCCCGAGATCAACATAGGCAACGAGCGCAGCCTTGCGGTCGTTGACAAGCTCATGAGCCATACCGCGGGCAACCAGGGCATATTCCTCGGCGCCGATGACGATGTTATGGCGCATTTCCGCAATTCCGAGGCGCTCTTTATGCCTGAGGTGCTCTACCACCTCATCACCCTGCGCGATTCCGACCTTGACGTCGGCGTCGTTCCCACCCCCAAGTACGATTCCGAGCAGGAGGAGTATTACAGCTTCACCACCTGCTACGGTGTTACCTGCCTCGGCTTCCCGCAGTCCAACAACGGTGAGCGTCTCGAGCGTGCCGCATTCGTCGTTGAGGCGATGTCTATACAGTCGCTCACAACGGTCACTCCCGCATATTTCGACGTTTGCATAAAGACCCGCTTTGCGCCCGATATCGAAGCGTCGAACACCATCCAGATAATCCTCGACGGTCTTTACACCGACCTTGCCGAGGCATACAAGTGGGGCGGACTGCGCGACAAGGTACAGAACGCCGTTAAGGACGGTCAGAGCATAACCACGAGCATATCCGCCTCCAAAAAGGTAGCCGATATGGCGATAAATAAGACAGTTGAAAACTGGGGGAAGGTCAAAAAGCTCGGCTCATAACGCCGTGACGCAGATCGGAAGATGATGAAAAAAACAACCGACGGTCCGGCAAGCGGTCTTTGCGCAGGCGCGTCTCCCGAAGCGCGCGACAAGGCGCGGCGTACAGTCGCCGCGCTTGCCGCACGTTATCCGGCGGCGGTGTGCTCGCTCACATATGACGGCGAGCCGTGGAAGCTGCTGATAATGGGGCGGCTCTCCGCGCAGTGCACCGACGCGCGCGTGAATATCGTCTGCCGCGAGCTTTTTGAGCGCTTTCCGACACCGCGCGCCGTTGCCGACGCGCCGCTCGGCGAGCTTGAGGAGATAATACGCCCCTGCGGACTTTACCGCACCAAATCTTCGGACGTGAAGGAAGCCTGCCGTATGCTCTGCGATGAGTACGGCGGCGTGCTGCCGCGGACGATGGAGGAATGCCTGCGCTTTCCCGGCGTGGGGCGCAAGGTGGCAAACCTTCTGCTCGGCGATATTTACGGCATCCCCGGCATCGTAGCCGACACGCACTGCATCCGCATATGCGGCAGGCTCGGATTTTATCCCGAGACGCTGCGTGACCCGCGTAAGGTCGAGGCGATCATGTCGCGCACGGTCGAGCCGGCGGAGCAGAGCGATTTCTGCCACAGACTCGTGCTTTTCGGGCGCGAGGTGTGCCGTGCACGCGACCCTCGGTGCGGCTCGTGTCCGCTTGCGGCAGAGGGGCTTTGCAGTCATGCCGACGGTGAATGCAGCCGTGTTTAAAAACTGTTTAACAAAAATATTCATCCGCAAGGTACAATTATGCTGAAAAAAGCAGGTCGTATCTTGCGGATTTCTATATAATATGATATAATAACTCTATACTACTTCCGTTGCTCGGTCGGGAAGCGGAGAGGAAAGTAAACACAGAACGGAGCTTTGAGTATGAACACCGAAAACCTTCAGAACAATGCATCGGCGCCGGATGCCGCAGCCTGCCGCGAAAAGATCAATTCAGTTATTTCGGAGATCGAACACGTTATAGTCGGAAAGCGCACCGAGATCGTTATGCTTATGACGGCGATGCTCTCCGGCTCGCACGTTCTTATCGAGGATGTGCCCGGCACGGGCAAGACCACGCTTGCCGCCGCGATAGCCAAGGCTACCGGGCTTGATTTCCGCCGCGCCCAGTTCACGCCCGATGTCATGGCATCGGATATCACCGGCTTCAACGTCTACAACCGCCGCCTTGAGGAGTTTGAATTCCGCAAGGGACTTGTCATGTGCAATCTTCTGCTCGCCGATGAGATCAACCGCGCCTCGCCCAAAACGCAGTCCGCGCTGCTTGAGGCGATGGAGGAATCCCGCGTGACCGTTGACGGCGTGACCTACGACATCCCCGATCCCTTTATGGTCATTGCAACGCAGAACCCGACGGGATACGTCGGCACATATCCGCTGCCCGAGGCTCAGCTTGACCGTTTCGCCCTCAAGATAAAGATGGGCTATCCGTCTCAGGAGGACGAGCTCGCAATACTTCGCGCGCGCCGCGGCGAGAACCCGCTCGATAAGGTGCAGGGCGTTATCGGCGCCGACGATGTGCGCGAGCTGCGCCGCTCAGCCGCCGCCGTTACGGTGGACGACGAGCTTTACAAATACATAGTCCAGCTCATATCCGCAACGCGCAAGCACCCCATGCTCGCGCTCGGAGCCAGCCCCCGCGCTTCCGTCGCGCTCATGCGTCTTTCACAGGCATATGCCCTCATCCGCGGTCGCGGATATGTGCTGCCCGAGGATATCGCAGCTGTCTTCCGCTCTGCGATAGCGCACAGACTCATGCTGCGGCAGGATGCCAAGCTGCGCGGCGTCAGCGCCGACGATGTGCTCGGCGAGATACTGCGCGAGACAGAGGTCCCCTACAAGGGCAGACGCTGACGGCGGAGGGGAGCCATGTCGAGATCCCGTAAAAACGGTAAAGCGGAGGCGGGCGGGCGTACCGGACGCCGGCTCACGCTCACGCGCCGTGCGCCGCTTTACCTCGTACTGTGGCTCGGAGCGCTCATCTTCACTCAGGCGCTGCGCTCCACGGCATCGAACATATTTTTCACGTTCGTGATCTTTCTGCCGGTCGCGTCGCTCGTGTATCTGCTCGTCGCGGGCAGCTCACTGCGCATACATATGCTCTCCGAGCACGGCAGAGTAGAAAAGCTCACGCCCTACAATTACAACTTCCGTGTGATAAACGAGTCGGTCGTGCCGTTTCCGTTCACCGAGGTGATACTCAGTCTGCCGCGCAGCGACGCGGTGCGGTGCAGCGACAGGTGCGTGCGCATCTCGCTTTCGCCGCACGGGTCGTATACCGTAAAAAATACAGTAAAGTTCCGCTTTCGCGGCACCTATGAGATCGGCGTAAGATGCTTTTATGTTTACGATCTTATGCGCATTTTCCGCAGGCGCATAGATATCGACACATTTGAGTCGGTCGAGGTGCTGCCGCGCCGCCTCGGTATCGGCGACGACGATAACCGCACGGCGTCTGACTCGGCAAACCGCACGGTAAAGCTGCCCAACAGCTATGACAGGCTCGAGGTCAGCGACGTGCGCGAATACCGCCTCGGCGATACGCTCAAGAGCATACACTGGAATCTTTCCTCCAAAAGCGAGGATCTTGTCGTGCGCGATTACAACACCGGCACGACCGACCTTACCTGCATTTTCTGCGATATGAGCGCGCATTTTCCGGATGAGCCTCCGCGTGTGCCCAAGACCGACGACGACTCCGACGGGGATGCCGCAGATACCGTGAGCGGAGAGGGCCGCAAGAAAAAGAAAAAGTCAGCAAAGAACGAAAATACGGCAAAAGCCGCAAAAACCGCGCGTCTCGCCGCAAAGCGCCCCAAAAAGGACGGTGCCGGTCAGTCTGCGGCGAACGACGGTGCGGCGGATACGCATCCCGAGGCGCACAGGCTTGCCGCCGATGCGTACTATGCGGATATGAACGAATTCTGCGCCGACGGCGTTGTCGAGCTGACGATAGCGGCTGTGCTGCGCGAATTGCGTGCGGGGAGCGCGGTGCGACTTATGTGGTTCGACGAGCGCGCGGTCCTCGGCGCGTTTGCCTACGAATTCAACTCGCCTGAGGATTTCGAGGCGGTATTTGACATGTTTGCAACGGCTCCCGTCATTCGCGGACAGTCCGCACGCAGGGTGACCGAGCTTGTGGCGATGCTGCGGGATTCATGCGAATCGAGGAGCATTTATGTTATTCCGGCGGTCGACGACGCTACCGTCGCCGCCTTCTGCGATATGCGCGGTGTGGCAAATGGAGACACGACGTTTGAGGTGATGCTTTACGATCCCGAGGAGAGATATTCCGACCGTGACGCGCACCGCGAATATATCGACGGCTGCCGCGCTCAGCTTGCGGCAAACGGGGCGGAGCTGACGGTCCGCCGCGCCGTCGGACAGGAAAGGTACGGTGATACTGATGGCGCCTGACGAAAAAATGGATAAGACTGTCCCTGCCGAAGAGACGGCGGACGCCGCGGCGCCGACCGCGGAAGTCGGAAAGAACGAAAAAACGGATAAAAAGGATAAAAAGAAAGCGAAAGCGGAAAAAAAGAAGGCAAAGAAAGCCGCCAAAGCAAAAAAAGCCGCAAAAAAGCGCCGAAAGGCGCTCGTTCCGCGCGGGGAACGCCCCGTGCTTTGCCCGCCGGAGGCGGCGGACCGATCGGGCGCCTCCGAGGTCCTCGGCATAGTGTGCCGTGCGGCGGTGCTCTTCTTTGCCGTGTTCGGTATGTGCTTTCTCCTTTTCGATGCGCTCGGTTTCTTCGATGAAGAGGAGGGCGCGGTAAGCTGCTTCTTCCTTGCACTTGTGTCTCTCGTGCTCACGGCGCTCTTTACGCTCTGCTCGCTGCAGAAAACAAAAAAGATCGCGCTGCCGGCAACGCTCGCGCTCATCGGCGGCGGAGCCGTGTGGCTGAGCACCGGCGCGAGGGCGGTATATGTCGTCCGTGCGATCATAAACGGAGTCGTTAAGAGACTCTATGCGAGAGGCTTCCTCTCCGCGATAAACTACGCGCAGCCCGAGGAATACGGCAGCCTCACCCTGCACGGTGCAATGACGGCTGCCGCGGCGATCATCGCCGCGATATATGCCGCGGCATATGTTCCGTTCCTCATCCGTCGCACGCACGTTGCGGTGCCCGCAGTCGTGTCGGTGCTGACGCTCGTGCCCGTGTTCGTTTACAATCTGACGCGCTCGAATTGGGGCGTGGCAATGGTCATTGCCTCGTTTGCAGGCGTGCTCGTTATGTGCGTTTACGACAGGATATACCAGAAAAAGCCCGATCCCGATGAATTCGATACCGAGACCTGCGTCATAGAGGTCGAGGGAACGGTCGAGGCGCCCGACGAGCTTACCTCGCGCGAGCAGCGCCGCCTTGACCGCAAAAACGCGCGCCGTGCCGCAAAAGCCGCCAAAAAGGCGAAAAAAGCCGAAAAAAGGCGCATTCGCGGCGGCAAGGCACAGGTGAACGCCGACGAGGATATCTCGGATTATTTCTCGGCATCCAAAAAGCCGCCGCGCGCGAAGCGTGAAAAAAAGCGCGGGAAAAGGGTTCGCCTCACAAAAGAGCAGAGGATGGCAAAAAAGGCAGAGAAAAAATCCCGCCGTGCTGCCGAGCGTCTGCGCGACCGCGATATCCGCGCCGCGCGCCGCCGTGCCGCCGCAAGCTCGCGCGCCGTCTCCTCCTTCCGCGCCTCGTCGGGCGGATTTGCCGGTGCGGTGATGCTGCTCATCGCGTTTGCGATACTTTTGGTGCCCGCTGCTGCGACGCACGAGAATTTTCGCCTCATCGAATCTATCAACAATAGCATGGACTATTACCGTGAGTACGTCACGGCGCTGCTCATGGGCGACGACCCACTGCTTGACGAGCTGTACTATCAGGGCAGCGACGACAGCTTTCGTCCGCGTTCGACCGAGGCAGAGCATATAAGCTTTACCGGCAAAAAGCTCATGGAGGTCGGAGCGGCAAGCACCGTGCCGATCTACCTGCGCGGCTGGGTCGCGACCGACTACGACAACGAATCCGACGCGTGGGTCACCGCAACGCCGGATTCCGATACCTTCAAAAATTACCGTCATGATTTCGGCACGACCATCGACCCCGGCGAGTCGATGTTCTACGGGCTTTACAATTATATCGCCCCCGATACCGTGGCCGATATCGCCTACGAAAACAGCCGCCTTATCAACAACACATCAAAATACGGCTTCATTGCGATGCAGATCAATATGAAGCGGACCGATCTTTCGAGCAATCTTGTCTATATGCCGTCCTTCACGAACAGGCGGTATAATGGCTTCATCACGACCTCGGGCAAAAAGCAGACATATGCCATGCGCGCATACGGATCCGCCGAGGCGTCAAAGCTCACATATACCGACTATTTCGACGGTATTTATACCGGATACAAGTTTGCCAAGGATACCGACGGATATGCCTCCGTCGCATACGTCACGTCGATGAAGAACTCGGGCTTTTACCGCAATCTTGCCGCGGCAATAGCGCAGTTCAACTCCGACCGCGTGCTTATCGAAAAGGATATAGCCGCCGTTGACGCCGCAGCGGGACTTCCGCCTCAGCTTCGCGCAAACGCGGGATATTTCCGTTCCGAACTTGACGAGGACGGCAAAAAGACCGTCGTCAGAACGACGGAGAGCAGCGATCTTGCCCATATCGTGTATACCGTGGAGTACGACGCGGATAGCGGCAGGAGTATTATCACCGTGCCGGTCGAGGAAGGATGGGCGATTTACACCTGCGAGACCTCGACGGGAAAGGTGATCTCAAAGGATCTTGAGCGCATCCCCACCCGCGAACCGGGGGAGAATGTAAAATACTCTACGGCGCCGGATATGCCCGCGCTCGTGCGTTATCTTGAGTTTTATACCGACGCCGAGCGCAGCGATCTTGTCGATCTCTGGAATATGAGCGACAAGTATACGCAGTTCGTTTACAACACGTATACCGGAAAGTCAGACAGCAAGATAATCGGCGATCTTGTTGCAAAGATAATCTCCGAGGCGCACACCGAAACGGTGGATTATACCGAGGATGGCATACAAACGATCACGATCATCCCGCGTGACCTTTCGCGCGCTGCCGAGCGCAATTTCTATAAACGCTCCAAGCTCGAAATTCCCGTGACGGATGCCGTCGTGTTCGAGCAGAGGCATCAGCTCGTCATGGAGTTCGTGAAGTGGCTCAAGGATAACTGCACATACACGCTGACGCCGACGCTTTCCGACGACACGACGTATGACGGCGTTGAAAAGTTCCTCACGGTAACGCACGAGGGCTACTGCGTGCAGTTTGCGTCCGCTCTGGCGCTCATGCTGCGCGAGGCGGGCATACCCGCAAGGTATGTCGAGGGCTATATCGCCTCCGATTTCTACCGCCGCGGCGGATCGCTCGATTACGTCGCCGACGTACGCGACAGCAACGCGCACGCGTGGGTCGAGGTGTTCTTCGAGGGCATAGGCTGGGTGCAGTACGAAGCAACGCCCGAGTACTATCAGGCTATGTATGAATATCGTCAGGACGACCCGCTGCCCGTCACCCCCGTAAGACCGGGCGGAGACGACGAGGAGGACGACGGTACGGATAATTCCGGGTTGAGCGACGAAGAGCTTGAAAAGCTCCTTGAGGAGCAGCGTGCCGAGGCGCGCCGCAAGCTGATAATAAAGATCGTTACCGTTTCGGCGATCGTTCTGGCTGTTGCAGCCGTTCTTGCCGCGGTATTTGCCGCGATCAGGCGCCGTGCCGACCGCAAGGCAGCCGCACGCACCGCGACGGTGAAAAAGCTCGGCAGTGAGAAGGGCGGAGAAACCAATGCCGCGCTGAACGCACTTGTGCGCGACTGCTCGGATATGCTCACCGTTCTGCTTTCCGAATGTGGGTGCGCCCCGCAAAAGGGCGAGTTCCGCGACGCATACGCCGCAAGGCTTTACGCGGAGCTGGGAGCGCTGCTGAGCGCACCATCAGAGACCGAAACGTCGGATCACCGCACGGGCGTGCACGGTCCCGTGACCGAGCGCGAGCTTGAGGGCGACCTTGACGCGATCGCAGCGGTCGAGTTCGGCGGAGATGCCGCCGTGCTGCCCTCCGGTGCGCCCGCGGCACTTGCGCGCCTGTGGTTCAGGCTTTACGAAAATGCCTACCGCCACCGTGTGCCCGCACACCGCAGGTTCTTCCTGTATTATTTCAGGCAGGTGCTCTGATAAAGCAAAAATATATCCCGTATTGCGTGCCCCGGCACGCGATACGGGATAGTTTTATTTTGATGCGTCACCCGGACGTCGGAAGCGTGAATTCTTCCGCCGTTGAGAAGAAAAAGCCCGTAATGCCCTTCACAAAGTAAAGCTCGCCGTCATATGTGAAATATACCGTCACGCTTTCGCTGCCGTCGCCGACGCGCACGCGCATTTCCCAATTGCCGCCCGCAAGATCCTTGCGGCTGCGGTATTTTGCGCTTGCGAGAGCGTCGGAAAGCCTTTTGGCAAATCCGCGTGCCTCATCGCCCTCAAGGTGTACCTCGGGCGTTTCGCCTATGCCGAGACCGTAGTCGGTCATGTCGGTGACCGTTGCCTCGGCGGTGTCTGAGTCGGCGATGCCGGCAAGCTTTTCCGCCATCGCACGGCACTCGCGCCGCGCCATCACCGACGGATAAAGCACAAACCAAAGCACAATGAGCGCCGCTGCTGCGAGCACCGAGGCGCATATTATCACGGTCAGCTTCTCAGCCGATCTTTGCTTCTTCATTTGCTTCCCCTATAAATGCGTTGATTATCGCGCGGCGGGTCACTATGCCCATAAAGCAGCCGCGGTCATCGACGACGGGAATAAAGTTCTGCCCGAGCGCACGGCTCATCAGCTCGTCGGTGTCGGACGTGATATGTACGGCGGGATTACGGTCGGTCTTTTTTATGTCGGCGACACGCAGTCCCTCGCATTCGGACAGCGACGCGCCGCCGATCTCAAGCATGCTCCAGAGAAAATCGCCCTCGCTGAGAGTGCCGGCGTATTTGCCGTCGCGCGTGAGCACCGGCACTGCGGAATAACCGTGGTGACGGAGCTTTTCGAGTGCCTGGCGGAAAGTGCTGTCTTCATAAATATAGGCCACCTGACTTTTCGGAGTCAGAAGAAAAGCAATGTTCATAATGCTGCATCCCTTCAAGGTTTTCGCTTTTATTATAAACGCACAATGTGGAATCAGGGAGAACATAAACGTAACGTATCATGAATTTTCTTCACCGAAAACGATACGGCTGCGGCAGGTGTGCCGCAGCCGTATCGTTTTGTTATTTTGCGTATGTCAGCAGTACCTCGTACTTCTTTCCCGACAGCACGCGGCAGAAGGAGACCGTGGTCCCCGAATCGGCTGTGCCCTCAAAGGTAAAGAATACGCCGCCGTGCATGAAGTTCTGAGATGCGACCGCCGCCGCGTCAGCCTTCACCATGGCCTTTTTCTTCGAGCCGCGCTTTGAATACCACACGGTCGAGTGATACTCAAGTGCCGAGGTGAAGTAGACCGAGCCTCCCTTACGGTCCACGCCGAAGTCCGACACCTCATCGCATATGCGCTTCTGTTTCTTGCCGTTTTTGCCGACGAACCAGAGCGTCCTGTCAAGGTCGGTCACATAAACGCCGTCCATTTTGTCGGGGGCAACGACCGAGGTCGCCTCTATGCTCGCGGTGACGAGCTGCTTGTTGCCGTTCTTTTCAACGTCGTCAAGATAATAAACGCTGCCGCACGAGCCGCTGCGCCCGGCGGAGGTGTCGATGTAGTAGAGCGACTTACCGTCGGAGGATATCGACGAGCCGCCGTAGGAGGAGGTTATCACCGAGATCTCAAGAGCCTTGTTGAGGTAGTAGAGCCCGCCGTCCGAGATATAAGCGCTGCCGCCGATGCTGCGGCGTGCATAAATGTCGGCACGGCAGCCGAGAGCGGGGAATTCCTCGCGGCGCGCGGCGCCGCTGCCGGGAACGACGATGCCGTTTATCTCACCCGACGTTATGCGCCGGCGTTCGCCTCCCTTGCGGCTGACATAGGTCGAGCCGTCGTCGGCAAACACTACCTCGGTACGGTCGGCGTTGAAGATCAGGGATTTGCCGAGATTTGCCGCATCGAGCGAGAGGTGACGCACCTCGTCTCCGTGCGCGACAGAGAACTTGAAGTTGTATTCGGCGGCGAGCGAGAGGCTGTGCCTGATAAAGTAAATGTACTTTCCGTTGTTCGAGAGCGCGACGGGGTATGAATCGACTGCGATGGGAGCGGGTTCGCTGCCCTTGACCGAAACATACGCGCGCACGCCTTCGTTCACCTTTTTGGCGAACGCGATGCTTTTGCCGTCGGGTGAGAGCACGAACATACCGCGGAAGATGTCAAACGACGACAGGATCGGAATGTCCTCAAGCGAGGGGCAGATCATGCCGCCGCTCACGAGAGACGCCGACTGCTTTGACACATTGTAAAGATAAAGCGTTCCCGCGCCGTCGCCGGGTACGGCATATGCGACGGCGGCGCCGTTGTCGGATATCGCGCAGTCGTACACATCGTCGGCGATCTTTGAGAGCCGTGCTTTTGAAAGCAGCAGCAGAACGCCCGAGGTGTCGCCGGCGTCCTTTTTGCCGAGTATGACAGCCGTCTCTCCGTCAAGGGAGGGACGTATGATGTAGGAATTCACGCTGTACTCCGAGAGGTCATACAGCCTGCCGTGACTGTCGGCAAGCGTGTGCGCCGTCGGGGCTGCGTAATATGTGCCGGTCTTTACGGTGTACCCGGATCTGTCTGCATTGCCGATGACGACCGCCGCGACCGCCACGATGATTATCACGGCAGCGGCTGCCGCAATTATCAGTGCGAGCCTGCGGCTCAGACCGAATATCCTGCGCTCCCGCGGGCGCTTTGCCGTGCTGCCGGACTGTGCGGCGGGTGCGGGTCTTTCCGCCTCGCGCGCTTCGGGCTTTGCCTGTGACGCATTTGTATTCGAGCTTTCGCTTTCCGTTATCGGGGCGCCGCATTCGGTGCAGAAGCGAACGCCGTCGGCACATTCGGTGCCGCATTTCGGACATTTCATGTTGATCTCCGTTCTGCGGACCGTACGGCGGCATGACGCCCGCGCAGCCCGCGTGTGATTACAAAATCCCTATCTTAATTATAGCATAAATCGAAACGCAAGTCAACCGCCGTGTGCCGCCGCATTGAATTTTTTGCAAAGCTTTTTGTTGACCTTTTTGCCGTTTCGTGGTACAATAATCACGAAAAAGACCGCCGCACGGCGGATACCTGAAAGGATCAAGGTCATGTCAGCTGAATTCAAACTCGGGATAAACATATGTCAGGGCTTCGGCGAGTCTGTCGAGGCGGGGATAGACGCCACCGCGCGCGCGGGATTTGACGCCTGCTTTACCGGATGGAACGAGGGCGCCGATGTGCGCGGATGGGCTGAGCGCATCCGCGGGAACGGAATGATATATCAGTCGGTGCATTCTCCCTTCGGCAAGTGCGACAAGCTCTGGGATGAGGGCGAGGCGGGCGACGCCTTTGCCGACGTGCTGATACACTGTCTGCACGACTGTGCCGAAAACGATGTTCCGATCATGGTCGTTCACCCCATAATCGGAATGGATCGACACACTCCGACGCCAATAGGTATCGAGCGCTTCGGGCGCATCGTTGCCGAGGCCGAAAAGACCCCGGTGAAGCTCGCGTTTGAAAACGTCGAGGGGATAGAATATCTTGAGGCGATAATAAAAGAGCTCGGTTCATCGCCCGCAGTGGGGTACTGCTGGGATACCGGGCACGAGATGTGCTATAATTTCAGCCGTGATGTTCCCGCGCTTTTCGGCGACAAGCTGATCTGCACGCACCTCAACGACAACTTCGGCATGACGGATCCGTCGGTCGTCACATGGCACGACGATTCGCACATGATGCCCTTTGACGGCATAGCCGATTGGGACGGCATCGTCGGCAGGCTCAAGAGGGCGGGGTATCACGATATACTCACATTTGAGCTGACCTGCCGCTCAAAGCCGGGCAAGAATACACACGCGGCATATGAAGCGCTGGGGCTTGACGGATTTTTGCGCCTCGCACGCGAAAAAGGCGAAAAGATCGCGGAAATGATGAAGTAACAGAGGGATAAAAAACCGAAGCGGATCTTGTTTTACCGATGCTTTATCGCTTTATATTTGTACGGGAGGGGCTTGCCCCTCCCGTACCTTATCGGGTCTTGTCCGGCAGACTTTCGCGTGCCGGTGTTTTTGATCGTCAGGCGTGTTTTTTGTCTTCAAACAGCTTATCTGCCTTCGACCTTCTGAGCGCGAGCAGCAGCAGCACGCCCAGCACCCACGCGCAGACGACCTCGCCGATGCCGACCGTAAGCACAAAATACGGTATCGTTCCCTCGGCGGCGTAAACATATCTCAGCACGAGCGGCACCACTATCATGTTTGCCGCAACGTATGGCAGCGGCGCAATGTAGGGGTGCTTTCTCAGCGTGCGCAGCGCGAGCATTCCGACAAGCGATGCGAGCGTGCCGAAAACGACATCCCACACGGCGCCGCCGGTCAGCAGGTTCGATATCATGCAGCCGAGCGTGACTCCGGGGATTGCGGCGGGCGTCAGCACACCGAGAATGCACAGCGCCTCGGAGATCCGGAACTGTATCACTCCGCTCGAAAGACCGCAGGCGGCGGCCACGAGCGTGAGCACGGTGTAAAGCGCGGCGATGACCGCGCCCCGGCAGATGAATGCTACGGTTCTGTTTTGTTTTCTCATTGTTTTTTTCCGCGTGCCCTGCGGCACGCAGAGGGACGGCGGGACATGTCTCCGGCGTCCCCCTTCCTTTCTTGCTTTAGTTTTGTTTTTTGTGAGGAAGCTTTCGAACTCACATATATAAATTTTAGCTTTTTCAGATCATGTTGCGGCGTATGATGCGGCAGAGCTTTGCCGTCGCCTCACGCGCCTCCGAGGCATTAGCCCCGCCGGAATATTCCGCTTTTTCGAACGCTGCGGTGATGCCCGCCATATCTTCGTCGGAGTAAAGCCCGCGGCGGCGCAGCCTGCCGCGCAGCTCGCGCGGTGTGTCGCTCTTTTTTGCGAACTGAGGCATTGCCTGCATTTGCAACGCAAATACCGAATACGCATACCGCAGCTTTTCGTTTTCGTCCTTCAGCGCGCCGAGCGCCGCGTTGAATTCGCGCCATTCCGAACGGCGGCTGCCCGCGTGCCCGGAAGAGCCGCCGATATGCGGCGACGAATGCAGCTTTTCCTCGGTGTCGATATAGCTTGCGCTCTCCTCGCGCATATTTGCGCGGAAATATACCATGCTGTCGGCAACAGGCGAGAATATCATGTCGATGAGCCGCAGCACGGCGTTGCGCACCGCGCGCAGAAAGCGCTTTACGCCCGCTTCATTGCGGCAGAGAAAGATAATAAGCGATACGACGCAGGCGATCGCAAATACGATAAAAATATAGTAATTCACCGTGTCGTCAGCCTCTTTTGCACCGAAAACGTAGAGATTGAAGAGCTCGGTGCGTTCGGCGGACTGCTCGGGCGTGTCATAAAGCGGATCGTCGGATGCCGACGATTCCGAATGCACTATGATGTAGAGCAGCGCTTTTCCGAGCGTTGCAAGCCCCACGGCGACCGCCCAGCCGCCGAGAGTCATGACCATCACGCACGCGCAGAAAAAGAGTGCGAGACGCATATTGTATCGCCGTGCGCGCGGTGAGATGAATTCCATGACGGTGCCGCGGTAGGTCATTGTCAGCGAGTTTTGATTCAGCGCCAGAGCCGTTGCGAAGGTGTATCCGATAAGCCCCACGCCGCAGAAAACGCCCGCGCCGCCGAGGTATGCGTAAAACACAAAGGGGATGAACATTGCGAATATGCAGCAGGCGACGGTGCGCTGAGATACGAGCCTTTCCTGCGGAACGAACCACAGCACCGCCCCTCCCGTCATTACGGCGATGCAGAAGAGCATGACCGCAAAGGGATAAAGCGAATCCGGCTCGTATGCCACGCCGGGAGTTGACATTGCATATTCGTATTCGGCGCGCGCCGTGATGCCTTTTATCGCAAATCCTGCAATGATGATGACGGCAATGGGAAGGATCATTTTGCGGAAAACGAAATATCCGCCGTCCGATTCGTATCCGCGTGAGTCGCTGCGGCGCTCAAAGTGCGTGAGCTTTGCCCACAGCGCCATGAGAAAATAGCCAGCCGCCAGAAGCACGGCGTCAACGACGAGCCCGAGCGCGCCCGCGCCCATCTCGCGGAATATTCCGGAGGTGCAGACGACGATGACAAAATATATCGCCGAAACACCGAAAAAACGGCACAGGCGCGCATATCTGAGTGCCGGATCGCGGCTGCTGCGTTTGCTTTTCATCATCGTCCCTCCTCTCCGGGATCACAGACTGAAGAATACGTCAACGTCGCCGGGAATGACACCGGCGCTGTTGCGCGTTGTTGCAATATAAAACACCGTGTTCACGCCGCCTGTGCGAAGCACGCGGCAGAAATTAAGCATTCTTTCGTCGATATACGGAGATACGACGATAAGATTTTCGTTTTCTCCGAAAAGCGACGGAGAAGCGGCTATAAGGTCAAACGCCCTCTCGGGCGGCATGGATATCTCGAGCGGCAGCCGTGCCAGTGCACGCAGTGCGTCAAGCATACGGCTCCTGCCGCGCCACGGACCGTAGGCTGAAAGCTCCCCCTCGCCGTCGGCGGCGTATATCGGCTCGCACACCGTGCAGTCGGCGGGAGGCGGCGCGTTTACGAACAGGCGCACGGGAACATCCTCGGCGGCAATGCGGTCGAGCAGCGACGCGGCGACGGTTATGCACCTTTCGACCGAGCCGGGGTCGGATGGGACGCTCGGGTGCTGCTCTATCGGGCGCGAATTCATGTTGAGAAGCACCGAAAAGCGGTGGCGGACGGTCCTCTCTTCGATATTGACCATAAGCCTGCCGTGAACGGCGGTCGATTTCCAGTTTATGCGGTTCATCGGGTCAAAGACCGTGTATTCGCGGGTGCCGCACACGCGCTGCGGGTCGGTAACGGGGCAGAGCGCCGATATAACGTCGCCGCACAGCATGCGCGACGAGGCAAAGCTGCCGTCGAGCGGTTCGGGCAGCGGCAGCACCGTCACCGATGTGCGCCCGCCCTCCTTGGGCTCGAGACGTGCCGAAACGGTGTTGAGCCCCAGTATGTCGCCAACGCTCACGACGGCGCCGCCGAGACGGTACTCTCCGCGTTTTTTTGCACGCACGCGCCAACGGCGGCGTATGCGCGAGTTGCTGTGAAGCACGAATACCGAACGTATCGACCGCACCGAGCGTATTTTGCGGCTGCCGTCGGTGAGGTTTGTCTCGATGAGGGTGAATTCAAGCCCTTCGGGAAGGTCTGTGTCGGCTTTGAGATAGGGTATCGGCAGGTGCCCCTCGTTTTTTATCTCTTCGAAAAGATAAACGTCGTCGCCGACCATCACCTCGGAGGACGAAAATGTCGCGGTGTAGCGCAGATGCCCGAAGGCGCGGCGGCGGTAGATGTTGTACTCAGCCGCGACCGCGGCGATAAGCGCCAGAAAAACGGCTGCAAACAGCATTTTCTGCTCCTTTTTGCTCGGTGGACTGCGCCGTCAGTCGTTTCCGAGCGGCGCGGGCACGCTGTCGAGCACAAATTCGATCAGCTTTTCGTTTGTGTCGGTAAGGCGGACGGTGCCCTGCGAATGCGGTATCACGCGGTGCGCGAGCACGGGAACGGCGACAGCCTTCACGTCGTCGGGAATGACGAAATCCCTGCCGTCGATGGCTGCGGCGGTGCGTGCAGCCGAAAGCAGCGCAAGCGTGCCGCGCGGACTTACGCCGAGGCGGATGCGGTCGCTCTCTCGTGTCGCGGAGACGATCCTCAGTATATAGTCGCGCACCGGGGCTTCGACGCGCACCTTCGTCACCGCTTCGGCTGCGGCGTTTACGTCAGCCGTCGAAGCCACGGGCGAAAGCCCGGCGAGCGGAGAGACGCCGCTGCCGTGTATGTCCATCATTTCGCGCTCGCTGTCGGGAGAGGGATAGCCGAGCGAGAGCTTCATAAAGAAGCGGTCGCACTGCGCCTCGGGCAGCGGAAAGGTACCTACCGATTCTATCGGGTTCTGTGTCGCAATTACGAAAAAGGGACGCTCCATCGGGTATGTCACGCCGTCTACCGTCGTCTGGAACTCGCCCATGCACTCAAGCAGCGCCGACTGTGTGCGTGGAGTCGTTCGGTTTATTTCGTCGGCTATCAGCACGTTGGTGAACACGGGGCCGCGGCGAAAGACAAAATCTCCCGTTTTCTGGTTATAATAATTTATGCCGGTGACGTCGGAGGGCAGAAGGTCGGGGGTGAACTGTATGCGCTTTACCTCGCCCGAGACCGATCTTGCCAGCGCACGCGCGAGCGAGGTCTTGCCAGTGCCGGGAATGTCGTCGAGCAGGACGTGCCCGCCCGAAAAAAGGGCGTTGATTATCAGCTTTATCTCGGCATCCTTGCCGAATATGACCTTGCCGATATTGCTTCCGATAGCCTGTGCCAGAGTGCTGACCTCACGTATTTCCATCAGGAGTCTCCTTGTGTATAATTGGTAATATCATTATATCATGCGTTCATGCGATTGTCAACACCGTTTTGCCGCCTGCCGCATAAACTGTAGAGCGAGAAGAGTCTGACCCGCCCTTCGTCCGGCGGGAACGAAACCGGAGGATGACACATGAACGGAAACGAGAATGCAAGACCGTACCCGTCGATAGACGGTACCACCTGCAACTGCCGCCTTGCCTGCGAGCTTGCAAGACAGCATTCGGCAGAGCTGAACGCCGTGTCGGAATACATTTATCAGAGCATCGTGTTTGCGGGCACTATGCCGCAGCTTTCCGATATGTTCGACGGTATAGCCCTTGACGAAATGCACCATTTCAGAATGCTCGGCGAGCTGATACGTCTTCTCGGGGGCGACCCCGCGGTGAGAACGGCTGTGCGCAACCGCGGCGGTATATGTCTGCGCGAGGACAGATACAGCCGTGCGCCGGTCGCCGCCGCAAGGGAGCTGCGGTGCAATATCGCCGACGAGCTTGCGTCATACAACGAGTATATGCGGCTCGCATCGCTTGCCGAGCGCATGGGGCAGCTTCCCGCCGCGGCGCTGCTGCGCCGTATCGCCGAGGACGAAAAGGAGCACCGCCGCATTCAGGAGGCGCTCCTCGGGTGACGGGAACGACCGCGCCGCTCAGTCGGCGCCGTGCGATCTTTCCCTTTCGTAGTAGAAAAGATACTGCTGCGCTACGCCCGCATACGGACCGAGCGCCGCGGCGTCAAAGTCGCCGGGAAAGTATTTTGCTATGACGCGCTTTATCCACACGTCAACGGGAAAGGCGTCAAGGCGCGAAAAGCCGAAAAGCAGCGTGCAGGCGGCGACCTTGGGACCGACTCCCGCGACGGTCATGAGCATATCCGCCGCCTCCGCCGTGGTCGCAGCTCCGGCAACGGCGGTAAGATCGAGCGTGCCGTCCGATACGCGGCGCGCGGCGTCGTATATGTATTTTGCCCTGAAGCCTGTTTTGAGCGCGGCAAGCGCGTCTGTCCCGGCAGCGGCGAGCGCCGCAGCGGCGGGAAAGGCGTATTCGGTATCTCTCGCGCCGTGAGACGCGAGCCCGCGGCAGTCTATCGGCGTGCCGTATTTTTCCGATATCGCCGATATGAGCCCGCGTATGCGGGGGATATTGTTGTTCTGCGAGATTATAAACGAGCAGAGCGCCTCCCACGCATCCTGGCGGAGTATGCGTATGCCGCCGCCCGCAGCCACAGCCTCGCCGAGCACGGGGCGGTCGGAGCGCGAGAGGATATCCCGCTTTATTGCGGCATAGTCGGTGTCAAGCCCGAAATAGCCGAGCCAGAGCGAGCCGAACTCCCGTATATCGGTGTTGTAGAAGCGTAGAGTGCCCTCGTCCTCCGCCACCGAAATAAAGCGCCCGTACGCCACGCCCGAATATTCGCAGCGGTGCGAAGTTCCCGCCACCGGCGTAAAGCGGAAGCACTGCCCGCATTCCATTACCGCGCGGAGGTCGAAATCCTCCGTGCCCTCCGTTTCCACGAACGGTATGCCGTCCTCCTCACCGACGCGCACGCCGGCGAGCGTATAAGAGCTATCCTTTACCATGTTCTCCTCCCGAAAATAAAATAAAGTGCGGGAATTATCGGTTTTCTATTGCCTCCCGGCTCTTTGTTATGGTATAATATATATTGCAGAAGTATATGCTTTTGCTTTACATTATACAACTTTTTTCGCCACGGTGCAAGCCCGTGCGACAGGAAAGGCAGACATGAAATGCAGCAGATATATACGATACCGATAAAAGAGCATTTCGGGCGTGAGGGAGAGGCAAGAACCAAATGCCCGTGCCCGATATGCTCGCTTTACCGTATGTTTGAGGAGAACGAGCTTGACATAATCCTCGGCGCGTCGATGATGGAGCCGGATATCCGCATAAAGACAAACAAGCTCGGCTTCTGCCGTATGCACTACGATATGATGTTCGTGCGCAAGAACCGCCTCGGCATGGCGCTGACGCTTGAATCGCATCTGGACAAGCTGCGCCGCGAGATAACCGACCTGCCGCTCACGGTCCCCGGCACGCGCGCAAGGGCGCGCATCGAGGAGCTGCGCGGGAGCTGCTATGTCTGCGAGCGCATCGAACACAATTTTTCGAACCTGCTTGAAAATATCGTATATCTCTGGGACACCGAGGAGGAATTCCGCGAAATGTTCGCAAAGCAGGATATGTTCTGCCTGCCGCACTACGCCGATCTGCTCGGCACCGCAAAGGCAAAGCTCTCCGGCAAGAGATACCGTGAATTCGCAAAGGCTGCCGAGGCGGTCGTGCTGCCGTATTTCGACAAGCTCTCGGGCGACGTGAGCTGGTTCTGCAAAAAATTCGATTACAGATACGACAAGGAGCCGTGGTACGACTCAAAGGACGCGGTCGAGCGTGCGATAAAATTCCTGCGCTCGGATATGCACAACAACGAGGACAAAAAGGACTGAGGAAAACAAAAATGATAGATCTTCTTTCGCTGCACAAGCAGTTCATTCTCACTCATCTGCGCGAGGGCGACGTCTGCGCCGACTTTACGATGGGCAACGGACACGATACCGAATTCCTTTCAAAGGCGGTGGGCGCCGCGGGGCGCGTGTATGCCTTTGACGTTCAGCCGCAGGCTCTCGAAAGCACCGCCGCGCATATGCGCGAGACCGGCTGCCCCGAAAACTATACGCTGATACTCGACTCGCACAGCAATGCAAAGGACTATATAAAAGAGCCGCTGCGCGCGGGAATGTTCAATCTCGGCTGGCTGCCGGGGTCGGACAAGACCGTTACCACGCGGCGCGAGACCACACTGCCCGCCATAGCCGCGGCGATAGATCTTCTGGGACCCGACGGCGTGCTGACCGTCGCGGTCTACCCCGGTCACGCCGAGGGTGAAGCGGAGGGCAGGATGATAGAGGAATATCTTTCCGGGCTTTCACGCCACCGCGTGTGCGCCACGAAGATAAAGATCGTGAATTCGCCCACATCTCCCTTCTTCTTCCTGATTGAAACCAAGGAAGAAAGGAAAAAATCAGAATAACCGTAAAACAGGGATAGGGATAAAAATGTCTCAGAACGATAAAAGGAACGCCGCAGGTACCGACGAAGAATATTTTGCGCTGCTCGACGGGCGGCGACGCGAACTTGCGCGTGCTCGTTCGGAGACGCCGCGAACGCCGCCAAAGGCGCCCCGCCCCGCGGCACGTCCCGCGCGCACGGAGACCGTCGGATCGGTACAGCCCGCAGCCGGTAAGCAGGCGGCGCGACCGACCGACCGACGTGTCACTCCAGCAGCGAACGAACGTAACCGGCGTGCGGCAAACGCCGCAGGAGCCGCCGATACCGCGAATACCGCACAGCGGCAGCGCGGTGCGGGCGGAGCAAGACCTGTTCCGCAGCCAGCGCGCCGCGAGGGGGCGCCCGCCGGCGGGCAACAGAGGCGCGCAAACAGCGTGCCGACACCGGTAGCCGAAGCCGACAGACGTCGCCGCGAACGTGAAAAGCTTGCGGCGCTCGAAAGGACAAGACAGCGCTCGGCTGAAAGAGAAGCGGCGGAGAGGGCGGCAAGAGAACGCCGTGCCGTGGAGGAGCGCCGCCGCGCCGAGGCGAAGGCCGCTGCTGCCAAAGCTGCCGCAGAGCGTCGGGCAGAGGCTGAAAAGCGCCGTGCCGCAGAGGAGCGCAGACGTGCTGCCGAGGCAGCGCGGCAGAAGGAGATAAGGCGGCGTATACGCGAAAAAAGACGTGCCGAATTCACGGCGCGCGCAATGGCCGCAGGCGAAAATCTGCTGCTTTTCCTTGTCGTGCTCATGATCGTGTGCTCGGCGGCGTTTTCGATACTCGTCATCCGCCTTACGCGCACGAGCGTTGCCGCAGCCGATGAGACGCATGACTACACCTACCGCGTTGAGGACAGCAGCAAGTCGGTAAGCTACGAAAATATCGTGTCGGACGGCGTTGTATACGTGGATTTCACCGGCATAGCCGGTCTTTGCGGCGTAAGCGTCAGCGGCGTGCGCGACGAGCTGGTATTTGAGACCGCCGGCGGCGAGACAGCCGTGTTCGTTCCGGATTCCGACCGCGCGTCGGTAAACGGCAACGGTATCACGCTCGAGGGTAAGGCGATACTGCGCGACGACGGGCACCTCTGGCTGCCGCTGTCGTTCGTGCATGATTGCTTCAGCGGGGCGGATGTGAGCCTCGGCGAAGTGGAAAAGAGAAACAAAAAATACTTTGTCATCTCGGTGGACCGCACTCCCGACCCCGAGTCTACGGGTGCGCTCGGCAAATGGCTCGAGCCGTCGTTCAGATTGAAGCCCGGTTCGGTGCTTTCCGCCGTTTCGCCCGACGACACGCCCGATGCCTCGTCCCCCGTGACCGATCCCGTGCCGAAATACGATTTTCTTTCCGATCTTTCGGCTTTCGAGCGCTACATGGCGCCCGACGGCACGGCGCGCGACGCATATCTTGCGCTCGTTGACGGCACTCACCGGCTCACATACCGGTATGTTCCCGCCGAGCTTACCGCCGTCGCCGACGCACGCACCGGCGCAGAGGATATGAAGCTTGCGCTGTTTGCCGAAAGGTCGCTCGAGGCGCTGTTTACCGAAGCCCGCGCCGCGGGATACACGACCGTGCGCGCCTCTCTCGGATATGTTTCGTATAACGACCGCGCGGAGCTTTTCGACGGCTATCTTTCCGCCGAGCGCAATTTCAGCAGCCGTAACTATGCCGCAACGGGCAAGCGCTTCAGCGACCGCGCATACGCCGTTCTCGGCAGTACATATCTGAACGAGAACTACGTGTCAAAGGACAGCTACACCCTCTCGCTGGCAGACGCGCGGCGCGTGGTGTTATCATATTGCGACGAGCCCGGCAGCGACGAGCACCAGAGCGGGCTTGCGGTCGATCTTTGCGATATCTCACCATCGGCGGGCGATTTTGCGTCAAGCCCGTTTGCCGCATGGCTGAAGGAAAACGCACATAAATTCGGTTTCGTGATCCGTTACCCGGCAGACAAGACCGCCGAAACGGGGCACGCCGCCGAGCCGTGGCATTTGCGCTATGTCGGCAGATATCACGCCGCCGCAATGCACGCGTCGGGCGAATGCCTTGAGGAATACACCGCAAGGATATCGGCTCCCGCCGCGACGACCGGGGAGGGAAGATAATGAACGCCTCACCTGCCGCGATCGCCATACTGACCGCCGCGATCGCCGCGAGCGGAATATTTTCCGTCGGTCTCGGACCGGCAAACAAAAAATGCCGCACGCCCGCCTCACTGCAGCTTTTCAACGCGCTTTTTGCATTCGTAGCATTCGTATGCGCAGCGATATTCGCAGCCGCGGGCGGCGGAGGCTTCCGCGTTCCCGCATCCGGCGTTTTTGCGGCAGCCGCCTTCGGGGTATTCTTTTCTCTGACGGTGCTGACGAACCTCAAAGCTCTTGAGTCGGGTCCGCTGTCGCTGACCACGCTCATAGTCAATTTCAGCCTCATCATGCCGATGGGATATTCGTTTATCTTTCTGCATGAAAGGATCACCGTCACACGCACTGCGGGGCTTGCGCTGCTCGTCGTTTGTATGTTTCTTTTTACCGATCCGCGCGTGACGGGAGAGGCAAAGATATCCGGCAGATGGATAGGATATTCGCTGCTCTCTCTGCTTTGCAGCGGCACGCTGTCGCTCATATCGAAAATATATGCCACGAAAACCGAAAACGCTTATTTTTCGGCATTTCTCGTTCTCGGCTACGCCTTTGCATCCGCCGCGTCGTTTGCGGCCTTTCTGCTCCTGCGCAGCCGCGGCGAGCCGGCAGCGGAGAGAACGTCTGAACGCGCACTCCTCGCGCCCGCAATGATCGGGGTGGTGCTCTACGTCGGCTGTGCGAGCTTTGCGCTCAATCTTGCCTTTGTGCTGCTCGCCACCATGATGGACAGTGCCATAGTCTATCCCGCAGTGCAGGGCGGGGGGCCGATAGTCACCGCCGTGCTCTCACGCCTGTTTTTCGGGGAGCGCATCCCGTGGAAAAAGGGCGCGGCGATACTTCTCGGTGCGGCTGCGATCGTTCTTCTGAACCTCTGAGGCAGCGCGGGATTGACAAGCACATATAAATGTGATACAATATAATACTACCTTATTTTAACTTATTTCCGTAATGCGTAAAGGAGCCGCTGCCTCATGGTAAAAATAACCTTTGTTGAGCCCGATTCGGCGGCTGAGCGGGTGGGAATACTTGCCGGAGACGAGCTGACGGCAATAAACGGGCACGAGATATGCGACGTGCTCGATTACCGCTTCCGCATTTACGACCGCCGCCTCAAGCTCGAGATCATGCGCGGCGGCAAACGCATCGTTTTCCGTATCCGCAAGGATGAGGAGGAGGATCCGGGGCTTGAATTCGGCAGCGCGCTGATGGACGAAAAGCATTCCTGCCGCAACGCGTGCATATTCTGCTTTATAGACCAGAACCCGCCCGGGATGCGCCCCACATGCTATTTCAAAGACGACGATTCGCGTCTTTCCTTTCTTCAGGGCAGCTATATCACGCTGACGAACCTCTCAGAGCACGAGATAGACCGCATAATCGAAATGCACATCTCGCCGATAAACGTCTCGGTACACACGACAAATCCCGAGCTGCGCTGCCGCATGATGCACAACCGCTTTGCGGGCAAAACGCTTTCATATCTTGACCGCTTTGCCGCTGCGGGCATAGTGCTGCACGCGCAGATAGTCCTTTGCCGCGGTATAAACGACGGTGCCGAGCTTGAAAGAACGCTCTCCGACCTTGACCGGCTGCGCCCGGCGCTTGAGGCGGTGACGATAGTTCCGGCGGGCATCACAAAATACCGCGAGGGGCTGTTCCCGCTCACGCTTTTCTCGGCCGAGGAATGCCGTGCGGTCATAGAGCAGGTAACGCGCTGGTCGGATAAATTTTACGCCGAATGCGGCAGCCGCATCGTGCGCTGCTCCGACGAATTTTACGTCCGCGGCGGCGTGCCTCTCCCCGACCCCGACTTTTACGAGGGCTACGGTCAGATCGAGGACGGCGTGGGAATGCTCACCTCCTTCGGCGAGGAAGCCGAGAGCGAGCTTAAATTCACCGATCCCGCACCCGCCGATCTGCCGGAGCGTGTTGTATCGGTCGCCACGGGATACGCGGCGTATGACATCATATGCGAATACGCGCGCAGAGCGGAAGCGGCGCGCGGGAATCTGCGTGTGAACGTTTACCGCATACGCAACGATTTCTTCGGCGAGACTATAACGGTCGCGGGACTTCTGACGGGCAGAGACATTGCCGCGCAGCTTGCGGGGCAGGAGCTCGGCGAGACGCTTTTCTTTCCGGCAAACGCGCTGCGTGCCGACGGAGATCTCTTTCTTTGCGGAATGACCCCCGCCGAGCTTTCCGAAAAGCTCGGTGTTCCGGCAGTTCCGATAAAAAACGACGGCGCGGAATTCATTGCAGCGCTGACGGGCGAGGGGACACCCTGAGGCGCCGGACATACCGCGCATTGTCAACCGGTCGGGGAAGGGCACGGCTCATCCCGGACAACGAGAACCACGGAGAACCGAAAATGAAAAAAACAAAAAGACACGATCCGCTGCCGCGTGCGCTTGCGCTCGCGCTGTTGCTGCCGACGATAGCCGCGGCGGTGCTTTCCTCCTGCCGCAACGTCTCGGGCAGACCGTCAAGCTCGCTCGTCGTCGGTGTGGATGAGCTGACAGACCCGCCCGCCGAGACTCTGCCGTATACCGGCGAGGCTACCGATACCTCGGCGCCGTCTACCGGCGACGCCACCAACCGTCCCGACAAGCCGACGACAAAGCCTGTGACGGAGGAGACGACGCAGCAGGTGGATATCGTGAATTACGAATACGACACCGTTACGGTCGATGAAACGATAGCGGTGGTAGGCGCCTCGAAGAGCCGCAAGATACTGCGGTATCCCAAGCTCACGGGGCTTTCCAACGCGGATATGCAGATAAAGATAAACACTCTGCTCGGCGAGATCGCCGCATCCGAGTTCAAAAACCGCACCCTGGGACTTGACGACTACACCAAAAACGGAGTTGCGGTGAGATACGAGGTCGCAAAGACCTCCGTCACATACCTCGGCGGAAATCTGCTCTCGGTGCGTTCGGCGGGGAGCATCACCTACTCCGACGGCTCGGAAGACGTGGATTTTGCTTATTCCAACGTCATAAACCTCAGCACCGGGCGCAACATCACGCAGAAAAAGATATATCAGAAGTTCGGAGAGATCAAGTCTCTGTTCGAAAACGGCAGGTTCACGCAGATAAGCGGTGCTCAGAACCTCACCTCGTCGATATCCCTTGCCGACATGATGTCGCAATATGCGATGTACGAGCTCTACAACACATATCCCGACACATATTTCACACCGAAGGAGCTTGTCATCATAGTCGAGTTAAACACAAAGCTCGGCGGATATGCCGAGTTTTCGATCCCGCTTTCCGACGTCAACGCATATCTTTCGGTCAGCCCGACCAAGTAAAAAACAACGGAGCAACAATATGTCAAAACCCGTAATTGCAATAGTAGGCAGACCCAATGTGGGCAAAAGCACGCTTTTCAATAAGCTCATCGGCGAGCGCAGAGCCATCGTGGAGGACACTCCCGGCGTAACGCGCGACCGCATATACGGCGAGACCGAGTGGAGAGGCAAGGTCCTCACCGTCATCGACACCGGAGGAATAGAGCCCAAGACCGACGACGTGATACTTGCGCATATGCGTATGCAGGCGGAGATCGCAATAGAGTCGGCTGATGTTATCGTTTTCCTCTGCGACGTGCGCACGGGCCCCACCGCCGACGACCGCGAGATCGCCGTAATGCTCAAAAAGAGCCGCAAGCCCGTCGTTGTTGCGGTCAACAAGTGCGACAGCGTGGGCTCCACGCCGCCCGAATTCTATGAATTCTACGAGTTCGGCTTCGATACCGAGCTTGTCGCGCTCTCATCCGTTCACGGTACCGGTACCGGCGATCTGCTCGACGAGATACTTGCCGTGCTGCCGGACGGCGAGATAACGGAGGATCCCGAGGAGGGCATAAAGGTCGCGGTCATCGGCAAACCGAATGCTGGCAAGTCATCGCTCGTCAACCGCATCTCGGGAGCCGAGAGGATGATAGTCTCAAACATCCCCGGCACGACGCGCGATGCCATCGACACCCGCGTGGTGAACCGGTACGGCACGTATACCTTCATCGACACAGCCGGCATACGCCGCAGCGCAAAAATAAAGGACAGCGTTGAGAAATATTCCGTCCTCCGTGCGCACACCGCGGTCGAGCGCGCCGACGTTTGCCTTATAATGATAGACGCGGGCGAGGGCATCACCGAGCAGGATGAAAAGATCGCCGGTATCGCACACGAGGCGGGCAAGGCGTCGGTCATCGTCGTCAACAAATGGGATTCGATAGAGGGCAAGGACAACTCTACAGTGCGCGATTTCGACAATAAGATCCGCATAGCGCTCTCGTATATGACCTATGCGCCGATAATGTATGTCTCGGCGCTGACGGGGCAGCGCGTATCGAATCTGTTCGGCCAGATAAATGCGGTCTATTCGTCGTCTGTCATGCGCATATCCACGGGAATGCTCAACGACGTGCTGCGCGAGGCGGTAACGCGCGTTCAGCCGCCGACGGACAAGGGCAAGCGCCTGCGCATCTACTACATGACCCAGACCTCCGTCGCACCGCCGACATTCGTCATCTTCTGCAACAGCGCCGAGCTGTTCCACTTCTCATATCAGAGATATATCGAAAACTGCCTGCGCGACACCTTCGGCTTTGCCGGAACGCCGATAAAGCTCATCATCCGCGAAAAGGGCGACGACGCGCAGTGATTCCGAAAGGAAACCCATATGTTTATTGACAGAATAAAAATCTATGTAAAAGCCGGCAACGGCGGCAACGGAGCCGTGTCCTTCAGGCGTGAAAAATACGTCTCGCACGGCGGACCCGACGGCGGCGACGGCGGAAAGGGCGGCAGCATCGTCTTCCGCGTCGATCCCGGCAGCAACACGCTGCTTGCCTTCCGCTACAAGCGCAAATTTGTCGCACAGAACGGCGGCGACGGTTCGGGACGCAAGTTCCACGGCGAGAGCGCCGACGATCTTTATATCCCCGTGCCGCCAGGCACGCTTTTGCGTGACGCCGAGACGGAAAAGATCATTCACGATATGTCCGAAAACGACGGAGCCGACTTTGTGCTCTGCCGCGGCGGGCGCGGCGGCTGGGGCAACCGCCACTTTGCCACGCCGACAAGACAGGTCCCCATGTTTGCCAAAAACGGCTCGCGCGGCGAAGAGCGCGAGGTCATTCTCGAGCTTAAAATGCTGGCGGACGTCGGGCTTATCGGCTATCCGAGCGTAGGCAAATCCTCGCTCCTCTCACGCATAAGCGCGGCGCGTCCCAAGGTCGCCGATTATCATTTTACGACTCTCTCCCCCATGCTCGGCGTTGTTCCGGCTCCCGCAGGCTCCGGCGCGGGCTTTGTCGCGGCGGATATCCCCGGGCTTATCGAGGGCGCTGCAGAGGGCGCGGGGCTCGGCCATGCGTTTCTGCGTCATGTTGACCGCTGCCGCCTGCTCCTGCATGTGGTGGACATCGCCTCTACCGAATACCGCGACCCTGTTGAGGATATAAAGGTGATAAACGGAGAGCTTGAGCGTTACAGCGCCGAGCTCGCGGGGCGTCCGCAGATAATCGTTGCCAATAAGGTCGATGCGCTTGACCGCGAACGTGTGGATATCCCGGCGTTCGAGGCGTATGTCGCCTCGCTCGGCTGTCCTCTTGTGTACGTTTCGGCTGTTACCGGCGAGGGGATCGACAAAATGATCGCGCTCACCGTTTCCGAGCTTTCCAAGCTGCCGCCCATAAAGGTCTACGAGCGCGAATACGAGCCAGAGGACGCATATGTCGGCGGCGGGCGCGAAACGACGATAACGCGCGAGGGCGATACCTTTACGGTGGAGGGCGAATGGCTCTTCAATCTCATGGGGCAGATCAACTTCGGCGATTACGAATCGCTCAACTTCTTTCAGAAGGTCCTGCGCCGCAGCGGTGTGTTCGACGAGCTTGAGGCGCACGGCTGCACCGACGGCTGCACCGTTTCGATATACGGCTTTGAATTCGAATATGTTAAATAAAATAAAATCGGAGGTATACCGTGAACATCTGGCATGACATTGACCCCGCAATGATACGACCCGAAAATTTTTCGGCGCTCATTGAGATCCCCAAGGGCGGAAAGTGCAAGTATGAGCTTGACAAGCGCACAGGCATTCTTCGTCTTGACCGCGTTCTTTACACCTCGACCCATTATCCCGCCAACTACGGTTTTATACCGCGCACCTATGCCGACGACGGCGACCCGCTCGACGTGCTCGTTATCGGCAACGAGCCGATCTATCCCATGACGCTCGTTCAGGTGTATCCCATAGGCGTTATGCGCATGATCGACGGCGGCAGGCTTGACGACAAGATCATATCCGTGCCATTCTCCGATCCGAACTACAACACCATAACCTCCATCGACGATCTTCCCGCGCATATTTTCGATGAAATAATGCACTTTTTCTCGGTCTACAAGCAGCTTGAAAACAAGCAGACCGCCGTCAAAGAGCTTTATTGCACCGACGAGGCGAAAAAAATAATCGCCGACGCGATAGAGGGATATAAAAAGAAATTCCCGGATAAGGCGTAACGCACACGTCTTTGCCGCCGGAAGGCAAGGTCCGGTAAATACCTGATCAAAAACCGCACGTGAGGGGAGTGCTCTTCACGTGCGGTTTGTATTGAAAAAACTCCCGCCGCGCACATCGCGGCGGGAGATTTTTTGTTCTGTTCAGATCTTTATGTTGCTTATAACGCCCTTCAGAGCCGCGGCGCTCTTCTGGAGCTGCGCCGCTTCGGTCTCGGTGAGCTGGGGCAGGACCTTACCGTGCACGCCCGCCTTGCCGATTATGTTGATGAGGGAGAGACATACGCCGCTTATGCCGTAGTCGCCGTCAAGCAGCGAGGATACGGTCATGGTGGTGTCGATGCCGCTCAGTATCGCGCGGCAGATGTGACATACCGCAATGGAGACCGCATAGAAGGTCGCGCCCTTGCGCTGGATGACGCGCGCGCCGGATTTGCGCACATAATCCTCGACAGCGGCATGGTCGAGAACGGGACATGCGACGTCGATCGCGCCGGCATCTTCTATCTTTGCAAGGGATGCGCGGTATTCGTCAACTGGGACGTTCGAAATGTTTGCGAGCGACCACGGGATAAAGGAGGAATCGCCGTGCTCACCGAACACATATGCGTGAACGTTCTGCTGGTTGATGGTGTAGAACTCTGAAAGACGTGCGCGCAGACGTGCCGTGTCGAGGATGGTGCCCGAGCCTATGATGTGGGGTGCGGGAAGCCCGGAACAGCGGATGAAGGTGTAGGTGAGTATATCCACGGGGTTGGAAACGATCACGTATACAGCCTCGGGAGCGTATGCGACGATCTTCGGGATTATGCTCTTTGTGATGTCGACGTTCGTCTGTGCGAGGTCGAGACGTGACTGACCGGGCTTGCGCGCGATGCCCGAGGTGAGAACTACGATATCCGAGCCTGCGGCATCGCGGTAGTCTCCCGCATATATGGAGCAGGGAGAGCAGAAGGGGATGCCCTGGCGGATATCAAGCGCTTCGCCGAGAGCCTTCTCGCGGTTGATATCTATCATGACGATTTCAGATGCAATGCCCGTGACGGCGAGTGTGTACGCCACGGTGGAGCCGACACTGCCGGCTCCGATAACCGTAATCTTGTTCATAGTTTTGCTAAGTCCTTTTGCAGAGATATGCGTTAAATTTTTATCACACTATTATACCATAAAATTGTCGAAAAATCAATGATAAAAGACACTAAATTAAAACGTATATACTGCGTTTCATTTGCCAATAGTGTCAACTTGCGCCGATGAGGGCCGCCGCGTCTGTTCATTTTTCCTCATACGGATGAGCATACGCGTTTTCTCGGCACGGACTCCGTGTATCTCGACCGAAAAGTCAAGCAGCATCGCGCCGCGCCGCAAGAGCGAATTTTCAACACGGAAGGCGCGCACGGCGATCTCCGATATGTTCCTGCCCGCGCGGTAAAGGCATATGTGCCGTCTGCCGCGCTCAAGAACAAATGCAATCTCCGGCTCGGATGTGTTGCCCATCGCCTCGAGCAGCATCGAAACGGCGGTCTTGTTCACGCGCCGCAGAGTCACCACCTCTGGCATGGCGGTATCAAACGAGACCGCTTCCTCAACGGCGCCCCACACCTGGCAGTCGTGCCATACAAGCTCAGCTCTGCCGTCCGATATGCGCAGCTCGCCCGATGTGACGAGCTCAACGCGCTCGGGCTCTCCGGCAGACGTTTCATCCTCCGCTTTCGGCTGGGTGAACATCACGGTGGTGTCCTCGCCGCTTTCATCCTCCTCCATCGCGTCAATGTCAAGGCACATTCCGGCGGGCGGCATGGGAATGCTCATTGCCGACGTGTCGGTGAGCTGCCGCTCGGTTATCACCTTTACGGTCACGGGGATCGCCCCGCAGCCGTCGGCGGCATCGAATTTCGGCTCACCCGTTGTCGTGTTTGTTTTCTTATATTTTCTTTCCATTTTGTGTCGCTCCTGACTGACATTTTCACGCACTGCGGTGAATCCGGCGCGTTTTTGCGTGAAAAAATATATCCGGAAGGTGTTCCGATCCCGTCGCGCCGCCGGATGCGGCAGAAATGCAGGATATGAAATGTTATTTTGCCGACGCACGCCGCACTTTGCGGCGTTTTGCGTGTTTTTTTGTGATATTTGCGGTATTTTTTTGCTGCGCGGGGCCCGGTATGACCGTGCGCGCGCACGCCGATGATGCAATAAACGCAGAGCTTGAGCTGCTTGCCCGTGCCGCAGCCGCGACGGCGGGGGAGAGCGAATTTGCCGTTCAGGTCGCCGTGTGTGTTGTTTTTCTCAACCGTTGCGGCGGCGCGGGCTTTCCAGATACGCTGCCTGCGGTGCTTGCCGACTTTCTTTCGGGCGACCCCGCAGCATGCCGTGCTTTTGCGGCGGCACAGCCGTCGGTCAGGAATTTGCGCGCTGCGGCAGCCGCACTGCGCGGCGCCGACCCGGCGCGCGGGGCGGTCTTTTTTGCCGTATCCGACGCGGTGCCGTCAGAGGTGCGTGCCTCGGGACGCATACGCTTTGAGAGCGGCGGCTATGCGTTTTGGCAATGATCAACATTATATAGTATACAACAAAACCGCGCCGATATCAATATGCGTGTATTGACAAAAGGTGAAAAGGGATATATAATTATGATGTAGGAATTTGTTCGCGGCGCAGCCGCGGAAAGGAAAGGTATAAAAATGGATCTTCAGAACATTCTGAAATCGCTTGAACACTGCCCATGCGGCAAGGAACACACCTTTGTCACAAAGGTCGTCGAAATATCGAGCGGCGCTACCCGCCGCGCGGGTGAAGTGCTTAAAAATGCAGGCTTCCCCGAAAAAATACTCCTCGTTGCCGACCGCAACACCATCGGCGTTGCGAATGCCGAGGGACTTGAGGATTCCCTTGTCGCGTCCGGCTTTGTCATCAAAAAGCTGGTATACGACAATATGAAATATGCCCGCGTCGAGCAGGTGCGCGAGGTCATGGCGCTTGCCGCCGATGTTGACGGCATTATTTCGGTTGGTACGGGTTCGCTCAACGACATCTGCCGTGTTTCGTCCTTCGAGCTGAAGAAAATGTTCTGCATCTTTGCGACGGCGCCCTCAATGGACGGCTTTGCCTCCGACACCGCGCCGATAATCGAAAATAACTTCAAGACCTCATGGCAGGCAGAGCAGCCCGCCGTCATCATTGCCGACACAAAGATCCTTGCCAAGGCTCCCGTTGAGCTCAAGGCTGCCGGATTCGGTGATATGGTGGCAAAATACATAGGAATTCTTGACTGGAAGGTCGCACATCTGCTTATCGACGAATATTACTGCGACGCCGTTGCCGAGCTGACAATGACCGCCGTGAGAAAAATGGTCGCTCTCGCCGACAAGGTAACAGCCGAGGATGAGGAAGCCGCCGGCGCGATAATGGAAGCGCTCGTGCTCTCCGGTCTTGCCATGAAGCTTGCACGCTCTTCGCGTCCCGCATCGGGCGCCGAGCACGTCGTTTCCCACTATTGGGAGTGCTACAAGCTGGCGCGCGGCATCTGGCCCGAATATCACGGTAAAAAGGTCGGTGTTGCTACCGTTATAATCGACCGTCTCTACCGCAATCTTGCCGACCGTCTGCCCGAGATCGATCCCGTAAAGGATCCCACCGACTGGGACGAGGTCTATCGTCACTTCACGCCCGAGCAGGTGCCCGGCGTGAAGAAGCTGAACAATCCCACGATCACCGACAAGGTCAATCCCGCCAAGCTCAAGGCGTCGTGGGGCGAGATACGCCGTCTCATTTACGAGATACTTCCCGAGCCCGACGCACTCGTCGATCTCATGAAGCGCGCGGGTTGTGCCATCACGCCCGAGGAGGTCCACGTGTCTCCCGAGCTGCTTGCCGAGGGTCTGCGTTGGCACTCCTATATGCGCTACCGCGTGCTCATCACGAGACTTCTCCCCATGATCGGCGTCGATCCGATGGACTATATCGACTGACGGGGCAAAGACTTCAATATAATAATATGTAAAGGAGGTCCGCATGGATCAGTATATTCCGGCTGCCGAGCCGCCGCGCGGCAAACGCACGCTTTCTGCCATAGGCGCCGCCGCAGGGTATCTCGGGCTGTATTTCGGCATCCGTTTTGCCGTGACCATGATCCTTTTCGTCATTTATGTCTTTATGGGCATCGTGGCGTTCGACGGCGATCCCGAGACGTTGCTGCGGTGGCTGATGGACGAAAAGCTCGGCGAACTCTCCTTTATCGAAATAATCGGTTCAACGGCGGCGTTTTTTGCCGCCGTGTGGGTCGTGGGGCTTGTGCGAGACCGCAAAAAGCCCGAGTGGGAACGGGTGGGATTCGCCCGCGATACCGGCTTTGTGCGCTTCAGTCCGGTGCTGGTACCGCTTCTGATCGTGCTCGGCTTTTCGCTCAATATGTTCGTTTCGCTTGCCTTCGATATCCTCCCGATACCCGAGAATGTGATGAACGACTATGCGGATAAATCGTCGATGCTCGGAGAGACGACGATGCTTTCCGTTCTTGCAACGGCAATATTCGCGCCGCTCTCTGAGGAGCTGATATTCCGCGGAATGATGATATCCCGGCTGCGCCGCGCCCTGCCCGCATGGGCAGCCGCGCTGATACCGTCGGTGATATTCGGGCTGATACACGGTCAGATAATCTGGATAAGCTATGCTTTTCTTCTCGGGCTGTTCCTCAGCTATATCCGTATCCGCGCACGTTCGACGGCGGCTAGCGCGCTGCTTCACGCCGCGTTCAACGGCTCGAGCTTTCTTCTGCCGCTGCTGCCGATACCCGACGACGCGCCCGCGTCGCTCGTGTATGTCCTTTTCGCCGTGTCGGGCATCATCAGCGCCGTGCTGACGCTGGCGTTCGTGCTCGCGTCGGGTGAAAAAACGTCCCGTGAGGAGGCTTGCGCATGAGTGACGGCAGGATAGTTCCCATAGCCGAGCTTGCCGCAACGCACGGGCGGATACTCGGCGTTGACTTCGGCGACCGCCGCACCGGGCTTGCGATATCGGACGTCAGCCGCTTCCTCGCCTCGGGGATCGGAAAGGTGAGCCCCGGCGGGATAGCCGCCACGACCGAGGCTGTGACAAAGATCGCTGCCGACGAGGGCGCCGTTGCCGCCGTGGTCGGGCTGCCGCGCAATATGGACGGCACCGAGGGCGCGCGCGCCGACAGATGCCGCGAATTTGCCGGGATGCTTGCCGACGCTGCGGGGATCCCCGTTGCGCTCGTGGACGAACGGCTGACGACCGTTGCCGCCTCGCGCTATCTCAACGAGACAGACACGCGCGGAAAAAAAAGAAAGGGAGTCATCGACTCTCTTTCGGCGGAGATAATATTGCAGAATGCACTTGACAGGCTGAAAAACCTTTAGTTCTCTATAAACGCAGTGTGGCTGCCGCGCAAAAACGCGGCAGCCACGTTTTTTTATATTTCGGGAATTTCGATCTTTACTTCTCTGCCTTCGTCGGCCGAGCGTGCGATGCCGTCGATTATCGCCTGGTTGATGAGTATCTGCGAGGTCGGCACCGGCGCCGCACCGCGCGTGATCACCGCATCAAGGAAGGAACGCACCTTGCGCTCGACTCTGCCGAGCCCCTTGAGCTCAAGCGTGGGTATCTCTGTCTCTACCTGCTCGCCGCAGACCTCGTGATATATCTTCATGGGGCCGCCGACGGTGCCGTTCCAGCATTCGGTGGAGGGTATGCGCAGCCCTCCCTTGGTACCGAGCACGATAGTGTCGCCCGAGGTGTTCATGTTCATCGCCCACGAGATGCGGAAGTCGATGACAAGTCCGGTCTCAAAGCGGATAAAGGCGGCAGCAAAATCGTCAACGCCGAACTTTTCGGCAAGCTCGGGGCGAGAGCCGTAATACGCGGGATCTTTGCCGAAATAATCCGACTTATAGCCCGAAACGGTCGTGGGCTTCGGATAGCCGAGCGCGTTCAGCATCATGTCGAGCGAATAGCAGCCGATGTCTCCGAGCGCGCCGATGCCCGCGGTGTCGTTGCGTATGAAGGTGTCCTTGCCGCCGGCGCAGGGAATTCCGTGTCTGCGTCCGCCGCCGGTCTGGATGTAATAGATCTTTCCGAGCACGCCCGACTCGAATATCTTCTTTATCATCTGCATATTCGGGTCAAAACGCGGCTGAAATCCGATGGAAAGTATGCGTCCCGTTTCCTTTTCGACACGGCATACCTCCACCGCCTCGTCAAGCGTTACGGTAAAGGGCTTTTCAAGCAAAACGTCAAGACCGTGCCGCATTGCGTACATTGCGGGCTCGGCGTGCTGACGGTTGTAGGTGCATATCGACACCGCGTCAAGGTTTTCCTTGGCTATCATCTCGCGGTAGTCGGTGTAGTCGTGCGCGCCGGGGACTTCCCAGTCGTCAAAGAATTTTCTTGCCTTGCCGGGGATGAGATCGGCGCCCGCCGCGACCTCTACGTCGTCGAACAGCTTGTACGCCTTGATGTGAGAACGTGCGATGCCGCCCGTTCCGATAAAGCCTATGCGCAGCTTGCGGTCAGCTTTTACGTTGTTTTTTACCTCTGCCGTTTCCTTGAATTTATCAAGATCGGCGTCCTTTATGAGCTCCATGTCGGTGTCTCCTCCTTTTCGGATGCATACTGTATATATTATAAGACAAAAACGGCTCCGAGGCAAGTCATTTTATTTGATTGTCGGGACGAATATTGCAGTTCTGCGAATTTCGCACGGTGCACGCGAATATATTTTCTCAGAAAGTATTGCCTTCGGAGGATGTCGGAAATATGACCGGAACAACAACAAGACCCGCCGCGAGCCGCGGTGCGCGCACCCTGCGCGGTCTTTCGGCGGACGAGGTCGCGCGCTCGCGCGCCGAGCACGGCGAAAACCGCCTGAGTGAACGCAAAACGCGCGGCTTCTTTTCACGCTTTGCCGCAAATCTCGGGGACCCCGTGATAAAGGTGCTGCTCTGCGCTCTTGCGGCGAATATAATTTTCACCTTCCGCCACACCGACTGGTTCGAAACGATAGGCATAGCCGTTTCGGTGCTCACCGCCACCATCGTCTCCACCGTGTCCGAGTACGGCGGAGAGGCTGCATACCGCCGCCTCAGCGCCGAGGCGGGCAGGGCTGTCTGCCGTGTGCGGCGCGCGGGGCTTGTCACCGAGATACCCGTCACCGATGTCGTTGTCGGCGATGTCGTGCTTCTCGGCGCGGGCGAATCCGTGCCTGCCGACGGCTATATCGCTGCGGGCACGGTAAGGCTCGATCAGTCTGCGATGACCGGCGAGAGCCGCGAGGTCGAAAAGCGCCCTGCCGCGCGCACGGCGGGCGGCGGGATCGCACCGGCGCCCGACCCGGCGTCGCCTTCGTCTGCGCTGCGCGGTTGCCTTGTGCTGTCGGGCGAGGCCGAAATGATCGTTACCGCCGTGGGGGATGCGACATATCTCGGCGGCATTTCTGGCGAGGTACAGGAGGAAACGCGCGAAAGCCCGCTGAAGGTGCGCCTCTCGCACCTTGCGGCGCAGATAAGCCGCCTCGGTTATGCCGCTGCAGCGATCGTCGCCGCGGCGTATCTTTTCAATGCCTTTGTGCTCGACAGCGGTTTTATCGGCAGCGTGATACTCATGAAGCTGGCGGATACGCATTATCTCTTTCAAAAGCTCATAGGTGCGCTTACGCTCGGGCTGACCGTCGTCGTGGTCGCGGTGCCCGAGGGACTTCCCATGATGATAGCAGTAGTGCTTTCGGCAAACATCCGCCGCATGGTAAAGGCGGGCGTGCTCGTGCGCAAGCCGGTGGGGATAGAAGCGGCGGGCAGCATGAACATCCTCTTTACCGACAAGACCGGCACGCTTACCGAGGGGCGCGTGTCGGTGGGAAGGATCGTGACCGGCGACGGCGGCACGGTCGCGGGCGGTGTGTCCTCTCTCGGCGGCGAGCTGTGGCGCAGATACCGCGAGTCGGCTCTGCTGAATACCGCCTCGGCAGTCGGCACCGACGGTGAAGGGAACAGAGTTCCCGTCGGCGGGAACGCAGCCGACCGTGCGCTCCTCCGCTCGGTGATCGACGCGGGCGGCATCGACGGCGGTTTTTTGCCGCGCGTCGTGTCAAAGCAGCTTTTTGACAGCGCAAAAAAGTATTCCTCCTGCCGCATCGACGCGGGGGGAGGCGGTGAGATATATGTAAAGGGCGCGCCCGAGATACTTCTGCCGCGCATCGGCAGATATATTTCGCGCGACGGGAGCATCCGGGCGTTCGACGGGCAGGCTGCGCGCGCTTTCGCACGCACGCTCTCGGATATCCGCAGCGGCGGCGGGCGCGTTATCCTGCTTGCATGGGGCAGCGCAGCCGATACCGGCGACGCCCTGCCCGGCAGTCTCGTCCTGATCGCCGCCGTATCGCTCAACGACCGCCTGCGCCGCGAGGCGCCCGCCGCCGTGGGCGAGCTGCGCGGCGCGGGTATACACGTCGTGATGATAACCGGCGACAGCGCCGAAACAGCCGGAGCTATCGCGCGAGAGTGCGGCATCGTCGGCGGCGGGGTGGATATGATCCTCGAATCCTCCGAGCTTGCCCGGCTGACCGACGGCAGGCTTGCCGAGCTGCTGCCGCGCATCGGTGTTATCGCGCGCGCCCTGCCGTCCGACAAAAGCCGCCTTGTGCGTGTGGCGCAGGACGCGGGGCTCGTAGTGGGCATGACCGGCGACGGCATCAACGACGCACCGGCGCTCAAGCGCGCCGATATCGGCTTTGCCATGGGCAGCGGCACGCAGGTCGCAAAAGACGCGGGCGATATCGTCATACTTGACGATAACCTTGCCTCCATCGCCCACGCCGTGCTTTACGGGCGGAACATTTTCAAAAGCATACGCAAATTCATCACGCTCCAGCTCACGATGAACTTCTGCGCCGTCGGCGTGTCGATGATAGGTCCCTTTCTCGGCATCGACGCGCCGGTCACGGTCGTTCAGATGCTGTGGATAAACATAATCATGGACACGCTCGGCGGTCTTGCCTTTGCGGGCGAGCCTGCGCTGCCCTCGTGCATGAAGGAAAAGCCCAAGCGCCGCGACGAGCCGATATTGAACCGCTATATGATAGATCAGATAGTTTTTCTCGGCGTGTTCACCGTCGCGCTGTCGCTCGGCTTTCTCAAGCTGCCGTTTTTTACGCATCACTTCCGCTCCGCGCCGGACGGGATATACCTCCTTACCGCATTTTTTGCCTTTTTCATCTTTGCCGGGGTGTTCAACTGCTTCAACGCGCGCACCGACCGCCTGCGCCTGCTTGCGGGAATAAGAAAAAACCCCGCCTTCATCACGATAATGACCGCCGTTCTCACCATTCAGATAGGCTTTGTCTACCTCGGCGGGACGGTGCTGCGCACCGTGCCGCTGAAGCCCGCCGAGCTTTTGTGGGCAATGGCGTTTTCGCTTCTTGTTTTTCCCGCCGAATTTCTGCGCAAACTCTTGTGGCGCATACGAGGCAGACGCGGCGGATTCTGAGAGAAAGTAAAAATATCTCACAAAGTGCAAATAAGTCAGCTTTTACGACATAAAAATGTATCGGGACTGTTGACGAACAGGGAAACGGTATGATATAATGTATATGGAAGATAATACTGTTACGATCCTGATACCGTCCGACGGCTGATATATTGCCGCGCAATTCAAGATTCACAGTGCGGTAAAATATAAAAATGCAGCGCATAAGCGTGCCGGATGAGTTCCGGGCGCATTTATGCGCTGTTTTTAAATAAAAAATACGAAAACGGAGGCGCTTATCACGATGAAAAAGATCTTACCCGCAATACTGCTTCTTATCGCTGTTATGCTGACTTTTTCGGGCTGCAAAACAAAAAGCAGTCAGCCGGAGTATCAACCGTACACTGCTTACGTCGATGTCGGTCTTGCGGACGGCGATGCCGGGGCGCGCGTCAAAGCCGAAAACAGATATACGCCGATCGCAGACGATGCGATACCCGAGCCCGCGAAAAGCACGATCTCGGTCACGATGCTTGATGCGCAGTACAGCGCCGAATATGTGAAAAAAGGTGCCCGCACGTTCGGACGCCCGCAATACACCTACCGCACCGAAGCGGGAGACGAGATATCTACCGATGCTTCGGGCAAGGTGCTGTCCCTGCTTACAGCCCGGTCATTCGATTATTATTCCCGCGATCCCGAAAGCCCCGACGTTAAACCGACAATAAAAAGCCCCGAGGAATATCTGGATATCGCCACACAGTATGCGCGCCGTATATTCGGTGATGACATTACAGCGCGGTATGTCGGAAAGGTGCCGAAGATATCCTCCACTAAGATATGGGTGGATTTTCTTCCCGAAAGCTCGGAAAACGGTCTTACAAGGACCGACTTCTTCACGATCGTCGTTTCGGCCGAGGGAGAGCTTCTCGCATATTACGATTTCGGGGTCGACGATTTCAAAGACAAGACTGCCCCCGCAGACCTTACCGACGAGCGCATAAGCCGTATCATACTTGACTCGCTGACAGACAAAAACGCCGAAATAGAGATAAGCGGCACAAAAAACTGGGTCATTCTGAATGGCGGAAAAAGTGCCTGCTACACGTCTTTCAAGACCGTCGGCGACGGCTATCAGACCGATTGGGCGGATGTGATAATCCCGCTTGAATAAAAAGCCGCTCCGCGCGCGGCTTTGCGGCAATGTAAAGGATCGTTTCTAAGGAGGAATAAACCATGAAAAGAAAATTGTCATTTGTTATCTGCCTTATGCTTCTTGTCATTTCGCTTTGCGCGTGCGGAGCAAACAAACATTCCGGCGGGCAGTATAAAGCCTTTACCGCTTACATCGACGGCAGCCTTCCCGAGGGCTCGGGGCAGAAGGTCAGGGCAGACCGCATTCTCATGACCGTAAAGCCCGAAGATCTGCCCGAGCCGCAGAAGTCCGAAATATCGGTGAGCGTTCTCGGCAAGCAATACAGCGCGGCGTATGCGGGAAAAGATACGGTCGGCTACGGAATTGCCGGCTATAAATACGAGACCGCACAGGGCGATAAGCTTGAGGTCGATTCCGCGGGCAATATAATGCAGTACAAAAGCGCCGCAGCGTACGATCACGCCGAGCGGTACGTAACGGCGGATGAGGCGTTGTCTCCCGAGGCGTCGCTGGCAAAAGCCCGCGAGTATCTTGTGCAGCTCTTCGGCGAGGAGGTGGCTGCGCGCTATGACGCGCCTCTTCCCGATACGAGCACATCGACGGTGTGGTTCCACTTCAAGCCCACCGACAGAGTAAAGGGCGCATATACCACCGCCGAGAGAATATCTCTTGCTCTGTCCGAAAAAGGCGAGCTGCTGAGCTACCATGCGTATCATGTAGGCGCGTTTGACGGAAAGGACGTCCCCGCCGACTTCACCGACGACAGGATAAAGCAGATAATAGGCGAGTCGCTTTCCGGCGAACATGGCGATATCGAGCTCAGCGACGAGCGCAAGCTCATCACGCTCGAAGGCGGGAAAATTGCGTGCACGATGAGCTTCAGGATCGCTGAGGACGGCGCCGCGGGCGAGTGGGTCAGCGTCGTGATACCGCTTGAATGACACGTGGCTGACTTTGGGAGAAAGTAAAAATATCTCACAAAGTGCAAATAAGTCAGCTTTTACGACATAAAAATGTATCGGGACTGTTGACGAACAGGGAAACGGTATGATATAATGTATATGGAAGATAATACTGTTACGATCCTGATACCGTCCGACGGCTGATATATTGCCGCGCAATTCAAGATTCACAGTGCGGTAAAATATAAAAACGCAGCGCATAAGCGTGCCGGAGGTGTCTTGGGCATACTTATGCGCTGTTTGCATGAGCACAGAAAAAAAGGAGGACAGCAATGGACCGTATGACGCGTGACGGAAGCATAACGTTCGCCGACCGCACCACACCTATGCTCTTTCTTTTAGAAGGTGCAAGGGGATGCTTCCTTTTGCACCGCATATATTCAATTTCAAACTGAAATTGCAGGAGGTCTACTATGAAAAAATAATAATTATATGTGTATCAGTACTTTTGGCAGCGGCGTGTTCGTTAGGTGTGGCGGCGTATGCCGTCGGCAGAGTGTCGGCCGAAGACGACCGGTTGACAGGCATGTCCGACGCAGATGCTGCGGGTGAAGAGATAATTTATCTTGACGATTTCTGGTCGGGTGCGCGACAGGCAAGTATCTCGCAGATGACGGATCCGTCCGAGGTGACTCTGCAAAAAATATACCGCAAATCAGCAGAACTGGTCGGCACCGGCAAAAAAGTAGTTCTCGACAACAATCTCTTCACCGATATGTACAGAAGACAGAACTATATGGATATAAGCTCGGTCGAATATGATCAGGCACGGTTATATGCCGCTTCGTCGGGTGACGATGAGACAGACATGGAAAAAGAAGCATATCTTGTTTTCATAGCGTCCGTAACGAAGTATTTCAGTGAGTATTTTTACTATACCGATTACGACTATATGCAAAAAAAATTACAACCGTATGCAGATCGGCGCATTCTTCTTCTGCTCCGATTTTAAGGATTACGGTTATGATACCATTGAAAAATACTGTACGGCGCTTATGAACAATGAGTGCGATCCTACACCCAACACCTATTATGTTTGCTTTGAATCACCGGCAATAGAACGGATCACGGGTAATACGTTCCAGGCCCGTTTGAATGTATACGAAGATTTCAAAGCCGACTGAGCGCATTTCCGAGGTATAAAAAAGTAAACTGATACAGTATTGGCGCGCCATCCGGAAAATGCGGGTATATATCCCGTGACTGATCTTTTGAAAGGGGAAACGACAGTGAAAAAAGCATTGTGCTTAATGAGTCTTATGCTGGCATGCCTTATTGCGCTTTCGGGATGTGTCACAGACGCCAAGGAAAACGACGGCGGCACGGTGCCGGCGGCTTCTTCAGGCGAAAGCGGCACTGCGGCTGCCGCGGCGCGGCGTTTGTTCAACCAAAAAGACGACGACCCGAACGGCGACGAATGGGCGCCGGGAAAAGAGAGCTTTTCCAATATGTACGGAGATGTGCCGGATGTTCCTTCTCCGGGCATGGTAAAGCTGACAGGTCTTGCGGCATATATCGCAAACAATGCCGGAGATGACGACGAAATGTATTTTATCGTCGGTGTCACATCATCAAAAACGGACGGCGCATACGGCGCGGAGTCCGATGCCGCGTCAGGCAAGCAATACCTTGATTTTGTGTACAACGGCAAAACGATAAGAGAGCATATGGCGACCGAGGGATGGAAGGAGTCGGCTGATATGTGCCGGGCAAAGGCAACGTATTTGAGCAGCCTGCATTCCCCGGATGAGGTGCCGAAGGCTGCGGAATATCTTGCCGGGTACGGCATTGAGCTTAGCTGCAAGCCGTACAGCTTTGATTGGCTCTACCGTTTGAAAATGATAGACTATGCGCTTGCATATACGCCGTTTGTAAACAAGACGAGAGACTTTCTTGTAAAATGCACGCGCGACGAGCTGTGGAAGCTCGTTGACGGCAACGACAGCTACGGCTTTATCTTCTATGCGTCGGATGCCGAAGGAAGATTTGTTTATACGAACGCCGACGGCGCCGCCGCGCGCGGCGATCTGTATAACCGTATCACGGCTGAGCCGGAACTGAAGAAATTTGCGGTCTATTCATATTCCGATATCGGGCTTTACGACGACCTGATCTGCCGCAAAAAGTAAGCGCGGATCGTAAAAAAGCAAGTTCACAGGAGGTGCCGGATGAAAAAGCCCACTTTCATTTTGAATAACCAATGCCTGCGAAATAATGATGCGATAGAGGTGAAAATTACTTTGAAAAATAATATGCTTCTGAAAGTGATCGCATTGGTCGTTTGTTTATTGTGCGTGCTTTCCGCCGCAGCCTGTAATTCTTCTGTTGAGTTATCGGATGCTCCCAACGGTTCGTCAAAAAATAACAAGGAAAATACAGTCGAAAATCAAGACGATATGAGCGGTCGGAACGGTGCGAATAATATGAATTCGGCTTTGCCTGTACAATCACCGGTCCCTCCCCTTCAAATGGGCAGCATTTGTGAAATCGTGAGTGTGCTGAAAAGCTCCGATACACAAGGTTACAGAGAAGAGTTTCAAACCGAATATAACGAACTCTTTGCTGTGTTAAAGAGCTGCGGATTCATTTATAGTGTGACTACCACTGAAAACACAACTGCGGCGGATGCCGTTACTTTCCTCGTAAAAGACGGAAATAACATATTCTTTGTTATGCCGTATGCGCGGTATGAGGATGCAGGTATCGTTTCGTATGTTATGTTTCGCGGGGCGTTATATCAAGTCTGCGTTTACACTGCCGATACAGATGTTCTTGCCCAAGCAAAAACGATTTCCGAATATATCAAAACCAGAACGGGGCGAGATGTTTTGAATGAAACGGCATCGGGGAAAAATACTGTTTGCTTTATGACCGACGGAACGGCAGCGGTAGATCAAAAAAATTATGCAGCTTCCTTTATAGATGACAACCACTATTACGTTGTCAGTACGGAAGCATCACAGGGCGATCTCAACACGTTCCTGAGTGCCTTGAATTTTGAAAAGATCTCCGTTGAATAAGCCGAACGAAAGGTTAGGTGCGTGATGCTTTCAAAAGTAAAGCAGCGGTATGTGCGATTTCTGAATAGCGCTCACGTATACGAACGCTTCAGAAACAACTGAGCGACGTTTGGCAAAAAACCCCCCGAGCCGCCGCGCATTGCGCGGCGGCTCGGGGGGTTTTGATGCCGTCACTTTTGGTTTATCACCTTTGCCGCAAATTCACGCACGTCGTTTTCGTCGAGAAAGGGAATAAACGTTGCTATCCCCTTGATGCCGCCCTCGGCGAATTCGGCTTCGGCGTATTTCTTTACATCGTCCTCGTCAAGAAACGGGAGAAACTTCACGAGCCCCTTTTTGCCGTCCTTTTTATACGCTGCCGCGGCAAATTCGTCAAGGTCGCCGCTATCGAGAAAGGGAAGAAGCTTTTCAATGCCTTTGCCCTCATTAATATATCTGCGCGCGGTGTCCTTGATCTTTTCATCCGACGCAAAGGGCAGAAATGGCGAAATGTCACGCCCGTCGGCTGCGCTGCGCTCCATCAGCTCGTCTATTTTGTCGTCGTCGAGAAAAGGCATCAAAACCGCAAGTCCCTTTTCATTATCGTCATAATATTTGTCCGCCAGCTCGGCGATGTAATCCCCGTCGAGAAAGGGAAGCAGCGGCGCTATGTCGGCAATGCCGGAGTCCTCTATCATTATTCTGACCCGGCGCGGCTTGGATATCGCCGCCGCCTCGATCATCTCGTCGCGGCTCACCTCGGAGGCGTCTATCTTTTCGTTGTTGATGATCTTTTCCACCACGGGGTTCTTTTTGCCGAGCAGCTCATCGACCGTCGTGCCGAGTATTTCAGAAAGCTCGGCGAGCTTTGAAATGTCGGGCATGGAGTTGCCTCTCTCCCAGTTCGACACCGCCTGAAAGCTGACGCCCATTGCGTCGGCAAGCTCAAACTGTGTCATGTCCTTGCTTTTTCTGAGTTCTGCGATCTTCTTTCCGATCTTTACCGTATCAAACATATCATATTCCTTTCTGCCGCCGGTCGTCCTTCCGGCGACATCGTTATTTTACCTCAAAAAAACCACGCGGGAAAGCAAGCGTTGCTTGAGTCGTGCGTTTTTTTACTCAAGCGACGCTTTAGCTGCCTATATAATAGCATCGCGGCGGCTTTTTTTCAAGCCCCGCGTGCGATTTTTGATTGACACGGCGCGATATATATGTTAAAATGGACTCAACTAAACCACGGAGGGTATCTGCATGGAAAAACTCAGAATGGGCACTGCCTATCACGGAAACCGCATACTGAAGCACGTCCGCGAGGATATGGAGGATATTGCGCGGCACAATATGAACCTTGTCGTGCATATGTTCACGCACACCGACTGGGAGCGCCACCTCGGCGTTATGAAGGATATTGTTTCGGCGTCGCGCGACGCAGGGCTTGAGGTATGGATAGACAACTGGGGGCTCGGGGGGCCTCCCGGCGACGTTTCGCATTTTCTCGGCGCGCATCCTGAGGCGCATCAGGTGTACTCCGACGGCACGCCCGACCCCGTGAGCGTATGCTACAACAGCGAGGCGTTCGTTGAGTTTACAAAGCGCTGGCTCGACACGGTCGCGTCCTTCGGCGGCGACAAGATATTTTGGGACGAGCCGCATCTCAAGCTGAAAAAGTCGGAAGGCGGCGAGGTCTTTACCTGCTGCTGCCCCACCTGCCGCAGGCTTTTTGAGGAGCGGTACGGTCACCCCATGCCCGACACGCTCACCGATGAGGTAAAGGAGTTCCGCACGCAGTCGATAACCGGTTATTTCGACCGCGTGACGTCATATGCAAAGCTGCTCGGTATGGAGAACATCGTTTGCGTCATGCTGCACACGCTTGAGGAGACTTCGGGGCTCGCGGGGCTTGCAAATATCGACGATTACGGTATTGACCCGTATTGGTTCCCGGGCAAGAAGAACAACGACCCATACGATTTTGTTTACGAGGCGTCGTGCGAGGCGGCAAAAAAGGCAAAGGCTCTCGGCAAGCGGCACCACATCTGGATACAGGGGTACAGCATTCCCGCGGGATATGAGGACGAGATCGTGACGGCGTACGACGCGGCGTACGATTCGGGCGCGCGCACGATACTCAGTTGGAGCTATCGCGGAGGCGAGTCGAATACGTATAAGTCCGAAAACTGCGAGCGCGTGTGGCAGGTCATGGGCGAGGCTTCGGCGCGCATACGCGGCAGATATTTTGACGATATCCGCAGCGAAAAGCTGAAAAAATACGGCATAAGCCGTGAGTGACAAAAAGGGCTGCCGCGCATTTGCGCGACAGCCCTTTGACAGTCAGTCTTTTTTGTTATTTGATAAGGCCGCTTTCCTTCAGCAAAAGCTCGATGTCGGTGCCCTTGACCTTTTTCAGGGCGATCTTTATCATTTCCTTTTCGGCAAATGAAAGCGGTGCTTCGCTTATCGGCTTTTTGTCGATGGCGTAATAGCAGGCGCGCAGCAGCTCACGCACGTCATATTTGCTGCCCCAGACCTCGGGTACGCCGCGGTCGATGTCAAGCAGCGTGTAGACCGACTCCATGCCGGTGCGCATTGAATATTCGGTGGTGAATATGGTGTCGCGCGGCGTTTCGGCAAACTGACCGATGAAGGCAAAGTTCACCGCGCCGTCGGGCACGACCTTCGGGCGGTCTGATTCCTTGCGGGGCTGGAAGAAGGCGTTGATATAGGGCATGAAGCAGGTCGTGGTGTTGCACGCGTCGTGCGCCAGAGCGTCGATCCTGTCGGTCGGCACGCCGATGTGATACAGCCACTCGCGGCAGACCTCTTCACCGGTGCAGTCGCGCATAGCCTTCTTCACATAGTTGCCTTCCTTATTTGTATTCAGCGAATACAGCCATACGAGCACCATGTTCTTGTCCTGCGATCTGAACTGCGGCTGGCGGTTGATCGTCCAGGAGAGGTACCAGTTGTCGGTGCTGTCCTTTACGGTGACAATGCCGCCGGTCGTTACCTTGCCCGAGCGCGGGTCGCGTTTGCAGATGTTCATGATGTGACGGATGACCTCTTCGTCGGAGGTGGCGACCGTGGCGCTCATCCAGTTGGTGGCGTCAACGTCGCTGCAGAAGTTTTCCGGATCGCCGTACTCGCCGTGCTCTGCCTGCGCGGCTATGGCTTTCCACATATCCCACGACTCGCCTGCGCCGTTCTTTATGCCTGAAAGATCGGGCGCGTGAGTCTGGTCGCCGTAGCATGAGGTGTCGGTGCAGCAGCCGTTCGTGATAAACACGAGATCGTCCTCGATGAGGTCGATGGTCTGCTCTTTGCCGTCCTTGACATAGACGATCTGACGTGCGACCTTTTTGTTGCCCTCGGTCTCAATGATGACATTCTTCACGTCCATGCCGTATTCGATGTGCACGCCGTGCGATTCAAGATATTTCACGAGCGGGAGTATCATGCTTTCGTACTGATTGTACTTGGTGAAGCGAAGCGCGCTGAAGTCGGGCAGTCCGTCGATGTGATGGACATAGCGGCAGAGGTAGCGCTTCATTTCAAGCGCGCTCGACCAACGCTGGAAGGCGAACATGGTCTGCCAGTAGAGCCAGAAGTTCGTGCTCCAGAAGGAATCGGGCAGCACGTCCGAGATCTTTTTATCCTCAAGATCCTTTTCGGGGGTGAGGAAGAGCTTTGAGAGCGCCAGAGCCGAGTCTTTGTCAAGCTCGAACTTTCTGTCGGTGTGTGCGTCCTCACCGCGGTTCACCGTGGCGCGGCAGAGGGAGTAGTTCGGGTCGTGCTTGTTGAGCCAGTAATATTCGTCAAGCACCGAAACGCCGGGCGTTTCGATCGACGGCACGTCACGGAATGTGTCCCACATTACCTCAAAATGGTTGTCCATCTCGCGTCCGCCTCTCATAAAGAAGCCCTTGGTCACGTCCTTGTGCCCGTCGCAACTGCCGCCGGCAAGCTCGAGCTTTTCAAGCAGATGGATGTGCTCGCCCTTCATCTGTCCGTCACGGACGAGGTAGAAGGCAGCCGTCAGTCCGGCAAGACCCGTGCCGATTATATATGCGGATTTTTTATCTACATCCTTCGGCTTCTCGGGATGAGCGAATAATTCGTAAGTTCCTGCTGAGTAATACATAACTGAAACCTCCTGTGTTTCTTTCTGCCCCTATTATACCCGAACGTGCAGGCAAATACAATAAACAGAAAAAGCCCCGTGATAAAAGTCTTATCACGGAGCACCGAAGTGTAAAAAATTTTATCAGATCGGCATAAATGATAAAATTCAGAGGCTGAACCGGGAGAGGGCTGCCGACATCGAGCCGCGGATGAGCCTTGCGAGCTTGTCCACGATGGGCTGCGGGTCCTCGCGCATATCGCCCTTGATCCAGTCGAGCATCAGCCCGATGAATACATATGAATATATCTGTGCGATGAACTGCTTGTCCTCATCGCGCACGGTCATTCCGCCCGATTTTTCATCAATAACGTCAAGTATCAGACGGTCCACGAGCGGTTGAAGGTATTTTTCTACCTGTTCGCCGTGCACGCAGCGGTAGACGTTGAGAATAAAAGGCTTGTTCTCCTGAACGGCTTCAAATATCTGCAAAAGCCCCTGCTGCCATGTTTCGCAGGTCTTTTTTTCGTCAAGCGCTCTTTTGGCATCCTCAAGGCAGGACCATTCGACAAGGTCGTAGATATCCTTGAAATGATAGTAGAAGGTCATGCGGTTTATGCCGCAGTCGTCCGCTATGTCCGCCACCGTTATTTTGGTGAGCGGCTTTTTCAGCAGCAGGTTTTTGAGCGACTGCTCGAGAGCACGTTTGGTTATCTGAGACATATTCCTTCCCACCTTGCCGATATCGTAATGCAAAACGTCGGATGCGATCCGTTTTCTTTACATCATTATATCATAAAAGACCGCGAAAATCAATCTTTTGCACTCAGCTGCGCGGGGGAAGGACGGAAACGAATGCGTCATTTACGAATGACGTGAAAAAGAGCGTAAGTCCTAATTCTTTTATTTTTACTTTACAAGCTCTATCTCGCCGTCGTTCAGTTTATAAATTTTATTGCATTCCGACAGTATCGAAACGTCATGTGTGACCATTATTACGGTGATGCCCTCACGGTTTATTTCCGAAAGCAGATGCATGAGGATCTTTTTATTTTCGGAATCCAACGCACCGGTCGGCTCATCTGCCAGTATCACACGCGGTTCGTGCACCAGCGCACGCGCTATGGCGACGCGCTGACACTGACCGCCCGATAGCTGATTGACCTTTTTATTGCAAAGATCGGCGATATTCAGCTTTTCCATCACCGCGCGTCCCTTTTTCTCCATAGTGCCCCAACTGCATTTTGAAAACATTAGCGGCAGGCATACATTTTCGAGTGCGGTGCGGTCGCCTTCCAATCCGAAATCCTGAAGGATGAATCCGAGATCCGAATTGCGCAGATCCGCCTTTTTGTTTTCGGATATTTTCGCTATGTCTGTATCTCCGTAGAGATATTCTCCGCTGTCCGGCTTCAGTAAGCCGGCGAGAAGGTAGAGCAATGTGCTTTTGCCGGAGCCGGACACGCCGATGATGCCGACAAAATCGCCCCTTTCTATCTCAAGAGACAAGTGCTTTATGGCATCGACCTGATTTTCCTTTCCTTTGTTATAAGAGAAGGTCAGATCATTTAAACGGATCAGTGCGCTCATTGTTTTGACCTCCTTTAATCTCCGAAATATAAGAGTTCGGAGAATGACAACCGTCTTGCGGATACCACCGTCAGTATGATCGGCGAAATGCAGATGAATACGATAAACCCGACCGAGATCAGAAAGCTTGCCCTGGAATCGTTTCCTTCACCGAGTACGATAACATTTCGCAGCGAAAATGCCAGCAAAGACGAAACGGCTACAAGGATCAGGTCGGTCATCAGAATGATCTTTGCGTATGTTGTGTTTCTGCACCCGCAGATCTTGTAGATACCCATTTGCTTCTGAAGCGCTTTTGTCTTGAGGTATGTGTATCCGCTGATCCCGAATACGGATGAAACCGCGAGGAGTATCGACAGCAGCGCATCGATCTTATAGGTACCGATGAGACGTTTCCGTGAATTTGCACTCAGATCAGAGCGCAGATACAAATGTCCGTTATAGGTGTCGTCGGGCAATCCGGAAATGTAATTTCCGGCATCGACTCCCTCACGCATGACGAGCACCGCCCCGCCGACAGACGAAAGAAGGTCGGACGAGCCTTCAATATCAAAAGGGATTATCGCCAGAAACGGTGTGTGGTCCGGCGAGGTGTTGCGGATATACTCAAAATTCACCCCGAGCTGCGATGTTTCTGGCGTAGAACCTCCTGCGTCGATGCTGTATACGATATCCTTGCCGTTTGCGGTTCCGAGGATATCGTATTCACCGCCGAAGGTGATCGCACCATCCGCAACGTCAACGGTCGCCTTATGTCCTCCCATGTATTTACGCAGTGCTGCGTTGAGTATGATACCGGATGTATCGTAGGTCCATTTTCCGCTTTTTAAGACAGAAGAAAAGTGTTCGAACATTCCCTTGTTATACAGAATGATGTCTGTCTCCTGTCCGTTCACTTTTCCGTGTGTGCGATATGTCAGACAAACGGAAGCCACCCGGTCGTCGGCTTCGAATATTCCGAAAGGGTCGGTGTCCTTTTCCTGTTCACCGTAAAATGTCGGCCGTGAGTAGTAAGCCGCGTTTTCGGGCATTCCGTCGGATATGACGCGCTCGACCCGGTATGCATTCACAAACGGAGTGATCGCCGTATTCAGCAGAATTATGACCACCGTGATCTGGAATATCAGAAATATCTCTCTTACAAAGTGCTTCGAACAGGATCTATAAATCAAATACAGTGTTTTCATGAACCGTTCCCCCTGCGAAGTGTGCTGTGGTTGTATTCGGGGCTGCATATCCGCTTCATTTCCGGAAGGCTTATCAGCAAGGTGAGCACGAAATCGAGCAGGAAGGTTCCTATCACATTCCGCGCCGAGAGCACATATTTTATTTGGATCAGCTCAAATAACGGTTCGGCAAGGGCAGAGACCAAAACGGCGATCAGAAATGATGCCGAAAACAGAGCGGCATACTTCCACACAAGAATGCCGAGCATCTGTCGTTTTCTTGCGCCGACGATCATGTAAATGCGGAATCTGCGCTTTTGCATTGAAAGATGGTACCGGTACATACCGATAATATTCATATAGGAAAGCAGGCACAGGCATCCTATCGCCGCGAAAAACGCAAGGTTTGATGCCATATAGTCACGAAGCGGGTCGGAGGGGAGAAAAATACGGCAGCCTGCGTCTGTATACCCGCCGAAAATATCATTTGCGGCGGCGGAAAAGTCTTTTCGGCTTTCGCTGCCGTCGTAGTCGAATTGCACGCGTATGCACGCGTCGGAAATATCCGTGCCGATGATCTCGCCGAGATCTACGAACACAAAAGAGGAATATGAGAGGAGCGCCGCGACTTCGCTGCGGTCCATCCCGTTCAGAAGATTAAGCGCCCACAGCGTTGTGCTGCCCACGACCTCATACTCGGTGCCGTGAATGCTTACGGTCTTTTTACTGTTCGGTTCATACTGCGCGATGTTCGACGATGTATACGCCTCTTTCTTTCCGGGAATGCCGCCGAGAAAGCTGCCTTCACCGAGTGGGAACCAATTGCCGGGGCTCTTTCCGTACCAGCCGACAATAACATAATCCGCATCTCCCGGGGCAAAAAAGCAGAAGGCATTTTTTACATCAGGCAGAGCCGTGATCCTCTCATATGTGTTCCGGTCAAACGAACCCGCTCCTACGACGGATATCGTATTGTACACGGCATAGCTCCGCTTTTCCTTGGCGATATCCTCGACGATGCCGTAGGCGATCAGATGTGTGCCGAATGCGGCGGCGATACCGAGAATTATCACAAGAAACAGCGAGGTCGACCGGCGAAGGTCTTTGGGAATATCCTTAATAACTGATATCAGGGTTTTCATATGTCACCTCCGACTGCGATCGACTTACTGTAAAACAAAACACGCAAGCTGCCCCATACAGAATAACTTGCGCATAAATAACATATCCGGTTGTGAACAAAATGGTCTGTTTCTCCATTGCTGCAAGCCATATAATCTGTTCACTTATATTATACCGTATGGTCGGCGGTATGTCAATTAAAATTCACAAAAAACAACAGTTAAATATAAAAGCTTGCGTTTTTAGCTGCGAGATATGTCGGCTGAATTATTATTTGACGGATATGCAGAGGATGAGAGACAGGATCCTGAACCTCGAATCGCGCGTCTGAAAATCAGATATTTAAGTTCACCTTGGCGCGATTCCTTTCAAAACCGCCATGCGGCGGTTTTGAGCCGGTTCGAATATAAGCTTTGGTAAATAAAAATGAAGCGTATGAGGCTATGCCCCATACGCTTCATTTTGGCCTACCCGACAGGATTCGAACCTGCGACCTCAAGAGTCGGAGTCTTGCGCGCTATCCAACTGAGCCACGGGTAGATATCATACGATATATATTATACACCGTTTCCGGTTTTATGTCAATAAGGAGGGTATGTTTTTTTGCTCTCGTGCGTCCGTTCACAAAAAAAGATGGAAAACCGTCGCGGATCGTGGTATACTTATAAAGAACGTTTACGCTTTGACCGATCCGAAAGGACTTATGCTATGAAAAATATCCTGTTTATAGGCACGGGCGGGACCATTGCCTCCGAAATGTCGGACGGTGCGCTGTCCCCGGCGCTGACCGCCGCTCAGCTTCTGCATCACATTCCCGAGGTGTCAGACATCTGCCGGGTAGATGCCGTTCAGCTTTTTACCCTTGACAGCACCGACATAACTCCCACGCACTGGCTGCGCATTGCCGACGAAATAATAAACAATTACGATCGCTATGACGGCTTTGTCATTGCACACGGCACAGACACGCTGGCATATACCGCGGCGGCGCTGTCATATCTGATACAGAACAGCCGCAAGCCGATAGTCATCACCGGCGCTCAAAAGCCGATAGGCTTTGACACGACAGATTCCAAACAGAACCTCACCGACAGCTTCATCTGCGCCGCATCGGGGCTTTCGGGCGTGCTTGTGGTGTTCGGCGGGCACGTTCTGCTCGGTACGCGCGCACGAAAGACGCGCACCAAAAGCTTTTCAGCCTTTTCAAGCCCGAATTACCCGCCGCTTGCGACGGTCCAGAACGGCAGGCTGACTATGTTTTTTGACCCGACGTCGGGAGAGGAGCGATTTTACCGTGCGCTCGATCCGTCGGTCGGGCTGCTCAAGCTCACTCCCGGCTCGGATGCGGAGCTTCTTCACTTTATGCTCGACCGCTATCGTGCGCTTGTGATAGAATCGTTCGGTGTCGGCGGTCTGCCCGACCGCGGGGGATCGTTCCGACGTGAGGTCGAAGCGGCGCTTGCGGCGGGAAAGTCGGTCGCGCTGACCACTCAGGTGCAGAGCGAGGGGACCGACCTTTCGGTCTACAACGTCGGCAGCGGGCTGACCGACATCGGCGTGCTTGAGGCGTTCGACATGACGCCCGAGGCGTGCTTTACAAAGCTTATGTGGCTGCTGCCGCAGACGGATGATCCCGCCGAGCGCCGCCGCCTGTTTTATACCCCGGTCTGTCACGACATTCTGCCTCCGGATAATATTATCGAGGACGTCTCACGCTGATGAGACGTCCTTTTTCGGTATATAATTCAGCCGATCGGGTGATAATATTGTAGATCGTTTTGTTCGGAGGTTTTTCTGATGCAGTCACTTTGGTGGGACGGTGCGCATATGCCGTCCTTTTCGCCGCTCAGCGGGGACAGGTCGGTCGACACGCTTATCGTCGGCGGCGGGATGGCGGGGCTCCTTACGGCATATATGCTCCGGCGCGCGGGAGCCGATTTCATGCTTATCGACAGCGGCAGGCTGATGGGAGGCGTAAGCGGCAGCACGACCGGAAAGATAACGGCTCTGCACGGTGCGGTTTTTGCCGGGTTCATCCGCAGGTTCGGCACCGCGCGCACGCGGGCATATTACGAGGCTAACACTGCGGCGATAAGGAAATACCATTCGGTCTGCGATGCCGTCGGCTGTGGTATAGAAGATCGCGCCGCGTATGTTTACTCGCGCGATAATGCGGAAAAGATAAAAAAAGAATATGCCGCGCTGCACCGCATAGGCGCTCAGGCAGAGCTTTCGGGCTGCCCGGGGCTGCCGTTCGGTGTTGCGGCTGCGGTAAAACTCGACGGGCAGGCGCAGTTTGATCCGCTTGAATTTGCCGCAGCGGTAGTATCGACTCTGCCGGCAGACCGAATACACGAGCACACAGCGGCGCGTGCGTTCGCAGGCTGCGACGTGCTGACCGACCGCGGGAAGATACATGCGCGCCGCGTGGTTATAGCCACGCACTTTCCCGTCATCAACAGTCACGGTTTTTATTATCTCAAAATGTATCAGCACCGCTCTTATGTGCTGGCGCTTTCAGGCGCGCCGCGCGTTGACGGGATGTATGCGGACGAAAAAAGCGGCGGGCTTTCATTCCGCGATGCGGGCGGGTATCTGCTCATCGGCGGCTGCGGAAAGCGCACCGGCAAAAAGTGCGGCGGGTGGTCCGAGCTTGGCGAATTTGCGAAAAAGCATTATCCGAATGCCTCAGCCGCCTTTCGTTGGGCGACGCAGGACTGCATGACTCTTGACGGCATTCCATACATCGGGCGCTATTCGTCGGGACGGGGCGCGGACGGGCTTTATGTTGCGACCGGCTTCAACAAGTGGGGAATGAGCGGCTCGATGGTCGCGGCAATGCTGCTGTCGGATATCATTCTCGGCAAAGAAAACCGTTTTGAGTCGGTATTCAGACCCTTCGGCGCCGACGGGGCATCGCGCACGCCGCTGCGCCCGCAGCTTCTTTCGAATGCGGGGCACGCGCTTGCGGGCTGGATCACCCCGACCGTGCCGCGCTGCCCGCACCTCGGCTGTGCGCTCAGATGGAATGCCGCCGAGCATTCGTGGGATTGCCCGTGCCACGGTTCGCGTTTCGGCGAAAACGGCGAGCTCCTCGACGACCCCGCAACTGGCGGGCTGAAGTGAACAAAGGTGTTGAAAAACTCAAAGCTTGAGTTTTTCAACACCTTATTTATTCTGTTGACCATACGCTCGCGGATGAACGCCAGGCGTCAGCCGTGCTCCATTATGCCGTCGGCGATCAGGCGGTTGACTCTCTCGCGTATCGCAAGCATTTTTTCGCTGTCGCAGACGCAGCGTGAAAACACGATCTCTCCGGTCAGCTCCTCGATGGCGGATATCACACGTTCGCGCCCGACAAGACTCTCGGCAAGGCGCATTGCGCGCATATCGTCAATGCCCTCGCGGAACTGCACGAGACGCATCGACTCAAGAGCGGTGCCGTCCGATGCGGGATAGACCGAATATGCGTCGCCCGACGGTACGAAATAGTTTCCGGTCGAGTCAACGTAGGGGTTCACCGGGTCGTATGAGCCCTGGTTGTTGTAGAAATTATAGCCCCACTGCAAAAATCCGAAGATGTTGTATTTATAGAACTGAACTCCGATGTACCTTGTGCGTGCGCCGGGCATTGCGAGGAAGCGGTTGCTCACTCCGACGCCCTGACCGCAGCAGTAGTAGGTCCAGAGCGGTGTAACGCCGCCTTCGATGAAGGGCTCGATGTGGTTGCTGGCGGGTATCGGCATCGTGACCGCACCGGTTTTGTAAAATTCGTAGTCGGAGAGCGCGTCCATAACGGGATAACCCTCAAGCAGGTCGCCGACGGTCTCCTTGGCCTTGAGATACTGCTCGAGATGCGCGGCGTTCGGCTCGTCCGAAATGTGGAACCAGCAGCGGCGGTCGTCCCCGCGGGAGCGCATATGCGCAAGGAATTCACCGAGGAACGCGCGTATGAATCCGGTGTACTCGCTGCCCGTGGCATCGGTGTCCCAGCCGAAGATCCTGCGCACTCCGTCCGGAGTTTTGGCAACGATCTTGGGTGCGTGTGCGGCTCCCCACTGCGTGAAGAGGTGTGATATCTCAAAATATCCGACTCCGCAGCGGTCACACATATCTATCCAGCGGTCGAGGAGGGAAAAGTCGAATTCCCACCCGCCGTCGGCGGTCATTGTGACGCCGACGAGCTGAACGGTCGGGCGTTCGCCGCCGATATATGTATCGAGCGGGGGAGTGAAGACGGGAGTGAGCAGCATATTTATGCCGTTTTTCACCGCCGTGCGCACGAAGTTTTCGATGATCTCCCAGTGACGCTCGGAGAATATCTCTACATTATAATATGTTGCGAGGCAGTCGCAGTGGAACCACTGCGTCACGCGCAGCTCCTGCTCGGGAAGGCCGGCGCTGATGATCTCGACAGACAGCGAGGCGCGCGATATGCTCCCGCCGTCGTTTATTACCAGTGTGAAGGTGTAGTCGCCCGCGGGGATCTCGCCGTGCGTGTCGATCTCGACCCACACCGAATGCACCTGCCCCGGCACGCAGGCGACCGAGCCGCGCATCTGGAGCGGAGCGAGCAGGTCGGGATAAAGTCCCGGCGTTGTGCGAAGATAGCCGGCGTCGCTCCTGCCGGGGTATGCGGGCATGGCGGACGGTACGGATTCAAGGCTGCGCAGCACGGTGTAAGGTGCGAGCACGCCCTCGGGCTTTACGCCGACAAAGCGGCGGTGCGAAGTGCGCAGAGGGTCACCGTCGTCGGTGACGGCAAGCTGAAGTGACAGGCGCTCGTTGCGCAGCACCGATATCTTCTTCAGTTCCGCGAGATCGTTGAGGCTCTCGTCGAGAAAGGGCTTTTCAAGCGAGGGGATGAGCTTGTATCTTAGCATGGCGTGGTCCTTTCGTGTTATAATGTTATAATATCATTTTACTTCCTTTTGCGTGTCGGGAACGGAAGCTCGTCGTAAATTGCGTTGAACAGACCTGTGAGATATTCCTTGTCGTCCACGTTTTCGACCAATAACATTTCCTTTGCTCCGTCATAGGGCGATTCGTAAGGCGCTGTCGGCATATAGCTTTTGGCGGCGTCGACAGGCTTTATGAGAAGTCTGTCGTCATATATACCGCCGACGATCTTTCCTTTATAATAGATGATATATTCACCCATCATCGCCCTGTAGGTTATATCGTCCAATTCCGACAGCTGCTCTGAAATAAACTCCAGATATTCTTTTCCGGAAGCCATTGCCGTTTATATATTATTCGAAGATGTCGGGGAGATCCGCGGTGCTGTCAACAAAAATTTTGCCGCCCGCAGCCGCAAGCTGCTCGCGGGAGCGGAAGCCCCATGTCACGCTGACGGGCGTCAGCCCGCCGCGAAGCGAAAGTTCAACGTCGGTCTCGCCGTCGCCGACCATCACGGCGTCTTCGGGCGCGATGCCGAGGCGGGCGCATATCTCAAGTGCGGTCGCGGGGTCGGGCTTTATCGGTCTGCCGTCGAGCTGACCCTCGGCAGCGCCGAAATATCCCTCGGGCAGCAGTGCGCGGCAGAGATTTTTGACGTAGGCGTCCTGCTTGTTCGAAAAAACAGCCATTTTGTATCCGCGCGCATGCAGCGCCTCAAGTGCATCGGTCATGCCGGGGTAGAGCGACTTTACGTGCATATATGTTTCGCCGTAGGTGCGGTCGTAAATTTTCAATAGCTTTGCTACGGTCGCGTCGTCGCGGCGATCCTCGGGAAGAACGCGGACGCAGAGCGTGCGCGAGCCGTTGCCGACCGAGCGGCGGATGTATGCCTCGTCGCGCAGGGGAAGCCCCATTTCGGTGAGCGCGGCGTTCATTGCCTCGGTTATCGACTCGACCGTATCGGCAAGAGTGCCGTCAAGGTCGAAAATTATAAGTTTTGCGCTGAGTTTTTTTTCGTTGTTCGTCATTTTCGGGTGCCTTTCTGCGAAAAATTTATCGTATCACTGACCGAGCAGGGAGGAGCGCAGTTCGTCAAGAAAGTCGCGCAGCTTTTTGCGGTTCAGCTCATAGTAAACACGGTTGGATTCGCGGCGTATCGACACAAATCCCGCCTCGAGCAGCAGCGCCATGTGGTGCGAGACCGTTGCCGTGCTCAGTTCGAGCAGCGAGGCAAGCTCCATGCCGTATTTCGGTCCCTCGGAAAGCAGCTTGAGAATTTCGAACTTGCGGTCGTCTCCCATTGTGCGCAGCGCACGGCAGATGCGGTCGTCAACGGTCGAAACATCGGTGATCTCGCGCAGCGGCTCAAAGAGGACGCCGACGTAAAGAAAGTCAACGACTTTTTCCGAGGTAAAGCTCATAAGATATTTCGTCCCGCTGCACATTGCTATCGAAGGCTGAAGATATATCTCATCCGCAGAGGGGGATATCTTCACGCCGTAGTTGCTTTCGATGTACGACGCGCCCGACTGAGCGAGCGGCTCGGCGACCGCCGCCGAGAACCAGCCGATATAGTGCTTGACCGAATCATACTTCTGCATATACAGTCTGCCTGCTGTTTCGAGTATCCCCGCGAGCAGACCGCGGTATTCTTCAAAGTTATTATAAAGGCGGCAGAGCTGAAACTTTTCGTCGGCGGGGAGGGGGAGCTTTTCGATGAAGGCGAACAGCTCGGAGTAGTTGGTGATGACTCCGGTATAATCCTCCGGTGCGAACTCGGCGATAAGCATTGATGAGAAATTTACGAAAAAGAGCGCTTTTGACTGCTCGCGCAGTGCGGCGATGCCGGCGGCAAGGTCCTGCTCGGGAACGCGGCACACATCGTGTATAAGATAGAATGCAAAGCAGCCTTTCATCGACGAATGACGTCCGAAAAGGAAGTCGAGCAGCTCATTATCCGCCTTTACGTTGTTGACAACGTAATCCGACATATCGATTATAGCGTCAAAGCAGCTGTCGAGCACATTTCGGTCTATTGCAAAGCGCTTTTGTATCGTTTCCTTTAATTCTCGGCTGGAATTGCCTGTTCTGCTGTTAAAAAGCAGCAGAGTTGTCTCAAATATCAAATTCGGTTCGCGCAAGAGTCTGGCTTCCATCTCATCTGCTCCTTTCGGAATAACATTTTAAATCAATAAAACATTTCTGATTAGAACTATATCACATAAACCGAAGATTGTCAAGTGGATTTTAAAATATTTAATCTAATTGTAGACGTATATATTCTATAATAAAGAGATAAAAGTCTAAATTGCATTTAAATGAACGATTTTTATACGATGCACGACGAATGACTTGCACGGTCGTATCATCGAACCATGTCGAATTTCGCGGGCGTCTGATTCGAAATACTTTTGATTTGTGTAATGTCGAAAAACGCCGCGTGAAATATAGCCAAATATGATATTTGAAGTTTATGAAACATACTACTTTTACATACGTGAAGCATCGGCGGCGGACGGAGACGGCGCAAATGCCGCATCCGGAGCTTCAAAAGCGTACAAACATGGTACGCAGCATAACTATCGGGCGGTAAGCGGTGCCAATCTACAGTATTTTGCGCCCGCTGCGGCAAATAATCGGTCATATGCGACAAAAAAACACCGTTTGTGGTCAATAATATTATTGAAAAGAACACTTTCGTATTGTTAAAAAGTGTGATATAATAATAAGGTATGTTTTCAGGCGCGGAGTGCCGCGCCGATATTTTGCGGGTACGGTATTTTGAGAATATATCACGCCCGTCAAGGAGAGTCGTTCGGATGAAGATAAAAAGAGAAGATCTGAGAAACATCGCAATTATCGCCCACGTTGACCACGGCAAGACCACACTCGTGGATCAGATGCTGAAGCAGGGCGGTATTTTCCGTGATAATCAGGAAATGGGCACCTGCGTTATGGATTCGGGAGACATCGAGCGTGAACGCGGGATAACGATCCTTTCCAAAAATACAGCCGTCCACTACAAGGACGTAAAGATCAATATCGTTGACACCCCCGGTCACGCCGACTTCGGCGGTGAGGTCGAGCGCGTGCTCAAGATGGTCAACGGTGTTCTGCTGCTGGTCGATGCCGCAGAGGGACCCATGCCCCAGACGCGCTTTGTGCTTCAGCGTGCGCTTGAGCTGAACCATCCCGTTATCGTTGTTATCAACAAGATAGACAAGCCCGACGCGCGCATTGAAGAGGTCGAGGAGGAGGTCCTTGAGCTTCTTATGGATCTCAACGCGACCGACGAGCAGCTTGACAGCCCCATGATCTTCTGCTCGGGACGTGACGGCACGGCGTCGCTCTCCCCCTTTGAAAAGGGCACCGACCTTACGCCTCTCTTTGAAACGATACTCAGCTACATTCCCGCGCCCGAGGGCGACCCGGATGACGATCTGCAGCTTCTCGTTTCCACGATCGACTACAACGATTACGTCGGCAGGATCGGTATCGGACGCATCGAACGCGGCACGATCAGACAGAACCAGGACGCGCTCGTCTGCAACTACCACTCCGGCGCCGCGCCCAAGCGCGTGAGGATAGTTTCGATCTATCAGATAGACGGTCTTCAGAGAGTTCCGGTGACCGAGGCAAAGATGGGCGATATCATTGCCTTCTCCGGTGCGTCTGATATCACTATCGGCGATACCATCACCTCGCTCAGCCGCCCCGAGCCGCTGCACTTTGTAAAAATCAGCGAGCCGACGATCGAAATGACCATTTCGGTCAACGACAGCCCGTTTGCGGGACGCGAGGGCAAGTTCGTAACCTCCCGCCAGATCCGCGACAGACTCTACCGTGAGCTGCTCAAGGATGTCTCCCTGCGTGTGAACGATGGCGATACGACCGATAACTTCCGCGTTGCCGGCCGCGGCGAGATGCACCTTTCCATCCTTATCGAAACGATGCGCCGCGAAGGATACGAGCTTTGCTGCTCCAACCCCCGCGTGCTCTATAAGGAGATCAACGGTCAGAAATGCGAGCCTATGGAGCGTGTGACTCTTGACGTCCCCGAGATCTATGTCGGCGCGGTCATCGAAAAGCTCGGTCAGCGCCGCGGTGAACTGATCGAAATGAACCTTGTCGGCTCGCGTATGCGCATCGAATATCTCATTCCCGCGCGCTGCCTCTTCGGCTACCGCTCCGAATTCATGACCGCCACGCACGGCGAGGGCATCATGAACTCGATATTCGACAGCTACGCACCTTATAAGGGCGAGGTCACAATGCGATTCACCGGTTCGCTTGTCGCAAGCGAGGCGGGCGAGACGACCTCCTACGGCATCTACAACTCTCAGGATCGCGGACGGATGTTCGTGTCTCCCGGTATGCCGGTCTACGAGGGCGAGATCGTCGGCGAATGCCCCAAGATGGAAGATATAACCCTCAACCCGTGCAAAAAGAAGCAGCTTACCGCTATTCGTTCCTCCGGAGCGGACGAGAAGCTGATACTCACGCCGCCCGTTATCTTCAGCCTTGAAGAAGCGATCGAATTCATCGCCTCCGACGAGCTGATCGAGGTGACGCCGAAGTCGATAAGACTCCGCAAGCGCATACTCAACACCGAGCAGCGCCTCAAAGCACAGGCAAAGCTGAAAAAAGGCTGATATAAACAAACGGTAGGGCTGTTAAAAAACTCAAAAATGAGTTTTTTAACAGCCCTTTTTTTATTTGAAAATGTGAACCGGTCTTTTCGGCCAAAAGTGAAAATACAAAACGGGTACAGTCCTCCGCTGCGTAAACTCGTCGGGATATGACTTTTACTTTAATGGATTCTACTCCCTCAGTCGCCTGCGGCGACAGCTCCATCACGAGGGAGCCTTGGCAAGAGTTCGAGCTTAAAACCCGCTACATGGGTGCTGCCGTAGGGGAGGGGCTCTGCTCCTCCCGAGAATGAAATCCGTGCTCGTTTCGCGGGAGGGGCGACCTCGGGTCTCACCCGAGCTCACCCTCACCTACATTATTAAATTGTTTTTTGGAGGATGCGCCATCGGGCTTTGCCGGGCGTCGTTTGCAAAAGTGGCTGCCGCGCTTTGGCGCGGCAGCCCATGTCGTATGTATCAGCGGAGCGGCTCGGTGAGGAGAGATTCGGTCTTTCCGTCGTATCTTGAAAACAGCTCGCTGATGAAGTTCTTTTTGTGATACATTTCTATCATGGCTCTGTATCGCGGGTGCGAGCGCCAGCCCTGATCGACCGAGCCCTTTCCGTACTTTATTATCTTTGAATTGGGGTATCTTTCGCGCAGGATATCCACCTTTTCATCCGATATGGGGCAGGACTCGAGCCACAGCCGCTCGAGCAAAGGCAGATCGAGCAGCGGGGTGATGTCGCTGATCCTGTAATTGTAGCTGATGTTGAGGTCAACAAGCTCGCGACACTCGGCGAGCGGGGAGAGATCGGATACACGGTTGACGAAAAACTCAAGATAGTGCAGATGCTTGAGCTTTGAGAGCGGCGTGAGGTCCGAGACTCTGTTGTCCGCCAATATGAGAATGCGCAGTTCGGGCAGGTAATCGCCTATTACCGAGATGTCCGTCACCGCTTGGTGTCCTATGTCAAGAGCGCGGAGGTCGGTGCAGTATTTGAGCACCTGGATATCCGCCGAGGTCAGCCGGGTGTGCTCATAGTTGTATATCAGCACCGAGAATGCAACGGCGTCGGTCTTGAGCGACCACTGACCCATGTGCAGGCGCCAAACGATTTTGACCGAGCCCTCATATTCGCTGCGGAACTCCGCCATTTCCTCGTTGGAAATGCCGCAATCGCTCATGTCGAGGTAGTTAAGGTTCGGAAAAAGCTGGATCGCGCGGCGTATCTCGTTGAGATCGGTGATCTCTCTGCCCGAAAGGTCGATCTTCTCGGAGAGCGAATCGAGCTTTTTGCCCGCGATTATCACGTCAAAGTCGAATTTGATCTCGGGGAACAGACGCGACAGCTCAAGCTGCTTGTATTGCGTCATCCGCACGTTGTTCATCGTCACGCTCGTGAGGGACGGGAACCATAGCAGCATTCCGTAAAGCTCATCATCGGTCTTTATGCCCGAGAGATCGAGCGAGGTGATATCGTCGCGCACAGACATTCCGTAGATCTCGCGCATAACGACGGCATTGAATTCGATGTCCGGATATGCCTCGCAAAGCTCCTTGCGTTCGTCGAGGGTGACGATCCTGTCCTTGCCGAGCGAAACGCGAGTGAGGAGTGGAAAATGTTTCAGCGCATCAATGAGCGGCTCCGTTATATTATCGTCGTCAAATAAAGCGTCCGTGAGGTCGATCTCACGTGCGTCCTCGCGCACAGTGACGCCGCAAACATCGTATGTAGTGACGACATTGAATTTTATATCCGGATATTCACCGCTTATCTCGTCGAGGACCTCGCTCGGGAGTACGTTTTTGTCTCCGAATGTGACCGTTTTAAGCACGGGGAAAAACCTCAGCATTTCGTTCAGCTCTTCGGGGTCGCCGACGGTCGCTGCCGAAAAATCAAGCTCCGCAGCGTCATCGCGGAATTCCGTGCCGTAAATGACGCGTGTGGAGACGACGTTGAACGCAATGGCGGGGTGGGCGTCGGTCAGTTTGTCCTTCTCCGCGCCCGGCAGGGTGTTGTTGCTGTCAAATGTTATCGACGCCAGTGCGGGAAAGTAGCGCAGACGCTCAAGCAGCTCGGCGGTCTCGGTCACTTCGATGCCGGAGAGATCCATCGAGGTTATATCGGTGTCAAAGTCTTTGCCGTACACGTCCATATATGTGGTGAAACGGAATGTCACATCCGGGAAAGCGGCGCGCAGTTCGTCGGCGGACGGGGCATAAACGCGGAACGAACCGAGGTCGGCATATCTGAGGCGCGGCAGCTTTTTCAGATTTTCCTTAAGCTCCTCAAGACTGCCTATCTCATCGCCGGAAAGGATCAGCCTGCGTGCGGAGGTGTCCATGCGCTGTCCGTATATCTCGATCTGAGACGTGGAAACATTTATAATAATAACGGCAGCTGTCAGAATGACCGCTGCGAGTATACCGGCAATGATCCTTTTTTTCATGTTCGCGCCCCTTGTTCTGATAAATTTTGTCGATTTATCAGGATATATCTGCTATAAGTTAAGTATACCATAATCCGACGAAGATTTCAATATATTTTTAAAGATAATTCGGATTGTTTACAATTTTGACGTCGGACCACAGACAAAACCGACCGATATATAATAATACGCCAACGCGGAGAGAGATTATTCCGGGGAGCGCCGGGCGGCAAACGAAAAATACATAATACGCACGGCTCGTGCATGGCGCACCGTAAGGTCATGCCTAGGCTCCTGCCGAGGTAGTATGATAAAAAATTATTTCGCTTTTTTCCTTGAGTGACGGAAGAAACGACTCTGTGAGCCTTCCCGTGTCCGGGAAGGTGGTGCCGCAGGGCGCCGGATGAGGAGGTATACTACCGAATCAATGTAGGGGAGGTGAGCTCGGGTGAAACCCGAGGTCGCCTCTCCCATACGGCAGCTGCCGTGTAGTGAGATATGAATTTAAACTTACCCACCATCGGGGTATGAAGCTAAAAATCTGCTCCAACGTTACCCGAGTTTAAAAGAAAACTCCTTCCACCGCTGCGCGGTCCCCCTCCCTCGGCGCGAGGGAGGCTTACTTAATGCCTGCGGGTACCATGATTTTTGCATAGAATTTAAAATCGCACAAACGCACAAAGTGTTGATCTCTTTTAGACATGACAGAATGAAGTTCGGAGTCTTGCCAAGGCTTCCTCTTGAGGGAGCTGTCGCCGCAGGCGACTGAGCGAGTAAAATCGAAGCACTGGAGAGCGGCAGTGAAGCTTAATACGACTCCGGCTTTTCGGTATTTTCATCATTTTCATCTTGTCCCCGCGACCTGCTCGCGCCAGGCGTTTACGGTATATGCTCTGTCGTCGCCGCGCACGCAAAGGTTGCCGAGCTCGGCGGTGTATCTGCCGTCGATCGGAATGCGGAAATCCTCAACGGTGTAGTCGGGGTAGCCCGCTGCCTTTGCCAGATATGCAAGGCAGTCGGCGGCGCTGAGGTCGGTCTCGACCAGCGGCAGGATTGTCGTCAGCAGCCGGTCGAGCTGTACGGGGTTCATTTTTTTCACCTTGTCGAATACCGCGACAAGAACGGCACGGTGCCGCCGCGTCCTGCCGAAATCACTGCCGCTCAGATGCCGCATACGCACGTACGAGAGCACCTGCGCGGCGTCAAGGTGTACGGGCGATCCCGCACTGTCCCACGGCAGCGGCACGTCGCTTTCGCGGTTGAAGGCAGCAAGCTCCTCACCGGTCATCGTGATGTCGATACCGCCGATCACCTCAAAGACCTCCACGAATTCCTCGAAATGCACCTCGGCGTAGTTGGCGATCCTTATGCCGAAATTTCTTTCAATGGCGTTTATCAGCAGCGCGGGACCGCCGTAGGCGTGCGCGTTGCTTATCTTGTCGAGCCATATGGCGGGCTTTCCGTTTTCAATGCCGGGAAAATATGTCTCGGTGTCGCGCATTATCGAGGTGAGTGTGATCCTTTTATCGGCGCTGTTGACCGACACAACGATGATCGCGTCGGAGTTGCCGTATTTCGTCTCGTGATCGGCGCCGATTAGCAGTATATTCACGACGCCTTTTTTTGCCGGAAGGTCATAGTCGGCTATTTGCGAGGTGTCGGCAGCGCCCGGCAGCGTGTTGTCGGACGGCACAGTGCCGTATGGGTTATCGGGGTCGTCGGGCTGAGCTGTCGCGGGGGACGATGCAAGCCCCGAAATGGCGCTATCGTCATAATCGAACGTCCCGTCGCCCGCACCGGCGGAGCCGTTAATATTCATCATGCGGTAATAACGCAAAAAAAGCGCGCCCGCCGAAAGAAACACGGCAAGGGCGAGAGCCGCCGCAGCGATAAGCACTGCGGTCGCTGCTCTCGGCATCCTGCCGCGCCCCTTCTGTCTTGCGGGACGCGCTTTTTTTGCGGAGTCGTGATCCGGCATCATAACACCTGTACCTTTCACGGAGCGTGCGCGGCCGCCGTGCGGCGGTCGGCACTTCGGGATACAATCAGTATGAGCCGAAAACAGTATTTTATGTTATGAAAGCTTAATTACCGTTTTTTGTGTCTCAGCCTCTGTTGTGATGGAAGGTGGGGATCAGCTCGCAAAGCTTTTCCTCAAGCATTTCCGCGATCTTTTCGGGGGCGGTGTCGTTGTCGCAGGCGATGGCATGAAGCTCGTCGAGCTTCGGCATGAGCGTGTCAAGGCTTGCCTTGGCGGGTCTGCCGATATGGATCTTGCCGTTTTCGGTCGCCGCAAGACCGTCCTCCTTCATGAGAAGCTCTTCATAGAGCTTTTCGCCGGGGCGCAGCCCCGTGATCTTTATTTCGATGTCCTTGCCGACCTCAAAGCCCGAAAGACTTATCATCTTGCGCGCAAGGTCGATTATCTTGACCGGCTCGCCCATGTCGAGCACGAATATCTCGCCGCCGTGCGCCATTGACGCCGCGGCAAGCACGAGCGCGACCGCCTCGGGGATGGTCATGAAATAGCGGATGATATCCTCATGTGTGACAGTGACCGGGCCGCCCTCTTCGATCTGCTTTTTGAAGAGCGGAATGACGGAGCCGTTTGAGCCGAGCACGTTGCCGAAGCGGACGGCGGAGAAGAGAGTTCCCCTGCCGTTCATGGCTTCGATGATAAGCTCGCACACGCGTTTTGTCGCGCCCATGAAGTTTGTGGGGTTGACCGCCTTGTCGGTCGATATCATGACAAAGCGCGAAACGCCTGCCTTGACCGCGGCGCGCGCGGTGTTTAGCGTGCCGAAGATGTTGTTTTTGACCGCCTCGGCGGGTGAGACCTCCATCAGCGGCACATGCTTGTGAGCGGCGGCGTGCACGACGAGGAAGGGTTTTGTGCGCTTCATCAGCGCAAGCATACGGTCATAATCGCGCACCGAGCCGATATAGACCTCAAGGTCAAGGTCCTTGCCGTACTTTCTTACGAGCTCCTGCTGTACCTCATAGGCGTTGTTTTCGTAAATATCGACGATAACGAGCTTTGAGGGAGCGTATGCAGCTATCTGCCGGCAAAGCTCCGAGCCTATCGAGCCGCCGCCGCCCGTTACCATAACGCATCTGCCCTTGATGAATGCCGAAAGGCGGCAGTTGTCTATCGTGACGGGCTCTCTGCCGAGCAGCTCCTCGGGTGTTATGTCGCGCAGCTTTTGTATGCAGGTCGAGTTGTCGCTGTAAAAATCGGTGAGACGCGGCAAAAGCTTGACGGCGCAGCCGGTAGCGGCGCATTTGTCAAGTATATTGGCGCGCTGCTTGTTGTTTGCGGAGGGGATAGCCACTATGATGAGATCGACCCTGTGCTTGCGGCAAAGGCGTTCGATGTCAGCATCGGTGCCTTCGATGTTGACGCCGCCGATCGACTTTCCGACCTTTCCGGCGTCGTTGTCAACGGCACATACGGGGATCATTCCGCTCTCGGGGTGGCTTTTTATCTCGTTAAGGAGAAGCTGACAGGCGTCTCCGCATCCGACTATGAGCACGCGGCGGGTGTTTTTGCCGCCGTGACCGTGGCATTTGCGCGATATCGAGTAATCGCGCAGCAGACGGTAGACGAGACGCTCGGATACGAGCGCTATCGCGATGGTGCACATCGTGAGCAGATAAAAATACAGCGGGAGAGGGTAGTTGTGGTATATGATGCGCGTTATCAGAAAAAATACCGCGCCCGCGATCATGGATGCGATCGTGCAGATGAAATATTCGCGCGACTGAGCGAAGCTCCAGAGGCTGCGGTACACTCCCATTGCAAGCAGCACGACGAGGTATACCGGCAGAATGACCGCAAGGTGAAGAAGGTATGCGTGGATGGGCGAATCGAACACAGTGTACGCGCGGCTGATATAATAACAGAAGGAGTAGAGCACCGTGACAATTACGGCATCTATCAGCACGAGAAGCGTCTCACGCAGGTGTGCCTTTATGAACTTCGGTGTTTTCATGCCATATCTCCAGACAGAATTTTAAGGATTTGTTTTTTTCGCGGTGCGGTGAAGTGAATATATGCCCTCGCAGCGCGGGATGGATGCGGGATCCCTGCCGTTGAGAAGATCGGGGAACGCAACGGGCGCTCCGCCCTTCGATACCGAAAGCGCCGAGAGCGGCGAGACCGCCATGAGCACCGCGGCGTCGTAAATATCTATCGGCATAGGGAGATCTTCCTTCACCGAAGTGATGAATGCGTCAAGAACAAGGAAGTCCATTCCGCCGTGACCCTTCTTTATGCCTGCGGCGGTATAGTCGCGCCAGAGCTTGGGCTGATATTTTTCGATCCAGCCGTCAAAATTGCCCCAGAAATTGCGCCAGCGGAAGTGATCCGCCTCGCTGTTGGTGTCGTCTGTGTAGACGGAAAGGTTGTCCTCGCAGAAGAACCCGCGCGTGCCGTGGACGGTCAGCCCGCGGCTGTACGGACGCGCAAGGGTCGTGTCGAGCGTTATTTTTACCGTCTGTCCCTTTGCGGTCGTGATGATCGTCGTCACAACGTCGCCCTGCGCAAAATGAGCATCGGCAAGAGCGGGATCAATGCCGGGCGTTCTCGCGGCGTAGTCGTTGAGACCGCGCGCTGCTGTCGAGAAGGACGAGAGGGTAAGAAAACGGTTGTCCTCATTTATACCGAGAAGACGGCATATGGGGCCGAGCTCGTGTGTGGGATAGTTCTCGCAGTTGCGGGAGAGATAGTTGCGCAGGCGGTAGTGACGGTTTTTCGCTCCGTTTGCGATCTCGCTGCGCAGATCGTGCATATATCCGCCGTCAACGTGCATGATATCGCCGAAAATGCCGTCGCGCGCCATTTCGGTAACGGTCATCTCGCGTATGCCGTACATACAGTTTTCCAGCATCATCGCCGGTGTATGCGTTTCTTCCCATACGCTGACGAGAAGACGGCAGTCGTCGAGACTGTAAGCGCCGCCGACCTCAAACGCAACGGGCTTGCCCGCACGCATCGCCGCGACAACGGCGGGCACATGAGCCTCCCACGCCGCAAAAACGAATATCACGTCCGTGAGGGGAGAGGAGATGAGCTCATTGTAATCGGTAAATCCGACGGGGCGCGCCCGTCCGTCCGCGGCGAGCTTTTCCTGCATCATTGAAATGCGGTCGTCGTAAACGTCGCAGACAGCCGTAATGTCAAGGTCGTCTATTTCCGCCAGCAGTCCCGTCATCGAGACGCCGCGGCAGCCGAGCCCTATTATGCCCGCGCGGAGCTTTTTGTTGTGTGCTGCGGTCTCTTCCATGTCATTCCGCCTTTTCCGTGCACGGCTCCTCAAAGCCGAAATAAAGCAGTATCAGCGCCACGGTGTTTGCGGCGGCGTCAAAGTGAGTGCGCTCCATGCCGTGAGAGGCGTGAACGCCGGGACCGATGAGTGCGCCGGGGATATCGCTGCCGCTGCGCCACATAGCTCCGATATCCGATCCGTAGAAGGGGTATATATCGACGGCGTACGAAAGCTCTGCCGCCTTTGCGAGCGAAATGAGGCGCGAGGTCATCTCGTAGTCATACGGGCCGCCCGCGTCCTTTGCGCAGATGGAAACGTCGTGCTCGGTGCAGGAAAGATCAAGCCCTATGCAGCCCATATCGACGCCGAGCATCTCGCGCACGGGAGGCATGCAGGCGCCGCCGTGACCGACCTCCTCGTACATCGTAAACACGATCTTTATATCGTTTTCGGGAACAAATCCCGCGTCGTGCATCACCTTTGCCGCAGTTATGAGGCAGGCGACGCTTGCCTTGTCGTCGATAAAGCGGGATTTGAGAAATCCCGTGTCCGTTACGGTCGTTTTTGTGTCAAAGCAGATGTAATCGCCGTTTTCGATGCCGAGCGCGCGCACGTCGGCGGCGCACTTCACGTCCTCGTCGAGCCTCACATACATATTTTCGGCATCGCGCGGGCGTGACTTCGAGTCGGGGTACACATGGACGGACGGGCTCTTTGAGAGCACCGTGCCGGTGTATTTTCTGCCGTCGCGGGTGACGACGGTGCAATATTCGCCGTCGAGAGTTGCAAGAAGCGGTCCGCCGACCTGCGAAAATGCAAGCCCGCCGCCGGCATCTACCGAGCGTACCATTGCGCCGAGAGTGTCGCAGTGCGCGCAGGCTCCTATGGCGGAGTCATGGTGTGCGCCGGGGTAGGTCAGAACGAATCCGCCCTTTCCGGTGTGTTCGCAGTTGCAGCCGACAGAGGCTGCAAGACGTTCGATAAGGGGCGCGATCTCGCGCGGATAGCCCGAGGGACTCGGAGCCGCCATGAGAGACTTCACGGTCTCGAAAAAGAAGTCCCTGAATTCCGCGGGGATGATCTTTTTTGTTTTCATTTTTTCGATCCTGTTCTTAATTTTCAATTTCGGTGTGCCGACGCAAACGTGTCAGCCGAGTGTATAGCCCATTATATGCTTTATCGAGAAGGGAAGAAGACCGCCGCCGTATTTGCGTGCGCCCGCCTCGAACGCCACGATCACTCTGCCGTCGTGATAGTCAAGGTCCTCGCTCATGTGCGGGAGCTTTACGGTGTCGGCAAGCGTGCCGGAGTCGAGGTAGTAAAGTGGAATGCTCTTGCCGCCGTAGGTCACCGTGTCGGTGCTTTCGGTGCCGGTGCAGTCATATATATAAAGATGAGAGGATGCCACGCCCGCCGAGGTGGAGAGAACATACTTTCCGCTGTCGGTGACGCAGAAGCCCTGCACTATATCGCGCACGGAGAGGGCGATGACCGGCTCCTCGGTGTTCACACCGTAGGGCTGTGTGTCGTCGCGGGTATATCCGTATATCAGCGCGCCGTATGCCGAGCCGTCGGGCGCGGTGAGGTGATTCTCGTCGCGCGTCTGATATTTGTCGCCGCTGTGATATTCGCCTATCCAGAAGCGCTCTTCGTCGGCAAATGTGAAGGAGGCGTTTACGCCGACGCCGAAATAGCCGTCAAACGCAACATATCCGCCGTCCTCGGCTTCCGCAATTGCAGCTGCCGTGAGGTGAAAGGCTTTTTTCTGATTGCTGATCCATACGTGCTTGCCCGAGGCGGATATGCCGCCCGCATGACCGTCGTAAATATCGCCGTTTTCGCGGCGCAGGTTCAGCGATTTCCGCAGCTTGCCGTCGTTCCCGACCACATAAATGCGGGAGGGGGCGCCGTCGGCATATCCGCAGAGGAGCCACGCGTCGAGCTCGTCGCAGTAGCAGACGCCCTGCGGCACAAAGTTGTCCGAAAGCCCGGGGATGCGGGCGATCTTTTTCGAGCCGCTCATAAAGCGGTGATAGAATATTCCGGTCGAAGAGCATATGAGTATGTAGATAAGCACTGCGGCGGCGATTATTATCGCAGCCTTGACCGCGCCCGCGGCGGGTCGGGAGAGCTTTTGCATGTGAGTTCCTCCATGATATCCGGTATGTAAGATGATATGTAAAATCGGTGAGCACAAAATCGCAACCTACATTATATCACACAATTATCAGCTTGTCAAATATTGCTGACATTTTGCCGATATTGTTTGAAAAAGTGCGCGGCGGGACTTTATTTTCTGTTGAATATGTGGTATAATGAATTTCGAAATATAGGTTCGGGCAGTGTGCGGGGCGAAAATGCACACGTTCCCGCAACAGAGAAGGCAGGTACAGATATGAAAAAAAGAACGCTGAGGGTGCTTTCGGCTGCAATGGCTGCGGTCATGGCTGCGCTTATGCTCGCCGCGTGCAAGCCGCAGGGAGGCGCCGACGTGACCACACCGGTATCGACGGCTGAGCCCGCGCCCGCAGACTTTACGGTCGTAAGGGACGGCGCATCGGAATTCAGGATAGTCCGCCCCTCGTCGGACGGCAGCGAGGAGACCGAGGCTGCAAGAGATCTTCGCGCGGCGATAGAAGAAAAGACCGGCGTCAAGCTGGAGATATGCGAGGACTGGTACGCAAAGTCGCAGACCCCCGTGAAATATGAGATCCTCGTCGGGCACACCGACTGCGACGAATCCGTTGCGGTGAACGGCGAGATCGACGCCGAGGACGGATTTTTCTATGTCATACGCAGCGTCGGCGACAAAATAGTCGTCACCGGCAAGTCTGCCAATATGATAAAGAAGGCGATAGACTTCATCATTGAAAATTATGCCGACGGAAACGGCAACATCACGATACCGCACGACATAAACGTAAAGAGCGAAATGTTCACGCCCGCCGTTGCCGATCATTTCGGAAAAGGCAAGGACGTTACCATGAGGCTCGACCTTGTGGGCAAGCTTGAGCCTTCGGACGGCTGCCGTGTCATTCAGGGCGGCGCGACCGACGGAAAATATCTCTATGTCATCATCAACGACGGCGGCAAAACGAACGCCAAGAGCGTTATTGCCAAGATAGAGATAAGCACCATGAAGGTCGTTGCAAGAAAAGCCGGCGTGCTTGTAGACCACGGCAATGACATCGTATATAAAAAGAACGAAAACGAGCTGTTCATCGTCCACAACGCGCCCAACCGCGAAACGGTGTCGGTGTACGATGCCGACACGCTTGAGTTCAAGCGCAAGATAACGCTGCCGCTCAAGATATACTGCATGAGCTATGACGAGTCGCTTGACTGCTATTGGGTCGGCGTCAGCGGCGGCGATACCTTTGCAAAGCTCGACGCAAACTTCAAGCTCGTCAAGAGATACGATTCGCAGCATCACCCGTATGTCACCCAGGGCATGGATTGCGACGACACATACCTTTACTTTGTCAGATACAAGACCAACTGCATTATAGTTTATGACAAGGAAGGCGGATATATAGGCGAATACCCGATAGCTTTTGACGGTGAACCGGAGAATATCTCGCACGTCGGCGACGTTTTCTATGTCGTCGGCAGCAACCCGAGCTGGACGGGTGGGCTTATCTACAAGGTGACGCCCAAAAACTGATATTTTGCACGGAAGGATAAATAATTATATGAAAAAGAAGATCGTAACGCTCGCGGCTGCTATGGCGGTGCTTTTTGCGGCGCTCACCCTTGCCGCGTGCAAGCCGGAGGGAGGCGCCGAGGCGACCACACCGGTATCTACGGCTGAGCCCGCGCCCGCGGATTTTGCATTTGTAAAGGACGGTGCGTCGGAATTCAGGATAGTGCGCCCCGCTTCCGACAGCAGCGACGAGACGGAGGCTGCCAAGGAGCTGCGCAAAAAGATCGAAGAAAAAACGGGCTATAAGATGGAGCTGTACGAGGACTGGTATGCAAAGTCTCAGGCTCCCTCGAAATATGAGATACTTATCGGGCACACCGATCTCGACGAATCCGTCGCGGTGAACGGCGAGATCGACGGTGAGGACGGATTTTTCTACGTCATCCGCAGCGTCGGTGACAAAATAGTCCTCACGGGCAAGTCGGCAAACATGATAAGAAAGGGTATCGACTTCATCCTTGAAAATTATACCGACGAGAGCGGCAACATCATGATCCCGCACGACATCAACATAAAGAGCGAAATGTATACGCCCGCCGTTGCCGATTATTTCGGAGACGGCAAGGACGTTACGCTCACCTCGGCGCTTGCGGGAGCTGTGAACGCCGTTGACGGCTGTAAGGTCATCCAGGGCGGCACGACCGACGGAAAGTATCTTTACGTTATAACGCATAACGGCGACAAAACCATAAACGCGGAGAGCATCCTTCAGAAGATAGATATAAAAACTATGAAGACCGTCGCAAGGAGCGAGCGGCTGCGCGTTTCGCACGGCAACGATATAGTGTACAAAAAGAACACGAACGAGCTTTTGGTCGTTCACTGCTACCCCGACGGAAAGATGGTGTCGGTGTTCGACGCCGATACCCTTAAATTCAAGCGCAAGATCGAGCTGCCGATCAGCATTTACTGCATGAGTTACGACGAGTCGCTTGACTGCTATTGGGTCGGCGTCAGCGGCGGCGACACCTTTGCAAAGCTCGACGCGGATTTCAAGTTCGTCAAACGGTATATGTCGCAGATGCACGACTATGTGACTCAGGGCATGGACTGCGACGATACATATCTTTACTTTGTCAGATACAAAAAGAACTGCGTCATAGTTTATACAAAGGACGGAGGATACGTCGGCGAATACCCGCTCACGTTCCCCGGAGAGCCGGAGAATATCTGCCATATCGGAGATTACTTCTACGTTGTCGGCAACAACAGCAACTGGAGCGGCGGCGTGATACTCAAGGTAAAGCTGAGCGCAAAATAAGCAATAAAAAACGGGGCTGTCACGCGTTTGCGTGACAGCCCCGTCGGCTTTTGACCGGCGCCTCAGTCGGGCAGAAGTGCGGCGCATATATCCTTGAAGCTGAATTTGTAATCGTCTATCGGAGCTATATAGCCGTCAAGGTAGCAGATTATACGGCAGTTGTGGTACTGGTCGTATTCTCCGTAGCCTTGAGCGGCGCCTTTCATGTAAATGTGCGCCGCATCGTCGTTGCCGGCAATGATATATGCCAGACGCGGCTTGCCGTTATCATTGATCGAGGTGATCGTCAGCATACGGTCGGAGGACGGCAGCTCGGCGCCGCGGTGCATCCGAGAGTAAAAGCTGAGGTTTGAACTTTTAAACAGCTTTTTGCATATGGCGGCGAAATCATCGCGCGATATGGTCACCGTTTTAGTGCCGTCGGTAACGGTAACATCGCCCTTTGTGGTGGTATAGTCAGAGGTCATGCCGGCGCTCTCCGCAATCTCTGCGGTGAGGTATTTTGTCACCATGGCATAGAGCAGAGCGATGTCTTTTTCCTCAAGCACACTTTCGGAGAAGAGAGCCTCGTCGGAGCCCGCGCGGGTGACGGAAAATCTGCCGTTTGGATGCACCGAGTAATAGGCGGTCAGCTTGCCGTCTGTGTATTCATATACGGTGAGCATGGGATCATGAAGAGATGCATGAAAGCCGCGTGCGTCCGCATCGGATGTTATTTCCGAGTTTTCGGTCGCCTTTACGGTGTAGCTGCCCTGGGTGAGAACGGCGCGAAGGTAATCGCATTCGCGGTCGCCTGAGGGGATGAAATATGTTTCGGCGTAACGCGTGTCCGTGTATTGAAAAGATCCCGACCGCATACGAAAGCTTATGCCCTCGGCGGGCGCCTCGGTCAGCGCGGATGTGGGATATTCGATGCCGTAAAATGTGTAATAGTCGCTGGCGTATCCGCTACCGTCCGCCGCGGGGCGTGCAGTGTAAAGAAAGAGCGAAAACGTGTTGCCGGCAGCCGTTTTGTCGGCATAAAGATCATTCGGCTTTTCAACATCGGGGTAGTGCCGAGGCGCAGCCGTTTCTTCCGCCGTGCCGCTGTCTGCGGCAGGTGCCTACGATGTCGCGACGGTGTCGCTGCCGCTTCCGTTATTGCTGCCGTTAGCGCATGAGACGCCAAACGTGAGAAGCATCGCAAGTAATGTCAGAAGTATAATGATTTTTTTCATATCGTTTGTTCCTTTCTTTGTTTTGTTATAGATCGGTTCGCGTCTTTTTGTCGGCATTAGGTATGTCGGGTGCAAGCACCCTGTCATGATTTACGCCTCCGCATATAATTTAGCATTGAGAAAAGTTGTTTTTGCATAATTGCTATCTGTTCCTTGCATTATCAATTATATAATATCAAGAAAAGTATGTCAATATGTTTATTCAAAATAATTCATTCGATGAATAAAAAAGTCGAAAACGTGAGAATAAAGGCTGCCGCCGCAAAAAAAATCGAAAATTTTCTCAATATCGGATGAAAAAAATTCAATTCAGGGGTTGACAAACGGCGAGCGATGCGGTATAATATCTACGTTGCCCGAATACGGGCGGCATGCGAGAGTGGCGGAACTGGCAGACGCGCACGTTTGAGGGGCGTGTGGTTAACACCATACGGGTTCAAGTCCCGTTTCTCGCACCAAACAAGAATAATCCGAACCTAATCCTTTTGGATTTTGGGTTCGGATTTTCTTTTTGCCTCGGTGACCTGTCATGAGCGCGCCTATGGAACGCGCACGGGCTCCGCCAGAAATCCTTTCGGTTGCAAATATAAGAAAACAGCTTGAAAGGATGATAAATATGAAATACGAAATTACCTACAAAGAGAAAAACGGTCTGCTCTACCCCGACTTCCTTCTGCCGGAGCAAGCACGCTACCCAATCGGCAAATACGGAAGTTTACGCCTTGCATTTATAAAGGAGCATCGGAAAGGTACTTACACCACACTTTTGACGCAGTGTCGATTGAATGCGTATCTTCATGACATTGACATTACGGCGAAAGAACAGGTGCGGTTGATCACCGCTCAGCTTGCCCAATCCCGTGGCATTGATGAAAAGCTGGAAGTTACCGACCCGCTCGAATGGGTGGTGCAGATGAATTCCTGTAAGACCACTGCTGAGGAAATCGTCATGAGTGAGATCATCTACCAATAAAATAATTGAAATCTGTCCGGACAAGGAGGAATAGTATTTACTCTCTTACTTGCTGGCAATCCTCCTTGTTCAGACGCAAAATTTTGAGCCTGCAACGGTTTCGCCTTGAAATCGCTGCAGGCTTGATTTATTTATACAGGCTTGATTTATTTATAATATTTGGAACATCGATGCGTTTCTGAGATGCTTATACATCATCTGCCGCGAAGTAGCAAATGCGACCGTCAGCGCAAAAACAGCCACCTGACCGTAAAAAATCAGGTGGATGTTTTTGCACTGTATTGTATCCCGGTTTCAGCAATTCTGTTCCCAAAAAGCGACTGCCAGGTCGAGCCAGCCTTCGGCAACGGTGCCGATGCCAATCCCGAAGCCGTGTCCGAGCCCCGGGTAGGAATGATACTCGGTCGGGACGCCCATGGCGGCAAGTGCGTCGATTCGCCGTTTCATGGTGCGGTAGTTTGCAATGCCGTCGCTCTCGCCGACCGTTACGAAGATAGCAGGCTCGCCCGCAGGGTTGTAATCGGTATGCCCCGTGTACTGAATCACCGCGACGCTCGGTTTTGGAATTCCGGCGCTGCCGCCGAAGGCTTCCACGCCGTAGAAAGCAATCGTAGCCGCCATGCGTCCGCCTGCACTTCCGCCCCAGACGGAATAGCCGTCTGTATCCACGCCGAGAACATCAGCATTGGCAAAAATGAACGAGATCGCACGTGCCAAATCTTCATAGGCGGTCTGCGCGCCCGGTCGGTAGATGACAGCAAAGGCATTGTAACCGCGGCGTGACAGCTCCAATGCGTGCGGAAAGCTGTCGTGCATGGCACCGACATAGGCAAATCCCCCGCCCGCGCAGGTCACGGCGAACTTTGCGCCCGGATTGCCGCGGAAGAAGAACAATCCGGTGTCGGCTTTTTGCGGATCGGCTGTTTTTTCTTCCTCCGAATAAATATCGTAGAACACCTGCCTGCCGTTTTGCGTTTCCTCTTTGAAATAATTGCAGATGGCAACGGTGTGCGCGGGGTCTATGTGGCTGTACCAGGTCAGGCGCAGATCCCCAAGCGTTTCTCCGCTGTAATATCCGCTGTCCACGGGAAAGATCAGTCTGCCAAAATCGCCGAATGTGGGATCAGCGATTACATCGGCAATTTTTGTGTCAGCCGTGTATGCCGCCGCGGTCGATGCGTTTTTCCAAAGGTACCTCATGGCATTGTAGGTATACTCGTTTGCCGCGATGCCGTTGTGGGAATAGCCCTCCTTGATACGGAAAATAAAATTGCCGTCCTTCGTCTGGGTCTGCTCGGTAAAATATGCTGATGCGCGCATATCCTCTGCCCGTGCGGTATCGTAGCTGTACGAAAAGTCACTGGTTCCTACCATCATCATAACGAAATAATCGTTTTGATTTCTGCCGTCCGCCGCGCGCCAAATGCTCTCGTCGTCAAGCGAGGTGCCGCAGCTCATGGGGATGAAGTAACGGAAATAATCAAGCGCGTATTCAAAGGTGCGCCATGTGGTGACAGACCCCATCGAAAATCCGCCAAAGGCACGGTGATCGCGTGCCGCCATCAGTTCATCCGCCGAAATCCCCGCGGCATAGGTGGAAAACGCAGATTCAACTGCCGGAATGAGATCGTTTACCAACTCATTGTGATAGTTTCTTGTCAGTCGCAATGCCAGTGAAAAATCCGCGCTGTCCTGTCCGCTCGTGTTGTTGTAGGTCGGGCAGACGATGATCAGCGGTGCGAAATCACCCTGTGCAATGGCATTGTCGATCACATTTTTGAAGTCGGACGGTCTTTCCGGCGTGCCGAGCGTAGAGGTTTCATTGCTCCAGCCGCCGTGCATCAGGTACAGGATGTTGTACTGCTTTCCTTCGTCATACCCGTGCGGCAGATAGACGATCGCACGCTTGCGGAGCGGCTGTGAATGCTGTTCGTAGGAAAAGGATTCGTAGGTGTCGTAGTAAAGCTCCCGCAGCTCTCCCGGCGCATCCGATGCGGCAAAATAGGACTGCGGAATTTCCGAAAGCTCGGACGGAAATTTTGCAGCAGTCCCGCCGCTCGGTTCTGTCGGTGTAACGGACGGGATCTCCGGCACGGTCGTTGTGCCGCCGTTTGCCGTATCGGTGCCGTTCGGCGTGTCCGGTCTCGTCTGATTACCGCAGGAACAAAGAATGGCAAGGGCAAGCAAAAGAGCGAGAAAAGATACCGTTTTTTTCATCTTGTCACCTCCCGAACAGCCAACGCATGACGGTCTCATCCTGCGAGACGCGCCCGATGCCGCCGTGCTGATTGCCGCCGCCGAACCATGCGCGGTCTTTGACATCCAGCACCGCAAGGGCGCCGATCTCCTCCTCGGTCAGCCCCTCGGCGCGGTAGAGGCGGCAAAGTTCCTCGTAGGTGCGGCTGATCCTTGCCGAGCCGTAATATTCATCGGATTCCCCGATGACGAAATAGACCGGAGTTCTCGCCTGCACAAGCGGCGCAAGCTCTCCGTCCCAGACCGACGCGACATGAAGCGCCGCGGTGAAAAGCTCTGGGCGCTTCGTGAGCACCAGCGAGAGCGTCTCCCCGCCGCCGGAGTAGCCGTTGATATAGACCTTGCCGCGGTCAATGCTGTAAGCGTCGAGCAGATATTCCGTCAGCGCGATGGTCTGCTCTGCCGAGGTGTTGCCCCAATCGCTCAGCTGTGGTGCGGCAATGATCATTTTATCGTTGTACTTCTGCGCCTCAAAAACAAAATCTTCCGCTCGGATGTTTGTGCCAACGCCCTGAAAGTACAGCCCTTCGTAGCCGGGGAGCGAGAGATACAGCGCATACGGTTCGCTTTTATCGTAGCTTTCGGGGATGTACAGATGAAAATGAATATCCCCGACATCCGAATGCAGGATATTGTCCATCAGGAACCCGCGATAGGTCTCGCTTCCCGCGCTTACATTGTAATCCGTTTTCTTCGGCGGATGTTCAGGTGTTTCAGTTTCTCCGATGGTCGTTTCGCCTGTTTTATCACTTGCTTCCGGCGTTTGAGTGTCCGTGTGCGGCTTTTTCGGAACGGATTCCGACGGACCTGCGGCACATCCGGCAAACGCGAGCAGGAGAAGAGCGCAAAGGATAAGCGCAAGTGTCCGTTTCACACCGACCGCCCCATTTCGTATGCCTGCTTCATGGCGGGAGATGCTTTGACTTCGCCCTTCTGATAAACGCCCGTCCCGTAAATCACGCCGCGCTCGATCGCGCCGCTGACGCAATCGGCATATGCGCGCAGACAGCCGAGCGTGGTCATGACCGACTGCTTTTCTCCGTCCGCACAGGTGATGATATAGTAAAACTCTTTGTTCTTTACCTCTGTCCAGCGGGCAAGCGTGCGGTCGATGACGGCTTTGAGCTGCGCGTCGATGGAATAGAAGTAAACCGGGCTTGCCAGCACGATGACATCGGCATCGATCATCTTCTGAAGCACCTCTGCCATGTCATCCTTGAGTACGCACGCACCGCCGTTGTCGCGACAGTAGTAGCAGGCGCGGCAATAGCCGATTTTCTTGTCCGACACACGGATTTTTTCCACATGGTTGCCGCGTTCCGCTGCGCCGCGCGCAAATTCGTCGCAAAGAAGATCCGAGTTGCCGCCTCTGCGCGGACTGCCCGAAAGAATCAATACATTTTTCATAACGAAACCTCCTGACTTTAGTAGCCAAGCCCCGAAAGCCAACTGTCTACCTTGTTTTCTGCGCTGGATACGCTGTTTCCCGCAACCGACAGCGCGTCATCCGTCCTGACCGTTGCCGACGGGAGCAATTTTTCCAGCGTTCCGAGACTCCCCGCGCCCGAGGACGAGCCGTTGTGCGTAAAGAACGGGATTACGGTCTTTCCGCTGAAATCATACTCCTCAAGGAATGTCCACACAGGCATCGGCAGATCGTACCACCAAATCGGAAAGCCCAGAAATACCGTGTCATATCCTGCCATGACCTCCGCGTCGATATGCGTGGTGATCGTGGGGCGTATTCCGTTGTCAAGCTCGTTTTTGGAACGGTCAAACACATCGTTTTGCGTATAGGCGACCTCGGGGACGATGCGGAACAACTCGCCACCTGTCTTTTCGGCAACCCAATTTGCCATAGTCTGCGTGTTGCCCGACCAGGAGAAATAGGCAACCAAAATTTTGCCTTCCCCCTTGACGGGGGCTTCCGAATCGTTTGCTATCGGGGTATGCTCGCCACCCGACGAACAGGCGGCAAACAAAAAGAGTGTCGTGAACGCAAGTAATATCGCAAGCATTTTATTCAGGTGTTTCATTAGTCTTTTTTCCTTTCCTGTGGATTTTTTCGAGTAGCAGACTCAGCCCGCCGCAGAGAAATGCGAGACCGAGCGAAAGCATGAGGGTATCAAATGTATAGGCGAAAAAGCCGGTGTTGTATGCACTTCCGTAGTCCTTGAACGCGACCGTGCAAAGCAGCTCCTCCCAGAATCGACGTTCTGCAAAGACGGTAGCGCCGTATATGACAAAAGCCGTCATGATAGCGCCGATGAGCAGACAGAAAGTTTTATCCACCCGCCGCCCGCGCATGATTTTCCAAAACAGCGCCGGGAGGTGCAGTCCGAGATGCACCGAGGACAGAAGGAACGCCCACGCTGTGGAAACGAGGTGCAGGGTTCGTCCCATTTGTGCGCCGCCCATCGGAAGCGCGGCAAACACGGTGCCGGAGATCGGCACGGCACTGACCATACAGCCGAGCATAGAAATCAGAAGTGCGAGATTGACCACGGTCTGCACCACCCGTTTTGCCGGATAGCGCCCGCGAAGGAGCGCGCGATACCAACGGATATTCAGCGCCGCATGAAAGAGGAACAGTGCAAACAGCGCGATGCCGAGCCATTCATGCGCCGCGCCCGGCAGCTTCGCCTCGCCCATCACGAGCAGAAAGAGGACAAACATTGCGGCATCCGTCACCGACTTTGCGATGCGTTTCCATGATTTCATACGGTACCTCCGTTTTTAACTTTTTCAGCACCGGCATGGGAAATAAATAGGGTTTGACTCCCAGATCTTTTTTCATGATGGATTCTCCTTTGTTGTGCTGTAATTTTTGCTATGCGGCTCATTTCAAGCCGTTGACCCACTCCTCAACGGTGGACTTGCTTGCGCCGGAAGAGAATCTATGCCCCTCCTGCCAATTGCCCGTGCCTGCCATTTCCGCAAGCAGGCTTCCGCTCTGTCCCATACCGGAACTTGCGGAGGTGGCGAACGGAATGACCGTCTTTCCCGCGAAATCGTTGTTCTTCACGAAGTTGTTGACCGGCCATGCCGCGATGCCCCACCAGATGGGGTAGCCGATAAAGACCGTATCGTATTCGTCAAAGTTTTCGGGCGTTGTTGTGACCAGCGGAATGTCGCGCAGCGACTCGTCATCGTGTTCGCGGTTGACGCGGCTGCCCGAAGTCGTCCAGCTGAGGTCGGCGCTTGTGTAGGGTGTTACCGGAACAAGCTCAAAAAGCGTTCCGCCCGTTGCCGCGGCAATGTCTTCCGCGACTCGTTTGGTGTTGCCGCTGCCGGAGAAGTACACGACAAGCGTTTTGCCGCCCGCCATCGGCGTGTCCGTTGTACCGGCAGGGTCTGTCGTGCCGGTTGTGCTGTTTTCACCCGATGTGGTGCTGTCGGGATTTTTCGTGTCGTTTGTATTATTTTGTGTGGTCTGTGAGCCATTGCTCGGCGTTGTTCCCGACGGTGTGTCGGGGGTCGTTCCCGCGCAAGCCGCGAGTGAGAATATCATGATGATTCCGAGTAAAAGTGCAATTAACTTTTTCATTTTTATCTATCCTTTCTTGTTTCCTGCGGAATTGACTTACCAATTTTTCTTTTCCTTGCGGTTGTTGTTGTTGTGCTTGCGCTCCTCCACCATCTGCGCAAACCATTCCACCATTTTGGGATCAGTGTGCGAGAAGAAAGAGCTTTGCTTCTTGTCAAGCGCCGCGATTGCCTTCATATCCTCGTCCGAGAGCGTGAAGTCGAACACATCGAAATTCTGCTCCATCCGCTCCTTGTGAACCGATTTCGGGATGACTACGATCCCGCGCTGCAGCTCCCAGCGGAGAATGACCTGCGCCGAGGTCTTGCCGTACTGTTTGCCGATTTCCACAAGCACAGGCTCCTCAAACATACCGCCTCTGCCTTCGCCGAACGGCGCCCACGCCTCATGCTGTACGCCGTACTTGACCATCCATTCGTGCGCTTCGATCTGCTGATTGTGCGGGTGGGTCTCCACCTGATTGACCATCGGCTTGATGCGGGCAAAGGAGCAGATGTCAACCAGCCTGTCAGGATAGAAGTTGGAAACGCCGATCGCCTTGATGACACCCTCGGCATACAGATCCTCCAGTGCTCTCCACGCGCCGTAAACATCCGCGAAAGGCTGATGCAGAAGCACCAGATCAATGTAGTTGGTTTTCAGCTTGCGCATGGATTCCAGCACCGACTCCCTCGTCTCGTCGTACCCATAATGCTCCACCCAAACCTTGGTGGTCAGGAAGATCTCACTTCTCGGTACGCCTGATTTTGCGATTGCCTCGCCGACCTCTTCCTCATTGAAATAACTCTGCGCCGTGTCAATGTGGCGGTAGCCGACCGAGAGTGCGTCCAGCACGCACCGCTCGCATTCATCCTTGGATACCTGGTAAACCCCGTAGCCGAGCTGCGGCATTTTTACTCCGTTTGATAAAGTTACATATTCCATCGTGGAACACCTCCGTTTTTCTTTTGTGCCTTTATTGTATCACACAGAACGAAAAAACGGAATCTCCGAAAAGTTCAACGCATTAACTTATAGTTAAAGCAAAAAGCACCCGCCCGCAGGCAGGTGCTTTGCAATTTACTTTCGCTCAATTCAAAGCGTCATATTCTTCATCCGACACGGCTCCGCACCATTCGGTTTTGGTATTTTCGCCCGGACATTCCACGGCAATATGAGAAAACCAACTGTCTTTTGCTGCTCCATGCCAATGCTTTACCTCCGCAGGAATCGTTATCACATCACCGGGATGCAGTTCTCGGGCTTGTTTCCCGGCTTCCTGATACCATCCTCTGCCGTCCGTACACAAAAGAATCTGCCCGCCTCCGCTTGCGGCATGATGAATATGCCAATTGTTGCGACATTTCGGTTCAAAGGTCACATTCGCCATATAAACCGACTTCCGTGGATCCGTCAGGGGATTCAGATAAGAATTACCGACAAAATACTTTGCATAAGCCGTGTTCGGCTCACCAAGTCCAAACAACCCGCCGAACCTACCGTCGTCTTCGGCATAAATATCTTTTGCCTTGCGGAAAGCCGCCCATGCATTTGGCCAACCGGCGTAAAACGCGATATGTGTGAGCAATTCAGCCATTTCGCCCTTTGTAACACCGTTTGCTTTGGCAAACGCAAGATGATGATCAAAGGACGAATCGATCATCCCCTTTGCCACAAGTGTTGTTACGGTCAGCATGGAGCGAATCTTCGGAGAGAGTCCGTCACCCGACCAAACCTCCCCGAATAGAATATCGTCATTTATCTCGGCAAATTTCGGTGCAAATTTTTCAAGAGCGTTTCTTCCTGCCGTTTGCTTGATCTTCATGTTTTATCCTCCTTGTTTTTGTTTATAATCTCATCCACCGTCCGGATGAATTTTCTGACCTGTCCCGACGGTTCCGGTGAGTACATGATCCCGTAAGGCACCGTGACAGGTACCTCCGACGGAACGATGCGCAGGAGCGGATGGATACTCTCCCAACCGTCTACCGCAATGATCGGGAGATTTTCCTTGACCGCCGTATTGAACGCGGAAAGATTGAAAAACGGGAAATCCGTCACCTTCACACAGGCGTCTTCGCAGGTATTTCGCAGTCTGTCAATATAGCAGTTCCATCCTCGATGAATAAACATCGCGCCGGTTTCTTTCAGATCCCTCGGCGCAATTGCCTTTTTTGCGGCGAGCGGGCTTGTCAGCGGCACGGCAAATGCAATCGCTTTATCCTCCAGATGAATCACCTGAAAATTCCGCTCGGTCATCAGGTGATCGTCGTAAATTCCGGCAACCACATCGATCTGCTTGCCGAGATTGCGCAGAATTTCACGCGCGTTTTCGGGCGTATTCTCGAACGGTATCAGCTCAATCTTCAGATTCGGCGCAAGATATTGAATGTCTGCCCAGATGTCAAGAATGAATTTTGCCGGCGTCATGACTGAGGTACCGATGCGGATGGAGCGCTGATTTTCCCGGCGATCGATCTCCCGCGCCTTTTCCGCCGCGCGCTTTGTGTAATCCACAAGGTATTTCGCGTCGTCCAGAACACTCTTGCCCGCCTCGGTGAGCGCTAACCCATGGTTGGTGCGGGAAAAGAGTGTCACACCGAGCCGTCCCTCCAAAGCGTCGATCTGCTTCATCACCGCTGTAGGGGAGAGGAACATCGCCTCCGCCGTTTTGGAAAAGCTCCCGTTCTCCGCCACCGAAAGAAAGGTCAGCAGCTGCGGGTGAATCATATTGCCACCTCCTTGCTTGAACTTTTACTTGATATAGTATAACATGTTTTTGGGGAAAGTTCAAGTGGAAATTGCGATAAGAAAGCGCCTATGTATAGCTACATGATCATGTTCCCGCTGAACAACGATTCTTATATGGTGTGGGTAGCACATATTGATTCCAGTGCAGTATAATTTCAAATACAACCACGGGGTACAAGGGGTGTCCCCCAAGAGAATCCGGGTGTGAGCACCATGGAATGAGCACCCAGATTCAGTGCTTGCTAAGAATTAAAGACAGACACAGTCGTTTCGGAGGTCGTACACACCGGAGCGGCTTTTCTTTTTTTCGAAGTTTCAATCGGTATTCACGCCTTGTACCTGTTTGTATTTGGTCATTTAAGAATCCTCATGCACATGCACGGACACTTTTTCTTTTGTCTTTCACTCTCAGCAAGCACTGAATGATACCTCCCACCCGGATGCCTCCCACCGGTTTTTCGGTACATTCGCTTGTGAGGGGACGTCTCCCCTAATACCCCTCGGACAAAGCAATGCCGCTTGATTTTTCTGCTTGCGTACCGACGACAAATAGGTTGAAAATCTTTCCTTATTCCTCTTGACAAGTTATGCGAGTGATGCTATAATAATATGCGGTACTATTGTACCGCTGTATAGAAAGAGGTGTCTATGAAAGCATTGGACGCAGAACGCTTTACGAAAATTCGGGCGTTCATCGATGAATATTATCTTGACCATCATAAGTCCCCGGCTGTGCGCGACATTGCCGCGGGTACGGGGATATCCAAGACCGCAGTGCAACGCTATTTGACCGATATGAAGGCGCACGGCGAGATCGAATACAACGGCAGGCGGAGCATTGAAACCGACCTTTCCCGTATCATGACCGACATCACGCCTGTCGCCCGGTATGACAGTACCGTGTCGTGCGGTTTGCCGACCGAAGTAAATGTGGAACCCGCTGAGGTACTGCCACTACCCAAATCGCTCGTCGGTGAAGGAACATTCTTCATTCTTACCGCCAAGGGTGACTCTATGACAGGCATCGGGGTAGATGATGGAGACCTTGTGATTGTCCGTGAGCAGAACACCTGCAGGGACGGCGACTATGCCGTCGTACTTGTGGACGGACGGGAAACCTTACTCAAAACCGTCACCTATCTGCCAGACAAGCAGTCTTATCTGTTGCACGCCGAGAATCCGGACTACCCTGACCGGGTGGAACGCAATATAACCATTCAGGGCGTGGCGATCAAGGTCATCAAGGAACTGAAGCGATAGGAGGAAGAAACATTGACATTAAAAGAAGCATGGGAATGTATCGTCGAAACGATGAACAACAATAAAACCACACAGGTCGTGATCGTCAGCAAGGGTGACCCTGATTATGACAAGTGTTTGTCACTTGATTGGCTTGTTGAAAAATTCAAGAACGCAATCAACAATACCCGTGGCTGTTTCGGTGTTCCGAAAGAGGAGATTGACAATCTGGCAGATGCGTTGCTTCCGGCGATGATCGAATTCTTTCAAAGCGAGGAGGGACAGCGGGAATTTGCCGCTTGGCTTGAAAAGCGGGAGAAAGAAGAAGCAGTAAAGAAAAAGGATGGTGACACATGATAGGCGTTATCTATGCGCGGTATTCCTCCGATAATCAGCGCGAGGAGTCCATTGAAGGTCAGCTTCGGGAGTGCCGTCAGTATGCGGACAGGAACGGTATCACTCTGCTTGATCCGTACATCGACCGTGCCTATTCTGCGAAAACGGATAATCGTCCGAGTTTCTTAAAAATGGTCAAGGACAGCGCGGCAAAGAAGTTTGACACGATCATTGTATGGAAGCTTGACCGCTTTGCCCGAAACCGTTATGACTCGGCACATTATAAATCTATCCTGCGCAAAAACGGCGTTCGTGTTGTTTCGGCAACCGAATCTATTTCAGAAGGTTCGGAAGGCATTCTGCTGGAATCTGTATTGGAAGGTATGGCGGAGTATTACTCGGCCGACCTTGCACAAAAAGTGATTCGGGGATTGACGGAAAACGCCTTGAAATGCAAATACAACGGCGGGACCTTACCAATCGGATATGTTATCGATTCTGCACAATACTTTCAAATCGATCCTATCACCGCTCCTGCCGTATTGAATGCCTTCCGGCATTACGCCGCCGGAAAGTCCATGCGGGAAGTAACAGATGAATTGAACATTGCCGGTATCCGAACAAAACGGAACGGAAAGATCAGCATCAACAGCGTCACAAGAATGCTCCACAACCGAAAGTATATCGGCGAGTATTCTTACAGGGACACGGTTATTCCCGGCGGAATTCCTGCCATCGTTCCGAAAGAACTGTTTGATAAAGTACAGGAGCGTATGGCAAAAACAAAGAAAGCCCCTGCCCACCACAAAGCAGAGGATGAATATCTCCTGACAACGAAGCTTTTCTGCGGTGAGTGTAAACGCATGATGACCGGAGAGAGCGGAACAAGTCACATGGGTAATGTACACCGTTACTACAAGTGCAACGGTGCCCGTAAAGGTGGGGACTGTCACAAGAAAACGGTCAAAAAGGAATGGATCGAAAATATGGTTCTCTCCAAAATCCGCGAAGTCATTTTTGACGATGAACTTCTGAATGATGTTGCAGACAGACTGATGGAACGACTTCACGCAGAAAATACAAACCTCCCCATTCTCAGACGGCAACTGAAGGAGGTTGAAAAAGGGATTGAGAATTTTATGAATGCCATTCAGATGGGCATTATCACGCCATCCACCAAAGAGCGATTGAATGATCTGGAAACGCAGAAATCAGAGCTGACCGTACAGATCATGAAGGAAGAAATGTCAGTGCCGTTGCTGACAAAAGAACAGATTCTTTTCTTTCTCACAAAATTCAGAGAACTCAATCCCAAACTCCTCGATCATCGTCGCAGGCTGATCGACAGCTTTGTCAACGCCGTTTATCTCTATGACGACAGATTGACGATCCTGTTCAACTGCAAGGACGGAAACAAGACTTATACCTTCGCGGAAATCGAAACCGCACAAAAAGGTTCGGGTTTGTCTGCACTCGCTGCACCAACTAAAGCCGGATGGGCAAACCCATCCGGCTTTAGTTTTATAAAATAAAACACCCTGATCCGTTTTTGCGGGATGAGCGGTGTCTCTCCCCGGGTGGCATATTTTTATTGCCTCAAAACCGCAAACGGGCACGAGCCGGGGGAATGCCGCGGCTTGCTGCGCACCGTGAACGGCGGCCGGCGCATTGACAGATGGGACGGTGGTCTTACGGAACGGTACTATACCGAATTATCTCAGATACGTTTTTATAAATTGCATCCGTCGTATATTCCTTTTGTCGGTTCTGACTACGATACATACCGTATCCTTCACATCGGCGAGAGCCACTATTGCGGCGCGATGGATGCGGAGCGATTCGGCATCGATTATTTTTCGAGGTGGTTCGACGAGCCCTGCGCAGAGGTCGAGTGCGGTCTTTTGCAAAATAACATTACCCGCAGGGTGGCAAAGGGCGTCGTTGATGAGGGCGACAGGTTTTCCGTGTTCGATAACATATTGCGTTCCGTTTTAAAGGTCGTTGCGGAAGAAGAAAGCCCGCATATATCCAAGTGCAACAGATGCAGATACAATTATTTTGCATTTATGAATTACTATCCGTTTCCCGCGTTTAGGGAGAAAGGCAGCTTTCTCGATTCGATACGCGACTATTCGAAAACGCGCGGCTCGCGTGCGGCGGCAGATAAATTGATCGAAGCCTGCGAGAGCGCCGCAACGGATACGGTCGATGCGGTGATTGAGATCTTAAAACCGCGCTGCATCGTTTTTTCATCCTGCGATGCGGGCAGCGCCTACAAAAAGCATAACGGGAAATACAAGGACGATCCCCGGATGATATACACGTCTCATCCGGCAAGACCCTTCACATGGAACAAGCCTCTTTCCGGTCTGGGATACCGGAAGGGCATCGATGTTTTTGAGGACGGATTGAAAAGGATATATCGCAAATGATCTCCGTTGTCGCGCGGTCGGGATCTGTTTGGGGAAAATGAAAAAAGCGCCCGCGCCGCGGGCGCTTTTTTTCGTTTTGCCGGACGGCGAAAGCATTGACAGACATCGGGAATATTGATATAATGAAACCGAAAAAATGAGGATTTTCCCCTTTCCGTTCGTATAAATAATGAAAGACTGAAAGGATAAAGCAGCTTATGGGCAACGGTGAGGAATGCTACCGCCGCTATCTTGACGGGGACAGCGCGGCATTCGGCGACATTCTTTGTATATACCGCGACGGACTGACCTTTTTTATCGACGGGTACGTCCACGATATATACGAAGCCGAGGATATTGCAATGGATACATTTCTGTATCTGCTGACGCACCCCGGCAGGTATGACTTCCGCGTGTCGCTGAAGACCTATCTTTATATGCTGGCAAGGAGCCGGGCGATCGACCGGCTGCGCCGCCGTGCAAGGATGAGCGTTATGAGCATAAACGAATTGCCCGATGCTGCCGACAGATGCTCGCTTGAAGAGGAGTTCATAGCCGGAGAAAAGAAGCGGGCGCTGTATGCAGCGCTCGGACGGCTGCCGGACAGTCAGCGCGAGGCGGTGAGGCTCGTGTATCTTGAGGATATGTCATATACCGATGCCGCACGTGTTATGAAAAAAAGCCGAAAGCAGGTCGACAATCTGGTCACGCGGGCAAAAAGAGCGCTGCGCGGTATGCTTTCGGAGGAGGGAAGTCTGTTTTTATGAGAAAAAGCAACGGCGAATTCGAGGCGGAGATATTCAGGCGCTTCGATGAGTATAAGGAAAAAAAGAAAAAAAGACATCGGGCGGTGCGTGCCGCGAGTCTTTGCATGGCGGTCGTGCTGCTCGGTGCGGCGGTGCTGCTTGCTGTACGCGGCGCGCGGCACAAAGCGCCGAACGTGACCGACGTCCGACCGGGATCGAGCAGGGCAGCCTCTGAAAATACGCAGCCTGAGGTGCCGGGCGGTGTGCCGACGGACACCGTGACGCCGGAGACGGCATCGGAATCGGAGCGCGGCACAGAGGCGTCGGCGCCGGTGTCGCCGGATCCCATGGTGTACAGGGTCAAGGAGACCGATGAAATATTTTCGGCGGCGTATACCGAATTCGCGTTGGGACTGCTGTGCGCCGGTCTTGAGGACGGAAAAAACACGCTCGTGTCGCCGCTTTCGGTCATGGAGGCGCTTGCAATGGCGTCAAACGGCGCTTCGGGAAGGACTCTCGACGAATTGATGAGCGTTATCGGCGGCGGGATCGGCACGGACGATCTGACAGCGTACCTGCGCGGGTTCAGCCTCGACAGCGATCTGGTGCGGATGTCAAATTCGGTGTGGATACGCGACGGTTTTGCCGTCAGAAAGAGCTTTCTCGAAAAAAACGGCGGACTTTACGGCGCGGGCGTGTTCACTGCTCCGTTCGATGATTCGACCGTCGATGCCGTAAACGCATGGATAAACGCGGGGACGAACGGTATGATCGGCAAAATGCTTGAGCGCGGCGCGCTAAACGACAGTGATATCTGTCTCTGCAACGCCGTGTTCTTTGACGGCAGATGGGTGCAGACATACAAGGACGAAAACATCGTTGACGGTCTGTTCAGGCGTGCGGACGGCACGACCGACAGAGTGACGATGCTCCGTTCGGAGGAGACGAGTGCGCTCAGCGTGCGCGGCGGCGTCGGTGTGCGTAAAATGTATGACGGCTTGCGGTATGAATTTATTGCCCTTATGCCCGACGAGGGCACGAGTCTCGGCGATTTCGCGGCATCATTTGACGGCGCGAGCCTGCGCGCGACTGTCCGCAGCTTTGTCCGTGCGGATGTTGAGCTTGAAATGCCGGAATTCAGGGCGGAGTACTCTGCCGATCTTACCGAAACACTCAAAAAAATAGGGATAAAAGAGGCGTTCGAGGCAGGGCGTGCGGATTTTTCGGGAATAGCGGACGGCAACATCCACATCTGCAGCGTGCGTCACAAGACGGCATTCACTCTTGACCGCAACGGCACGCTTGCTTCGTCGGCGACCGTCATAGGCGTGCCGGGATCGTCGGAGGTTCCGTCTCCAAAAATGAAAGTTACGCTTGACCGTCCTTTTATTTATATGATAGTAGATTCGCTGACCGCGCTGCCGGTATTTATCGGAGCGCTCGAGACTGTGGGCTGAACGCGGCGGAAGATCGTGTCATAAAGCAGGATGCTGCCGTTGCGAAACGGCAAGGGAGGAGCTTATAATAATGAAGAAAAGAAGGATTGTTGCATTTTTATCGGCGCTCATCATGCTTGCGGCGGCGCTTGCTGGCTGTCGCGCGGGAGCAAGTGACAAGCGCGCGGATCTGATCTCAGATGGCGGCGCGGTCGCGCCTTTGTCTCCGAATGCGGGATTTTCCGCCGCATATACCGATCTTGCGCTGAAGCTGCTGAGCGCCTGTCTTGAGGACGGAAAAAATACGCTCGTGTCGCCGCTTTCGGTCATGGAGGCGCTTGCAATGATGGCAAACGGCGCATGTGGCGAGACGCTCGGGGAGATGGAAAAGGTGATCGGCGGCGGCATTCCGGTATCCGAGCTTGCAAGGTATCTTGCGGGCTTTGCCGCCGGCGGGGAAGAGCTGTCGCTTGCAAATTCGTTGTGGCTGCGCGAGGGCTTTGACATCGACGAAGAATTTTTGCGGAAATGCTCGGCTTTTCAAGGCGCGGGTGCATACCGCGCGCCGTTTGACAGGCATACCGTTGATGATATCAACGATTGGGTGAGCGAAAATACGCACGGGATGATAAAGAGTGCCGTTGACTACGATACGGTGCGGGCATCCGAGCTCTTACTTTGCAATGCACTGTATTTTGACGGCAAATGGGAACGCAGATACAGTGACGGCGATATAAGCGACGGATATTTTACCCGCGAGAGCGGCGCACGGGACGAGGTGAGGTTCATGTATTCGGAGGAGCACAGCCTTTTGACCGTTGCGGGCGGTCGGGGCTTCATAAAAAATTATGACGGCGGAAATTACGCATTTGTCGCCGTGCTGCCCGACGCCGGGACCGATATCTCCGAGTTTGTTTCATCTCTCGATGCGGCAGCCCTTGCCGAGGCGTTGAAAAAAACGACCGCAGCCGTTATCGACGCGCGCATTCCCGAGTTCAGAGCCGAATACGGAGCCGATCTCAGAACGGCTCTCGGCAATATGGGGATTACAAGAGCCTTTGAGCCGGGTGAGGCTGATTTTTCGGGCATTACGTCCGACGACAATATTTATATAGGAAGCGTTATGCACAGGACCGTGATGGAAATCGACCGTGACGGCACAAAGGCAGCCGCGTCAACGGTGATCGCCGCTCCGACGGCAGCAGATCCCGGTCTCCTGCCGGAGAGGATAAATATAACGCTCGACCGTCCCTTTGTTTATATGATAATCGACCGTACCGTGTCACTGCCGGTGTTTATCGGAGTGGCTGCCGGAATGAAATAAGAAGCGCTGTCCGAGGGTGTTGCAGAGCCGCGGGGCGGAAAGACCGAGCGTAGGTCTTTCCGCCTTTTTCCGTTCTTTCCGACGGTGCTGCCGGGCGCGTTTAATGGCTTTTTGCGACGTTTCGGACAGCCGATTTAATAATACGACAAAAAAGTATAAAAGAGGAAACACGTACATTATCACGTACCGAATGCGCGGACATTGCCTGTCCTCCCGTCGTGATTTTTTTGTTTGTCGTTATTTTTGTGCAATTTGTACAGCACTTTATTTTCGGCAGGCAAAATTGTCCTCTCGCGGTCATCGGAAGGGAGATGCTATAGTTGCACGCGCAATTATTTCATTCAAAAAGGGTAAATTATAGTTACTCATCACACCGCGACCATTCCGAAGTCACAAAAAACCTCATTTTTGCCCTCAAAGTGCCGTTAAAAATCACATTGTTTCGTGATTGGTGTAAACTTGATTTACCTTGCGGCAATATGCTCATACGTTGTGTAGAAAACGTGAAGAAAAGGCACTGAGGCGTTCATTCGACCGCAAAACGCGGAGACGTAAATTCGGAGCCGCTGTTTTCCTGCGCCGTCGCGACGGGAAAAAGAAAGGCATTGACAGTTTTTTGCCTTTATGATATTATAATCGTGTAAATTCAGACGTAATGCATCCGTCGGGGCGGCGCTCCGGCGGTATTCTCCGCTTATACGCCCGGTCGGAACATTTCGTGGATCCCGTGCCGGCGGCGGAGACGCGGGAGTTTTTTTCGTGCGGCATTCGTCCGGATGGTGCTTTTTGCGTTGCCGAGATCCTGTGCTGCCGTTTTTTCGGCGTGTGCGGCGTTTTGCGACGTAAAAGGCATACAACGTTCCGCTCTTCCGCGTGCGGAACGGAAAAACGCATCGGGTCTGAGCCGCCGCTCACGTCACGGCTTGAGACTTTTGCGGTCGCTGCGGTCGGTTGCCCCGCGTTTATTTTGCCGGATCTGTCGTTTTTATCGGCGGCAGCGGCGCAAAATGCGCGGCAGCTGCTCTGTCAGTACCGTGATCAAGACGCAATCAAGACGCAAGCCGGCTGTGAGGCGCCGCGCGCAATGGCGCGCGCCGTTCGCCGCCGCCGCAAAGGTCTTAATCCGACGCCTGTCCCGGCGCTTGCGCACTTACCATTCGCGGAAAAACCTACCCGTGTAACGGATCCCCCGGCACGGGAAAAACAATCAGGAGGGAAACCATTGAAGATGAAGAAAAGAACGAAGCTCACCAAGCTGACGGCAGTCGTGCTGTCAATACTGTTCGTTCTTGGCAGTCTGACGACGGCAGTGGCTGCGTCCGGCGAGACCGCCTCTGGCTCTTCGTCCGTATCGGACAAAACGCTGGATGATGTCAAAAGACTGCTGAACGCCTCAAGCTACGACGAGTACACCACGAAGCACTCGGACGAGGCGAAATATCCGCGCGCTGAGCGCGACATCGTGATCAACGGTCTTGATTACGATAAAAAGGAGACCGACGCCGAGGTCAAAAAAGAGACCTATGACGGTGTTGAGTCGCTCTATACTCCCGACAAGGGCTCGGTAGTGTACCGCTTCAATGTTCCGAAGGCGGCGAAGTACGGTGTTGCCATCGAGTATTATCCCGTTGAGGGCAAGGCAACGTCGATACAGCGTACCTTCCTTATTAACGGTAAGGTCCCCTTCTCGGAGGCGTACTACATAACCTTCTCGAAGGTATGGACCACGGTATACGATGACGCCGTTATCGGCGGCATGAGCATGGACGACATAAGACGCGGCATCAATCGTCCGTTCAAGACGGATATTGACAACAACGAGCTCCGTGCCACCATGAAGCAGTCTCCCGAATGGCGCAATTATCAGCTGCGCGACGTTGACGGCTTCTATACCGATCCTTTCGAGTTCGTTTTCGAGGCGGGCGAGAACACCATAACCCTCGAGGCGGTCAACGAGCCGATGGCGATAAAGGAGATCAGACTTTTCCCCGTCGAGGCTCTTCCTACTTATGAGGAATACCGCAAGCAGTACGAAAATGCCCCCGCGGGCACCGACGTCATAAAGCTTGAGGCCGAGATCCCCTATCAGACATCCTCTTCCACCATTTATCCTATCGAGGATCGCGCGTCCGCGGTGACAAGTCCTTCCGACACCACCCGCACAGTGCTCAACACGATAGGCGGCGATAAGTGGCAGACCTCCGGTCAGTGGGTGAGATATACCTTCAAGGTCAACAGCGACGGTATGTATTCCATCATCACCCGCTTTATGCAGAATATCAACGACGGTATGTATTCCTCCCGTATCCTTTCCATTTACAGCGGCGACGGTGTGAAGGAAGGCGAGGACGGCTACTACAACGGCGTTCCCTTTAAGGAAGCCAACGAGCTGAGATTCAATTACAGCACCGACTGGCAGACCGAAGCTCTTCGTTTCGGCACCTACGCCACCGACGTGACGGGCAAATCCTCGATGCATTACACCGATGTTGAGATGTACTTCAAGGCGGGCGTCGAGTACACCATCGAGCTTGAAGCCGCTCTCGGCACAATGGGCGATATCGTCCGCAAGGTAAGCAACTCGCTTGATACCATCAACGAGGCATACCTTTCGATCATGAAGCTGACCGGTGCGTCCCCCGACGCAGACCGTGACTACAACTTCCTCGAGATCATGCCCGAGACCGTTGCTCACATCATCATCGAATCCCGTACACTTTACGAGGTCGCTTCGGAACTCACTAACCTCGCCGGCATAAAGAGCTCCAATGTTGCAACGCTTGAGCGTGCCGCATGGCTCCTCCAGCGTATGGGCAGCGACCCCGAGGACGAGATCGCAAGAAACCTCACCGAGCTGAAGAGCCGTATCGGTTCGCTCGGTACATGGCTCAACGACGCAAAAACACAGCCGTTGAAGCTTGACGTTGTCTGCATCCAGGGCGTGAGCGCCGAAAGACCTCAGGCAAAGGCAAACTTCTTCCAGTCATTCGCGCACGAGTTCCAGAGCTTTATCCAGAGCTTTATCCGTAACTACAACCGCATGGGCGCTACCAAGGTCGAGGACGGAAGCTCGGTCGAGGTATGGCTCGCAAAGGGACGTGACCAGTCTCAGGTCATCCGTAACCTTATCAACAACGACTTTACTCCCCAGACCGGTATCTCGGTAGACCTCAAGCTGGTCGCCGGCGGTACGCTTCTTCCCTCTATCCTTTCCGGTAAGGGACCGAACGTGTATATAGGACTCGGCGAGGACAGCGTTATCAACTACGCTATCCGCGGCGCTCTTGAGGACATCAGCGTCATGGACGGCTTCGAGGACGTCACCAACACAACTCCCGGCGACCCGAATCAGCAGTTCACCGAGGCTGCAATGTTCGTTCTTCAGCTTGCCGATGCGGATGGTGTGAACCACTGCTACGGTCTGCCCGAAGAGCAGAACTTCCCGATGATGTTCCTGCGCACCGATATCCTTGCCGAGCTCAACATCGAGATCCCCAAGACATGGGAGGATGTGCTCAGCGCGGTCATCAAGCTGCAGCAGAACAACATGACCATCGGTATGAGCAACGACTACAAGATATTCCTTTACCAGATGGGCGGCACGCTCTTTGCCGACGACGGTATGAGAATAAACCTTGACTCCAACCTTGCTCTTGATTCCTTCGAACAGATGTGCAACCTGTTCAAGATGTACTCCTTCCCCTACAAATACGACTTTGCAAACCGTTTCCGTACGGGTGAGATGCCTATCGGTATCGCCTCCTACAACAGCACCTACAACCACCTCGTGGTATTTGCCACCGAGCTTCGCGGTAAATGGCAGTTCCTGCCGCTTCCCGGCTTCGAGCGTGAGGACGGCACCATCAACAACGTGTCCGTTTCCACCGTCAACGCCATCGTTATGATAACGGGCGCGGACGAAGCCAAGAAGAAGGATTCGTGGGAGTTCATGAAGTGGCACACCGGTGCGCAGTGCCAGATCGACTACTCCAACGAGATGGTCGCTATCATGGGCGACTCCGCAAAGTACGCGACCGCTAACGTCAAGGCTCTCGAATCGATGCCCTGGACACGCGAGGAGTATGAGAACCTGAACGCTCAGTTCAGCAACCTCGCCTCCATCCCCAACTACCCCGGCTCTTACATCATAGGCCGTTACACCAAGTTTGCGTTCCTTGCCGTTTACAACGACAACGCCGACGCTGTGACTCAGCTACTCAGCTACATTACGACGATCAACAAAGAGATCACTCGTAAGCGCAGCGAGTTCGGGCTTCCCACTCTTGAGATCGGTCAGACTCTTGCGGGCCTGCGCCGCGATCAGATAAACGAAGCGCTTGACGCTCTCGGATCCTCCGCCTCCGCTTACACGTCGCAGATCGACGCGCTGAAGAAGGCGATGGACGACATCCCGACGTATTCGACCTATTGTGAGGACACCTACATCGACGCGCTGAGAGCTGCCGGCAAGGCGCTCGGAGCTGCCGATGCCAACCTCTTCGGCGACATCGCCAAGAAGGTCGATGAGTGCGCCAACGCCCTCAAGTCCTATCAGTCGTCCTACCCCGCCGCGTCCGGTTCGACGGCAAAATAAGTGCCGTCGCGCACACCAAATTCTAAGTAAGGAGAAAACAGCATATGTCTCAGCAAAAAGCGCAGGCAGCGCATGAAGAGCCGAAGAAGGCTGTCGCCAGAAAAGATATGAGCCGCGCGGCGTGGACATGGCATGAAATGAAGCGCAACTGGGCGGCATACGTCATGGTCGCTCCCTTCATGATAGTCTTTACCCTGTTCACCGTTGTGCCGGTTCTGATCTCGATAATCGTCAGCTTCACCGACTTCAACATCCTGCAGATGCCCCACTTCGTGTTCTTCGACAACTACATCCGGCTGTTCCTTGACGACGATATCTTCCTTCTTGCCTGCAAGAACACCTTCATCTTCGCCGTTATAGTCGGACCTGCATCCTACCTCATGTCCCTGCTCGTTGCATGGTTCATCAACGAGCTTCCCCCTAAGATCCGTGCTATCGTCACCCTTGTTTTCTATGCTCCGTCCATCTCCGGTCAGGTCTACCTCATCTGGGGTACTCTTTTCTCCGGTGACTCCTATGGTTGGGCAAACGCGGTCCTGCTTGACCTCGGTATCACGACCGAAGCCATTCAGTTCTTCGAAAACAAGAAGTACATAATGCCGCTTTGTATCGTGGTCGCCCTCTGGACCTCGCTCGGTACATCCTTCCTTTCCTTCATCGCAGGTCTCCAGGGCGTCGATCACTCGCTCTACGAGGCAGCGGCGGTCGACGGTATCCGCAACCGCTGGCAGGAGCTGTGGTATGTCACCCTCCCCTCGATGAAGCCTCAGCTCATGTTCGGTGCTATCATGTCGATAACCCAGTCGTTCGGTTTCGGCGGCGTCGTTGACGCACTTTGCGGCAACCCCTCGACTGACTATTGCGCATGGACGATAGTGCATCACCTCAACGACTACGGCGGATCGCGTTTTGAAACGGGTTATTCGTCGGCGATCGCGGTTGTTCTCTTTATTATAATGATAGGAGCCAACACGCTGGTCAAGAAACTGATATCAAAGGTGGGACAGTAATATGGCAAGACTCAGAACAAGAAAACATAAAGTTGTCCTTAACCGTTCGGTCGGAGGCGACCTCGGTATCACGATCATGCTCACGATACTCGGACTTTTCATGTTCCTTCCGATGTATTACGTTGTGATCCAGTCATTCAAGCCCCTTGACGAGCTGTGGATGTTCCCGCCCAAATTCATCGTTATAAAGCCGACAGGCTCCAACTATAAGGACCTGTTCACGCTGATGAACGATTCATGGGTCCCGTTCTCACGTTACATCTTCAACACCGTGTTCGTCTCGGTCGTGGGAACTCTCGGCAACCTGTTCTTCGCCTCTCTCGCTGCATACGCGATGGCAAAGATCAAGTTCCCCGGCGGCAAGCTGATGTTCAAGACGGTCAGGACCTCGCTCATGTTCCACAAGACCGTTACCGCCGTTACCAACTTCCTTACGATGAGCATCCTCGGTATGATCGATACCTACTGGGCAAGGATCGTCCCCGCGTGGGGTGCAACGCTCGGTCTCTACCTCATGAAGCAGTTCATGGATACTCACGTCAACAACTCGGTGCTCGAGTCCGCAAGACTTGACGGCGCCGGAGAGTTCCGCTCCTTCTGGCTCATCGCAATGCCGATGGTCAAGCCCGCGTGGCTGACCCTTATCGTGTACTGCTTCCAGGATCTGTGGAACGCCGGTTCGTCGATCTACATCCACTCCGAGCAGCTCAAATCCTTCAACTACGCCATCGGTCAGATCACTGCCGGCGGTATCAAGCGTGCCGGCGCCAGCGCTGCCGCGACCGTTATCATGATGCTCGTACCGATCACGGTATTCATCATCACACAGTCGAACATCATCGAAACGATGGGTTCCAGCGGCATGAAAGACTAAGGAGGCAGTCAATGAACAACAAACAAAGAATCATATCGGCTGCGGCGCTCCTTGTCGCTCTGATCACTCTCCTTGCGGTGCCTGCGGGCGCGGTGAAGTCCTATCAGACATACACCTACTCCTCCAGCGGCTTCGCACTTTACTCCCCCGACGCATATACCCCTGTCACGACGGTCGATTCCAACTATATCGGACTTGACGCTAAGAAGGGGATCGAAGACCCCCGCGATCTGTATGTTGACGACGAGGACAATGTTTACATTGCCGATGCAAAAAACAACCGCATAATCGTTTGCGACAGATACTACAAGCTGAAGTTCATCATTTCCGAATTCACTAACGAGCAGGGTGTGCCCGATAATTTCACCAACCCCTCCGGTGTGTTTGTGACCAAGGACCGCATATTCGTGTGCGACACGGATGCGAACCGTATCGTCACTTTCAACCGCGACGGCGAATTCCTGGCGGTCATCCCCGAGCCCGAGGACGAGATCCTTGAGGACGATTCGGTCTACAAGCCGGTCGCTCTTGCGGTCGATGATTACAACAGACTTTATGTTGTTTCCTCCACCACCTATCAGGGTATCATCGTTATGTCGGATACCGGTGAGTTCATCTGCATCATCGGTGCGCAGAAGGTCTCGATCTCCGCGTGGGATAAGGTCTGGAGAAAGATCATGTCCGACACGGCACGCGCACAGCAGGAACGTATAATTCCTACCGAATATAATAATATAGCGATACGCGACAAGCTGATCTACGTCACGACATCCTCTCTTGACTCTAAGGCTCAGCAGAACGCTATAAAGACCAAGAGCAAAAAAGGCGACTACGCACCCGTAAAGCTGCTCAACAACTCCGGTGACGAGGTCATGAAGCGTAACGGCTTCTACCCGCCTTCCGGTGAGGTCGATGTCGGTACTTCAAAGACCGACGGTTCAAAGACCGGTCCTTCCAAGGTCACCGACGTTGCAGTCGGACCCGAAAAGACATGGTCGATAATAGACGAAAACCGCAGCAAGGTCTTCACCTATGACTTCAACGGCAACCTGCTCTTCGCCTTCGGCGATGAGGGCACTCAGCTCGGCAACATGTCGAAGATCGCCGCTGTCGTCTATAAAAGCGACGGCACGATGCTTCTGCTCGATAAGAGCCAGAAGTCGTTTACGGTCTATCAGCGCACAGAGTACGGTGATATCCTTATCAACGCTCTGAAGAACCAGAACGAACGCCAGTTCGACCGCGCGATCGAGGACTGGACCGAGATACTCAAGAGAAACTCCAACTTCGATACCGCATACATCGGTATCGGTCAGGCATACTCCCGTAACGGTAACTACAAGGAAGCGCTCAAGTATTACGAGGCAGCTTACGACAATGAGAACTGGTCCGATGCATACAAGGAGATCCGCAAGGAGTGGATATCCAAGTACATCCTCCTCATCCCCGTGATCGCCGCCGCGATAATCACCGCCGTCGTGCTCTTCTTCAAGTACGCAGGCAAGGTCAACAAGCGCGCCGCGACCGCGGGAGGGAAACGCACCTTCGGTGAGGAATTGCTTTACGGCTTCCACCTGATCTTCCATCCCTTTGACGGGTTCTGGGATCTTAAGCATGAGCATCGCGGCTCGCTGCGTGCGGCACTCGTTTATGTCGCGGCTGCGGTACTTACCTTCTTCTATCAGGCTATCGGATCCGGATACCTCGTCAACCCGCACGGCAGCTACACAACGATCGTGTCTCAGGCGATAAGCGTTATCGTTCCTCTGATGCTCTGGGTCGTTGCAAACTGGTGCCTTACGACACTGTTCGACGGTGAGGGCAGCTTCAAGGACATCTTCATTGCATGCTCCTATTCGCTCCTGCCGCTCGTGCTGCTGATAATCCCCGCTACCATCTATTCCAACTTTGCGACTACCGCCGAGCTTGACGTCGTGTCCTTCGTCGGCACCGTTGCGTTCATCTGGGCAGGACTTCTCATTTTCACCGGAATGATGGTGACACACGATTACACCCTCGGCAAAAACTTCATCATATCTCTGAGCACCATAGTGGGCATGGGATTCATCATGTTCATCGGCATCCTCTTTACCACACTGCTCGGAAAGATAATAAGCTTCGTTTCAAACATCATTGTCGAGATCAACTACCGTATGTAACAGGCAGCAGGAGATCGACGTGAAGAAAAAAACGGAACCACTCCGCAAACAGTTTTTTCACGGTTTATTTGTATCTCCGGATCAAATAGCCAAGAAAGGCAGGGTAATAAATTAATATGAAAAGAATTTTAGCGGTTCTCTTGACTGTTCTGACACTGCTCGGTACGCTTACGGTCGGTATCTCGGCGAAGCAGATAACTCCCGTTTACGTGATCGACGACAAGACCAAGAAAGAGACCGATGAGATCGATTACGAGAAAACGCTCGAAAAGTATCTCACTACCGAAATAACCACTCCCGAGGCAAAGCTCGAGGAGATGGAGCTTATGTACGAAAAAGACGGGTATCAGCTCTGGGGTGACCAGTTCACCGGAGAGGTCGCCGTGAAAAACATGGCGAGCGGACAGATACTCTTCTCCAACCCGTACGACGTTTATAGCTCCGGCACCGATTCGATAAAGAAGCAGCTCCTCTCGCAGGTCGTTATAAAATACACCGACAACGATACCGAGAAGCTCATGTACAGCTTTACCGAAGCGGCTCAGCGCGGACAGATCAAGTTCAAAAACATTAAAAACGGTATCCGTGTAGAGTATACGATCGGCCGCGAGGAAAACCGTATGCTGGTACCGAAGCAGATCCTCAAGGAAAGATTTGAGGAGAACATTCTCGACGTTTTTGCAGCCGAGATCAACGCCGAATCCCGTGAGCTTGCCGAAAAGGGCGTTCCGAACGAGAACTACACAAGACTCGACAAGACCACCGGCAAGTACATCGACGTTGCTACAGGTCAGGAAGTTTCAAGAGAGCAGGCAGTGCTCGTAAGTGAAGCCGACTGGCGCAACTACTACAACGAATCTCAGTATACCAAGCTCGTTACCGATTCCGGCAACCAGACATGGTTCCTTTTCAACAAGCTGAGAGCAAACTACAACCGTAAGGACCTCAACGAGGCTGCCACCGAGGCGCTGAAGAACGAGATGCTGCTCCTCTACCCGATAACCAAGGAGCACGCCATCTATCTCTTCTCTCCCGACGCCACCCTCACCGAGACCATGTACGTTGAGTCGCTCATCAAGACCTATGTGCCTCAGTACACATTCGAGGATCTTGACAACGACCATGCCGCCGCGGGTTACGAAAACACGGGCGACAAGGCTCCCGCACTCTTCAAGCTCGCCATTGAGTATACGCTTGACAAGTGGGGCCTCACAGCGAGAGTTCCCGTAAACGGACTCCGTTTCACCGAATCTCTCTATCAGCTCACCTACCTCAGCATTCTCCCCTACATGGGCGCGGGTGCGAACTATTACCTTGACGATAAGACCGACACCTTTACCGGTTACGACTTCTTCCCCGACGGATCGGGTACGCTCTTCCGTCACGAGGACCTCGCAACAAAGGGCGCAACGATCGTCAACGGCAAGGTCTACGGACAGGACTACGCTTACCACACGATCACGGGCGGTCACAACGAAGTCGTTAGATACCCCGTTTTCGGTATCGTTTCCAACTACCACGAAAAGGGCACCGAGAAAAAGCTCGTCTCCGAGGCTGAATACGATGCCGAGGGCAATGTCGTCACTCCCGCAGTGTATGAGGATGTTGAGACGATGCGCACCGAGGATCGCGGCTTTGTTGCGATAATCGAAGAGGGCGACTCTCTTGCCACCATTGCGACCAACTCGTCGAGCAATACCCACAAGTACAACTCGATCGAGATGCAGTTCTACCCCAGACCCCGCGATACGATGAACCTTGCCAACATCATTTCGGTCGGTTCGAACGCACCGTGGACGGTCGTCTCCTCGCGTAAGTTCGTCGGTAACTACAAGATACGCTTCATCATGCTGACCGACGAGAGCATCGCAAAGGAAAAAGGCATCACCGACTACTATGCTCCCACATGGATGGGCATGGCTCAGGCATACCGCGACTACCTCGTCGAAAAGGGTGATCTGACCGCGCTCACCGAAGATGATGTCAACGATGACATCCCGCTTTACCTCCAGACATTCGGCACTCTTGAGACCGTCGAAAAGATCATGTCCATCCCGGTCAACGTCATGACTCCTCTCACGAGCTTTGAGAACGTCAAGACGATATACGACGAGCTTGCCGAAAACGGTATCAGCAATATCAAATTCAGACTTACCGGTTACGCCAACGGCGGTATGTACAGCGGTATCCCCTATAAGCTCAATTGGGAAAAATCCGTCGGCGGTAAGAAGGGGTATGAGGACCTTGTCAAGTATGCAAACGAAAAGGGCTTCGGAGTTTTCCCGGATTTCGATTTCGTTTACGTCCGCGCGAGCCAGGACAAAGCCTTTGACGGTCTGTCCCTCAAAAAGCACGCCGTAAGGACCATCAACGACCAGTACACCTCAAAGAGATATTACAGCGCTACACAGCAGACCTTTGTGGGACGCTTTGAGCTTGCTATCTCTCCCGCGTACTTCAACCACTTCTACAGCAAGCTTTCCGAAAACCTGCTCAAGTACTATCCCGAGGGATACAAGAGCGGCATCTCGGTCGCCACTCTCGGCACCGACCTCAACTCGGACTTCGACGAGGATGAGCCTTACAACCGCGACGACTCCGAGGGCTTCACTGTTGATCTCTTCAAGAACCTTTCCAATGACTTCAGCGAGGTCATGACCGACGGCGCCAACGCATTCGCGTGGAAGTACGTTGACTACATCATGAACGTTCCGCTGGATTCCAGCCGTTACAACAGATCCAGCAACGCGGTCCCCTTCATCGGCGTCGTGCTGCACGGATATGTTCAGATGGCGGGTTCGCCTATCAACATGGAAGGCAACATCGCTTACAGCTTCCTCAAGGCGATCGAAAACGGCGCCGGACTCAGCTTCACCATCTGCTATCAGAATTACGAGAAGCTGAAGGAAGACAGACAGCTCAGCCAGTATTATTCCGTCCGTTATGATATCCTCAAGAGCGATATCATCAAGTACTACAAGAAGCTCAATGAGCTGACCCGCGACCTGCAGCTCGTCAGAATTTCGGGACACGACTTCCTTATCGGCGAGCGTGTGCCCGATGCCGATGAGATCGCAGCCGACCTCAAGGCTCTCGAGGATGCCGCCAAGGCAGAAAAGGAAGCAGCCGAAAGGAAACTTCAGGAAGAGCTTCGCCAGATGGCGCTCTCCGGACGTATCGACGCTGCCAACAACGCCAAGAACGCGCTCGACTCCATAAGAAGCAGCTACGAGGGAACGGGCGCCGTGCTTGATCCCGCTACCGGACGCACCGACCGCGGCCTCTTCGACCAGCTCGATGCGATAAAGGGCTATGTCGAGGAGTACAGAGCTGCTGCCGCCAACGCCGAGACATACAAGGCTGCCGCAGAAGCAGCCAAGGCTGCCGCACTTGCGACGGAAAAGGTCCTGCTCGAAAAGAGCGAGATCTTCAACGCCGCCAAGACTCAGCTCGACGATCCCAAGAATGCCGACTATGCAAAGCTTTACGCAGCTCTCGAAGCGGCGCAGAAGAATTACACATCGGCTGTTGATACTCTCAACACCCTCAAGGGCAATTACGACACCCTTCGCAATGCCGCCGATGCCGAGGCGAAGAACCTCAGCGCAGCTTATGAGGCAGCATATGCAAGATCTGCTGCAGCCAAAGCCGAAAGAGATGCCATTGACAAGACAAAGGATCCCGCAGGCTACGAGGCAGCGAGCCAGAGGTTCACTGCTCTTGACAAAGAGACCACAGCAGCTTACACGCAGCTGAGGACCAAGAATCTCCAGCTTGCCGCAGCCGCAAACAAGTATCTTGCTCAGACCACGGTCATCTCCACGAGAGAAGCAGCCGTAAAGACTGCCGAGGCGAATTGCAACGCTCACTCCGGAAAGGCTCAGTACGATGCCGACAGAGCGGTATATGATGCCGCAAACGCCGAGTACACCGCAGCCAAGGAAGCCGACGATGCAGCCAAGAAGACTCTGAGCGAGGCTGAGACCAACTACAAGAACGCGACCACCGCACAGACCACCGCACAGCGCAAGGCTACCGGTCAGGTCACAACGATCAATAACACTATCAAGAAGATCGCAAGCCAGAGAAAGATAGCTGTCAATGCCGCAAAGAGCGCCGCTTATGCCGCCGAGCTGCTGATCCCCGATCCCCAGTATTCGGCTGCCTTCAAGGCTGACGTTCAGAAGGCAAAGGACGAGACCACGGTGCTTGCCGCCGAGGTCGAGGATCTGTTCCTGAAGGCACGCGAGCTTGTTGCCGAGTGCTACGGCATAGCCGCAGAGGTCGTTGAGAAGATCCCCGAGATACCCGCTGTCGATGAGACCGAAAAGCCCGCCGACACAGAAACACCCGATACGCCCGCCGAGGACGAAGGCTATAACTACACCAAGTATACCGACGACAGCGGCAACATCGTAAAGGTGACATACGAGAACGGCGTGTTCTTCATTCTCAACTACAACTTCTTTGATGTTAAGGTCGAGCTTGACGGCAAGTCCTACACGATCGCCAAGAACGGCGGCGTCAAGGTCATGGCTGACGGCAGCGCCACATACTTCACTGTAGCCGATTGAAAGAGAGGTGCTTTAAGTGACTAACGATATCCAACTCAAAAACACCGTGAGCACCAAGAACGTTCGCGGAAAGCAGAAGAAGCGCCGCATTGCCTCTCTTGACAGACGCAAGGCACGCTCCGGCTGGATCTTCGTACTGCCCTTCGTAATAGGGTTCGTACTCATCTACCTGCCCGTTATCTTCGACTCCGTCAAATACAGCTTTGAGCGTATAAGCGTTCAGACCGGCGGCGGACTTGTCACCGAGTTTGTCGGCTGGCAGAACTACCGCGAGGCTTTGATAGACGATTCAAAATTCGTGCAGACACTGGTGCTCGGTATTCAGGAGCTTCTGTTCGACATTCCCGCTATCATCATCTTCTCGCTCTTCATGGCGGTTCTTCTGAACCAGAAGATGGCGGGACGTGCGGTATTCCGTGCAATATTCTTCATCCCCGTTATCCTCTCCACAGGTCTTATGGAGTCGATAAACCAGCAAAACATCATCGCCGAGATCGGTGAGGACACCGGAAGTATGGACGCCTCGGGCGAAAGTGCGACCGCCGATCTTGTTTCCGCCATCGACATTGAGTATTTGTTCGCAAATATGAAGGTCGGTACCGAGATCGTCGATTACGTCGTAAAGGCGATAAACAACATTTACGACATAGTAAACCGTTCGGGTGTTCAGATGCTGATATTCCTTGCCGGACTTCAGTCCATCTCCCCTGCGATCTATGAATCCTGCCAGATAGACGGTGCGTCGAGCTGGGAGACCTTCTGGAAGATAACCTTCCCGATGATAAGCCCGATGATATTGGTCAACGGTGTTTATACGATCATAGACTCGTTTACGACAGACTCGAACACGGTCATGAAGTTCATAGCGTCCGAGTACACGAAGACAAACGGTAACGTTATCAGCTCGGCAATGTCGTGGGTATACTTCCTCATCGTCATGCTGATAGTCGGTATCGTTGCGGCGATCTTCTCGACCGTCGTCTTCTATCAGAAGAAAGACTGAAAGGAGGTAAGGAATAGCAATGAATAATGTGCAGGAATCCCCGCGTGTTAAAAAGGAATCCAAAAACAAGATAAAAGTCGAGTTTGAAAGAACTCCGCTCAAGGACCGTTTGAAGGCAAAATTCATCAACGGCGCGTTTATCACAAACGTGATCTGGTATATTTTCCGTCTCGTCCTTCTTGTGGGTATTTCCTATATAGTTCTTTACCCCTTCTTCTCGATGATAGCCGGTTCGTTTATGGCTCCCGAGGACTTTGTTGACGTTACCGTCCGACTGATCCCGAAGCACTTCACGCTTGATATCTACAAAGCGATATTTGCCAACGGATATTGGGAGGCGTTCCGCAACACACTGCTTCTCTCCGCATCGACGGCTCTGATCCAGACCTTCATCTGTACCCTTATCGGCTACGGATTTGCAAAGTTCAAATTCAGAGGCTCCAAGTATGTGTTTCTTGCCGTTATGCTGACGATGATCGTTCCGCACCCGACGCTGCAGCTTTCACTCTACATGAAGTTCCGCTTCTTCGACGTGCTGGGCATCACTCATCTGCTTTCCGGTCATGCGACCGTCGGCAATATCGAATGGCTCAACAACATCCTCAAGATGATAAACATCTTCCCGGCATCCTCCAAGGACGCATTTATAAAGAGCATCATCGAGAGCGGTTCCATGAACCTCAACAACTCCTTCTGGCCGCTTATAATCATGTCCCTCTGCGGACTTGGTTTCAAGAACGGACTTTACATCTTCATGATGCGTCAGTTCTTCCGCGGCGTGCCCGATGAGCTTGAGGAATCCGCTTACATCGACGGTTCGGGCGTTTTCCGTACCTTCATCCAGATCATCCTCCCGCTTTCCATTCCGATGATGATCACCGTCTTCCTGTTCGCCTTCTCATGGCAGTGGACAGACGACTTCTACACCAAGCTGTTCATCACGAACACCAAGCTTATCAAGCTTATGCCTGATATGGTGGAGATACCGAAGGTCCTTGAAACGAACTATGCCGGACAGAATATGTACTACGCGGCAATACGTAATACCTGCGGTCTTGTAATAATCTTCCCGCTCGTTATCATGTACCTCTTCTGCCAGAGATATCTGGTCCAGGGTATTGAGCGTTCGGGTCTTACCGCAGACTAATACCAAAAAGATATCCCATCCGGTCCCCCGGGTGGGATATCCTTTTTATCGGATCGAATACAAACAAAGACACCCTGCTGCCGCGCGTCGCGCGGCAGCAGGGTGTCTTTAATTATTCCGGTTATTTTAATCGTTTTATTTTGCAGCCGAGTCGAGGGCTTCGTCGATCTTCGAGAGATCGGGGGCGCCTGCCATTGCCGAGTCGGGACGTCCGCCGCCCTTTCCGCCGGCAACTGCCGCGACCGCCGACACGAGCTTGCCAGCGTGCGCTCCCGCCTTGACCGCATCGGCTCCCGCCGCGCAGACAAAGTTCAGCTTGCCGTCGCATACAACGGCGAGCAGAGCCACGGTGTCGGGATGAGAGGCTTTTATGCCGTCAGCCAGCGAGCGCGCAGCCGCGACATTCATGCCCTCCAGCTTGCCGCGCACGAGCTTGTACTTTCCGAGATCGACCGCTCCCGACATTATCGCATCCAGCTTCGAGGCTGCAAGCTTTGCGTTGAGCGCTTCTATCTCGCGCTTCAGCTCCTTCACCTCGGCGATGACCGCCGCGCCGCGCTTCGGCAGCTCGCCGACGTTCTGCGCTTTTATCTCACGCGCGGTCTCCGCAAGCAGAGCATCCTTTTCGCGGAGCTGCTTCAGCGATTCAAGACCGGTCACGCACTCTATGCGGCGCACGCCGGCGGCAACGGAGGATTCGCTTACGATGTGGAAAAGTCCTATCTTTGCGGTGTTGTCAACGTGCGTACCGCCGCAGAATTCGGTTGAGGCGTCGCCCATCTTCACAACACGCACGATCTTGCCGTACTTTTCGCCGAAGAGCATCATGGCGCCCATCTTCTTTGCCTCGTCAATATCGGTGACGACGGTCTCGACGGGAATGCCCTCAAGGATCTTCTCGTTCACGAGGTCTTCGACGCGGCGAAGCTCCTCGGGCTCGACGGCGGAGAAGTGAGTGAAGTCAAAGCGTCCGCGGAACTCGTCAACATACGAGCCCGCCTGCTCGACATGCGTGCCGAGCACCTTGCGCAGCTCGTCCTGAAGCAAGTGGAGCGCGGAGTGGTTGCGGCGTATTGCCTCGCGGCGTGCGATGTTTACACCGGCGGTCACGCTGTCGCCGACGTGGATGATACCCTTGCGGAGGGTGCACATATGCAGGTAGATGCCGTCGGTCTTCTTGGTGTCGTTTACAAGGACCGTCATATCGTCGGCAGAGATGATACCACTGTCGCCGACCTGGCCGCCGCCCTCACCGTAGAAGGGTGTGCGGTCGAGAACGAGAGTGAAATCACCCTCGGTAACTTCCTCGCAAAGCATATCGTCGGCGATTATCGCCACGACCTTTGCGTCGGACATATATTCGGTGTATCCGGTGAATTCCGTCTCGGGCAGACCGCTCAGCAGATCCTTCTGCGTGGCATCCCAGCCGCCGATGTTGCCGCGTGCGGCACGGGCGCGGTTGCGCTGCTCGAGCATAAGAGCCTTAAAGCCCTCGTCGTCGACCTCAAGCCCCGCCTCCTCTGCGATCTCGCGCGTGAGGTCGATGGGGAAGCCGTAGGTGTCGTAGAGCTTGAACACGCTGTCGCCCGAGAGAGTGGCTGCGTGTTTTTTCTTGGCGTCGGCGATCATGCCGGAGAGAATATCAAGCCCCGCGTCGATGGTGGCGTGGAAGCGCTGCTCTTCGATCGAGATGACCTTCATGATATAGTCACGCTTTGCGTCAAGCTCGGGATACGCCTTGTCGTTTTCGCCGATCGCAACGGCAAGAACGTCGGTGAGGAACTCACGGTCTATGCCGAGCAGCTTGCCGTGACGGGAGGCGCGGCGGATTATGCGGCGCAGCACGTAGCCGCGTCCCTCGTTCGAGGGGATAACGCCGTCGGCGATCATGAACATAGAGCTCTTGATGTGGTCGGTTATAACGCGGATGGAGATATCGTCGTTTTTGTCGGCGCCGTAGGTCTTGCCCGCGATCTCGCACACCTTGTCAAGTATCTTGCGTATGGAATCGACCTCAAACATATTGTCCACGCCCTGCATTACGCACGCGAGGCGTTCAAGGCCCATGCCGGTGTCGATGTTTTTCTGCTTCAGCTCGGTGTAATTGCCGTGACCGTCGTTGTTGAACTGTGAGAAAACGTTGTTCCATATCTCCATATAGCGGTCGCAGTCGCAGCCGGGGCGGCAGTCGGGCTTGCCGCAGCCGTATTTTTCACCCCGGTCAAAGTATATCTCTGAGCAGGGACCGCAGGGGCCGGAGCCGTGCTCCCAGAAGTTGTCCTCTTTGCCGAGGCGCACTATCCTATCTGCGGGCACACCTATTTTATCGTGCCAGATGGAGAATGCCTCGTCGTCGTTTTCGTAGATGGAGGGCCAGAGCTTGTCTGCCGGTATCTCCATGACCTCGGTGAGAAATTCCCACGCCCATGTTATAGCCTGCTCCTTGAAATAATCGCCGAAGGAGAAGTTGCCGAGCATTTCAAAGAATGTGCCGTGACGTGCGGTGTGACCGACGCGCTCAAGGTCGGGCGTGCGAATGCACTTCTGGCATGTGGTGACGCGGCGGCAGGGAGGTTCTTCTTCGCCCGTGAAATACTTCTTCATCGGCGCCATGCCGGAGTTTATGAGAAGAAGGCTTTTGTCGTTGTGCGGGATAAGAGGGAAGGACGGCAGACGCAGATGTCCTTTTGATTCAAAAAAGGAAAGGTATTTTTCGCGTATGTCGTTGAGTGATGTCCATTCCATAGTGATTTGCCCTTTCGGATCGAGAATTGCGATATTTCGCCTTATACTGAATTATTATATCACTTCATTATTGAAAAGTCAATGTTTTTTATCCCGCAGGCGGGAATATGAGGTTTGTCCGCGCCGGGCGGCATACTCGGCGGGCGGCGGCAATATAATTTACCATGCGGACAAGGGAGGGAGGCGGTTTTGTTGATCGCATCATCTGTTGACACGGTGCTGCCGTCGGTGAGCGATACGGGCATTCCGGCAAGGGTAGCTGAGCTTTTGCCGCCGCGTGTGCGGGGCGGGATATGCGAGGCTGCCGGGAGGTTGCGCGGAGTTGAGGAGGTGCGGCTGCACACCGGCAAGCGCGCCACTCTCACGGCGTCGGGCAGTGCCGACGGCGAGCTTTTCGGAAGGAATGCAAACTTCCCGACCGCTGCCGTGCTCACGCAAAACGAGATGGACGGCGTGCTTGCGGCAGTATGCGAGCATTCGCTTTATGCATACCGCGACACGCTCATACGCGGTTATGTTACGATGGAGGGCGGGCTTCGCGCGGGCATATGCGGCGCGGCGGTCGTTGCGGGCGGCGCCGTCGTCGGCATACGCGACGTCAGCACGGTCGCAATTCGGATCCCGCATGCCTCGCCGCCGCTCGGGGGCGAGATATGCCGCATCGTTGCCGATATGGAGTTTACCCGCGGCGTTCTCATTTATTCGCCGCCCGGGGTGGGAAAGACCACGCTCATCCGTTCGGTCGCGGCGCGGCTTTCCTCGGGCAGGGAAGCAAGGCGCGTCGCCGTTGTGGACGAGCGCGGCGAGCTTGCCTGCGGGCTTTCGGAAGCCGGGCTTTGCATCGACATTCTTTCCGGCTATCCGAAGGCGCACGGCATCGGCATCGCCGCACGCACGCTCGGCGCGGAGGTCATTGTCTGCGACGAGATAGGAATGCGCGAGGATGCCGATGCCGTCGCGGCGGCGCAGGGGTGCGGCGTTCCGCTTATCGCAACAACGCACGCGGGCAGCATCGCCGAGCTTATGGGGCGTCCGGGGATAAGGCTCCTGCACGATACCGGAGCGTTCGGCGCTTATGTCGGCATACGCCGCCGCACCGACAGATTCGATTACATTTACAGCGTCACGCCTTGGGAGAATGCTCTTGGCAGCCGCTAAACTGATCGGCGCGGCACTCGTGGTTGTGTCCTGCCTCGGCGTGTGCTTTGAGGCGCGGCGGGCGGATCGTGAACGCATGGCGCTGCTTGACGGCTTTCTGCGTCTTGCCGTGTTCATGCGCAGCGAGATAGACTGTTTTCTGACCCCGCAGGGGCGGATACTCGAAAAATGCGGCGCCGGGCTGCTTTCAGACTGCGGCTGGCATGAGAACGTGCCGCCGCGCGACCTTTCGGAGCTGCTCTCAGTGGTGGGAGACAGAATGGAGCCGCAGGCGTACGGGATCCTTTCGTCGTTTGCCGCCTCACTCGGCAGGTGCTTTCGCGAGGAGCAGCTTCGCAATTGCGACGGCTGCATCGACGCGCTCACGGCGCTGCGAGGCAGGCTTGAGACCGAGCTGCCGAAAAGACGCAGGGCGTCGCTTTCCATCGTGATATGCGCCGCTGCCGCCGCAGCGCTGATTTTATTCTGACGTCCGGAAGGAAAAATGGAAATGGATATAACACTGATACTGAAGATCGCCGGCGTCGGGGTGCTTGTGGCATCGGCAGCTCAGATACTTTCAAAATCCGGGCGCGATGAGCAGGCGACACTTGTCACCGTTGCGGGAATCATAGTGGCGCTTTTGCTGATCGTGGGCGAGATAGGTAAGCTGTTCAGCTCGGTGCGCGGTATTTTCGGGTTCTGACGATGGACACCCTGAAAATATGCGGCGCGGCGGTGATAGCCTCTTTTGCGGCACTGATACTGCGCGAGCTGAGACGGGACACCGAGATACCGCTCAAGCTTACGGCGACCGTCCTTTTGCTCGGCGCGGCTGCGGCAATGGCGATCCCGCTCATCGCCTCCTTGCGCGAGGGCGCGGGGGCTGCGGCTCTCGGCGACAGTCTTGAAATAATCGTGCGCGCTCTGGCAGTCGCGCTTGCGGTAAAAATGTCGGCTGACATCTGCCGGGAGTGCGGTGCGCCCGAGGTCGCGTCGGCGCTTGAGCTTACCGGCAGGATCGAGGTGCTCCTGCTCTCGCTGCCGCTTTTCAGACGCGCTCTCGAGCTTGTCGGAGAGCTTGCCGGAGCATAGGAAGATAGCGGCAAGAAATGAGAAACAAAAAATGAAAAAGATGATGAGATATTTTTGCGCCGCGGCTGCGGCGCTCCTCTGCACGGTGCTGCTTTTGCTGCCGTGTGCGGCAGAGGGAGAGGATGACGGCAGGCTGCTGCCCGCGCCCGAAATGCCGGAGGGGATAGATGATTTTCTCGCGGCGGTTCCGGACGAGGTGACTGAGCTTTTGCCGGACGGTTTCTTTTCGGGGGACGCCGCCGGGATGTCCGACGCGCTGCGGCGCGCCTCGAGCGCCGACTATCTGATAAATACCGCACTCGGCATCGTGGGCGGCGGCATAGGCGACGCGCTGCGCAGCTTCTGCACGCTCGTCGGACTTGCCCTTGCCGCCGCGGTGCTCGGCTGTGTGCGTGAATCGCTCCCTTCGCGCGGCATGGCGGGGGCGTTGGAGCTTGCGGTCAACACCGCGGCGGCGGTGGCTGCCGTCGGTACGCAGTATCTGCGTTTTGAGGCGGTCGGGACGTATTTTGAACGGCAGCGGATGATAATGTCATCGCTTTTGCCGCTCATGGGTGTGCTTTATGCCATGGGCGGCAACTCGGGCGGCGCGGTGCTCAACAATTCGACCGTTCTTTTATGGCTTGAGCTTATCGATCTGTTTGCCACGGCGCTGCTCATGCCCGCAGTGGCTGTGATGACCGCACTGTCGCTTGCCGGAGCGTTTTTGCCCGGTGTGCGTACCTCGGGACTTTCAAAATTTATCGGAAAGACCGTCGGCACCGTTCTGGGGCTTGCCGCGGTGCTGCTCGGCACGGCGCTCGGCGCACAGAATGTGCTTACCGCGTCCGGTGACAAGCTCGGCTTCCGCACGGCAAAGTTCGTGGCAGGCAGCATGATCCCTGTTGTCGGCTCAACGGTCGGCGATTCGCTGCGCACGCTTGCCGCAAGCGTAGGGATGCTGCGCTCTACCGTCGGTGTTTCGGGTATCGTCGTGCTGATCCTGCTGCTTTTGCCCACGCTTTTGTCGCTTTTGCTTTCGCGGCTCTCCTTTTCGGCGGCAGCGGGAGTGGCGGATATGCTCGGCAGCGGCGAGCTGGCGCGGTTTTACCGCGATATGTCGTCGGTCTACGGGCTGCTCATCGCGGCGGCTGCTCTGTCGGCGCTCATGTTCGTGTTTGCGCTGACCGTTTTTGCACTTACCGCCGCGGCAACGGCATAGGAGGTACTGTGTGAAGGAATACATATGCAGCGTCGTCGGTGCGGCGCTTATAATTTCGGTCGCGGCGCTTATTCTTCCCGAGGATGCTCCGTCGTCGCGTGAGGTGAAGCTGATAGGGGCGCTGGCGCTGCTCTGTGTGATGGCGGCTCCGCTCGGCAGTGCTGCCGCAAGGATAAAGGATATTTTTGCGGACGGCGCGATAACGCTCCCCGAGGCGGGCGAGGTCGAGAGCGACCTGCTCGGCGAGGCGCTTGAGCGGCAGAGCGCCGCCGAGATCGGCTTGGTGCTGAAGTCGGAGATATGCCGCCGCTTCGGGCTTGCGGAGGAGGATGTGCGCGTGACCGCCGACGTGGCGACGGAGGACGGGCGCATTGTGCTGCGCAGGGTCTATGTCGTTTTTACCGGCAGGGCGATGTGGCAGGATCCGCGCCCGGTCAGGGAATATGTCGAATCGGAGGCAGGCGCTCCGTGCGAGATCTCAGAGGGGTAGGGTGAGCTTATGGATATCAAAGAAAAAGCGGCGTCAAAGCCGAAGAAAAAATGGGTGAGGTACCTTTTGCTCGCGTCGGGGCTCGTGTTCGGGCTGGTGCTGATATTTGTCGGCTCGGGCAGAAGCACGGCGGGCACCGAAAAGGCTGCCGACGACAGTGCCGCAATGCGCGATTACGCCGCCGAGACCGAGGAGAAGGTGAGAAAGCTCTGCGAATCGGTCGAGGGCGTCGGGCGCGGCACCGTGACCGTTGCGGTAACGCTTGAATGCGGATATGAGACCGTTTATGCCGAGGACAGCGAAAAAAAGACCTCGCAGTCGGGCGAAACGGTGAGCGGAAAGTACACAAAAACGGGCAGCGGCTCGTCCGAGCGGCCGATAAAAATGGTCACGCGCGCGCCGGTCATCGCGGGCATCGGCGTCGTGTGCCGCGGCGGCGGCAACGACGCGACACGTGCCGAGCTGATACTGCTCATCTCGGCTGCCTTCGGCGTCGGGGCGGGAAAGATCAGCGTTGCAGAGGCAAACTGAGAAAAAAGCGCGTATGCGGGCGGCAGATCGACGGCTCTTTTTGCCTTATCCGCCGAAAACGGAATAAACCGCGGCGCGCGGCAATATACATATATCGAACAAAACGATTGATCGGAGGTCATCGGAATGAAATTTGAAAAACAGCTTCAGGCTGTGAAAAACTTCTTTGTCAAGGTGGGCAAAAGAAATCTTATCATCGTGGGCGCGGTTCTGCTCATCGGCGCTGCCGTTGCCGTAAACTGGGCGTTCTTCAGCCGCGGTGCGGGCAAGGGCGACGGCGATCAGACCACCGGCGGCGCCGAGCAGACGGGCGCTTCGGCATCGGCGGGCAGCAGCGAGAGCTATTTTACCGCCTCTCAGGTCAGCCGTCAGCGCGCGAGAGACGAGGCACGCGAGGTGCTTCAGGCGGTCATCGACGATTCGTCGGCTGCCGAGGCTGCAAAAAAAGAAGCACTTGCCGGCATCACCCAGATGGCAAAGGACATGGAGGCAGAGGCGAACATAGAGACTCTTGTCGTGTCCAAGGGCTTTGAAAAATGCGTCGCGGTCATAAGCGACGGCGCGGTGAACGTCGTTGTAAAAAGCCAGGGGCTGACGACTGCCGAGGTCGCACAGATAAATACGATCGTGTACGAACAGACCGGCATTTCGCCCGACAAAGTGGTCATAATCGAAAAGACCTGACGGGAAATGGGCAGAAGACGGAATGAAGGGCGAGCGGAGGGCATGACACCCGCCGCGCGCGGAGGCGATTTTCACGGCAGCTTTCGGGCGGCTGCCGACGCGCCGCAGCCCGCGTTTTTCGGAGCTTCCAACTCCGGAGAGGGCTTTGTGAGCTATTTCGACGGGATATTCCGCGAACGCTGCGACAGGCGGCTGATACTTAAAGGCGGGCCCGGCACGGGAAAGTCGCGCACGCTTTACGACATAGCGCGGCGCGCGTCCGACGCCGGAGCGCGCATCGAATATTACTTTTGCTCGTCCGATCCCGATTCGCTCGACGGAATCACGGCCATATTCCCGGACGGCAGGACCTTCGGTGCGCAGGATGCGACGGCGCCTCATGCCGAGGAAGCGTCGTTGCCCGGTGCGCGGGACGAAATATTCGATCTCGGCGCGTTCTGGAACAGCGAGCGTTTGTCTGCCGAGCGCGATGAGATCGAAAGGCTGAACCTTGAAAAGAGCCGTGCGTGGAGCCGTGCTTTCGGCTGCCTTGCGGCGGCGCAAAGACTGCGCCTGACCGCTCTCGGCATGGCGCGCACCGTCATTGACGGCGAACGCTTTGAAAAGGTCGCGGCACGCGCGGCGGGCGACGCAAGAAGAAGCGCCGCGGCGACAGAGGTGATGTCCGAATTGCCGCCGCTGCCGCCGCGCCGCGGCGGAGCTGTATTGCGTTCGCCGCACCGTTCGCTCGGTATGAAGGGCGCGGTGTCGCTCGACGGCATTTATTGCGGCGCCCGGGAGATATATGTCATATCCGACGGGATACTCCCCGGCATCGGCGAGCTTTTCCTCACATTGGTCGCAGATGCCGCCGTGAAGAGCGGAATGCGCTGCCGCATATCGCCCGACCCGCTTTGCCCCGGGCTTTGCGCGGCGTTTGTCACCGGCGGGGTGGTATACACCGCCGACAGGGCTGACGGGCTGCCCGTGACGGGGGCTGCCGTTCACCGCGTCGGGATGCGCCGCTTTATCGACTCTTCGGGGCTTCGCTCGATAAGCGGAGAGTATGCGCGCATCTCGGCGCTGTCGGACAGTGCTGTGAGCGCGGCGCTTTCGGCAATGTCGGACGCGGCAAGGGCGCATTTTGCGCTTGAGGAAATTTATTCGGCGGCAATGGATTTTGACGCCAAGGAGGCGGCATCTCTCGCCGCGGCGGAGGAGTTTTCGGCTCACTACTTGTAAAAACGGATGATATGTGATAAAATAAGACTGCCGCGCGGTGCGCGGCAGTCCTCTTGTTTTTTATTCCTTATTTTTTGATGGAGTTCACTATATCCTCTGTGTCGCGGGCGATGACGAGCTCTTCGTCCGTCGGGATGACGTAAACGGGAACTCTCGAATCGTCGGCTGAGATCTTTACGATATTCGACTGACGGAGAGTGCGGTCGTTGACCTCGTCGTTCAGCTTTATGCCGAAAAAGTCCATGTCGGCGCACACGATCTTGCGCAGGCGCGGGTTGTTTTCGCCGAGTCCGGCGGTGAACACGAGAGCGTCAAGCCCGTTCATAAGCGCAGTGTAGGCGCCGATGAATTCCTTCAGCTCGTGCTTGAGCATATTTACGGCAAGGTTCGAAAGCTCGTAGTGAGGATCGGACGGTCCGTTTGCAATGGCGGATTCAAGGTCGCGCGAGTCGGAGGAATAGCCCTTGGTGATGCCGAGATATCCGCACTTCTTGTTCATGAATGCGGCGACCTCTGCGGTGGACATGCCCTCCTTGTCCATGATGTAGGGAACGATCGCGGGGTCGATGTTGCCGCAGCGGGTACCCATGAGCACGCCCGCAAGAGGGGTAAAGCCCATAGAGGTGTCAAGCACCTTGCCGTCCTTGACAGCCGAGATCGAGGAACCGTTGCCTATGTGGCAGGTTATTATCTTGGTGCCCTCGGCTTTGCCGCCGAGCAGCTTTATCATCTCGCCCGCAACATAGCGGTGAGAGGTCCCGTGCGCGCCGTAGCGGCGGATGTGATATTTTTCATACATCTCGTAGGGGAGAGCGTACATATACGACTCGGGCGGCATGGTCTGGTGGAAGGCGGTGTCGAATACGAGCACCTGCGGTACGCCGGGCATTACCGAAAGGCAGCCGCGTATGCCCTGAAGGTGTGCGCCCGTATGCAGGGGGGCAAAGTCGTGGCACAGCTCGAGCTTTGATAGCACCTCATCGTTGAGCAGCATGGATTTTGAAAAATAGAAGCCGCCGTGAACTATGCGGTGTCCGACCGCTTCGATCTCGGACATATCGGATATAACGCCGACCTCGGGATCGGTCAGGGCGTCGATAACGATGCGCACTGCATCGGTGTGTGTGGCGATCTTCATATCCTTCTGCGTGCGCGTGCCCTTTACAAGATTCTTGTGATCGAGAACGCCCATCGCTTCGCCGATGCGCTCACATATGCCCTTGGCTTTTACCGTGTAGTCGGAGGTGTCAAAAAGCTGGTATTTGAGCGAGCTGGAGCCGGCGTTTACGACTAAAACTTTCATTTTGATTTATCCTTTCTGGGTAAATAAATAAGTGTCCGTTACAGAATATTATACAACTTAATACGCACGATTTCAATAGCAAATACCGAAAAACGCGCCGATGCGTGCGAAAAAACGGAAAAATACAAAAGACGTGCGAAAGGAGAACGCAGTATGACGACCGGGATCATATGCGAATACAATCCCATGCACCGCGGGCATGAGGAAATGATAAAAAAGCTGCGCGCGGGCGGCACCGACACGGTGGTGTGCCTGATGAGCGGAAGCTTTGTGCAGCGCGGCGAGCCCGCCATCGCCGATAAATACGGTCGCGCCGCCGTAGCCGTGCGCTCGGGCGCAGATGTCGTGCTTGAGCTGCCGTTCCCGTGGTCATGCGGCAGCGCGCGCTATTTTGCCGCGGCGGGGATATACATCCTGAACGCGCTCGGAGTAAAAAATATTGCCTTCGGCTCGGAGTGTGCCGACGCCGATATGCTGCGCGCGGCGGCTGAGGCTGCGCCGGAGGATATCCGCACCGACACTGCCGCCACGGGAGCTGCTGCGGGATATTTTGCGGCGCTGAACGAAAGGCTCGGCGGCGCCTCAAGGCTCATGCCGAACGATATCCTCGGCGTCGAATATATGCGCGCCGCACGTGTCCTCGGCACCGGCACCGACTTCACCGTGGTGAGGCGCGAGGGCGCGGGCTTCAACGACATCGACCCGGATGCCGACATTCCGTCGGCATCGGCGCTGCGCACGGCCGTCCGAGAGGGGCGGCTCCCGCACGGGCTTTGCGATGCCTCGGCGGAAATGCTGCGCGACGCCGAAAAAAACGGCGGTGCGCCCACCGATATGTCGGCGCTCGGCAGCGCTGTGCTCTACCGCTTCCGCACGGCGGGCAGCGCCGCTCTTTCGGAGTATGCCGAGTGCGGCGGCGGTGTGTCGGGCAGGCTTTGCCACGCCGCGGAGACGAACGGAACTCTTGCGGATATGATGGCGGCAGCCGCAACGAAAAAATATACCGACGCAAGGCTGCGCCGCGCCGTGATATTTGCGATGACGAAGACGCGGAAGTCAGATCTTGACGCGCTCCCCGCGTATGTGACGCTGCTCGCGGTAAACGGACGGGGCAGAAAATTCCTCTCCGATGCCCGCAGGAGCGCCGCGCTACCCGTGCTCACGCGCCCGTCGGATGCACGCACCGCAGAGAGCGCCGGGGCACGGCGGCAGTCGGAGCTTCTTCTTGCTTCGGAGTCTCTTTATTCGCTCACGCTTCCCGTGCCCCGCGCCGCGGGGGATTTTATGCGCCGCTCTCCCCTCTGTTTACAAAATAATGATTGACTTATGCAGTATTATATGATACAATATAATGAATGAAAATATATATGTTTATCTAAGGAGGTCACAATGGCAGATAAAACCGAGACCCGCAGTGAAGTCGGCGGAAAGTATCTCAGATACATGAATATGCCGCTGGTCAGAGAAGGAAACACGATATGCTACGGCGACATGAGCGACCGGTGCTTTCTTATACTTGAAATAATGTCCTATAAAACCGAAAACGGCAGAGAGCTGCCCGATAAGATATTTATTCAGGTAGTTGAATCCCAAAACCCCTCAAAGATCGTAAAGCAGGGTGAAAAATCTGGGCTTTCCGCCGCTCTCACAATGGGCATGATCTGGCTCGAAAGAGCAAACAAATCCGCGTAAGCCGCAACCGAACGAAAAACGCCCGGGCGTTACGAGCCGGGCTGAAGCTTAAGATCAGGATGATGAAAAGAATGACAAAACGAAAGAATCTGTTTGTTTTGCTTGCTGCCGTGATACTTGTATCGGCAATGCTCTCATCGTGCTCGCATATCGGGCATGGCGACACCACCGACCCAACGTCGTCCGGCACGCTGCCGTATGACGGTACAAGAGTCCCCGGCAGCTCCGCCGGCGCGTCAACGCTCCCCACACCGGACGGTACCACCGCACCGGGCGGCGACGAGACGACCGCCGCGCCGCAGCCCGGCGTGACGTACACCGACCCGCTGACGGGTCTTGAGAGCGAGGCCGATCTGCGCCGTGTTCTGCCTGTTTCGATTGTGCTCGACAACCTCAGCGCCGCGGCGCCGCAGGCGGGCATATCGCGGGCTGATATACTTATCGAGGTCCTTGTCGAGGGCGGCATCACGCGTCTTATCATGATAACCAACGAATACGGCGGCAGCGAGGTATACGGCCCCGTGCGTTCGACGCGCCACTATGCCGTCAGCCTTGCGCAGGCGTTCGGAACGCTCATGGTCGGCGCGGGCGGCAGTCCTCTCGGCTACACGATGATAAAATCGCTCGATGTGCCCTATCTTGACGGCGTAAACGACCGTTATTCGGGCGTCGGCTTCTACCGCGACCCCGCAAGACTTGAAAAAGCGGGCACGGCCCATTCGCTCATGACGAGCGGAGAGAGGATACTCAAGCTTGCCGCGCGCCACAACTGGTCCACCTCGTCGCAGGGTACCGTGCGTCCGGTGTTCAATTTCATGGATGCCGACAGCAAATTTGCGGGAAGCGGCGACGCGACGCACGTCTGCATCCCTTACTCGAATTCGCAGTACGTACAGATGATATACAGCCGCACGTCGAACACCTATTACCGCTATCAGCTCGGCGACCGCGCTCATCTTGATTCCGAAAACGGCGAGCAGCTCAACTTTACGAACGTGTTCATCCTGTTTGCCGACACAGCCGCAATAGCCGACGACACCGAGGGCAGGATAGATGTCACGACCACCGGAGAAGGAAGCGGATACTATATAAGCGGCGGCAGATACGTGCCGATAAAATGGTCGCGCATAGGCGATACATCCCCCTTCGTGTTCACCGACGAAAGCGGCGCCGTCCTTCAGGTCACGCCCGGCAAGTCATTTATTTCGGTCGCGCCCTCTTCGATAAAGGGAAAGATCGAGCTCAACTATAAAGCAAACTGAAAAAAACGTACGTGGGTGCCGCGCAATGCCCGGCACCCGCTTCAAAGGGCGTCGGTTAGCCGAGGCTAACCATGCAGCCGACTGTAACAGCGAAACGTTCAACGTTCAAAGGAAAACGGAAAGCGGAGATGAAGTGATATGAGCGAAAAAATAAGGCTTTCGGGCGTTCCGGAGACCATGCTGCAAACAATATACGCCCGCGCCAAGGAAAGCAGAACGCGCGGCACCGTTCACGATGCCAAAGCGGAGGAGGTAGTAGATAACCTCGACTACGATTTTTCTCTTGCGGATAAGGATGCCGCCATGCACAGCGGCGTTATTGCACGAACGATCGTGCTCGACCGGCTGGTGTCGGAATGGCTCGATAAAGATCCCGGTGGCGTTGTGGTGAACATTGCCTGCGGGCTCGACACCCGGTGTTATCGTATGCGCGGGTATTCGCATTGGTATAACCTCGATCTGCCCGAGACAATCGCGGTGAGGGAAAAGCTCATGCCGGAGAGCGGCGATATCTCGCAGATAGCCATGTCCGCAATGGACGACTGGGGCGGTGCTATCGCCAAGACCGACGCGCCCGCGCTCGTTATTATCGAAGGGCTGACGATGTATCTTTGCGAGGCGGATGTGAAGCGCATTTTCTCCGTCATCGCGGGCAGATTCACGCGTGCGACCGTCCTCGTCGAGACGATGAACCACATGGTCGTGCGCAGCTTCAAGGAAAAGTCTATCGAAGGGAGCCATGCAAAATTCACGTGGGGGATAAAGAACGGCAGGGCGCTCGCGGAGCTTTTGCCGGATTTCCGTTTTGTCGGAGAGCACAGCCTGACCGAGGGCATGGCGGTGTTTGTGCCGGTCTACCGGCTGCTCGGTAAGATCGGGCTCGTGCGTAACATTTCAAACAAGATAAGCATTTTTGAAAGGATATAAGAAAAGAATGTCTTTTTTCGATAACACGCGCAAGCCGACCGGGCTTGGCGGAAAGCTGATGGTCGTGATGATGAATATCGGGCACCGCGCTCTGGCAGACTGGGGGTTTCGGTCGGTGTCCGTCCCTGCCGACGCCGCGGTGCTTGACTGCGGATGCGGCGGCGGTGCGAATATCGCAAAGCTCCTCAAAAAATGCCCGAACGGGCGGGTGAGCGGAGTTGACTATTCCGATATCAGCGTGAAGAAGTCGCTTGACGTGAACCGAAAGGCGGTAGAGGAAGGGCGCTGCGAGGTCATGCGGACGAGCGTCTCCGCGCTGCCGTTCGACGATGCCCGTTTTGACCTTGCAACGGCGTTTGAGACGGTATATTTCTGGCAGGACCTGCACCGGTGTTTTGGTGAAGTCATGCGTGTGCTGAAAGAGGGCGGGACATTCCTTATCTGCAACGAATGCGGCGGAGATGATCCGGGCGACGACCGGTGGACCGAAAAGATCGACGGTATGAAGATATATGACGACGCCCGACTGAGCGCGGTGCTCGGGCAGGTCGGATTTTGCGACATACGGGTACATAAAAACAAAAACGGCTGGCTTTGCGTTACGGCGCAAAAACCGGTGAGCACGTCCGCAGGGAGACGATGAGATGAAATATTTTGAATTCGGCAGTGAAAACCCCGAGCTTATGGTGATGCTTCACGGCGGCGGCACGAGCTATCTCGGTATGCTGCCGACGGCAAATAAAATGGCAAAGGTCTATCATGTGGTGCTTGTCGCCTACGACGGCTTCAACCCCGACGAGCCGGAGACGGAGTTCGTGTCGCCCATGGACGAGGCAAAACGTCTCGGCGATCATATCGTTGAGCATTACGGCGGCAAAATAGATATCCTGTACGGCATTTCATACGGTTGCCGGGTGCTTATGGAGGTGCTCTCCGACACGCGCCTGACGATCACGACGACGATCGCCGACGGTATGTCGCTGCGCGATTATCCGGACATCAAAAGCAAATGGGGCAAGGATGTTTATTGCTTTTTCTTCACGGGTCTTTTTTACGCGGTCATGGGACATCCGGGACCGAGACGAAAAAAATTTCTTGCGAAGATCACCGGGCGAACGCCCGATGAAGCCGAGCGGATCCTTTACGGCAAGGCGACGTGGCACAGTTGGAAGAACCAGGATTACTATCTTATCGGCAAGAAGACCGACTATTCGCTGTTTGAAAAAACGGATATGCACCTCTGGTACGGGATAAAAGGCACCGTTGACAAGAAGCTGTCGCGGGGGCTTGACGACCTGAAAAGCAGGGGATATCCTTTCCGGGTGAAGATATTCGCCGATCTGGGGCACGGAGGCCTTGCCGGTGAGCATCCGGATGAATTTTTAAAAGAAGTACGGGCGGCGCATGAGCGCTCCGCCGGTAAAAAAACGGACGGGGAACAGAAGGATGAAATATAAAATAGAAAAAAACACAGTGCAGGAGACGCTCGTCATCCCGCTTTATGCGCGAAAGAGGTGCTCGGAGCTTTATCCGTCTCTTTACCGTGACGAAACGGCGCTGCGGCTGACGGACGATATCGACTATGATTTTTCGGCGCTTGAGAAAAAGTCGGGCAGCACCATGCAGCGCTTCGGCTTTCTTGAGGTCGCCATGCGGCAAAACGATCTTGCCTGCGAGGTGCGCGACTACCTGAGCACACATCCGAACGCGGCGGTCGTAAACCTCGGCTGCGGGCTTGACGGCACGGGCAGGAGCTGCGACAACGGGAGCTGCCTTATCTACAATCTCGATTTTCCCGATGTTATCGGCGTGCGCAACGAGCTGCTGCCCGCCGGTGAGCGCGAAAAAAATATTCCGTGCGACCTGAACGACACCGCATGGTTTGACGATATCGACGCCTCTGGCGGCGCGGTGTTTTTTGCCGCCGGTGTGTTTTATTATTTTCTTGAAGAGCAGGTGAGAGAGCTCGTTCGGGCAATGGCAAAAAGATTCGGCGGCGGTGTGCTGGTGTTTGACGCCGCGAACCGAAAAGCCGTCGGTCTGATGCTGAAAACGTGGCTGAAGGATGCGGATATCAAGGACGTCGGCGCATATTTTGCGGTATCGGACGCAAAGAATGAGCTTTCGGCATGGGACGGCAGCCTGCGGGTCTCGAGCCGCGGCTATATGCTCGGATACAACGATTTTAAGGATCCTTCCGTCAGCGGCTTCTTCCGCTTTCTTGCCCGTGTCGGCGACGGCATGATGAAGATGCAGATAGTGAAGATCGGTTTCGGCGAGGCGTAAAAATATCGCTTGTTTTTGTCGACCGAAATTACAGAATAAAAAGCAGGAAAGGATATATCCTTTCCTGCTTTTTGTTTTTACGAGCGGTATCAGCTGTATTTATGCCAGAAATCCAGCACCTGCTCCTCGTATTTTTCTTTTTCGAGGTAATAGCTCATTCCGTGGTCGGCTCCGGGAACCACGAGAAGCTCGCGCGGCGAGGCGCAGGCGAGGTAGTTTTCGTATGTCATCGAGATCGGCACGAACCTGTCATCGGTGCCGTGAATGAACATTACGGGCACCTTTGCCGCGCGCAGGGCATCGACGGTCGAGTAATCGTCCGCCCCCATGAGTATCTTTCGGCGGCACATAGCGTCGGCAACGGCGCTGCGCAGACCGTATGAAATGTGCAGATTCTTTTCCGCTACGTGCTTCCATATCGCGCCGGGCGAGGTAAAGCCGCAGTCGGCTATTATGCCGTGCACGTTTTCCGGCAGGTCGAGTCCTGCGGTCATAAGCACGGTGGTCGCTCCCATCGAAACGCCGCAGAGCCATACGGGCAGTGCGGTGCCGAAGCGTGAGTTCATGTATTTTACCCAGTCAAGGCAGTCGAATCTTTCGGTGAGCCCGAAGCCCATGTATTCGCCGTCGCTGTTGTTTTGCCCGCGCTGCTCGGCGTAAAGCACCGTGCAGTTGTTTCGGTGCCAGAAGTCGGCTACCATGCCGAAATCGGCGTGCCACGACGACCGCCAGCCGTGCATGGCGATTATCACACGCTCGGGATCTTCGGCGGCGATCACATGACCCGTGAGTGTCAGCCCGTCGTGGGCGGTTATCCTGACAGTCTCGTTTGGAGTCGCCGCAAGACGCTCCGAAGCCTCGCTCACACGGCGCATGAAATCCTCGTTCGCCTGTGAGCCGGACAAGAGCCGGTTGGCATCCTTGAGAAACTGCGGCGGCTCACGGTCGAGCGCGACGTTTACAAGACATTTTGTCGTTATCACGGCGGAGAGCGACGCTGCCGCCGCCGCGCCTGCCGCGATCCCCGCGGCCTTCAGCGCTTTATGTGTTTTTGTGTTTGTTTTTACGTTTTGCTTTGTCTTTCCGTTTTTCATTGCTTTGTTCATATCCGTTTTCAGTATATTATTTCGATCATTGAATTTACCACGCACAGAAACGGCGCCGCAAATATCAGGCTGTCAAAGCGGTCGAGTATACCGCCGTGACCGGGGAGGAGCTTGCCGAAGTCCTTTATGCCCATTCCGCGTTTGAGAGTGGAGAAGCACAGGTCGCCGAACTGCCCGACGGCAGCCGCTGCGGCAAGATAGGGAACAAGAACGGCATATCTCACCGTGGCTCCGCCTATGGCGGTGACGGCGGCTGCAATACCGGTCATAACGACTGTGGAGAGCACGATGCCGCCGACAAAGCCCGCCACGGTCTTGCCGGGGCTGACGTGCGGAGCGAGCTTTTTCTTTCCGAGCGCTCTGCCGGTGAAATATGCGGCAACATCGGTGACGGCACAGCCCACGATAACGAGTATGACGAGGTAAAGCCCGCCCGAGGCCGATCTTATTTCAACTACCGCACGCAGAAAGAGAGGGATCATCACGGCAAACGGCGCTATCTGACGCGTATTCGTGAGGCGGAATGTTCCCGTTTTTTTCATCATAAAGGCAAACGCCGTGCCGAATCCGGCAAGTGCGACAGCCGCGGCGACAAAATAGAAGCGCCACGGAATAAACATGGCGAGCGCACATATTGCCCCGCACACTGTCATGCGCCGCGCGTCGGCACTGCCGACACCGCGAAGCAGCTCGTATTCACCGCCGAGCGCCAAAAGAAAGCAGACGGCGTTCAGCACATACGGTATACCGGAGGCGGCAATAACAGCCGCAGCCGCAAGCGTCAGCACGGCTCCCGTCTTTATTCTCTTTTCAAGTTCCGTATTCTTCACTGTCGTCACCCACTGCCGGATAGTCTCTTGCAAGACCCTCGGCGGCTTCCTTATAAAATATTCCGAGCTTGCCTATATACCCGCTCTTCCACGGCTTGTTTCTGCCGCAGTAGTGTATCACGGCCGAGTTTTTGCGCACAAAATCAAGTTCGTTCCTCCCCACGCTCTGGGGGTGGAAGATAAGCAGCCGCTCGGTCATATTGTACCTGAACGAGTCGAGGGGAATTATCCTGTCGCCGTAAAGACCGCTGATTATATCCTGGTCCGGCAGTATGAGCTTGCCGCGGTGCGAATCGATATATGCATAGACATCCTCCGTGCGCTGCTCGCGGCGCAGAAGTCCGAGGTTTATCAGCATGACGCCCGAGTTTATATAAGGGCTCTCCTCCTCCATGTCAAGACGCAGCTCGTTTATCAGATGAAGGATCGTCCCTATATGCGAGGCGGCGGCAAAATACTTTCCGTTATCCATCGGTGTGCGGTAAAGCTCGCCAAGGCTCCCGATAACGGTAATATCGGGATCAAGGTACAGAATGCGGTCGAGCGTTTCGGGGAGATGTTTGGCGGCGAAAATGCGGTAATACATCTCGCGGGGGTAGCGGTCGGTCGTCGGAGCATCGGCAAGCTCCGATTCATCCACACGTATCGAAAACACTTTGCCGCGCCCGCCGAGCATCCGGCGCGCAAGCGCCAGGTCGCCATCCCCGATGCTGCCTCCGTTCATGAGGTAGACGTCAAAGTCCGTTTCGGGGTCAGAGCGGAGGAGAGAATACAGCATAGTGTTGAAGCAGTGGATATAGTTGCGGTCGAGCGTGACAAGAATATTGATCTTTCCGTTATCCATCATACCGGCTCCTTTGTGCTTTGTCTGCGGTGCTTTTTCTTTACTGCGGCGCAGGCGATGAGAGATGCGATCCAGAACACCGCGCTGATGCAGAGCGCGGCGATAAACTGCGGCGAGCGGACATTGCCGGCGCTCATTCCGAGTATCGGCTTGCTGATGATAGAGGGCAGCATACCGATGATGCAGGCGGCGAGGTAGTGCGGGTAGCTGACGCCGCACGCTCCGAAATACAGGCTCACGATATCGCAGGGCAATATGCCTATCATGCGCACCGTGAGGGTGAACATGAAATCGTTGCGGTCTCTCAGCGATTTTATCGCGGCTGCCTTCGGGAATTTTTCAAGCACCCGCTCGGCAGCATCGGCGCCTGTGCGCCTGCCGATAAAATAGGGTATCGAGACCATTATCGCAGTGCCGAGGATATTTACGAGTATTGCGGTCGGGAGAGGGAATATTATGCCCGAGGCGATATAAAGTATACCGCAGTATATCACAATACTCACCGATTTCAGGGCAAACAGCAGCAGCATTACGACGGCAGCAAGAAACGGGTCGGAGGGCGTGTATTTCAGCACCTCGTCGACCGAGATCTTGTCGCGGTCGATCACGCAGAAAACGATAACGGCAGCCCATATGCAGAATACGGCTATCTTTGCGGGCAGCGGCAGTGCGAGCGGAGCATGCTTGTCCGTTTCGTGTTTTTGTTCTTTGCGCATATTTGTCCATCCCTCGGTTTTCACCTTATTATATCATATATCGTGCAAAATGAAAACGGTCATTTTTGCCGCGCGTGTCGGGAATTCAGACATTTTTGAGGAAATGGTGAAAAAAGCGGTCCAGCAAAAGAAAAAATGATCCCCGAGGACAGCAAAAATAATAAAATCATCTTTTAATTCGCTCGATTATATGGTATAATTGATATATAAAAATGTAACGGAAGATTTATGCGAGGCGATCATATTGAAAAACGGAATTGAAAAGACCAACGCGGTGAGGATCCTTGAACAGAAAAAGATCGATTTCAAAGTGCACGACTACACCGACTCTGGCGCGGTGAGCGGCGAGGAGCTTGTGGCGGCGCTCGGCGAGGACCCGGATTCGGTCTTCAAAACGCTCGTCACGGTGGGAAAGACCAATGCGCATTATGTTTTTCTCGTGCCGGTGAGCGGCGAGCTCGATCTTAAAAAGGCAGCCGCTGCGGTGGGCGAAAAAAGCATTGCGATGATAAAGGCAAAAGAGCTTTTGCCGCTTACGGGCTATATCCACGGCGGCTGCTCGCCGGTCGGGATGAAAAAATTCTTTACGACGGTGATAGACGAGAGCGCAAAGAAATACGAACGCATTTATTTCAGCGGCGGTAGGATCGGGCTTCAGGTCGAAACTACTCTTGCGGAGCTTGAAAAAGTCATAAAATTCAGTCTTGCGGATATTTCCTGCTGACTTGTTTTAAACACACTACGGAAGGACGGCACCCGACTGCGGGTGCGGGTATCTGAAATGATCAGAAAAGCTTTTTTTCATGGGATCGTGCTGACGGCGGCGTTGTTGTGCGCTGCGGCTCTTCTTGTCGCGTGTGCAAATAAGCCCGACGGAGGCGACGCCGAAAAGACCGACGGCACGGAACACGGCGGCACTCTTGACGATGGCACGTCGGCCGGCGCCGACGAAAGCACGGGCGACGTGAGCGGCACGCCCGCAACATCGGGCAGCAGCACCCCCTCGACCGGCGCTCCCGCGACCGAAACTCCGACGACCGATGCACCGTCACCCGACACCGGCTCATCCGGGTGCAGCCACACGTTCGGCGACTGGAAGGTCACGAAAGATGCCGACTGCGGCTCCGACGGCGTGCGGTCGCGCACCTGTTCGCGCTGCGGCACCGTCGAAAACGAAAGCTTTTCGGCTGTCGCTTCGCTTGACGAGAAGCGCGTCATGTTCGCGGGAAATTCCATGCTTTATTACGGCGAGGTCGTAATAAACAGCAACGGCTCTCCGACGACCAAAAAGGGCAATTTCGCGCGCCTTGCCGAAAAATTCGGCGACAACGTTACCGTGACGAACTTCACATACGGCTCCGCAGGCTTTTTTGACGGCAGAAACAAGGCGAGCGACGACGGTCTGCCCGCGGGCACGTCAAATTACGGGCTCTATCAGCTCATGACCGGGCTGCACCCGAACTACTACAATAACCCGCAGGGAAAGGCGATGGACGATTTCTACCGTCAGGACTGGGTGATATTCCAGCAGCGCGGCGCACATGTGAGCGATACATACAATCAGCTCAAAAAGCTTGCGGCGCTTTTCCCGCCCGAAACGAAGTTTGCCGTTATGATAACGCACTATGACATTGCCGAAAAGGGCAACAACCTTGCGGCGCTGAAAAAGGTGAAAAACGACGGCTGGCTCGTCCTGCCGTGGGGCGAGATGGTGAGCGACCTCTGGAACAACAAGGTCAGCGGAATGGGCTATAAGTACAAGCGCGCCGACTTCGTCAACACCAAGGACAATCAGCATCCGAACTTCCTCACGGGCTACATCGAAACGCTCATGACATACTGTGCCCTTACCGGCAACACTGCGGTCGGCGCGGATTATTCGTTTGTATCGAAGGATCTGAAATACTATCCTGCGGGCGAATCGTCAACGCAGTTTGTAAAGGTGCTTAACGACCCTGCGGAGATGGTGCGCATACAGGAGCTTATCGACCGCCGTCTTGCCGAGATAGGTAACCCGCAGACCGGCGCGGCGCACAAATTCGGCGATTGGTGCGAGGTCTCGGCTGCTTCCTGCGCATCGGCGGGCAAGCGCGAGCGCACCTGCACCGTGTGCGGCAAGGTCGAGAGCATTTCGGTCACCGTTCCGCACACCTTCGGCGAGTGGAAGGTCACGACCGAGGCGACGGCATCCGCTCCGGGTGTAAAAACGCGCACCTGCACCGTGTGCGGCGCCGAGGAGACGAAAAAATATACAAGCAACCTGCTGTCGGGCAAAACGGTCGATTCCGGCTCGTGGTTCGGTATAAAGCGCATAAACGATTCCGCTAGCGGCACCGACGGCATCAAGACCTACGATCCGAACAGCAAATATATGGACGTGGCGCTCACCTTCACAAAGGCGGAGGTTAACAAATACACCACGCTTGCGAAGAAGTATCTGCCGAACGGGCAGCTTGACGCCGCGGGCAAATATCTCTGCGGCTTCTGGTATAAGCTCGATTCGACCGAAAAGGTCGCATCCTTCAAGCTCTACAACACCGCCACGCTGATGGATATCGAAGGCTTTGACATCCTCGTCAGCAAGGACGGCAAGAACTGGACCGTCGTTTATTCGGCGGAGGATCTTGTCACCGACCTCAAGTATGAGCAGGTGGACAGCAACACGAATATGTTCGGCGCGTCGTTTGCTCCGACCGAGGCAAATTACGTCATGTTCGCGCTTACGGCGCCGCGCAGCCGCAACGCCGCGGCGACCGCGGGCTTCAACGCCAAATACGGCAAGAGCGTGTCGGGACCGAACGACAACCCGCACTTCTTCAGAATAGTTGAGTTCGAGGTCTTTGCCGAGGACTGATAAAAATCAAATAAAGCTATCGGTTCGCTGATTATATAGGCGGCGGTGTTTAAAAACTCGTTTTGAGTTTTTAAACCCCGCCGTTTTTTTGCTTTGCGACCGGGTGAGACTGCGTGCGACACGCGGCACCGCGGTGCGGTGTATCATTCATTTACATAAAAATAACGGAGGGATATGAATTATGGAAAATGACACAGCAGCTACGGAGAAAAAGATATGGAACTACCTCATGAGGGAGCTCGGCAACGCATACGGTGTTGCGGGTCTGATGGGCAACCTGTATGCCGAATCGGGGCTGCGTTCGGACAACCTTGAGAACTCGGCGGAGCGGAGGCTCGGCTACAATGATGCGTCCTACACCGAGGCGGTCGATGCGGAGACGTATGACAACTTCATAAACGACCACGCGGGGTACGGTCTGGCGCAATGGACGTATTGGTCCCGCAAGCGTGACCTGCTGATCCATGCGAAGAAGTGCGGCAAGTCGATCGGCGACTGTGAGATGCAGCTCGGTTATCTCATGAAGGAACTGCGCGCGTACTTCGGAAAAGACGTTGCGATACTCTCCGAGGCGGGATCGGTAAAGGAAGCATCGGATGCGATACTGCTGAATTTCGAACGTCCCGCGGATCAGAGCGAGGCGAACTGCGCCAGACGTGCCGAGCTCGGGCGGGTGTATTACAACAAGTATGCGACCGTTGCGGAGCCGGAACAGCCGGAAGAGCCCGAGGAACCGCAGCCGACTCCCATCAGCACGATATACACCGTTCAGGCGGGTGACACGCTTTCGGGCATCGGCAAGCGCTACGGTGTGGACTGGCGGGAGCTGGCAAAGCTGAACAACATCGAGAACCCGAACCTCATACGCGTCGGGCAGAAGATAGAGATACCCGGTGCGGCTCCCGAACCCGAGGAACCGGACGAGCCTGCGGAGCCCGAAGAGGTGAAGTACACCGTCGTAAAGGGCGACAGTCTGTGGGGCATCGCAAAGAAGTTCTACGGCAAAGGGTGGAAGTTCCCGATTATCATGCAGGCGAACGGCATGAAGGTGCCTGCCATTTACCCCGGCGACGTGCTGACGATACCGGAGGAATGATATGGAGACGATCGGGAAAATAGCGCAGATATGCTCATATGCCATGTCGATATTCGCGCTGCTGGCGCTGCTCATAAAGCCCATGCGCCTGTGGCTGTGCGGGATGAACGAAGTCCGCAACGGGCAGAAATGCCTCTTGCGGGCGGACATGCTGCGGATGTATTACCGCCACTGCGACGCGGGGACGATACGGCAGTATGAGTATGAGAATTTCATGTATGAATACAAGGCGTACAAAGCCTTGGGCGGCAACTCTTTCATTGACAGGATATACGCCGAGGTGAAGACTTGGCATATCGAAACATAAAGGAAAGAAAAGGAGAACATAATCATGACGAACGTAATTATTGAAAACCTTGTGCAGATCGTGGCGACTCTCATCGTTACCCTGATAGGCGTGCTCGGCGCGTGGCTGACCGCAAAGATCGCAAAGCGCGCGGAGCTGTCGAACATAAGCACGGCGACCGACGAGGCGATACGTGCGGCGCAGACGACCGTGCTTGAGCTTCAGCAGACGACGGTTGACAAGCTGAAGGCTGCGAGTGCCGACGGCAAGCTGACGAAGGCTGAGATAGCCGAGCTCGGGAAGATGCTGATAGACGGCTCGATGGAGAAGATGTCCGACGCGGCGAAGAACGTGCTGAACTCTGCGGGCGTGGATATCACGGCGATAATCAAAGGCGCGGGCGAGGCTCTCATCGCGTCGATGAAGGAAAAGAAGTGATAACGGAAGCGGAGATCGGTTGGTCAAGTGCTTTGGCAGAGATTCTGAACTCCGCTTTGCGCGTCTGTTGGTACAGAGCTTTTATGCCTGCTTGCGCAAAGCTTTCAAACCCGGCTTTGCCGGATTTGATGAGTTCCGAATTATTGAGTATTTCAGCAGAAAATCCCCGGGTCACTTGTGACCCGGGGATTTTCTGGCGGAGAAGCAGAGATTCGAACTCTGGAGGCGCTTTTAACGCCTACACGATTTCCAGTCGTGCGCCCTCGACCAACTAGGCGACTTCTCCATGGTATTAAATTGCTGTCGGTGCTGCATCGAACGACAGCTTTAATATCATATCATATTTTGCGGTGAAATGCAATAGTTTTTTTGAAAAAAATCGCATTTCGCACGAAAAAAAGAGTGCGCGCAGCGGCTTATCTCTTCTTTTCTGCAATTTCGGCGGGAATTCGGAGATCCTTGAAGTAAAATTCGCGGTCACGTTCTCCGATGGGACGGCGGACGCGGCATGGGTTGCCGAACGCCACGACATCCGCGGGGATATCCCGTGTCACGACGCTCCCCGCGCCTATGACCGTATTGTCGCCGATGCTGACACCGGGAACTATCACCGTTCCCGCGCCTATCCAGCAGTTCTTTCCTATATGCACCGCGGCGTTGTACTGGTATTTTTCAAGCCGCAGCTCCGGGAGGATCGGGTGCCCCGCGACAGCAACGGTCACGTTCGGACCGAACATCGTGTCGTCGCCGACGTATATATGCGTGTCATCGACCAGCGTCAGCCCGAAATTGGCGTAAACGCGGTCGCCGAAATGAACGTGCTTCCCGTCCCAATTCGCGTGCAGCGGCGGTTTTATATAGCATCGCTTGCCTATCTCGGCAAACATTTCGCGAAGCATTTTTTCGCGCTTTTCGGATTCCGACGGGCGCGTTATATTGTAGTCATACAGCAGTTCAAGGCATTTCTGCTGCTCTGCCATTACCTCGTCGTCGCCGGGCAGATAAAGCTCGCCCGTGTGAAGCTTGTCGATCATTGCCATTTTATATTTCCTTTGTTTTAAGGCGTCGTCGCACCCGTTTCGGCGTTGTCGGTCGTTTCGGGAATGTCCGTCTCCTGTGTGCCGTCTATTTCGGCGATGTTTTCCGCTCCCGCGTCAAGTGCCGCGGCGGCGCTGCCGTCGGAGCATGGGATCATTATCCGCATCCGATAAATGCCGATGAGCGGGGTGATGCCGTTCAGCTTTTCCGCTGCCGATCCGAACGATATCTCGTCCGAGAGATCGAGCGCAATAAAATCAAACGACGGTGCAAGGCGCACAAGCTCCTCACGCGCGCCGTCCGAGGTGATGAACGAATAGCCGACGGCTATCCCCACCTTCACGTCTGCGGCGCCGGCGCTCTCCGCGGCGCGTTCCTTTACCTCGCGGCAGAAATCCGCCGCGCCGCTGTCGAATGACAGCCCCGTTATCACAATGTCGTCGATGCCCGAAGCGGCGATCTCGGCGGCAAGCGACAGCTCATAGCCGCGCACCGATTCGCGTATCTTTTTATCCGCCGACGGATAAGTCGCGTCAAACACGCCGCTGACATACGTGCCGCCGAGCTTTGCAAGTCCCTCCGCGAGCGTGGGAAGCTCGCCGGAAGACTCACTGCCGTAGAGATAGCTTTCGAATTCCGAGCGGTAGCGCAGCTTTCCGTCGCTGCCGCGCATGACCGCGCAGTATGCATTGAAGCTCTTTCCGTCCGCCGCCTCGCCGAGAGCCGCGGGAGCGTCGCCGAAGCGCACTGCCCGCGCTATTACGGCAGGGACCGCCGAAGCGTCGAAATCCGAGAGCGTTATCTCGGGCTCGGTGGGAGCATCGCTGCCTATATTTTCAGCCTGTGCGCGCAGGTAGTTGCCGAGTATCACCGCTCCGGTAAACAGCACGGCGGCGGCAAGCAGGACAGCCAGCACCGCTATCCATACCGAGCCGAGCTGTATACGGTGCCTGCTGCGCCAGGCACGTCTGCGTCCGCGCGTCATCATTTCAGATCCACAAGGTCGATCGATGCGCCGTAATCGTTTGCCGTGAACTTCATGTCGGCTTTTCTGGCTTTGATCGAGTCGTTGAAGTCGGTGCCTATTATCTGTGTTTTGAATTCGTCAAAGCAGGATTTCATGTAATCCTCTTCCTTGGGCAGGCGCATTATCACATAGTAGCCGGTGTCGGACTCAACAACATCGCTGACTTCGCCCTCGCTCATTGCAAACGCCGTATTTTCGTAATTATCCCCGCAGTCCGAATTTCCCTTTGCAAAGTAATAGCCGTGCGTGGTCGTCATTTTCCAGTCGGCGCAGTACTTGCCCTTGAGAAGGATGAGCTCCGACTCGGGCTTGTCGCTTGCCTTGAGCTGAGCGGCGATCTGCTCGGCGAGCTTGAGGTTCTCCGCGGTCTTGCCTTCAAGATACACATGGTTCGTGCGTATGAATTTCACCGAGTGCATATACTCCGTGGCGTACTCGTCGCTGTCGTCGAGAAGCCCGAGGTCGTCGCGTGCGATGAAAAACAGCTCGTTCGCTATCTTTTCGACCGAGGTGTAAAAACGGTAGAGGTGGTCGGTCATGGCGTTGTCCTCAAGTGCCTGACGGTATTCCTTCTTTCCGCCCGCCTCGGAGACCGTCTCGTCTATCGCCGTCTGCACCGCATTCTTTATCTCGTCGGACGCGAGCATCGCGTCGGCTCCGCCGCCCGCGGAGTAAAGCAGGTCGGCAAGCGAGAGCACGCCGTAATAATCGCTGACTATGCCCTTTGTCACGCGGTCGTAAAGCTCGTCGCGGTATTTTTCGGCAGTGGCGGGATCGTCCCAGATCTTTTCGCCGTGTATTATCTCCATGTCCGTTTTGCAGTTCACGGTGATATAGCGCAGCTCCTCGTAGTATACGTCGAATCTGCCTATCTGCCCCACGACGTCGAGCTCGCCCTCGCGGCTTTTGATAGGCTTGGACTGCGAGCATGATGCGAGCGTGAACACCGCAGCGAGGCAAAGCACCGCAACTGCGGTCTTTATTATAAGATTTTTTATCTTCATATGATCTCTCCTTGCGCAAGGATAATATTTATACATTATAATTATAATCCTCCTTTGTTACGCTGTTGTGAATACGGCGGATATTCTTTCGTTATGCGCCGCGCACGGCAAAATATTCTTCGTGCGGATGAAAAAACAGCGCAAAAAAGGTTCCATTGAAGCCCGTGTTGTGGTATAATGGATGCGGATATCATATGACGGCAAAGGACGCCGCGCTTTCTGAACACTGAAAGGAAGAAAACAGATGAACGAGGAATACAGAGTATCGCTGCAAAGCCTTATCGACGAATTTGCGCTCGAGGCGGTGAGCCTGCCCGGCCCGGCATCGGATATATATGTAAAGACAACCGAGCTCAATCGCCCTGCGCTGGCGCTTTCGGGCTTTTTTGACCTGTTCGAGCCGGAAAGGATACAGCTTATCGGCAATGCGGAACACTGCTATCTCTCAAAGATGGACGACGACGAGCGCAATCGCCGCATAGACGCATTTATCGATCGCCGTCCGGTCGCGGTCATCGTGACGTCGGGGCTCGAGCCGTTCGAGCAGCTCGTGCATCACGCGGAAAAATGCGGGGTCCCGCTTCTGCGTTCGTCGGAGAAAACGTCAACGCTCATGGCGGCGCTGATAGCATCGCTCAACATATCTCTCGCACCGCGCATAACCCGGCACGGCGTGCTGGTCGAGGTATACGGAGAGGGCATACTTATCCTCGGCGACAGCGGAGTCGGCAAGAGCGAAACGGCGATAGAGCTTGTAAAGCGCGGGCACCGTCTTATTGCCGACGATGCCGTTGAGATAAAAAAGGTCTCGGCAAAAACGCTGGTAGGCAGCGCGCCCGAGGTCATACGCCACTATATCGAGCTGCGCGGCATAGGCATCGTTGACGTGCGCCGCCTCTTCGGTATGGGGGCGGTCAAGGACACCGAGCGCATCGACCTCGTTATAAATCTTGAGCAGTGGATACACGGAAAGATGTACGACAGACTGGGACTTGAGGAAAAGACGGTCGAGATACTCGGCATCGACCTGCCATCTATCACGATACCGGTCAAGCCCGGGCGCAACCTTTCGATAATCCTTGAGATCGCCGCGATGAACAACCGTCAGAAAAAGATGGGCTACAACACCGCGGAGGAATTCAACAAGAAGCTGATGGGCATGATAGGTCTGCGCGACTGACCGGATAGACCGAATAATTCAATATTTTTTGCGCATAATAAACCCGAAAAAAACCGAAAGGTATCCGGTCTATTATGCGCAAACTTTCAAATGTATATTCCGATAATGTGGCTCAGCTCGACAGGCTGCTGCGCGTTGAGGAAAATTTCGATGTTATAAAAAAGCCTCTCCGCATCGGCGCGGACGAGGTGACACTCTACTATATCGACGGCTTTGTCAAGGACACCGTGATGCAAAAGCTCATGCTGGCGCTCGTTGCTCTTGACGGGCTCGGCGAGGGTACGGGCGGCGAGTGCGCGCGGGCATTCACCCGCGCTCATGTCGCATATGTCGAAACGGATGTGACCGATTCGCTCGACTCTATGCTCGCGGCGGTGCTTTCGGGCGCGTCGCTGATGATAGGCAGTCGCTTCGGCGAATGGGGGATCGTGATAGATTCCCGCAGCTATCCCTCGCGCGACACGAGCGAGCCGGAAAACGACCGCGTGATGCGTGGTGCACGCGACGGCTTTGTGGAAACGCTGATATTCAACACGGCGCTCATCCGCCGCCGCATACGCGACACGTCTCTGACGATGGAGTATCTTTCGGTCGGCTCGGCGTCAAAGACCGACGTGGTGCTCTGTTATATGGACGGCAGAGCCGACGCGGGATATGTCGACAACCTGCGTAGGCGGCTGCTCGACATCGACACCGATTCGCTGACACTCGGTCACGAATCACTCGCCGAATGCCTTATCCGCACGCGCTGGTACAATCCGTTCCCGAAGATACGCTCGACCGAGCGCCCCGACGCGGCTGCGGCTCAACTGCTTGAGGGCAGCGTTCTCATCCTGCTCGACAATTCGCCCGAGGCAATGGTGCTGCCGACCTCTATATTCGATTTCGTTCAGGAGACGAACGATTATTACTTTCCGCCGCTTACGGCGACCTTCATACGCGTCGTGCGGCATACGGTCTGCCTGCTCACGCTTTTTCTCGTGCCGGTGTGGTATATGCTTCTAAGATACCCAAATGCGCTTCCCGTGTGGCTGAGGTTCATCATCCCGGACGACCGGGGGAAGATACCGATACTCGCACAGCTGCTGCTTGTTGAATTCGTGGTGGACGGGCTTAAGATGGCGTCGATGAACACGCCTTCGATGCTGTCGAATTCGCTCTCCGTCGTCGGCGGGCTGATACTCGGCGATTTTGCCGTCGATATCGGCTGGCTGATACCCGAGGTCATACTCTATATGGCTTTTGTCGCCATAGCGAACTTCTCGCAGCGCTCGTATGAGCTGGGATATGCGCTGAAATTCATGCGCATAGGGCTGCTCATTTTCGTTGCGCTGTGGGGCTGGGTCGGATTTGTCATAGGCACGGCGGGCGTCGTTCTGCTGCTTGTTTCCAACCGCACGGTCAACGACGGGCACTCATATCTTTATCCTCTTATCCCGTTCGACGGCAATGCGTGCCTTTCGGTCTTTTTCAGAGTCATGAAAAAGGACGTCGGCAGCAAAAAATAACGCGCTGCGTGTAAAAATATAAAAAATCTCTTGACAAGAGACATAATATGTTGTATAATGCTTTCTGTTAATTGGTTTTTTGCACACACGTGCGTGATGTGCTATGCGAAGGGAGGGAAAAAGAATGGCAGAAGTAAAAGTCAGAGAAGGCGAGACACTTGACAGTGCTCTGCGTCGTTTCAAACGGCAGTGCGCTCGTTCCGGCGTCCTTACCGAGCTTCGCAAGAGAGAGCATTACGAAAAGCCCAGCGTAAAGCGGAAGAAGAAATCCGAAGCCGCCAGAAAGCGCAAATACAAATAATCCGTCGAAACGAAAACGGAAAACGGGATCGCGTCTGCGCAAGCGGCGCGTCCCGTTTTTGCATATTTAAAAACGAACAAAAGGGAGATAGGATCATGGACTGTCTGTTCTGTAAGATAATCGCGGGGGAGATACCCTCGCAGAAGGTATATGCGGATGAATATGTTTATGCGTTCCGCGACATAAATCCGCAGGCGCCGGTGCACGTTCTCATCGTTCCGCGCGCGCACATCGCGTCGGCTGACGAGATCACGACCGAAAACAGCTCCGCCGTGGCGCACATTTTCGAGGCGATACCGAAGATCGCCGCCATATGCGGGCTTGAAAACGGCTATCGCGTCATCACCAACTGCGGAGAGGACGGCTGCCAGTCGGTAAAGCATCTTCACTTCCATCTCATCGGCGGCAGAAAGCTGCCCGAAAATATGGGTTGAGCTCCTCACGGCGCAAAAACCGATCCGCTGCCGCGCATTTTGCGCGGCAGCGGATCGTTTTTTTGTTTTTCCGTGTCAGTCGGAATTTTTGACGAATTCCGAGTAAATGGCGCGGAGGGCGTTTTCAAAATCGTGCTCCTCGACGCCGATGATGATATTCAGCTCCGAAGAGCCCTGGTCTATCATTCTTATGTTCACGCCCGCGGCGGAGATGGCTGCGAATATGCGCGCCGCGGTACCGCGCGCCTTGACCATTCCGCGTCCGACGACCGCGATGAGCGCCACATTGTCCTCGACGGTGATGCTGTCGGGGCGCAGCGCACGGCGCAGAGCGTTGAGTATGCGGTCGCGCCTGCCCTCAAGAGTTGCCGTTTCGAGCACAACGCTCATTGTGTCGATGCCGGAGGGAAGATGTTCAAAGGTGATGCCGTATTCCTCGAATATTTCAAGCACGCGCCTGCCGAACGAAGGCTCGGAGTTCATCATGTCCTGCTCGAGCGTTATGACGGTGAACCCGCGCTTTCCCGCAACGCCGGTTATCACGTGCTCGCTGTCGTAATCCTGCGCGGCGGCGACTATCATGGTGCCGGGGTCCTGCGGGCGCAGCGTGTTGCGGATATTTATCGGTATACCGGCATATCTGACCGGGAAGATAGCTTCCTCGTGCAGCACCGTGGCGCCCATATACGAAAGCTCGCGCAGCTCGCGGTATGTTATGGTCTTTATGGTCAGCGGGTCGTCGACTATGCGCGGATCAGCCATCTTGAAGCCCGAAACATCCGTCCAGTTTTCGTAAAGGTCCGCCTCCGCCGCGCGCGCGACGATAGAGCCCGTCACGTCCGAGCCGCCGCGCGAAAAGGTCTTGACGGTCTCGTTCGGCATGATCCCGTAAAAGCCGGGAATGACGGCACGTTCGTGCTGCGCCAGCTCCGCGCTCATGATCTCCTGTGTGCGATCGGCGTCAAATGCGCCGGTGTCTGTGAAATATATCACGTTTTCGGCGTCGATAAAGTCGTAGCCGAGGTATTTCGCAAGTATCAGCCCCGAGAGATACTCGCCGCGGCTGGCGGCGTAGTCGCGTCCCGCACGGCCCATTATCGCGTTTTTGATGTAGAGCATTTCGTGCGAAATATCAAAGTCGAGCCCCAGCTCGTCGATTATCGTGTAATAGCGTTCGCATATCCTGTCGAAATAAGCGTCCGTCTCTTCTATCGGCGCGCGCTCGCGCACGAGCCTGTGAAACTCATAGAGCATATCCGTGACCTTTATATCGCCTCCGAAGCGCTTGCCCGGCGCCGAGGGGACTACATATCTGCGGGACTCGTCCGCTCTGACTATCGCCGCCGCCATTTTGAAATGTTCCGCGTCGCAGAGTGAGCTCCCGCCGAATTTGACTACTTTAAGCATGGTTGTACCGATCCTATCTTTTGTTACGTTGAACGCAGAGCGTGCACGCTCTGCTCTTTACATTAATATTATATGAAAAAATCGCCTTTTGTCAACATGTTTCGACCGTGGACACGGTAACAAAAGCAAACAAGACCTCCCGACGGGCGGGATGTCTTGTTTGATAATGAACGTCAGTCCCCTGCTTTGCGGTACACGATGTATTCGCAGTCGCTCTCGCGGCTGCGTGCGGTCATTGCTTCATATACCGCATCGTGCAGCGCTCTCGTGCGTTCGCGCAGCGGCAGCGTCGGGTCGGGATAAAACGGACCGTCCGTGTATATCACCGCTGCGGGCTTTTTTCCGAAGCGGCGGCGTTTGTATGTTACGGTCATTGCGAATACCGGCTTGCCGAGCCTCGCGGGAAAGGTAAAAGAGCTGTCCGCGAACGGGCGTATCCCGGTGTAATATTCCCATACGTGCGCTTCGGGGTAAATGACGATATTTTTCTTTTCCGCACTGCGCGCCGCCACCGCCTCGTTGAATTTTTTCATTCCCGAGAGCGTGTCGGGTATCGGCAGTGCCCCGAGGTAGGGCAATATTCGCCCGATAACTGGGATAGCAAGATTTGCGGGGCTGACTACGGTGTATATGCGGCGCGGAAACGATGCGAGCGCCGGCTGGAACACATCGCCGACCGGCTGAGTATGGTTGCCGTATATGAACGCACCGTCGGGCGCTTTTTTAAGTGCCGCTCTGTTTTTAAAGCGAACGTGCAGAAAGAGCCGGCAGCCGAACGACGAAAGCAGCAGCGCCGTGCCGTATGACAGAGCCGAAAGCACCCGCGAACGCGCGTCGCGTCTTATCCACTCATAATCCTCGGGCAGCCGCAGGTCCTGGTCGCGCGTCGTCACAAAATCGTCGGTGTATGAGCTGTAATATCTCTCGCGCGGCGCTCTCATGCCGGGTCCTCGGTCCCCGCCTCCGCACCGCTCTTTTCGAGGGTGCCCGTCCAGCCCGCAATGTCGGAGGGGTCAAAGGTGTAGTCGAGCGGCTTGGAATACACTTTTTCGTATATTTTCTTTTTGAGGCGGTAGTCGGCGGCGCTCATCAGCGCGCTGTTCTCCCACACCGACTTCGACGGATCGGGGTACAGCACGTCAAGCACGTGAACGATAAATTTCACCTTGCGGAACTCGGCTGTGTCCTGTTCTGGCAGGTCGCGCTGCTCGATGAAGCATGAAATTACGGGAAAGCCGAGCCGCGCGGCATAGTAGAAGGCGCCGAGCTTCGGCGGGCGCGGCTTGCGGTAGTTGAACCACATCTCCTCCTCCGGGTAGATGAGCACGAACTCGTCATCCGTCAGCAGCTCCTTCAGTATGTCCGCGAATTCGCGCTGCGTGTAGTGGATGTTGCCGGAGATGGGGATTATGTCGGCATAGTTCATCAGGAAACCGATGATCCCGGGCATGGCGAGGTTGGTCTCCTGGCTTACGATGTTTATGCGCTTTCTGCCGAGCCTGCGTGCGAGCAGGCGTATCCCGGTGTTTTCGACCGGGCTGAAGTGGTTGCTCGTTATTATTGCTCCGCCGCTCACCGTCTGTGCTTTTTCGATGCCGACGATCTCCGTGTCACGGCAGAGCACGTCTGTCAGCACGTTTGCGATCCCGCGCGCGGCGCAGGACCGCATTCTGAACGACGCCGTGCCGCGTTCCTTCAGATATTTGTTTATGATCGCATTGCTTTCTTCTGTCGTGAGCACGGGGTCATGCGTTTCGACCTTGGCGAAGAAGTTGCCGCTCTCCGCCGCGCGCTTTATGTTTTCTATGACCTCATCGCGGTCGCTTCCGATTATCATAGACGGATCTTCACTCCTTTTTCGTGTTCCTTCCTGAATGTCACGTCCGACTCCGCTATCATGGCACCCCGTTTTATGAGAAGCTCAAGGCATTTTGCGTCGGATTCCTTCTGCGCGTCCGAATACCCCTGCTTGAAATCGAGTATTTCGGGCAGATAGCCGCAGTTCTGCGCATATTTCCAGAATATCTCCGCATACTGCACGCCGTCATAGCACCACGGCTTTGAAAAAAGATTGTAGTGTACCAGCTTTGCGCCTTCAAGCGGCGGGCGGCGGTCGTTGGGCATAGTGTCCCAACATTCGTCAAGGTAGTGTATCTTTCCGCTGCACATGGCGTTGAGATAGTCCTGATCCGGCGCTATGCAGTCGAAATGATAAGTGTTCAGCAGCGAGAGAAAGTGGCGGTCGATCTCCGCCTCGCGCAGCTTTTTCAGGTTCATGAGCAGAACGCCGGAATTCACGTAGGAGCGGCGGTCAACACCGACGGCTTTTTCCATATAATCCGCGAGCTCGGGCACGTCGGATACCGAACGGTCGGCGCACGCGCCGATAAAGTTGTCACCGATGTCGGTGTCGTAAAGCTCGGCAAGGTCGCCCGTCAGCACAACGTCACTGTCGATGTATATTCCCTTGTCATATTCGGGGAACATGACGGGAATTAAAAGGCGGAAATATATCGTGAGGGTGAAATAATCGCACCTTAGGCGGTTCGACATGCGGTCGGTTATCGTTTCAAGTCCGCGCCCCATGGGAGTAAAGTCAACGGCAAAGTTTTCGGTGGCAAGTGCGCCGAGGCGACGGCGGTTCTCCTCGCAGAGATCCTGATAAAGCACGACGGCGCGGTAACGGCGGTCGGGCGAAGAATTTTTTATCGCAGAGGCGAGGGCAACGCTGAGAAACGGCGCGTAGCCGTCGTCGATGGTGAAAAATACGGGGATGATGTTTTTGTTTTCGTTGTTCATTGTGATAATACCTTTCATGATGATATGCCGCCGGAGCGATCCCGGAAGGCACGATAGTCAGCCATAAGTCTGCCGCTCTCGGCGATCAGGGCGTCATATTCGTATATTTTCAGCACTTCGTGCATTTTGTCCTCCTGCCATGGTTTGACCGACACCGTGTGAAAGGTGGGAAAGAGCCTGAAGGTCGTCGTGAAGTGCCTGAATACCGTGTTGTTTTGCTGCCTGCGCTGCTCGTTGTAGCGGCGCGGCATTATTTTTTTTGACTTTGCCAGCTTGTTCAGCGCCGACTGATCGGGCATGAACATACGTTTTGCGGCGCACATCCGGCGGCAGCGACGGAAAAGCCCGTCCGCACGTATCTTTTTCATGTCGAGCAGAAGCACGCCGGAGTTCAGATAATCGTGCACGATCACGCGTCGGCGGAAGAACCACCTGCCGTAGTAGTCGGGCACGCCCGCGAGCTCCGCGCCGCCGAGGTCGGTATAGTAGAGCTCCGAAAAATCGCCGCGGCAAACAACGTCGTTGTCGAGGTAGAGCACGCGGTCCGGCACGTCGGGCACAAGGTCGGCGTAAAGCCTCAGCATACAGCAGGGAGTGAAACGCGTGCCGAGATTGGCTGTCGGGGGCTCGGCGCCGAAGAGCGGCGTTACGTTGAACAGCCTGACCGAGTGGCGCGGGTCGAACACCTTCAAGCGCATATCGAGAAATTCCGCAAAGTCCTCGGGCAGCTCCACGCAGCGTCGGTTCCCGGCGGCAAGGTCGGCAGTGAGGATCAGTATGTTGAGCGGCTCACGGGTGTGTCCGATCAGCGAAAGGACCGACAGCGTGAGCCCGTCGGCAATATTTTTGTCGCCGCAGTAAAGAATGTTCATGTGAGGTCCTCGTTCCGGCACCGCGGTTCATGCGCCGCGGCTGCCGATACACAAAATGTTAATATAAATATAACACAAAATCCACAACGGGATGAACACGGATAATTGACCCCGTCGGGCTTTTATGTTATAATTATACCGTGAATTGACGGTAAATCAACCTACCGGACAGCCCTCCAGGTATCGGAGCGGTCCTCTACCGGTAGAGAAGCCCCGCTTTGCACTCTACCGACGGTGGAATCGGCGGTAGAGATGCGGTATTTTGACCCGAATGGCATATTGGACGGTGATTTTTCAAAGTGGCAGATATAAAATCCATCATAGCCGGTAATATTACCGCGCTGCGCGCATCAAAAGGGATGACGCAGCTCGACCTCGCGGAGAAGCTGCATTATTCGGATAAGGCTGTGTCGAAATGGGAGCGCGGAGAATCGGTGCCGGAGATAGGAACGCTGACGGCGATCGCCGACCTGTTCGGCGTGCCGCTCGATTATCTCGTCAGAGCGGAGCACGAGGCTCCCGCGGAAGAGAAAAGCGCCGAACCCGCTCAGGCGCCCCGCGGCGTCGATGCCGCCGAACGCAAAAAGAAAAACCATGCTCTGATAGCCGGAATGAGCGTGCTGCTCGTGTGGTTCGTCGCCGTGCTTGCATTTGCGGCGACAGATATATTTTTCAGAAACGTCAGCCGGCATTGGCTCATTCTCGTTTACGCCGTTCCCGTATCGATGATAGTATGGCTTGTATTTAATTCGGTATGGTTCAACCGCAGAAGAAATTATCTGATAATCTCGCTCCTCATGTGGTCGCTGCTTGCGGCTGTCCATGTGACCGTGCTGACCTTCAATTATAATATTTGGCTCATTTACACCCCCGGTATACCCGGTCAGATCATTATTTTTCTCTGGTCAAAGCTTTCTTTCCGGCATTGAAAAAATATTTTTTGCAGTTTTGCCTTTCCGCAGCCGCCGAAACGGATGCGGAAAGGCGTTTTTCGCCCTTCCCGGCGCCATAAAAGGGTACATATGGAAGGGAGCAAAAAAATAA